>Ga0068857_100000509_pt1 | contig 27938 bp, 30 predicted proteins | sample KBSCornC72_FD_66591 | JGI IMG/M metagenome (GOLD analysis project Ga0068857, IMG submission 66591) | Corn rhizosphere microbial communities from Kellogg Biological Station, Michigan, USA - KBS Corn C7-2 | ecosystem: Host-associated > Plants > Roots > Rhizosphere > Soil ...
TGATTTAGGTTTTGCAGGGACAGTCGTTGCGGGTTTGGATTTGGGGATTGGTGCGGCAGAAGTCCTTGCATCGGGCTCAGGCGGGCGCGCTGGAACTGCCTGCCTTGTCGGAACCGGACTTTCTGTGGGGGCCTGCCGGGAAATCAGCCGCGAGGGCGGAGCCGGCGCGGGACTGGTGCTCGCGGAAGTGGACCCTTCGACCGTGGTTTCGGCGAAGGCAGGGTGTGCCGGTCGGAACTGCTGGACGCGCTGGAGCTTCTCCTGCAGCGACGCTACAAAATCTCCGGGCCTGTGGACCTCTGAGGCGGCTTCGTCGCGAATTGCGGGCCTCGGCGAATTCACGATCGCTTCGGTTTTCGGGACAGATTGAGTGCTCGGCTGCGGCTTCAGAGCGGGCTGTGGATCAGCCTGAACCTTCGAGTCCGCCGATGACCTGGGTCGATCGATGGCTGCGGACGTACCGGCTGGTGTTTTGGGAGCAGGCTGCTTTGTACCGATAGTCCTATTGGGTGGCGGGGCCACTTTCGCCGGCTCGGGAGACTTGGCACCCGTCATGGGAGCGACGGCAGTCGGCATACTGACCTGCCACATGCCATAAGGAACGGCGGTGAAGGTGGTCGCTGGAGGTATCGCGAGCGTCTTGCCAGGAGCATCCGCTGGCGCGGCAGCCTTGACGGGGGCAGTTCTCGATCTGGCTGGCGGAGCGGGCCTATCCGAGGTCTCAGGTTTCAACCGGGACTGAGCCTTGGAGGCCGAAGCAGTCGGCGAGGTCGAGGCGGCGCGGGATTCACGAGACTGCGCCGCGGGATCAGCCGCCGGTTTGGCGGAGACAGAATGCTTTCGGCCGTTCTGCCTGACGATCTCTGGTCCGGTCTCCTGCGCAGGAATTTCAGGCTTAGGCGGAGAAGGTGGTTCGGGAATGGTGATTCGCCCATGCTGGGGCATTGGCGGCGGTGAAGCTACCCAGTTGGAGAAGAGATCTTCAGGATCAATGCGGTGCTCGATGATGGCGGGCTGGATTTTGCGGGGCGAGTCGAGGACCGCTTCAGTTATGGCAATGGAGGGCCCCGGATCAGTTGATTGCCGGGCGGGTGGTTTCGGCTCCATGGTATTGCGTGCTTCGGCCACCTTTGCCACAGCGGTCAGAATGGATTCGTCGAAGGCACTGACGGGCGATGATGGGGCTACGTATGGCTTTTCCGGGGCGAGTTCGATAATGGCGGGCCTGGACGGCTTGATCGCCGGGAGCGCGCCGGGAACGACCGATTCGTGAACTGATTGCGCAGTATCCGACGAGGGCAGGGAAGCCGCAGCGAGGAGGGTTTCTAACTCGCTGGAAACACAGACGATGAGATGATCGGCGGGCGCTGTATGTGTACGGCGGAGAGTATCCGAGGGCAGGACCAGCGCACTGGCCACTTCCGCGTGAAATGCTGGGAATTCAATGCCCGGACCCATTTCGGCGATGTCCAGCACCCGATATTCCTTATCGAGATAGATCAGATCGAACGGGAATACTCGAGGAACGGCGGGTATGGCATGGAGAGGTGTGAGCCAGAGGCCGGCAGTTGGGTCCATACCCATGCCGCTCACGACGATGTCGAGCAGCTTAAGAGGCTGGTTGCCACTGTCGGCGAGGGTCAGCTTGGAGTTGAGGAGAGCCCCGCGTGCCAGATTGTATGCAGAGAAGCCTCTGGTGTTCATATATCCATGGTTTCAGGGATTTAGCCTTACTCCCCCCTTCGCGCGGTGTCCGCACGCCCGGTGGGAACCCCGGCATCGGGTGCCGGACAGGGGGTGTCCCACGGGCGGGAGAAACCGATCGCAGGATGGGATTCTCTCAGGTTAGGAGGTCAAATTCAACCAGAACATGAGAAAGAGGATGGAGGACGGAACCGGGAAGCGAATTACTTCGGTATGCACTGCAAGCACGGCGGGCAGGGCCAAAAGGGGGGTGACCTCAAAAATGTTTCAGCCGGACGTGTCTGGGGTCACGTCCGGCTGAAGGTGGGGAAAAGTTCAAAAGTCAAAAGAGACAGATCCAGGGAAAGGAGTTCAGGCTACAGGACGGTAAGACGAGTGACGACTGTGCAATATGGCAGATGAGTGGTTTTCTTCACCTGTTTACCGTCGTCGGGGTCTTCAGTGACGCCCACTTCGGGCTTGAGGACTTCCATAAGCTTCTCGACGCGATTCTTCTGAGCGCACAGCTGCTCGAAGGCTTTCAGGATCTTGCGCAGTTCAGTCGATGCCTCATCGTATGCGAAGCGGTAAACGTCTTTCCGAACGTTCTCTTTCATGGCGTCTCTCTCCAGCTGTCTACGATTCAAAGTCTAGCTATTTAGGGAGAATGGTTCATCGCACGATCGTGGTAACAAAAGTACAACTAACATTGTGTCCCTTTTGACCCGTCAGGGCAGTGTGGGTGACCTGCAGCACAGGCGCGGTGGGTACCCTCGTTCCCGCAAAGGATCGGGATCTGAAGGAGGGAACGAGATCAGGTACGTCTCTCTTTCACCTGTCCGGATCGAAGCTGCTGCCAGCACAGGGCGATCCGGTAGCCATCGGAGCCCTCGATTGGGAGCATATTCGCGAGCGCGTAACAGAAATTTGCGAGTCCGAAGAGCGGGATTCCGGCTCCAGTAGTGAGGAGCAGAAGGTTGGTGAGTGGGCCAGCGGCTGCAACGACAAGGTTCTGGAGCGGCGTGCCCTGCTGACGGACAGTGTAGAGGCCTTTGTTCCACTTCATGCCGATGTTTTTAACGCGAAGGCCAAGCGCGACTGCGACGATCAAATGACCACACTCGTGCAGAAGCATCGCAATGATGCCGAGACCGAGTCCCTGCGCGAACGGATACAGCCACCGCAAGATGTGCATATGCGGATCTCCACCGATGAGGTGAGGCCATGATGGCTGAGATCGAGGGGGAGGAGTGTGTGCGACAGCACATAACGGCGATGTGTAGTTCAGAGTGGGACAGAGCGACTCTCGCGAGCGGATTCGGGAAACTGTTGAGCCCCGGCAGAGGGTTGGCTGCCGGGGCCCCGATTCGCAACGCGACACTGAGGTATAAATCTATCTACTATTCGGCCCTTCAGACCAGGGAGCTAAAAGGTCGTTTTAGGATGCTGTCGTCGAGTGCTTGTCCGTCTTGATCTCGAGCTCGTTGACGACCTGCTGAACGTTGGGAACCTTCTTGGCGAGGTCCTCAGCTTCCTTCTTCTGCTTGGCTGTCTTCACGGAACCTTTGAGTACGAGCGTTCCGTTCTTTGCTGAAGCGCGGATGCTCTGGTCATTTAGAGCGGCGTGGGCCTTAATCATGGCCTTGTAGTTGTCTTCGATGGCGCTATCGAGGTTAGAGGCGACGGAGCCAGCGTTGCTTTCTCCTGGAGGACGAACGCCGATCTCGTTGGCGATGGTGTAGTCCGGCGCTGCCTGCTTGGCGGCGTTTTCAGCCTGGTTCTTCAGGTCCATTGAGTCCACATCGCCCTTCAGGGTCATAACGCCCTTGTCGCGATCCTGGGAAACGCTGACGGCGCTGAGATTGTTGTTTTTCAGAGCGTCATTGACCTGAGATTTCTCGTCGGGGTGAGCGGGCTTGTTGCAGCCTGCAACGATCAGGGCGCCTGCCAGAATGGCGGCCGAGCTGCGCAGGAAGTGGCGATGAGTATTTGTAAGTTTCATATATTTTCCTCTCCTGGGGCGAACGCACAATTTCTTACAGCAAGTCAGATGTGAAGCTGAGTTGCGTTGGTTGTACCTAGTGGCATTCCGAGGTGTGTGGAAATGCACAAAGTTCTCTCGCGAGGAGAGTTGCAGTGGGCCAGATGAGAGATCGCTCAGGCGATCTGCATGCGGGACTGCGCCTTCAATGCGCAACTTTTCGGGGGCGTTTTCCTTGGTTCTGCAGGCGGACAGCAAGCCACACAACTGTTGTTTTTCCGGTGGTCTGAGGTGACTGCTGTCACAGTCCGAACGCGGCGAGCGAGAGCAACATATTTCGGGTTTCAGAGGGTGCCCTCTGATGCTGTAAGTTGCTGCTCGCCCTGCGAATGTTAGGTGATTTGCCTTGGAGACGAAAGATTGTGAACTGGCGTGAGGATTACCGAAACAGGTGCGTGAGCGCTGCGCAGGCTGTTAGAGCGATTCGATCCGGAGACCGGGTTTGGATTCAGCCCAGCTGTGGGACTCCGAAGCCGCTGATCGATGCGCTGATGGTGCGCGCGCCGGAGCTGCTCGATGTGGAACTGGTGCACATGAAGACGCTGGGAGAGGCGGTGTATACGAGGCCGGAGTATGAGGGGCACTTCCGGCACCGCGGATTGTTTCTCGGCGATAACGTGCGTGAGGCGGTCGCAGCCGGCCGAGCGGATTACACGCCAATCTTTCTTAGCGAAATCGAAGGGCTGTTCGAATCTGGAGCATTGCCGCTGGATGTGGTGCTAATGCAGGTGTCGCCGCCCGATGCGCACGGGTTCGTAAGCCTGAGCACGACGGTGGATTGCACGATGACTGCAATTAGGTTTGCGAAGACCGTAATTGCAGAGGTGAATGAGCGCGCTCCGCGGACACATGGCGACACAGCCGTACACGTAAGCCAGATCTCGATGTTTGTGGAAACCTCGCGGCCGCTGCTGGAGATGCGCACAGAGCCGTTCACGGATACTCATCTGGAAGTGGCGCGCAATGTGGCGTCCCTGATTCCGGACGGAGCTACGCTGCAGCCGGGCATCGGAGGAATAGCGGAGGCTGTGCTGCATTGTCTGGACGACAAACATGATCTTGGAATTCATACGGAAATGTGTCCTGACGGTGTTGTGGATCTGATGCAGGCGGGAACGATCAACGGAAGCCGCAAGACCTTGCATCGCGGGAAAGTTGTAGCTGGGTTCGTGCTGGGAACGCAGAAGATTTTCGACTACATCCATGAGAATCCGGCATTTGAATTCAAGCCGATTTCGTATGTCAACGATCCGTTTGTGGTGGCGCAGAACGATCGCATGGTGGCGATCAACTCGGCGCTGCAGGTGGATTTGACTGGCCAGGTGTGCGCCGATTCGCTGGGGACGAGGGCTTTTAGCGGTTTCGGCGGGCAGACCGATTTTATTCGCGGTGCGGCGCGCTCCCGGGGTGGAGTGCCGATTATTGCATTGCTCTCGACCGCGTGCAGAGGCAAGGTGTCGCGGATCGTGCCGGTTCTGGATCCAGGTGCGGGCGTGGTGACATCGCGTGGAGATGTGCACTACGTAGTGACGGAGCACGGCATTGCCTACCTGCATGGAAAGACACTGCGCGAGCGGGCCGAGGCGTTGATTGGAGTCGCGGATCCACGGTTCAAGCAGGAACTGGAAGATTTTGCGGTGAGAGCGCATTACCTGGAGAGGAAGCCGGTGTGCGCGTAATTGGTATCCCATGTCTCCAGAACCGGGAGACATGGGGCACCCGCTGTTCTGGAGATGGAGAGCAATGACGATCACAGATGTGACAGGCGCGATGAAACGGGACCGAGGTCTGCTGCGCGTTGATGTGAACGAGTGCAAGGGATGCGGACTGTGCATCGAGGCGTGCCCACCGAAGGCTATCCATCTGAGCGATGGGCTGAATCACTACGGTTACCGGACCGCGACCTACAACGGAACTGGTTGTACGGGATGCGGCATTTGCTTTCTGGCGTGTCCTGAGCCGGGAGCGATCACGGTTCTGCGTTTGCGGCGCGGAGTAGCGGTGGAACGCGAGGAGGCCCTGGCATGCGCAAGCAATTGATGAAGGGCAATGAAGCGATTGTGAAGAGCGCGATCCTGGCCGGGTGCCGCGCCTTTTACGGATACCCAATTACGCCGGCAAGCGAGATTGCAGAGACAGCCGCGCTTTACGTTCCGCAGGCTGGCGGCGTATTTCTGCAGGCAGAGAGCGAGGTCGCGGCGATCAACATGCTGTACGGCGCTTCGTCTGCAGGTGTGCGGTGCATGACGGCATCGAGCGGCCCAGGGATCAGCCTGATGCAGGAAGGAATCAGCTATATGGCCGGTGCCGAACTGCCGTGCGTGATCGCAGACATTTCGCGGGGCGGGCCGGGGCTGGGGAATATCGCTTCGGAGCAGAGTGATTATCACCAGGTGGTGAAGGGCGGCGGAAACGGGAATTACCGGACGATCGTGCTGGCGCCCTACTCGGTGCAGGAAATGGCGGATCTTACGGCGCTGGCGTTTGAGCTGGCGGATCGATACCGGAACCCGGTGGTGATTCTGGCGGATGGCTTTGTGGGACAGATGATGGAGCCGGTGGAATTCGCACAGACCGCGGTGTTGCCGGAACTGCCGTACTGGTCGGTTGCGGGTACGGAAGAAACGCGAGCGAACATGATCACGTCGCTGCATATGGGGACGGACGATCTTGAGGCTCACGTGAACGCTCTGGAGATGAAGTATCGAAGGGCCGAGCAGAGGGAGGCGCGAGCGGAGCACTGGCATACCGAGGACGCCGATATCGTGCTTGTCGGCTACGGAATTGTAGCCCGCATCTTGAAAGCGGTTACGGCCCAAGCCCGGGAAATGGGGCTGAAGGTCGGAATGCTGCGGCCGATCACGTTGTATCCATTCCCGACGGCAGACTTCCAGAAGCTGGCAAAAAGTGCGCAGTCGTTCATCGTGGTGGAGATGAGCAATGGACAGATGATCGAGGATGTGCGGCTGGCGCTGAATGGAGCGAAGCCGGTGGAATTCCTCAGCAGAGTGGGCGGCAATGTTCCGTCGCACGAGGAAGTGTTGAAGTTCGTGATGGCGCACGCCGCGAGAGAGCAGGTGGCTCATGTGTAGCTTTGCGGAGTCGGAGTATGAGGTGGTGCATTCGAAATCGAAGGTTTTCTACGAGACCTACGAGCGGAAGGAAGAACTGCAACATCAGACGCACTATTGCCCGGGATGCGGGCACGGGAATGTACACAAGCTGCTGGCAAAAGCGATCGACGAGCTTGGAATTCAGAATCGTGTGGTGCTGATCAGCCCGGTGGGATGCTCGGTGTTTGCCTACAACTACTTCGATGTGGGGAACGTGCAGGCAGCGCATGGGCGCGCTCCAGCGGTGGGCACGGCAGTAAAGCGGAGCCATCCGCACAGCATTGTGATCAGTTATCAGGGCGATGGCGATTTGTCGGCGATCGGGTCGGCGGAGATTTTGCATGCGGCGAATCGCGGCGAAAACATGACGGTGATCTTCGTCAATAACGCGATCTACAGCATGACGGGCGGGCAGGCTGCGCCGACAACGCTACTGGGACAGAAGAGCCTCACGACACCTTTCGGTCGCAGTGCAGCGAATGAAGGCTATCCGCTGCGGGTGAGCGAATTGCTGGCGACGCTGGAGGCGCCGGTTTACATCGAGCGCGTTGCATTGGGAGATAACAAGCAAATTGCGCAGACGGCGAGGGCGATCAAGAAGGCGGTGGAGAACCAGGTGAAGGGTCTTGGTTTCTCGCTGATTGAGGTGCTATCGCCTTGTCCGACGATCTGGAAGATGTCGGCGGTAGATGCGCAGAGATGGGTGCGGGATGTGATGGAGAAGACGTATCCGCTCGGCGTAGTAGTGGATCGCACGAAGGAGCGGGAGCCGCGGACGGATGCGAATCACGCGCCGCCGTTGGAGGAGATTCCAGGAATTCTTGGAATCAGGCATGATGCGGAGCCGGAGATTCCGACTGCGTGCAATGAACGGAGCGATGTGGATTTGCGCGTACGCGTGGCGGGTTTCGGCGGGCAGGGAGTGCTGCTGCTGGGCGAAGTGCTAGCCGAGGCGGGGCTGGATGCGGGGCTGGAGGTTTCGTGGTTGCCGTCGTATGGGCCAGAGATGCGCTCGGGGACTTCGAACTGTCATGTTCGTGTGTCGAAGGAGCCGATCGATTCACCCCTCGTGACGGTACCGAATTTCCTGGTGGCAATGAACGAGCCTTCGCTGCGCAAGTTCGACTTGAGCGTGAAGTCGGGCGGATGGGTGATCTACAACGGCGATGAATTTCCGCAAGACTGCGAACGGGACGACTTGAAGGTGCTGGCGCTGAACTTCACCAGGGCTGCGGATGAGCTGGGCGATTCGCGTGCGGCGAACATGGTGATGCTCGGGGTGTTGCTGGAAATTTCGAATGCGCTGCCGCAGGCGAGCATCGATGCGGCGCTGCGCAGGCTGGTGAAGTCGGCGAAATGGTATGAGCTTGATGAACGGGCTCTGGCGCGGGGGCGCGACCTTTTCCGGACGCGCAAAGGGGTTGCTGTATGAAAGCGAGTGCGGATCCAAATCTGATTGTCTATTTCGACGGGAAGTACATGCCGCTCAAGGATGCGCAGGTGAACATCCTGACGCATGCGCTGCACTACGGGACGGGAGTGTTCGAGGGGATTCGAGCACATTGGGTTCCGACGGAGGATGAGCTGTTCATTCTTCGGATGCATGAGCACTACGAGCGCTGGAAGAAGAACTGCGGGATCCTGCGGATTCAAGTGCCCGCGTCGACCGACGAGCTGTGCGCGATTACGGTCGAGCTGATGCGGAAGAACGCGTTTCATACCAATATCTATGTGCGACCGCTGGGGTTCAAATCGGCGGAGCGCGTGGGCGTGAGCACCGATGACGAGAATGCTTTTGCGATTGTGGCGCTTCCATTTGGGGAGTATTTGCATAGTGACAAAGGAATTCATGCGGGCGTAAGCTCCTGGCGTCGGATCGAGGACAATGCGATTCCGGCGCGCGCCAAGATCTGCGGCGCCTATGTGAACAGCGCATTAGCCAGCGACGACGCACGGCAAGCGGGCTATGACGAAGCGATCTTCCTGAACGAAAGCGGACATGTTGCGGAAGGCGCCACGTGCAATCTCTTCATGGTGCGTGATGGAAAGCTGATCACGCCCGGAGTTACGGAGAATGCGCTGGAGGGAATCACGCGCAACTGCGTGATGGAACTTGCATTTCGCGAGATGGGACTGCGCGTGATCGAAAGACCGATTGATCGCAGCGAACTCTACATATGTGACGAACTGTTCTTTACCGGCACGGCTGTGGGCGTGGCGCCGATTGTGCGCGTCGATCATCGACAGGTGAAGGACGGAGTGATCGGACCGGTGACGCACTCGCTGCGGAAGCTTTATTTCGACGCGACGCGCGGACACCTGCAGGCTTACTGGAACTGGCTTACCCCGGTTTACCAATCACGGATGAGGCACGAGCAGGAACTCGTCTCCCTGGCAGATTCGATCTGAGGGAGCAGTACCCGACTCCAGCCTGCGCCGCTTAGGTATTCGGTGCGGCCACAGGAGGAAATCAATGCTGGCAACAAAAGTTGTTGATAACGCCTACGACGTTGCGCTGGAGAATTTCGATGCCGCAGCGGACGCCCTGGGCCTGGATAACGATACGCGGGAGATGATCAAGTATCCCGAGCGCGTGCTGACGGTATCGGTGCCGGTGCGCATGGATGATGGAACGATCAAGCGCTTTCAGGGCTATCGCGTGCAGCACTCGACGGCGCGCGGCCCGGCAAAAGGCGGAATCCGTTTTCATCCGCAGGTAACGCTGGATGAGGTGAAAGCGCTGGCCACGTGGATGACGTGGAAGTGCGCGGTGGTGAACATTCCGTTCGGCGGCGGCAAGGGCGGCGTGACTTGCGACCCGAAGCATATGTCGCAGCACGAACTCGAGCACCTGACGCGGCGGTATACGAGCGCGATTCTGCCTCTGATCGGGCCGCAGCAGGATATTCCGGCGCCGGATGTATACACGAATCCGCAGACGATGGCCTGGATCATGGATACCTACAGCATGACGAAGGGCTATACGATTCCGGGCGTGGTTACGGGCAAGCCGATCAGCCTGGGCGGATCACTGGGACGCAATGAAGCAACGGGACGGGGCGTGTTCTATACAATTCAGTGCGCGTGCGAGCATCTCGGCATTCCGCTGAAGGGCGCTACGGTTGCCGTGCAGGGATTCGGCAATGCGGGATCAGTTGCCGCGCAACTGCTGCATGAAGCCGGCGCGAAGGTGATCGCGGTGAGCGATTCTGCGGGTGCGATCTACAACAAGGATGGGCTCGACGTGCCGGAGCTGATCCACATGAAGACAATTGCCGGACACGTGCATGGATTCCCGGGAAGCGAGCCGATCGATCCTGCGGCGCTGCTGGCGTTGAAGTGCGACATCCTGGTTCCAGCGGCACTGGAGAATGCAGTGACGGCAGAAAATGCAAATTCTGTGAGCGCACGCATCATCGCCGAAGCTGCAAATGGACCGTTGACTCCGGCTGCGGATCGCACCCTCGAGAGCAAAGGCGCGTTCATCATTCCGGACATTCTGTGCAATGCTGGCGGCGTGACCGTGTCTTATTTCGAGTGGGTGCAGGACGAGCAGCATCTCTTCTGGGAGGCGCAGGATGTGTACAACCGCCTTGAGAAGGTGATGAAGACGTCGTTCCGCGATGTGCTGAAGATTCATCTGGACCGCGTTGTTCCGATGCGGATTGCGGCGAATATGCTGGGGATCGGGCGCGTGGCGGAGGCGATTCACATCAGGGGAATTTATCCGTAAAAAGCAGGGATTAGGGAACAGGGATTAGGGATTGGCCGATCCCGTTCATCTTGATTTATCCGTAGTTGACGGACTTGTATGACAACACTTGGGCGGCACGGTAATGTGCCGCCCATTTTGTTGAGGCAGGGGACATATGCACCAGGGACGTAGGGACTATGACTTAGTCACGTTCATCGCGATGAGACCGCGATCCCTGCCGATGATTTGGTTTCGACGGTTACTGCTACGTTTGCCAGGCGGCGGTAAGAGTCGAGGCGGGCGTTGTGGTCCCAGGTGTCAGTGACGGCGATGACTTCGTCGGCACCAGTGCGAGTGAGGAGATCTTCAAGGCCGACCTTGACGGTGGCTTCAGAACCGATGATGGCTTCGCGAAGGCGGCTCTCGATGGCGGCGCGTTCGAAGTCGTTCCAGAACGGATCCATTGAGTCCACAGGCGGGAGGAGTTCGACGGGCTGGTTGCGGATGAGGCGGAGGAAGCGCTGCTGCGGTGTGGTGAAGAGGCGGCGCGCGGCTTCGTCGGTCATGGCGACGATTACTGGAACGGCAACGATGAGCCAGGGTTGCTGAAGTGTGTCGCTGGGACGGAAGTTTGTGCGGTAGAGATTTGTTGAGTGCTGGAGCATCTCGGGGGCGAAGTGTGCGGCGAAGGCGAAGGGCAGGCCGAGCTGGGCGCCGAGACGGGCGCTGAAGTCGCTGGAGCCGAGCAGGGTTATGGGCACGTTGCTGTTCTGGCCGGGGAGAGCTTTGACGGCCTGGTTGGGGATGCCGGGGCCGAGGTAGGTGCGGAGCTCGGCGAGGAGTTCGGGGAAGTCGTCGCCGGACTGGCGGAGGTCGCGGCGGAGAGCCCGCATGGTGTGGAAGTCGCCCCCAGGTGCGCGGCCGAGGCCGAGATCGATGCGGCCGGGATACAGCGCTTCAAGAGTGCCGAACTGCTCGGCTACGACCAGCGGAGCGTGGTTGGGTAGCATGATGCCGCCGCTGCCGACGCGGATGGTGGAGGTTGCGGCGGCCACATGTCCGATGAGGACGGCGGTTGCGGAGCAGGCAAGGCCGTCGATGGAGTGGTGCTCGGCCAGCCAGAAGCGGCGGTAGCCCCACTGCTCGGCGTGTTGCGCAAGATCGACAGAACGGGAGATGGCGGGAGCTGGGATTTCGCCGGGGTGCATGCCGACGAGATCGAGGATGGAGACGGGGAGACGCATCAGAGATTGGATGAATGACGAGCGTGTGCGATTCAGGGGCTGCGACGAGGTGCTATCCAGGACCGAATGGCTGCGTTAAGCTCGCTTGCAGTGCGGTCGTGAAAACACTGGCTCCAATTGCGGTGCTCCTGCTTGTGAGCAGACTCTACTCGCAGGTGCCGGAGTTTCGTCAGGTGACCATTCAGAGCGGGCCGAGTCCGCGCTGGATTTCAGTAACCGATCTGAACCACGACGGCAACTCGGATATTGTCGTGGCGAATGCCGGCTCTGAAAGTACCGATTCAGGCAGCATCATGGTCCTCCTTGGCGATGGACGGGGTGGAGTTCGTCCTGCCCCAGGGTCGCCCTTTCCTGCCGGACACCTTCCGAATGACATCGCTATCGCCGATATGAACGGAGACGGAAATCCCGATCTTGTTGTTGCCAATCACCAATCGCCATTTCTGCGGGTGTTTCTCGGTGACGGTCATGGTGGGTTCCGGCTCGCTCCCAACTCACCGGTCGATGTTCACTCTCATCCGCATCCGCATGGCGTTGCCGTGGGCGACTTCAACTCTGACGGGAAACTCGATGTGGCCACGGACAGTTGGAGTAACAATCAAATCGAGATTCTGGCGGGAGATGGGGCGGGTGGATTGAAGACGCCGGGAAAGTTCTTCCCACAGGGCATCGTCCGTATGAGCGACTTCGCGCGGCAGATTTCAGCCACGATGGCCACCCTGATGTTGTTACGACGAACCTTGACGACTCCGCGGTGTCGATCCTCCTGGGCGATGGCCGAGGGGGACTGCATGATGCGGCAGGTTCACCTTTCCGAGCAGGAGCCAAGCCATGGCAAGTCGCAGTCGACGACATTGACGGCGACGGCAATGCTGACCTCGTCGTAATCCCTTATCAACCAGATATCTCGAAGCCATTCGAGAATGCCGTGACGGTGCTTCTCGGCGATGGTCATGGAGGGTTCAAACCGATGCCAGGAACGGCACCCCCCCCCTAGATGACTGTCGCGGAGCGAATAGCGTCGCAACGGGTGATCTCGGCGGGAGCAAGTTCCATTCGATCGTCGTTTCGTGCGCGGAGAGCCGGACATTGCTGCTCTACCGACAGGGAGCAGTCGGGCACTTTACGTCAAGGAGCCTGCCCGTTGCTGGAGGTTGGGGATCAGTGACGATGGCGCGACTTACGTCCGATCCGCGATGCGAGATCATCACGGCCAACGCAGATGCCGATACGATCACGATCTACTTCCCTAAGTAGCGAATAGATCGGCGCCGTCGCTCATTGATCGGTGAAGCGCTGACGTGAACGCATTCCCGCGATCAGAGTTTGTTGAGAGCTTCGAGCGACATGGGTGGGAGATAGGTGCCGAGGAGTTGGCGGGACCACCAGGCGCCGGTCTGGCGTCTTTGTTCGGGGGTGGTGTAGCGGTAGCGGTAGAAGAGTGCGCGAATGAATGCGGGCGGCGCGTCGGGGAAAGGGTTCGGGCCCATGAGGCTGAGGAGGGCGCGGTCGTTGGTGAGGAGGCGCTGGATGAAGTTGAAGAACCAGCGGCTGTAACCGGGGATGCGGATTCCGCTGGGGGTAACAACGACGGAGAAGGGCAGGAACCAGATGAGCCAGTCGAGGCGGAGGTGATACGGCGCGACTTGGGGAGGGGTGCGTCGGGGATCGCCGGGTTTGGCTTTGAAGGCGTACTCGCGCCATCGAGTGGCGGGGGTGATGACGCGGTCGGTGGTTCCTTCGATGACGATCTCGTAGCGCTCGCGGCCGACCTGGCCGAAGGCACCGTAGGCTCCGACGAGGTGGAAGGGGTTGTAGCTGTAGTTCATCATCTGGCGGGGCGAGATGAGATTGAGCGCGGGCTTGATGCTGAGGGCGATAGTGACGGCGGCGATCACGTAGAGGAGGATGTCGAAGGCGTGGGGGCGGGCTGTGAGTGCGCGTGCGTGGAGCGGGAGGACGAGGGATACGACGCGGTCGTCGAGAGCGGAGAAGCCGAGGACGACGGTGAGCCAATTGAGCCAGGAGTAATTGCCGCTGACGATGAGGAGAAGTTGCTGCGCGATGAGGAGTGCTCCGGCGATGGCGGCGATGGGTTGTGGTGCGAAGAGGAAGAAGGGAACGATGACCTGGATGAAGTGGCTGACGAGCGCGGAGAAACGGTGCATTGATTTCGGCACGCGGTGGAAGTACCAGCTGAGTGGGTTTGGGAGCGGCTGGGTTTCGTAGTGGTAGTAGAGGCAGGTGAGGTCGCGCCAGCAGGGGTCGTGGCGGAGCTTGATGAGTCCGGCGCCCATCTCGGTGCGGAAGAGCATCCAGCGAAGGATGAGGATGGGGATAATGGTGGGCTGGGTGTGCGCGGGGCCGAGGAAGGCGGTAAAGAATCCGGCTTCGAGGAGCATGGATTCCCATCCGAAGCCGAAGAAGTTCTGGCCGACGTTCACGATGGAGAGGTAGAGGGCGTAGAGGAGGAGCCAGGCGGCGATGGAGAGCGCGATGGGGCCGCGCTCGGTGAGGCCGAAGAGGGCAAGGATGGAAAGGATGAGGCCGGACCAGGCTGAGACGTCGAGCAGGCGGTCGGAGTAGTGCCAATGGAAGAGGCTGGGGGTTTCCCGCCAGGAGGTGCGGCGGAGAAATTCGGGAACGGGAAGCAGGCCTCGTTCGCCGAGAAGGGGTTTGAACTGACGAATGACGGTGAGGAAGGCAACGAAGTAGATGGCGGCCATGCCGCGCTGGATGAGGAGGCGGGTGATGACGAGGTCGCCGAAGTAGTTGTGAAGAGAGGGCATCGTACGTTCAGAGCGGTTGGATGAGGGGAGTTTAGATTGTGCAGCCTGCTTTCTCTTATCCCACCCTAAAGCGGCTTGACGGACGCCATAGAATGGGGCACCCAGAGAGCCTGTAGATTCCACATCTCTTCGAGGGTTGGGGCACCCGGCACTCGAGAAACCGATGATTAACTTAAGAATTGTTAAGTGGGGGAGGATGCTGCTGCCCAGGTGTGCAAGACTGCATCCGTGAAGGTTTCTGGGCGTAGAGGAATTTGGATTGGCCGTTGCGGTTGAGATGAAGCAGATGGAAGTCCTGGATCGGCAGAGACAGCTCTCGTTGTTGCTCGTGGACGACGATGTGGAGTTGTGCGGGATGATGAGCGAGTTCTTCGCCCAGGAGGGGCATAGGCTGGAATGTATTTATAACGGCCGCGAGGGACTTACGGCGGCGCTAAACGGTTCGTATGATCTGGTGATTCTTGATGTGATGCTGCCGATTCTGGACGGGTTCGAAGTTCTGCAGCGGTTGCGGCGCCGGAAGGACCTGCCGGTGATCATGCTGACGGCGCGGGTGCAGCAGCAGGACCGGATTCGCGGGCTCGATGCTGGAGCGGACGACTATTTGCCGAAGCCGTTCGATCCGGATGAGTTGCTGGCGCGGATACGGGCGGTGCTGCGGCGGTCGGAGTCCCTTGCGCGGACTGAGGCAGAAGAAATTGTGATCGGCAATATCCGCGTGCGCCCGACCACGCGCGAGGCGTGGCTGAGTGATCAGCTGGTTGATTTGACTGCCGCGGAGTTTGACCTGCTGGAGATGCTGATGCGATCGGCGGGGCGGGTGGTGTCGCGAGACGAGATTACCGCCGCGCTGTTTGAGCGTGAGGCGACACCTTACGACCGTTTTCTGGACGTGCACATCAGCCACTTGCGGAAGAAGCTGGAGGGCGGGCGCGGATTGATCAGAACTGTTCGCGGAGTGGGATATGTCTTCACCGGCGCAGCCTAAAGTTCTGCTGCGGCACTCGCTATATGTATGGGTGCTGCTGGCTATGGTGGGCATTCTGTCGATGTCGTTTGTGGTGTTCCGGGCGATTTCGCAGAAGGTGCAGGCGGAGAGAATCGATCCGGTTTACGACCAGTTTGACGAGCTGCAACTGGAGAGCGCGCGCGCGATTCTGCAGAGGTGGGGCCAGGACTCCGTCGCGCAGTATATGCGCAGGTTGGATGGGCTATTTGGGGGGTCGCACTACTTGCTGGATGGAAGCGGGAAGGACCTTGTTTCCGGAACCGATCGTTCAGAAATGCTGCCCAGACCGCCGGCGGTGAAATCACGCGAGGCCTTCCATGGGCACTGGGAGATTACGCATCGCTCGGCAGATGGGAAGTTCTGGTTCGCGGCAGAAGGCGCGCAACCGCGATGGAATATCTGGGCGTTCCTGCCGTACTACTTCCTGGTGCTTGGGGCGACGGGGATCTTGTGCTGGATTGCGGCGGCCGGCGTGATCTCGCCCATCCGGCGGATTGCAAATAGCATTGCGCAGTTCGGGCAGGGCGATCTAAGCGTGCGCGTGGAAACGGATCGGCCCGATGAGATAGGACAGCTCGGACGCTCCTTCAACGATATGGCAGAGCGGATGGAGCGGTTGATCACCAGCGAGCGGCGGCTCCTGAGCGATATCTCGCACGAGCTGAGGTCTCCGCTGGCGAGGTTGAAGTTTGCCATGAAGCTGGCGCGGACCAGCAACGATCCGGCGGCAGCGCTGGAGAGGATCGAGCGCGATGTAAACCGGATCGCCTCGCTGGTGTCCGACATCGTGGCGATCAACGTGGTGGAGGACGATCCGGCGCTTGAAGAGAAGAAGGAGATTTGCATTCGCGACATCATCGACGAAGTGACGCACGATTGCCAGGTGGAGGCTCAGGCGCGCGGATGCAGAATTGAAGTCACAGGGCAAGTGTGTGCAGAGGTCTTTGGGAATCCGGAGCTGCTGCGACGCGCGGTAGAAAACGTGGTGCGCAACGCGATTCGCTACTCACCGGAGAAGACCGCGATAGAGGTCCTGTTAGGTGAGGATGAGAAGGATGCGCGCATTACGATTCGGGATTACGGGCCGGGTGTTCCCGACCAGGCGATGGAGCGGATCTTCGACCCGTTCTTCAGGGTGGAGGAGGCGCGGAACACTAATGGCGGGGGATCGGGCCTGGGCCTGTCGATAGCGAAGCGGGCGGTCAGCGTGCATCGAGGGAAGATCGCGGCCGAAAATGCAACCCCTGGGTTGCGGGTCACAATTGTGATTCCGCTGACGGGCGCTGCTGCAGCTGTGAGATAAATCACCTCGCGTTCGTCGAGCACTTAAGCTTTCTTAAGCTGCGATTTGCCAATCGTGTTGTTCACTATCCACAGTGCCTCACCTTTTCTTATCTGTATCTAAATTTATCGAGGCATCTGAGGAGAACATCATGAAGCGTTTGTTTGGGTACGCCCTTATGCTCGCACTCGCGGTTGCCCCGGCAATGGCAGCTAAGAATTCGCAGTCCATTAACCTCGGCCAGAACGTGAAGGTGGGGACGACGGATATCCCCGCGGGGAATGTGAAGGTGAGCTGGACTGGCACGGGTGATGCGGTGCAGGTGACCCTATCGACGAGCGGCAAATCGATTACCGTTCCTGCGAAGCTGGTTTCCGAGAAGAATGGCCACAAAGGGTACGTGGTGAAGAGCAACGGCGGCGTGGATGAGTTGCAGACGATCCAGCTTAACGATTTGAGTCTGCAGCTGCAGAACGGGACCTCGTCAGGCCAATAAGGCTCTCAGGCTCACCCGAGCCCTATTCAGCGAGCGATCTCATCGGAATGTACAGGCGTTAGACATCCTGGTCTCATGTGACTGCATTCCTTTGTCCCCTTCCGGGTTCGTCCGGAAGGGGATTTTTTGCGAAAGGCATGGAATATGGGACGGAGAGGGTCAAAAGGCCGAGACTTGGCCCTGGGTGGCCTTCAAGGTATACTAAGAGTTCGGCAAGCTGCAGGGTGGGTGTGCCTTCATTTGCCCATCGCCCGTCTGTGTTGTTTTGGAACGCCGGACGGATGAGAGTTGCGGGAAGCGGCTCGAGCTGGCGCGGAAATCTGAAGAAAAGTTTGGAGCTATCAAGATGGCACAGGTATGTGATGTTTGCGGCAAAGGGCCGCAGTTTGGAAACAACATTTCGCACGCGCATAACGTGACCAAGCGTCGCTGGAATGTGAATCTGCAAGCGGTAAAGGCGCTAGTGAATGGCGCGCCCAAGCGGATTCGCGTGTGCACCAGCTGCATCAAAAGCGGCAAGGTTCAGAAAGGATAGCTGGTCGGCTGAGCCGGTTCGCTGATCCGATAGTTTTTCGAAGAAACCCCGTCTCGTTTGGGACGGGGTTTCTTGTGCGTTGAGAATTCTGTTTTCGCTTTAGTGCGGACGGAACGTCTTGCCCGTTTCGAGAAGCGTCTTAAGTCGCGAGAGGATGCGGGGCCATCCGTCGGCATTCTGTGTATAGGCCGGATCGTCGTCAGACCAGCGGTCGTTGACGACAGTGACCTTTACGGCCTCTGATTCCGGCGTCAGTTCCACCTGGACGTGGGACGTTTGCTCGCCCATTCCCATCCCGAACTCATACTCGAGGAGGCGCGGAGCCTCGGCGCGCAACACTCTTCCTGTGACATAGCGAGTGGGCTTGCCATCCTTGCCTGGGCCAGACCACGTCATCGAGCCCCCGGGCTTCAGTTCTATATCGAAATCTGCGCCCATGAAGATCTGGCGGTTCGCTTCCTTCGAGACGAATCCGTCCCAGACTTTCTCGATCGGCGCAGCGATATAGAACGTGAATGTCAGCGAGGGCTTCATAAAATCTCCAAGAGACTTAGAATTGGCACGAGGAAGACGGCCAGTAGCTTGGATGCCTACAAAGTCACTTGTTTTCTGTATCCTTCTCGCGCGTGAAGGTCAGTGATGCAGAGTTGATGCAGTAGCGGAGGCCGGTGGGTCGAGGGCCGTCAGGGAAGACGTGCCCCAGGTGGCCGCCGCAGCGAGCGCAGGTGACTTCGATCCGGCGCATACCGTAGGAGTTGTCCTCATGCTCTTCAACCACGCGGGAGTCGGCGGGAATGACGAAGCTCGGCCACCCGCAGCCGGAATCGAATTTAGCGCCGGAGAGGAAGAGCAGCGCTCCGCAGCCTGCGCAGTGGTAGTTGCCGGTCTCGTGATTCTCGGTGAGGGCTCCGGTGAATGGGCGCTCAGTGCCCTTTTCGCGCAGGACGCGATACTGCTCGTGGGTCAGCATTTTCCGCCACTCCGCTTCGGTGTGCGTGACTCTGGCGGCCGAGTTCGGCTGGTTGGGTGTTTCGCTCATGGGAGCCTCCGGGGAAGAGATGCCTGCGGTGCGCGCCGGATTCAGCCGGCGATCTCGGCGATGAGTTCGATTTCGACGAGAGCGTCTTTGGGAAGACGGGCAGCCTCGATTGTGGTGCGCGCGGGCGCTATGACGCCCTGAGGCGCGAGGTATTCGGCATAGACCGCGTTCATTGCTGCAAAATCGTTCATGTCTTTCAAGTAGACGTTGGCTTTAACAACCCGATCCAGAGTTGTACCGGCGGCCTCGAGGACGGCTTTCAAATTCTCAAGAGTACGGCGGGTCTGCTCAGTGATTCCTCCATTGATCAGTTGCTGCGTGTTCGGGTCGAGGGCAGCCTGCCCGGCAGTGAAGACGAAGTTGCCGCAGCGAACGCCTTGCGAGTAGGGGCCGACGGCTTTCGGAGCGGAATTTGTGAAGACGGCGGATTTGCTCATGCAGCAATTCTAGAGCGTCGGAGGGGCATGGGACCTGGTCGGCTTCGACTTACTACCGCCAGGACGCGAGAATGCCGCCCACGATCAAAAGACCGACGAACCAGTAGCCGCTGTTGATAGCGAAGAGCTTGAAGGGACGCCTCTCGTAGAGTCCCTGGGGCAGGTTCGGGGCGGCGATAAAGCCGATCCACATGAGAACACCGAGGACGGCTCCCCTTCCGAAACCCGCGATGTGCGCCCAAGCGATGATGTTGGCAAGGACGAACGACATTACCAGGTCGCCGAAGAAGGAAGCAGTCATGCCGAGCAGGAGGCCATCGCGTTTTCCGGGTTCGCGCGTGATGCCGATCAACTGCATCCATTTCCTGGCAAACATGACGGGTGAATACCACGCGGCGCCGAGAAGCCAGAGGAGGACAGCACAGGCAAAGATGGCGATGGAGTTGATCTCAGGAAAAGGAATCATGCAATGGCCCTCCAACGCGCAGGGGCGCGGCAGCATTCCAGACGAGAACAAATCTCAGTGGTTGCGCCTACACTGTCGCGCTCTAAAGAGCGGGTGTCAAGGAGAAACTGGGAGGGAACGGGCGAGGTGAACCGACAGGGTAGCGTTGTGAGGCAGTTCCCATCCGACTCAAGAGAGTCGGATGGGAGGAACAGGAGGGCCGACTAGACGAGCTTTGCGTCGAGCGTGATCTCGGTATTGTTGGCGAAGAGCTTGGAGATAGGGCAGCCCGCTTTGGCATCGGCTGCTGCCTTGTCGAAGGCTTCCTTCGAGGCGCCGGGCACGCTGGCGGTGGTGGTAAGGGCAATCTTTGTTACCGCAAAGCCGCCTTCGACCTTGCCGAGAGTGACGGCTGCCTGAGTTTCGATTTTCGAGGGAGTGAGCCCCGCGCCGCCGAGTTGCGCGCCTAGCGCCATCGAGAAGCAGCTTGCGTGTGCCGCCGCGATAAGTTCCTCGGGAGTGGTGCCGCTGGTTGCACCTTCAAAGCGAGTGGCGAACGAGTAGTTCGCGTTATTGAGCACGCCGGTGGCGGTTGAGATGGTTCCTTTGCCTTCCTTGAGTGAGCCGGTCCAGACCGCACTTGCCTTGCTTGCCATAAATATCCTCCTCTGGGGATTTCCGATCGATTGATCTGTGTTCTGGGGGTTTGCCGCGTCAGGAGAATCGACCACGGCATTACACGTTGAAAACTGCCAGCGACCACGGATTTGCGTGGCACAGCCGTTCAACTCCATGCTAAAGCATGGGGCTGCCCGGGCCCGGCCAGCGGGAAATAGAGCCGTTCGAATTTCCGGCCCATTGAATCCACGGGAGGTATCAACATCGGCATGGCGCGATTGTCAAGAATGCATTAATCTCTGACCCATGCTGCCCCAAAGGCCCAGTGTTTTTGACGAAGAGATAGCTCGGCGTTCTGCGCAGAGTGGCGTGAATCCGGTTCCGCTTGAGGAGGCGCCGGTGGATCATCATTGCCAGATCTGCCCGACCTGTTCGCATCGTCTGAGCGGCCACAAATGCAAGCTGGTGTGCACGCATTGCGGGTATTACCTGAGTTGCGCGGATTACTACTAGTTGGCATCTAGTAGCCGGTAGCCTGTAGATTTCAAATCCGCTCTGGCAATTAGCGCTGAATCTTCCGTTGACATCTTCGACAGAGGCACTGGCATCTGAGTGTCGATGCGGCGGGATGCCGCGGAGGTGTTCATGGCAGCAGTGGAGCGGGTCAACAATCAATCGGGAAGCCGGCAACTCGCAGTGGTAACTGGAGCGTCGACAGGAATTGGTTTCTGCCTGGCGCAGGAATTTGCGACGCATGGATTCGATGTTGTGATGGCCGCGGACGAGGAGCGTGTGCGGGAATCAGCTCGACAGATTGAGAGTCTTGGAGCCAAAGTCTTCCCGGTTCAGGTTGATCTGAGTCAGGAGGCCGAAGTTGAGAAGCTGTGGCGGGAGGTGGAAGCCACGGGACGTCCGGTTGATGCGATCGCAATCAATGCGGGAATCGGAACTGCAGGAGAGTTTGCAGACGAAACCGATCTCCGCAGAGAGCTCAAAATTATCGATCTCAACGTGCGGTCGACCGTGCACCTGGCCAAGCTTGCGTCGCGCCAGATGAAAGCGCGCGGAGCAGGGCGGATTCTGATTACGGCTTCCATTGCCGGAACCATGCCAACACCGCAGATGGCGGTGTACGGAGCAAGTAAGGCTTTCGATCTGGAATTTGCGCAGAGCCTGCGTTATGAACTCAAGGACACTGGCGTGACGGTCACAGCATTGAAACCCGGCGCCACGGATACCGAGTTCTTCCGGCGAGCGGAGATGGAGGACACCAAGGTTGGATCGAAGGGAAAAGAGTCGAACGATCCAGCAGATGTAGCGAAGCAGGGGTTTGAGGCATTAATGGCGGGTGAGCAAGAGGTATTTGCTGAGTCGATGAGCACCAAGGCGTCGGGAGTGCTCGGGCGGTTTATGCCGGACTCAGTGAAAGCTTCGCAGCACGAGAAAATGGCGAAGCATGGGACGGGTGAGTAAAAAGGGATTGGCGAAGAGGGAACGAGAACAGAGATGGAGTGGTAACTGCTTTGCAGGATCACTAAACCTCATGGAAGTGTTTTTGAACCGAACGGAATCAATGGCCCTGGGTCAACTCCCAGGGCCTTTTTCCCTTAGGCTCCTGGTCCTGCTCGCGGCCGCGAAGCCGGTCGTACTCGTATACATCGCTGGTAGTGCCGAGGGATTCGTTATAGAGACTGATCCCGCCGATTGCCTGGGTGAGCTCTTCCTGGAACTGATGAATTGCGTGGAGTTGAGCCGCTGTTGCGGGCAGTTCGAACTGAGCAGCCTTGATGAACTTCTGATAGCCACGATCCAAGAGCCTGGCGATTTCGCCGCGCACAAGAACGCCGGGGCGCTCGGCAAAGCTGGGGACACTGCCCTCGGAATCTGCAGCCGGTACGAGGACGGCCGCGGTGCCGTACTTCGATACAAGCATGCCTCCGGCAGTTCCTTTGTAGGATGAAACCTCAAAACCGCGTTCGCGGAGGGTTCCCATGCACTGATCGAAGGTGGGGCGAACTGGCTTTTTGGGCATCGAAGAATCTCTATTAGAAGGATATGCGAGCGGTCCGGCTTGGCTCAAGGAGCTGCGGCAGTTTCCAGTTCGAGCGTATACCGCGTTAGTGAGAGAGAATTCAATGCGATCGAGATTGCCAGTACACTCTGGGATCGTTATTCTCAGAGCTCTTCACTGCTTGTTCCCAAGAATTATCCTCGGAGGTCCGTTATGAAATGTTCTTCCATTTCGAATTCGTTTAAGAGCATATTCCCGGTTTTTCTTTCCGTCCTGTTTTGTGCCGCCGCACCGGCGCAGGAGCATGGCAATGTCAGTCGCGACCAGTTCTCGGTCGGAACTGTTTGCGGAGATTACGGCGCAGTTGCGACTTACGGCGCGAATATTGCGAGGGCGCTCGGTTTTGAAGTGATGGACGGGCATGGAAACATTCGCGGGGCGGCGACCGCCAATCAGCCGGGGCCGAACGATACGACGCGAAGCATCAGCCAGATCGGCATCTCGGGGACGTACACCGTGGATGGGGATGGCAGAGGGATCATGAGCCTGGTGATCGCTCTTCCTGGCGGAGCGACAGCGAACGTCACGGAAGACTTCGTGATCACGAAGACGAAGTTGATCAATGGAGTGCTGATTGCGACCGAGATCGAGGATATGCAGCAGGTGCCTAGCGCTGTGATTGACGACTCGAGCCTTGTCATCCATACATACACGCTGAGACGAGTTTTGAAGTCGTGTGTTTCGGGCCATTGAGGCCGAGCCTTACCGCTCAAAACTGTTCTTTACAAGCGCGGGACCCGGGACTATGCTTCGGCCACGTCCCAGATCACCCGCGCTTCGAAGTCTAGGACCTCCCCCCGGGTCGCAAGTGATCTCCGCGAAAGCCAGGAGGTTACACATGAAATTCAGACCGATCCTTTGTCTTTCCTTATTGGCTGCTGGAGTCGGCATTGCCGTTGCGCAGGATTCCAGCGAGATGAAACCGCCTGCCGTGATTCAGATCAATCGTGAATGGCTCAAGCCGGGTAAGAGTGGAGCGATACACGATCGGTCTGAAGCGGCCTTCGTCAATCTGATGAACAAGGGCAAATTGCAGGGCCACTACATCGCGCTGAATTCGATGTCGGGCAAGCCTCGCGCGCTTTATATGACGCGATATCCGTCGTTCGAGGCATGGGAGAACGACAACCGAATCTTCGAAAAGAGCGCGTCGCTCGGCGCGGAACTCGAGCGTGACATCGCTGCTGACAGCGAGCTGCTTGAGGGAATGGACTCCGCAGTGCTGGTCTACAACGAAGGACTGAGCTTCCATCCGCGTCCAGACTTCAGCCATGCGCGTTACTACGAACTCACAGCTTTCCGGATCAAACTGGGCCACGAGAAGGATTGGCGCGAAGTAACGAAGATGTACAAAGAAGCCTGCGACAAGGCTGGGGTGGGATTGCACTGGGGTGCATACGAAGTGATGTATGGCGGAGAAGCCGGCACGTACATCATGCTCACCCACCGAGACAGTCTGACCGAGATCGATAAGGAGCGGGCCGAAAGCAAGAAGATCATGGAAGCGATGGGCGGTGAAGATGCCGCCGCGAAGATGGATCAGATGTTTGCGGCTGCCGTCGAGAGCGTTCGGAGCGAGTTGTTCACGATCAACCCCAGGCAGAGCTATGTGGACGAGGCGACGATGAAGGCTGACGCAGACTTCTGGAAGCCCAAAGCGCCGAAGTCGGCAGTCGCTGGGACCGGCAAACCGGCCGCGGCAACACAGCCCAAGCCTGCATCCCGCTGAAACAACGGAATATGTGCATCATTGAACGGCTCCGGGGTCACCGGGGCCGTTCTTGTGTTTGTTAACCTAGAGGATGAATGCAGCTTTCGCTGCAAGCTGCACAGCGGAGTGCCTTTTCCGAATCGAAACAGCGCTTCCCATCCTCCAATGAATGAGACCAAAACCTGATGGCTACTGCTACTGACCCTACCGTGCTGCCTGAACTGACAACCGACGATCTGTCCCGCTACTCCCGCCACCTAATTCTGCCCGAGGTGGGCATGGAAGGCCAGCGCAAACTGAAGGCCGCGCGAGTGCTTTGCGTGGGTACAGGGGGACTGGGTTCTCCACTTGCGTTTTACCTGGCTGCGGCAGGCATCGGCACTTTGGGGCTGGTGGATTTCGATGTAGTGGACGCGAGCAACCTGCAACGACAGATCATTCACTCGACCAAGGATATTGGGCGAAAGAAGTTGGACTCCGCGGCAGAAAAACTGACGGCATTAAATCCGGCGTTGGACGTGATCAAGCACGAGACAATGCTATCGAGTGCGAATGCGCTGGACATTATCAAAGACTATGACATCGTTGCGGATGGGACGGATAACTTCCCAACGCGGTACCTGGTGAACGATGCGAGCGTTCTGCTGCGGAAGCCGAATGCATACGCGTCGATCTTCCGGTTTGAGGGACAAGCCAGCGTATTCGGTATGGAGGAAGGACCGTGCTACCGGTGCCTCTATCCAGAGCCGCCACCGCCGGGCCTGGTGCCGAGTTGCGCCGAGGGTGGCGTGCTGGGAATCCTGCCAGGATTGCTGGGCGTGATCCAGGCGACGGAAGTGATCAAGCTCATTTTGGGGAAGGGCAATCCGCTGATCGGTCGGCTCCTGCTTGTTGATGCGCTGGGGATGCGGTTCAGGGAACTGAAGCTCAGGAAGAATCCCGAGTGCCCGGTGTGCGGCGAAAATCCTACGGTGAAGGAATTGATCGACTACCAGCAGTTCTGCGGGATCATGCCAGAGTCCAAGGAAGAGAAGGCCGTGAAGAATGGCATTCCGCAGATCAGCGTCAAGGAGCTGAAACGGCGGCGGGATGCGGGCGAGACTGTCTTCCTTCTGGATGTTCGCGAGCCGTACGAATACCAGATTGCTCAGATCGGCGGGACGCTAATCCCGCAGAGCGATGTACCGCAGCGGCTGAACGAGATTCCGCGTGACCGGGAGATCATCGTGCAGTGCCGCTCGGGAGCGCGCTCGCAGAAGATCGCGGAGTTCCTGAAGCAGTCGGGCTACTCTCAGGTGGTGAACCTTGCGGGCGGCATCCTGGCGTGGAGCGATGAGATCGATCCGAAGGTGCAGAAATATTAGGCTGAACGGAATCGGGCGTCTGACAGGTCTGAGGATCGAGATCTGGGGATCCATATCCGCATAGGTTGAGACACAGACGAAAGGCAAAGCTGTGATCAAAGTAAGTGTGCTGTATCCGAGGAAGCCGGGGAACCGGTTCGATGTTGACTACTACCTGAAGGTTCACATGCCGATGGCGAAGAAGCTGCTTGGCTCGGCAGTGAAGGCGATCTCAATTGAGATTGGAATTGCTGGAGAAGCGCCCGGATCGCCTGCACCTTACGCTGCCATTGTTGGCTTCATCTGCGAATCGGTCGAGGCATTTGCAACTGCTTTCGGGCCGGTTGCGGGGCAGTTGCAGGGAGACGTCCCGAAATACACGGACATTATTCCGCAGATTCAGATCAGCGAGATCCGGGAGATCTAGGTTGCTCTAAACAGAAACGCCGGCTCCAGGGCCGGCGTTTGGTTTTGGAGGCCAGCTTAGCGGGCCATCTCAACCGGGCTGGGGGTTTTGACGGGGTCCGGCAAGGTTTTGCCGTTCTCATCTATCTTGCCGAAGATCATCTTGCCGCTGGCTGTCTGCAGAACGCTCGTGACGGAGATCTCGATGGCTCGGCCGATCATTTTGCGCGCGTGATCGACGACGACCATGGTGCCGTCATCCAGATAGCCGACGCCCTGGTTGTACTCCTTGCCTTCCTTGAGGATGAGTACGTTCATCTTCTCGCCGGGCAACACCACGGGCTTGAGAGCGTTCGCGAGGTCGTTGATGTTCAATACCTCTACGCGATGCAGATGAGCCACCTTGTTCAAGTTGAAGTCGTTGGTGACAACTTTGGCTTCCCACTTTTTCGCGAGTTCGAGAAGCTTGAGATCGACTTCGCGAATGGAAGGGAAGTCGTCAGGCACGATCTGTACCTGGATGTTAGAGCTCGACTGCATGCGCTGGAGCATGTCCAGGCCGCGGCGACCGCGCTGGCGTTTGGAACCGTCAGTGGAATCGGCGACAATCTGCAGTTCGCGAAGGACGAACTCCGGCACAACCATCATTCCATCGATGAAACCGGCTTCGGCGATGTCGGCGATGCGGCCATCGATGATAACGCTGGTGTCGAGCACCTTGGCGCTCTTTCGCGAGGGACGCTCACCGGCGAACAAGTTGCCAAGAGCAGCCGGGTTGAGCAGGTCTCCCTTACTGGCGCCGACCAGCAGGCCGACATAGGTCATCAGCAGTAACACGAAGATCTGCAGCACGGCAGACGTTGGAGGGCTGAGGGGAGCGGAGCGAAGCACCAGGCAGAACAGCGCAGCTCCGAAGATGCCGAGCACACTGCCGGCAACCGCACCAATCAGCCTGCGGAGAGTGAGAGCCCGCACACGAAGTTCGAATACGATGACCGCTGTGGCAGCCAACGCCCCACCGAGCGCCGCTTCCCAGCCCTTCGCGCCGAACGGTTGGAGAAAATAACAAACTGACGAGAGCAAGACAACAAAAAGAAGCCGAACAAGGACGAGATCCATACGAACCCTGCTTCCACTGGCGTCAGGAAATGATCCAGTTTTAACACGTGGGGAGTATGCCCATCGGCCCTTTATATCGTCAAGGGGCAGGCGGTCACCTAGTTCAGCACGGACGGCACTTGTACGCGCGTTACCGGGAGCCACTCCGCCCCTGGGCGGCAATTGTCAGGAAGCAACGGCCAGCTCTGCGCTGACCAGGCGGGAAATTCCTTTGCGGGGCCCACGCTTGCGAGCGCTCATGATCTTCACGCGCTCCAGCAGCTCTTGCGGCGAACACGTCTTCTTGGCCAGCAAGGCGTCTGCGCCGTGGATCTGGCCGTTCATCTTCTGAGGATCGCCGAGGATGACCATCGGGACATGCGAGGCGATGCGCTTGAGTTTCAAAACGAGCTGGTCGCCGCTCATCTGAGGCATGGCGTGATCGGTCAAAACCAGGTCGATCTGATTTTCTGCGAAGAGGGCGATGGCATCCTGCCCTGTTGTGGCGGCTAGCACGCGGTAACCGTTTGTTACCAGCATGAACTTGAGAACGGACAGATCCTGTTCGTTATCATCGACGCAAAGGATGACTTTTTTGGGGCGCATCTCGTTGGTTCTGCTCCTGTCGTAGAAGTTTGTTCGGCCGGTCTTGAAGCGCACTACAGCGGTGCCCGTTTGTTTTCGGGCAGGCTCGTCAAGGTCCGGGGCCGGCGGTCGCGCACAGGCTCGCTTGCGGATTGCGGGCACAAGTCCCCTTCGGGCGCAGGCTCATTCAAAACGAGAGAATGCGACCCTTCAGGCGACTTCGGTGGCAATCAATCCGTTGAAGGGAAATCCTTTTGCGGTCAGATTGTGTTTGAAGCCGTTATAAAAACCGGAGAACTC
>Ga0068857_100000511_pt1 | contig 27856 bp, 27 predicted proteins | sample KBSCornC72_FD_66591 | JGI IMG/M metagenome (GOLD analysis project Ga0068857, IMG submission 66591) | Corn rhizosphere microbial communities from Kellogg Biological Station, Michigan, USA - KBS Corn C7-2 | ecosystem: Host-associated > Plants > Roots > Rhizosphere > Soil ...
CGGCTGGGCGAGGTGGCCCGGATCTCGGTGCTCCGCCGCCGGCTGCTGGCCCGCGGCGTCGACGTCCCCGTCCCCACCCTGGTCGGCACGGTGGTGACCGAGCAGATCATGCTGGCCACGACCCTGCTGGTCGTGCTTGCCGCGATCACCGGATTCGTGTCGGTACCGGGATGGGCGGTCGACCTGGTGTGGGTGCTGGTGGGCGTGGTGGCGGCGGTGGCCGTGGCGGCGCTGGCCCTCGAGCTGTGGGAACGCTACAAGCGCGGCAACGGCCCCGACGACGACTACGTCGAGCGGTGGTGGAACCTGCTCGGCCTGAACGCTTCGGTGATCTCCCGGGCGGTGCGCGGGGGTCATGCGATCCTCGCCCAGCCGCGGTACATGGTGATCGGCCTGACCACCGCAGCGGTGTCTTGGCTGGCCCAGATCATCGGCATCCACTGGACGCTGCACGCTTACGGCATGGAGACCGGGATCGGCGTGGCCGGACTGGTCTTCCTGGCCTCAACCCTGGTCGGGCTGTTCCCGATCGTGCCCGGCAACGTGGTCGTGTTCCAGGGCGCGACGGTGGCGGCGCTGACCTTCGCCACCAACGTCAGCGCCGACGCGGCGCTCACCTTCTCGATCGGCCTGGCGCTGATCGAGGCGGCGCTGGGCGTCGGCCTGGGATTCTTCTTCCTCTCCTACGAGGGGCTTTCGCTGGGCGAGCTGCGCAGGGAGGCGGCGGCGTCGGAGAGTCGCAGCGTCCCCTCGTAGAGGGCGCGCCCGATCACGACCGCGTCGGCACCGGTGGCGGCGGCCGCCACCACGTCTCGTGTCGAGCCGATCCCGCCGGCTGCCAGCAGCAGGCCGGGGACCGCCGGCCGCAGCTGCTCGAGCAGCTGCGTGTCGGGCCCCAGGCCGGTGCCGTCGCGATCGATCGCCGTGACCAGGAAGTCGCGGACGCCGGCGGAGGCCAGCCGCTCGACGAAGCGGCGGGCCGCGGTGCCCGAGTCCTCCAGCCAGCCCGCCGCGCGCACGGTCCCGTCACGGACGTCCGCCGCGGCCGCGACCCGGGCCGTCTGCGCCGCCAGCCGGCCCACCAGCTGCGGCTCGCGCACGGCCAGCGTCCCCACCAGCACGCGGGCGACGCCCAGCTCGAGGGCCTCGCCGATGTCGGCCTCGGTGCGGATGCCGCCGCCCACCTGAACGGCCATGCCGGAGCCGCGCACCAACCCGCGGATGATCCGGGCGTGCAGCAGCGGCCGCTGGCCGTCGCGCGCGGCGGACAGATCGATCACGTGCAGCAGGGTGGCGCCCTGCTCCGCGTAGCGCGCCGCCACCCGTTCCGGGTCGACGTCGTACACGGTGACCTCGTCGTAGCGGCCACGACGCAGCCGCACCACCCGGCCGTCGAGCAAATCGATCGCCGGTACCGCGGTCGAGAGACGTTTTACCATGCTAAAATGGTAGCGCAGATGGCAGAGACGTGGCACACGGAGCAGGTGGATCGGCTGGCAGAGGCGGTGCTCGCGCTGGAGACACGCGACGAGGCCGCCGCCTTCCTCCGCGACCTGTGCTCGCTGCACGAGCTGGAGACGCTGGGCCACCGGCTGCAGGTGGCGCGGTTGCTCGACGAGGGCATGCCCTACGCCAGGGTGGCGTCCGAGGTGGGTGCCTCCACGGCCACGGTCACGCGAGTCGCCCACTGGCTCCGCCACGGCGAAGGCGGCTACCGGACGGTGCTCGACCGGATGCGGGCCGGCAGATGACCCGCCCGTTCCGCCTCGCCCTGCCCTCCAAGGGCCGGATGCAGGACCCGGCCCTGCGGCTTGCACGCGACGCCGGCATCGAGATCGAGCCCGGAGGTCGGGCGCTGCACACGCACTGTCCCCGCTGGGACATCGAGGTGCTGTTCGCCCGCTCGGACGACATCCCGGTGTGGGCCGCCGACGGCGCGGTGGAAGCGGCGATCGCCGGCCGAAACCAGCTCGTCGAGACCGGCTCCGACGCCCGCGAGCTGCTGTCGCTGGGGTTCGGCCGCTGCGCGCTTCAGGTGGCCGTCGCCGACGGCTCGGCGATCGCGACGCCGGCCGAGCTTCATGGCATGCGCGTGGCCACGGCGTACCCGTCCACCACCCGCGGCTTCTTCACCAGGGCCGGGATCGACATCCAGATCGTCCCCATCCACGGCTCGGTCGAGCTGGCCCCGCGTCTGGACGCCGCCGAGGCGATCGCCGACCTCGTGTCGAGCGGCGAGACGCTGCGCTCGAACGGCCTTCGGCCGATCGCCACCGTCCTGGAGAGCGAGGCCGTGCTGCTCGTCCGGCCCGACCTCGACGACCGCCAGCTGGCCGTCGCCGACGACCTGCGCACGGTGATGGAGAGCATCATCGCCGGCCGCGACAAGCGCTACCTGATGCTGAACGTCCATGACGACGCCATCGACACGGTCGTCGAGCTGCTGCCCGGGCTGGAATCCCCCACCGTGCTGCCGCTCGCCCGCTCCGGCATGCACGCCGTGCACGCGGTCGTCGACCGCCGCCAGGTGGTTTCGCTGCTCGGCCCACTGCGCGAGGCCGGGGCCTCGGCGATCCTCGTCCTGCCGATCGAGAACCTGGTCCCGTGAGCGGCGTTCCCGTACGTCCTGAGCTGGCCGAGGCGCAACCCTACCGCTGGCAGGAGGGGCTGCCCAACGACCGCCCGCTGATCCGGTTCGACATGAACACCCAGCCGGCGCCGCCGGCCTGGTACGCCGGCTTAGCAGACCGGCTGGCCCGCACGCCGGTGCAGCAGTATCCCGACGCCACCTACGGCCGGCTGCGCGACCTGCTGGCCGAGTACACGGGCTTCCCCCGCGGGCGGATCATCCCCACGGCGGGCGCCGACGAGGCGCTGGCGCTGTGCGCGCAGCTGGTGCTGCGGCCCGGCGATCGCGCGTACGTCAAGCGGCCCTACTACAGCTGGTATGAGAACGTCACCCGGCTGGCAGGGGCGACCATCACCGATCGACCGAACGGGGCCAGGCTGACATGGGTCTGCACGCCGCACAACCCAACCGGCGAGGACGATCCCGACGAGGGCTCGGCCGAGCGGGACGGGCTGGTGGTGATCGACCAGGCCTACGTCGAGTTCGGCGGCACCGACCTGTCGCACCTGGTGTCGGAGCGGGACAACGTGGTGGTCGTGCGGACGTTCTCGAAGGCCTTCGCACTGGCCGGAGCGCGGGTCGGCTACATCCTGGCGCCGGAGGGAATCTCCGCCCAGCTGGATGCCATCCGGCTGCCGGCCGGGATCGCCGCCCCCTCGGCCCGGATGGCCGAGATTGCGCTCGAGCGGCGCGACCAGATCGCCCCCACCGTCGAGCTGACCTGCCGCGAGCGCGACCGGATTGCGGCGGCGCTGCGTGAGGCCGGGTACACCGTGCCCGAGTCGCGCACGAACTTCGTCTACGTCGATCTCGGCCGCCCCAACGACGACGCCCTGACCCGGCTGCTGGAGCGCGGCTTGGTGGTGCGCAGCTACGCCGACCAGCCGACCGCGCTTCGGATCACCGTCGCCGGCCCCAGGGACAACGACGAACTGCTGGAGACGCTGTGCGGCTCAAGGCCGGTCCGGCCGGCGGCCACCGCAGCGGCCGGTCGGCGCGCAGAGGCCGATCGGCGGACGAAGGAGACCGATGTCCACTGCACCGTCGACGTGGACGGCGGCGGCACCGCCAGCGTGACCACCGGCATCGGCTTTCTCGACCACATGCTGAGCGCGCTCAGCTTCCACGCCATGCTCGATCTCGAGCTCTCCTGCACCGGCGACCTGTGGGTCGACGAGCACCACACCGTCGAGGACGTCGCCATCGTGCTCGGGCAGGCGCTCGACGGTGCGCTCGGCGCGCGCAGCGGCATCGCCCGCTACGGCGACGCCCGGGCGCCACTGGACGAGGCGCTCTGCCATGCCACGGTCGACCTCGGCGGCCGCGGGTTCTCGGCTGTCGAGCTGCCGCTTCGCGGCGACCGCGTGGGCACGCTGCCCTCGTCGCTGATCCCCCACTTCTTCGACTCGCTGAGCCGCTCCGGGCGGATGGCGATTCACCTGCAGGGACAGGGCGCGGACGACCACCACATGGTCGAGGCGGCGTTCAAATCGTTCGCCCTGGCGCTGCGCGCGGCGTGTGCCCGCGACGAGCGCCGGGCGGGAGCGCTGCCCAGCACCAAGGGTGCCGTGTGAGCGGGCCGGTGACGCTGATCGACTACGGCGCGGGAAACCTGCGGTCGCTGCGGGCGGCGTTCGAGCGGCTGGGCGCGGACGTCGCCGTGTCCGACGACGCAGCGACCGTCGCCCGGTCGGCCAGGATCGTGCTGCCCGGCGTCGGCGCCGCCGCCCCGGCCATGCGTGCCCTGCGTGCGCTGGGGCTCGACGCCGCGATCGGGGAGGCGGTCGAGCGCGGCGGCTCGTTGCTGGGCGTGTGCTTGGGCATGCAGCTGCTGTTCGAGCGCAGCGCGGAGGGCGGAGTCGGCTGCCTGGGGCTGCTCGAGGGCCACGTCGAGCGGATCGACTGGGCGCGGCGCCTGCCGCACATGGGCTGGAACGACGTCGACGCACGCTCCGGCCATCCTCTGGCCCCGGCGGCCGGCACCGTCTGCTACTTCGCCCACAGCTACCGGGCGGCGCCGGCCGACCCTGCCGCGGTTGTCGCTGACACCGAGCTCGACGGCACCCGGTTCGCCACCCTGGTCGCGGCCGGCACCATTGCCGGCACCCAGTTCCATCCCGAGAAGAGCGGCCCCGTGGGGCGCGCGCTGCTGGCCCGCTGGCTGGAGGTGCCCGTTGCTGCGTAGGCGGATCGTGCCGTGCCTTGACGTGCGAGGCGGGCGGCTGGTGAAGGGCGTCAACTTCGAGGCGCTGCGTGACTGCGGCAACCCCGTGGATGCGGCGGAGCGCTACGCCGGGCAGGGCGCGGACGAGATCGTCTGGCTGAACATCTCGGCCGGTCAGGAGGACTGGCGCGGGCTGCTGGACGCCGTCGAGCAGGCGGCCGAGCGGGTCGATGTGCCGCTCTGCGTGGGCGGTGGCGTGGCGGATGCCGAGCACGGCCGCGAGCTGCTGCTGGCCGGTGCCGACAAGATCAGCTCGAACAGCGCCCCGCTTGACCGCCCGGCGCTGATCGAGGAGCTGGCCGACCGGTTCGGGACGCAGTGCGTGGTGGTCGCCATCGACGCGGCTCGCGACGGTGAGGGCGGCTGGCAGGCGTTCGGCAGCGCCGGGCGCCGGGCGACCGGCCGGAACGCGATCGAGTGGGCGCAGGAGTCGGTGCAGCGAGGCGCGGGCGAGCTGCTGGTGACCAGCATCGACTCCGACGGCACCCTCGGCGGGTACGACCTCGAGCTTTTGCGAGCGATTTGCGACTCGGTGCCGGTGCCGGTGGTCGCCTCCGGCGGGGCGGGCCGCCCGGAACACCTGGCGGCGGCGCTCGACGCCGGCGCGCAGACCGCCCTGGCGGCCTCGATCTTCCACGACGGCCGGCACACGATCTCCGAGGTGAAGGAGGAGGTGGCCCGATGGGGGCTCCCGGTGCGGAGGTAACGCTCGGGCCCGGCGTGCTGGTGCCCTGCGTGGTGCAGGACGCTGCCAGCGGCGAGGTGCTGATGCTCGCTCACGTGGACGACGAGGCGCTGGCGGCGACCCGTGACACCGGCCTCGCCCACTTCCACTCCCGCTCGCGTGACCAGCTGTGGCAGAAGGGCGCCACCTCCGGGCACACGATGGCCGTCGAGTCGCTGGCCTTCGACTGCGACGGCGACACGGTGCTGCTGCGGGTGACCCCCGCCGGCCCCGCCTGCCACACCGGCGAGGAGACCTGCTTCGGCCCCCGCCTGATCGACGGCCGGCCGGCGGTGATGGCCGAGCTGGCTGCCGTGATCGAGGATCGCCGGGCCCGGCAGCAGGGAGCCTCCTACGTTGCGGGGATCCTCGGCGGCGAGCGGGAGCAGGCGCAGCGGAAGGTGGGCGAGGAGGCGGTGGAGGTGCTGCTCGCCGCGCCCGGCAGCCCGGAGCTGGTGGCCGAGGTGGCCGACCTCTGGTTCCATTCGATGCTGCTGCTGGCGCGAGACGGGCTCGACCCGCTGGCGCCGCTCGAGGAGCTCCGGCGGCGCCGGCAGGCGCCACGCTGACCGCCCCCGTAGGGCGCCGTGCACACCACCCGCCCGGCCCTCATCAGTAGCATTGCCCGGGTGCGCCGCCTGCCCGCCATCCTTCTGCTGCTGGCCTGCCTGGCCGCCGGCTGCGGAGATTCCGGCAGCTCGGGTCAGACCACCGGCGCCGGTGGCTCCTCGCAGCTGAGCGCGCCCGCGGCCACCAGCCTCCCCCGGGAGGGCACCGTCACCCTGCCCGACAAGCGGGTGTGGACGGTCGTCGGGCCCGGCAAGCCGCTCCAGCTCGACGACATCGTGCTGGTCGTCCGCCGGGTGACGTGGAAGCAGGGGGCCGGTGCCGCCAATGCCACTCTGGGGTCGAAGGTGCACGCCACGGCGACCGTCACGATCACCAACAGCGGGCGTGAGGACGCCGCTATCTCGCCGACCCAGCTGTGGCTCTACGACAGCCGAAACGTGGCCCACCTGGCCGCCCCGGGCGGCCTGATCGGCCGCCCGGTGCCGGCCGGGGGCCGGGTGACGGGGCGGGTCGTGTTCCCGATGCCGGGGAAGACGGCGGGCGGCCTGCTGGTCTACTCGTTCGCCGACGCCGCCGCCATCGCCAAGGCGACGCACGTCGGGCTGGCGCGCTACCAGTAGTCTGATCGCATGGGATCGCTCGAGGAGTACCGCCGCAAGCGCCGGCGGGGCGCGACGCCCGAGCCGATGGACTCCGGGCCGGGCGGCCGGGACGGCCAGCCGGTATTCGTCATCCAGCGTCACGACGCCACCCGGCTGCATTACGACCTGCGGCTCGAGATGGACGGCGTACTGGCCAGCTGGGCGCTGCCCAAGGGCCTGCCGCTGGAGGTCGGCCAGCGTTACCTGGCGGTGCACACCGAAGACCACCCGATGGAGTACGCCACCTTCTCGGGGGTGATCCCCAAGGGGCAGTATGGCGCCGGCACAATGGAGATCTGGGACACCGGCAGCTACGAGTTGGTCGAGCGCAAACGCGACGGCGGGCTGACCGTGCACCTCCACGGCGGCCGGCTGGAAGGACTGTGGACGCTCGTCCCAGCCCGGCTGGGGGGCGACGAGAAGAACTGGCTCGTGATCAAGAAGCACGAGCAGGCCGATCGGCCGGCGGCGGCGGAGTCCCGCGAGTCCTATCTGCCGATGCTGGCCACGGCAGCGTCCCGCCTGCCGGCGCGGGGCGACTGGCTGTACGAGGTGAAATGGGACGGCTACCGCGCCATCGCGCGGCTGGCCGGCAACGAGGCGACGCTGTCGAGCCGTACCGGTCGCGACCTCGGCGGCCGGTTCCCCGACATCGCCCGCGCTCTGCCCCACGCGCTGCGCACCACCGACTGCGTGGTCGACGGCGAGGTGTGCGCGCTCGACGACGGCGGCCTGCCCAGCTTCGGGCTGCTGCAATCGGGCGGCGGCACCCTGGCCTACTACGTGTTCGACCTGCTGGAGCTCGAGCGCGAGCCGCTGATCGGCCTGCCGCTGGAGGAGCGGCGCCAGCGGCTGGAGGCGCTTGTCATCCCCGACATCCCCGGAGTCCGGCTGTCGACCGCCTTCGAGGACGGCCCGGCGCTGCTGGCCCGGGCCGTGGAGCTGGGGCTCGAGGGGGTGGTGGCCAAGCGCCGCGGCTGCCGCTACCGGCCGGGCCGCCGGGCCGAGGACTGGGTGAAGGTCAAGACCCGGCTGGACGACGACTTCCTGATCGCGGGCTACACCCGGGGCACCGGCGCCCGGGAGGCGCTGGGCGCGCTGGTGCTGGCCGAGGACCGGGACGGCAGCCTGGCCTGGGCCGGCAACGTGGGCAGCGGCCTGGACGGCGCGTCGATCGACCGGCTGCTGGCGATGCTCGAGCCGCTGCGGGTCGACCGGCCGCCGATCACCCCGGTCCCGAAGATGCCCAAGACGCCGGCGCGGATGGTGACCTGGGTCGAGCCGCGGCACCGCGCCCGCGTCGAGTTCACCGAGCGGACCCGCGACGGCCGGTTGCGGGCGCCGGTGTTCCGGGGCCTGTTGATCGACGACGAGCCTCCGCCCGCCCCCTCGGGCCGGGTCACCATCCGGAACCCGGACAAGGTGTTCTTCCCCGACGACGGCGTCACCAAGGGCGACGTGTTCGACTATTACCGCCGGATCGCGCCGGCGCTGGTGCCCCACCTCGCCGGCAGGCCGTTCACCATGCTCCGCTATCCCGACGGGATCGAGGGCAAGAGCTTCTTCCAGAAGGACGCCCCCGACCACATGCCTGACTGGATCCGCACCTTCACCCACGAGGGCATCCGCTATGCGATGGTCGACGACGAGGACAGCCTGCTGTGGATGGTCAACATGGCGTGCATCGACATGCACCCGTGGCTGGCCCGCCACGACCGGCCGGAACGGCCCGACCTGGTCATGTTCGACCTCGACCCGGCCGAGGGGGTGGGCTTCGACACGGTGGTCGAGGTGGCCCTGCTCGTTCGCCAGGCCCTCAACTCGTTGGGCCTGGACGGCGTGGCGAAGACCAGCGGGGGCAAGGGGCTGCACGTGCTGGTGCCGGTGGAGCGCCGCCACGCCCACGACCAGGCCCGCTCGTTCGTCACGGTCGTGGCCCGGGCGCTGCGCAATACCTACCCGGAGCTGGTCACCACCGCCTGGCGAAAGACCGAGCGCCACGGAGTGCTGATCGACGCCAATCAGAACGGCCTCGGCCGAACCACCGTCTCGGCCTACTCACTGCGGCCGCGACCCGGCGCGCTGGTCTCGACCCCGTTGCGCTGGGACGAGGTGAAGCCGGGGCTGGATCCGCGGACGTTCACGATGGCCGAGGTGCTGCGCCGGTTCGAGCGCCACGGCGACCTTGCCGAGCCACTGGTGCGCAGCCGCCAGCGGCTGCCGTCCTAGCGGGACTCCGGGGATCAGACCCCGGCGTTCCGCCGGCGCAGCAGGCGGCGCAGGCGGTCGGCGAGCACGCTAAGGATCAGCGAGATGCCCTGGATCGGCTTCGGCTCCGGCCGTGGTGGGGCGGGCGGAGCCGCCACGACATCGTCCGCCGCACCCGCGGCCGGGGCCGGCGTGAGCATCGACTCCATGCACCGGGCCATCTCGCCGATCATCCTCGCGGCCACGTCCTGCATGATCCCCTGGCCCATCTGCGCGACCCGCCCGGTCACCCGCATGTCGGTCGCCACCGAGACCCGAGAGCCACCGCCCTCGCGCTCGACCACCGCCATCCGCATGGTGGCGTCGACGTTACCCTGGCCGCGAGCCTCGGTACCGCGCGCCCGCATGGCCGCGGTACGTGCGCCGTCGTCGTGTTCGACGATCGACACCACTCCCGCGTAGGACATCTTCACCGGGCCCACCTTGACCATCACCCGGGCGTCGTAACTCTCGTCCGAGCGCTCGCCCAGCACCTCGGCACCGGGAATGCAGGGGGCGACCCGGGCCGGGTCGAGCATCAGCGCGTACACCTCGTCCGGAGCGGCCTCGACCTCGAACGCGTTCTCGATCCTCATCGTCGAGACGCTAGCGGACCGTGCACTGCGACCGGCGGCCGGCGCCTCCGGGGCGGCTAGGCCTTGGCCGCGGCCTTCTTGGAGGAGCTGCGCCGCTTGGGCGCCGGCTTCTCGGTCTTCGCCTCGTCCAGCGACGCCTGCAGCGCAGCCAGCAGGTCGGGGGCCGCCGTCTTCTCAGGCGCCTTGACCTTCTTCACGTCCTTGCCAGAATGCTTCTGCTCGATCAGGTCGAGCAGCCGCTGGCGGTACTCGTCCTGGTACTGGGTGGGGTCGAACTCGCCGGTGTACTGCTTGATCAGCTGGGTGGCCATCTCGAGCTGGCGCTTGTCGACCTTCGCGCCCTCCGGTGCGATCGCGTCGGTGGGCCGGATCTCTTCCGCGAAGAACATCTTCTCCAGCGTCAGCACGCCGTCGCGGACACGCAGGCAGCCCAGGTTGTCGCGGTCGTGGAACACGTAGCTGGCCACCGCCACCAGCCCGGCCTTCTCCATCGCCGCCACGAGCAGGGCGTAGACCTGATCGGCGCCCTTTTCGGCCGGGCCCAGGTAGTAGGTGCGTTCGAAGTAGATCGGGTCGATCTGGTCGGCGGGCACGAAGTCGCGGATGGTGATCGTCTTGTACGCCTCGGGCGCCGCGGCGGCGAAGTCGTCGTCGGTCAGGTAGACGAACTCGTCGTCGTCGACCTCGTAGGCCTTCACGATCTCGTCGTTCGGCACCGGCTTGTCCTCGGTCTTGCAGATCTTCTGGTAGCCGATCCGCCCGCCGTCCTTCTCGTGGATGAGGTTGAACTTGAGGTTGGACTCGCTGACGGCCGCGTACATGCGCACCGGCGCGTTCACCAGTCCGAAGCTGATGTTGCCTGTCCAGATTGCTCGGGGTCTGCTGGGAGCCATGGGCGTCCTTCTTCCGGTTCCCTCAAAGACTACGGGAGGAACCGGTTTCGCGCACATGGCAGGAACTCCTGCCGGTCACAGCTCACGGGCAAGCAGGCCGCCGACGGTCTCGCGGCGCTGGGCCAGCCGGGCCCGGCCGCCGTCGACCATGACCGCCGCCGGCCGCGGCACCAGGTTGTACGTGGAGGCCATGCTGGCGGCATAGGCGCCCGTGGCGGGCGTGGCCAGCACGTCGCCGGAACGCAGCTCGGGCAGGTCCACGGCGTCGATCAGCACGTCGCCTGACTCACAGTGCTTGCCTGCGATCGCATAGGTCGTGGACGGCGGGTCGTCAGCCCGGTCGCAGACGATCGCGTCGTAGCGGGCGCCGTAGAGCGCCGGGCGCGGGTTGTCGGACATGCCGCCGTCGACGGCGGCGTACGTGACCCCGCCGGCGGTGCTCTTGATGGCGCCCACTGTGTAGAGCGTGACCCCGGCAGGGCCGGCGATCGAGCGGCCGGGCTCGAGCAGCAGCTCGGGCAGCGGCAGACCCTGGGCGATCAGGCGCTCGGCGACGTGGAGCACCAGCGCCTCGACGGCGTCGGGCACCGGCAGCTCGATCTCGAGCTCCGAATGGGCGATGCCGAAGCCACCGCCCAGGTCGAGCAGCGGCAGGTCGCCCAGCCCGTGCTCGGAGATCAGCTCGACCAGCCAGTCCGCCACCCGCTCGTAGGTGCCCAGGTCACGGATCTGCGAGCCGATGTGGACGTGCAGGCCGGCCGGCTCCAGGTGCGGCAGCGCCTCCGCCGCTTCGAGAGCGTCCAGCGCGTCGGGCGGCGCCAGCCCGAACTTCGATGTGTCGTGCCCGGTGACGATCTTGGCGTGCGTGTCGGCGACGATGCCGGGCGTGATCCTGACGGCGACCCGCTGGACGACGCCGGACTCGGCGGCGATCGCCTCCACCTGGTCGAGCTCGCCGGCGTGGTCGACGACGATCAGGCCGGCGCCGGCCAGCACCGCCTGGCGGATGTCCGCGTCGGACTTGTTGTTGCCGTGCACCACCATCAGCTCGGGGCGGCCGCCGGCGCGGAGCGCAGCGGCCAGCTCTCCCTCGGTGGCCACATCGGCGCCCAGGCCCTGTGCGAACACCTCGGCCAGCACCGCAACGGTGGCGTTCGCCTTGCAGGCGAACACGGCCCGCGCAGCGCCCGGGTAGGAGTCGAGCGCCTCGACGAAGGCCGATGCCCGCTGCCGCAGCGTCTGGGAGCAGTAGACGTACAGCGGCGTCCCGAACTCCGCCGCCAGGTCGGCCGCCGGGATCCCGGCCAGCATCAGCCGGCCGCCCTCAACCCGGGCGGACTCCGGCAGCACGTTCACAGCTGCCGCACCGCCTCCCGAGCCCGCCGCAGCTGCTCAGCAAGCCTCTCCGGCGACAGCCGCGCTTCGGCCGCCTCCCGGGCGGTCGGAGAGACGAACCGCTCGCCCGCCGCCACCCGGCCGGCCACCTCGGCATGTGCCTGCCGGAACGGCATCCCCGCCCGCACCAGCTGCTCGGCCACATCGGTGGCCACGGTGGTGCCGTCGGCAGCGGCCTGCAGCATCCGCGCCCGGTCGACGCGCAGGCCCTCGACGCAGACGCGCATCGCCGCCAGCGCACCCAGCAGATCGTCCATCTGGCCGAACGCCGCCTGCTTGTCCTCCTGCAGGTCGCGGTTGTACGCCAGCGGCAGCCCCTTCAGCGTGGCCAGCAGGCCGGCCAGCCGGCCGATCGCTGTGCCGGCCTTGCCGCGGGTCAGCTCGGCCGCGTCGGGATTCTTCTTCTGCGGCATCATCGAGCTGCCGGTCGCCGCCCGGTCGTCCAGCTCGGCGAACCCGTACTCGGCCGACGTCCACAGCACCAGCTCCTCGGCCAGCCGCGAGAGGTGCACCATGCAGAGGGCCGCGGCGTAGCACAGCCCGGCCACGTAGTCGCGATCGGCAACGGCATCCAGCGAGTTCTCGAACCGGCGGCCGAAACCCAGCTCGGCGGCGGTCCAGTCGGGGTCGAGCGGCAGGCTCGAGCCGGCCAGCGCCCCGGCGCCCAGCGGCGACACGTCGCTGGCCTCCCGCACCGCCGCGAACCGCCGGCCGTCTCGCACCAGGGCCCACGCGTGGGCGGCCAGGTGATCGCCGAGCCACACCGGCTGAGCCCGCTGGCCATGGGTGTAGCCGGGCACGACCGTGTCGGCCGCCTCCTCGGCCGCGTCGAGCAGCGCCCCGGCCAGCCCGCCGATTCCGGCCAGGGCGGCGCCGCAGGCGTCCTTGGCCCACAGCCGCATCGCGGTCTGCACCTGATCGTTGCGGCTGCGGCCGGCGTGCACGCGCGGCCCCAGCTCGCCCAGCAGACGCTCGATGGCGCTGTGGACGTCCTCGTCGGCCGCGTCGGGCTCGATCTCGACCGCCCCCAGCGCCTCGCAGATCCGCCCGGCCTCGTCATCGCCGATCAGCCCCTGGCGGGCGAGCATCCGAACGTGCACGGCGCTCGCCCGCAGGTCGTAGGGCAGCAGCCTGCGATCCATCGCAAGCGACGCGGTGAAGTCAAGGACGATGGGGTCGAGGCCGCCCTTCAGGCGGCCGGCCCACAGCGGATCGGTCACACCTCGACTGTATCGGCTGCGGCGTTGGCCGCAGCCCAGGTCTTCGTCGACAGCGACCAGACGTGGATGAACCCGGCCGCCGCCCCGTGCTGGAAGGCGTCGCCCTCCTCGTAGGTGGCCAGCGAGTGGTCGTAGAGAGACGCCTCGGCCTTGCGCCCGATCACCGTGCAGCCGCCGCGGTACAGCTTGACCCGGGCGACCCCGGTGACGGCCTCGGTGGTCTGCGCCATGAACGCCTGCAGCGCCGCCCGCAGCGGTGAGAACCAGAGGCCGTTGTAGACCAGCGTCGCGTACTGGAGGGCGAGCTGCTGCTTGGTGTGAGCCAGGTCGCGCTCGGCCACCAGCTCCTCGACGCCGGCGTACGCGGCCAGCAGCAGCGCCGCAGCCGGAACCTCGTAGATCTCCCGGCTCTTGATACCCACCAGCCGGTTCTCGATCATGTCCAGCCTGCCGACGCCGTGCGCCCCGGCGATGGCGGCTGCTCGGCCGATCAGGGCAGGCAGCGGCAGCGCCTCGCCGTCGATCGCGACCGGCACGCCATGCTCGAACGTGATCTCGACCACCTGCGGCGCCGCCAGCGCCTTCTCCGCGGTCATGGTCAGCGCGAACGCGGCGTCGGGCGGGGCGGCCCAGGGATCCTCGAGCGGGCCGGCCTCGATCGACCGGCCCCACAGATTCTGGTCGACGGAGTAGGCGGCGCCTGACTTGACCGGCACCTCGATGCCGTGGTGGGCGGCGTAGGCGATCTCCTGCTCGCGCGTCATGCCCCAGTCGCGGACCGGCGCCAGCACCGCCAGCTCCGGGGCCAGCGCTGCGACGGCGGTCTCGAACCGCACCTGGTCGTTGCCCTTGCCGGTGCAGCCGTGGGCCACCGCGGAGGCGCCGTGCTCGGCCGCCACGGCCACCAGGTGCTTGGCGATCAGCGGCCGAGACAGGGCCGACACCAGCGGGTAGCGACCCTCGTAGAGCGCCCCGGCCTGAAGGATCGGCAGCACATACTCGGTCGCGAACTCCGCGCGGGCGTCGACGATCACGATGTCGGCCGCGCCGGCCTGCATGGCCCGCGCCGTGGTCTGCTCGGCGTCGATGCCCTGGCCCACGTCGACCAGCAACGCCACGACGTCGGCCGAGTACTCGTCGGCCAGCCAGCGCAGGGCGACGGAGGTGTCGAGGCCCCCCGAGTATGCGAGAACGATGGTGTCCTTCACGTCTGGTGCTCCTTCTTCAGCCGCTCGATGATCGTGATCAGGTCGTGTCCAGTGCTCGGCTCCCGGGCCACCAGCGCGATCGTGTCGTCGCCGGCGATGGTGCCGATGATCTCGGGAAGGGAGGCGTTGTCGAAGGCGATCGCGACCGGGTGCGCGTTGGCCGGGCCCGTGCGCAGCACGAGCAGGTTGCCCGACGCCTCCATGGTACGGACGAGCCCCAGGGCGAGCACGACCTGGCCCAGCGGATCGCCGGGCGGATCGGCCTCTTCGGGCAGCGCGTACACCAACCGGCCGTGGCGGCGCACCCGCATCACGCCCAGCCGGTCGAGGTCGCGCGAGATGGTGGCCTGAGTCACGTCGACGCCCCGCGTCTCCAGCAGCCGCTGCAGCTGCAGCTGGGTCGACACCTCGTTCTCGTCCAGCAGCTCGGTGATCAGGTGTTGGCGGTCGTTCATGCGGTCACCATCGTTTCAGCTCCGATCCAGACTCTCGACACACCGTGCGCGAGCGCGGTGGTGCCGGCGTTCAGCTTGGGGATCATGCCGCCGGTCACGTGGCCGTCATCGATCAGCATCGGCGCCTGGTCGGCGGTGATCCGCCGGATCACCCGGCCGTCGGCGCCCAGCACGCCCGGCACGTCGGACAGGAAGACCAGCTCCGAGGCCCCGACAGCCGCGGCGATGGCGGCCGCCGCGTGGTCGGCGTTCACGTTCAGGCCACCCGCGAGCGGCGAGATCACCGGCACCGTCCCGGACGCCAGCAGCGCGCGTACGGCTGCCGTGTCCACGCTCGACACCCGGCCGACCAGCCCCAGCCGCCGGTCGCCGTGGGGCACGCCGTCGAGCGCCCCGAACAGCCCCCGGGCGACGACTCCGGCTCCGGCCAGCTCGGCCACCAGGCGGGCGTTGACCTCGGCCAGCGCCTGGTCGACGACGGCCAGCACAGCAGCGCCGGTGACCCGCTGGCCGGCCAGGAACCGCGGCTCGATGCCGATCGCTCGGCAGCGCTCGGAGATCTGCGGCCCGGCCCCGTGGACGACCACCACCTGGCGTTCGGCGCGCCACAGGTCGGCGATCTTCTGCGCCGCTCCGGCGGCCGCTCCGCCCACCTTCACCACCGAGATCACGAGGTCACCCCGGCGTTGAAGCTGACGTACCCGGGCGAGAGGTCGGAGGCGATCACGGTCGCCCTTCCCGCCCCCAGGCCGAGGTCGATGGCCACGGCCACCTCGCCGTCGGCCAGCTCCGCGGCCGCCGCCCGGTCGCTGCCGGCGACGCCGGCGCCGGCGTCGACGATCGGCACGCCGCCGATCGAGACGGCCACCCTGTCGGGGTCCAGATGCACTCGGGCGGCGCCGAGGGCGGCCAGGATCCGGCCCCAGTTGGGGTCGGCCCCATGCAGCGCGCACTTGACCAGGACGTTCTCGGCCACCGCCCGCGCCGCCTGCCGCGCCTCGCCGTCGGAGATCGCTCCCGACACCGTGTAGGTGCAGACCCGGGTGGCCCCTTCACCATCGCGGACGACTTGCTTGGCCAGGTCGAGCGCCAGCTCGGCGACCGCCCCGGTCAGCAGCCGGCCGGCCCGGCCGGCGTCGGCGGTCACGCCCGAGGCGCCGTTGGCCAGGATGAAGACGCAGTCGTTGGTGCTGGTGCAGCCGTCGACGGAGATCGCGTTGAACGACCCCGCCATCGCCTCCCGCAGCAGCCGCCGCAGCCGGGGCGCCGGCACCGCGGCGTCGGTGGTGATCTGCGCCAGCGTGGTCGCCATGTCCGGCCTGATCATGCCGGCGCCCTTGGCCATGCCGCCGATCCGCACGGCGGTGCCGTCGATCGTGACCGACGTCTCCGCAAGCTTGGCGAACGCATCGGTGGTGCGGATCGCATCGGCCGCCTCGCGGCCCAGGCCGGCGTCCATCTCGGCGCCCGCCTGGTGGATCCCGGCGACCACGTCGGCGATCGGGAGCGGCCGCCCGATCACCCCCGTGGAGGCGACCAGCACCTGCGCCCGGGGGATGCCCAGCGCCTCCGATGCCGCTTCGACCATCGTCCAGGCATCCCGGCGTCCGACGGCGCCGGTGCAGGCGTTGGCACAGCCGGCGTTGGTCACGATCGCCCGCGCGGCGCCCGCGTTCACCTGCGCCCGGCTGACGGTGACCGGCGCAGCAACCACCCGGTTGGTGGTGAACACGCCGGCGGCCGTTGCCGGGACGGCGGAGGCGACCAGGGCGATGTCGGGCTTGCCGCTGCGCTTCATGCCGCAGGAGGCGCGGCCGGCGGCGAACCCGCGGGGATGGCAGACGCCGGCGCCGCCCCCGGTCGCGGCCGGCAGCGCGGCCGCCTCCGGCCGGGGCAGCGGGATCACAGCCACAGGCCCTCAGCCGTCAGTCCGGCGGTCTCGTCGAAGCCCAGCATCAGGTTGGCGTTCTGCACCGCCTGCCCAGCGGCGCCCTTGACCAGGTTGTCGATCGCGGCGGCCGCGATCACCGTCTGGCGGGGCTCGTCGACCCAGACGGCCAGCTGGCAGCCGTTGCCGCCGCGAGCGGTGTGCGTCCGCGGCATCTCGACCTGCTGGACGAACGGCTCGTCCGCGTAGTGGTCGGCGTAGAGGGCGGTCGCCGCCTGCTGGTCGAAGGCCCGGGCCAGCCGCCCGTACGCGGTCACCAGCAGCCCGCGGTTGAACGGGGCCAGGTGCGGGGTGAACGTGACCGTCACCGGGCTGCCCCGAAGCCCCGTCAGCTCGGACTCGATCTCCGCCTGGTGATGGTGGCCGACGGTCGCGTAGGGGGCGATCCCCTCTGCCGCCTGGCAGAAGCTGTTCGACTCTGTCGGCCTTTTGCCCGCACCGGAGACGCCGGACTTGCCGTCGACGACCACGTGCGGGTGGATCACCCCCTCGGACACCAGCGGTGCCAGGGCGAGGATGGCGGCGGTGGCATAGCAGCCGGGGTTCGCCACCGCCGCCGATCCGGCGATGGCATCGCGATGCAGCTCGGGCAGTCCGTAGGTCCACTCGACCCGCATGTCGGCGGACAGGTCCACGACCGGCACACGCGCACCGGCCAGCTCCCGACCGAGCTCGCTGGAGGCGCCATGGGGTAACGCCAGGAATGCGAGATCGCACTGAGCCAGTGCGCGTGTGTCGGCCGTGCACGCTGTTCCGCGCAGGCGGGGATGGGCCGCCAGCAGCCGCTGCAGCTCCCTCCCGGCGTAGCCGGTGGAGCCGGCGATGCCGGCGGTGGCGAGCGCTTGTGGGGCGACAACGACCATCTGCATGATTATACGTTACCGGTGTGAAAATATGCAACAGTGACCCGTCGTCCGCCGCCCGCGCCACGGGTAGCATCCCCACGGTGGCGACCCGCACACTCATCGTCGGCTGGGATGGCGCCGACTGGGACATCCTCGATCCGCTGCTCGAGCGGGGCGATCTCCCGCACCTCGCCTCGCTGATCGCCCGGGGCAGCCGCGGAGTGTCACGCTCGTGCCTGCCGTCCCACTCGTGGGCGGCCTGGCCAACGTTTCTGACCGGCCGCGACCCCGCCGGTCACGGAGTCTTCGACATCCTCGAGTACAGGCCGGGTGCGAACCGGCGGATGCCGGTCTCGTGGCGATCCATTCTCGCGCCCACCTGGCCGCAGCGCCTGTCGGACGCCAACCGGACGACGCTGCTGGTGAACGTGCCGCTGACCTATCCCCCGCCCCAGATCACCGGCGTCGCCATCGCCGGCGGCGTGATCCCGCAGGGAAGCACCTTCAGCCATCCCGCGGACGTCGGCCCCGCACTCGGCTGGCCGATCAACGGCGGCTCCTGGACGACCTTCCGCCACCGGCCGCTCGACCTGCTGGCCGACGTCGAGCGCGTCACCGAGCGCCGCGCTGCCGCCATGAAGCGGCTGATGGACGAGCAGCCGTGGGATGTCGCCTGCATGGTGTTCGTGTCTCCCGACAGGATGCAGCACTGCCTGCTCGAGTACGTGCACCCCGGGCACCCTCGGCATGCGGAGGTCGCCGGCGGCGAGGTCGCCGAGCGGGTGCGCAGCGTCTACCGGCTGCTCGACCGCGAGCTGGGCGCTCTGCTCGAGCGGACCGGCGCAGACGACCTGGTGATGCTGATGTCGGACCACGGCCACCAGCCGTGCACCCGGGCGCTGAACATGAACCGCGTGCTCGAGCATCTCGGCGTCCTCACCCTGGGCCGGGGATCGGGCCTGGTCTCACTGCTGGCGTGGGGCCGGCTGCGGTCGATCGCCCGCAAGGTCTACGACCGGCTGGGACTGCACGGCAAGGTGGCCGTGCCGACGCCGCCGATCGACTGGTCGAAGACGGTCGCCTACACGAGCGTTACCTCCACCGGGGAGGGTGTCTCGATCGCGCTGGCCGGCCGCGAGCCCGAGGGCACGGTGGCTCCCGAGGACTACGAGCGCGTGCGGGACGAGGTCGCCGCCAAGCTGCTCGCCTTCACCGACCCGGCGACCGGCCGGCGACCGATCGGCGAGGTGCGAAAGAAGGAGCAGGTGCTGTCGGGCCCCTATCTCGACCGGGCGCCCGACCTGCTGCTGGAGGCCGCGCCGCTCTACAGCCTGACCCACGCCCGCCAGATGGTCGAGGAGGCCGACTGGCTCTCGGGTGACCACCGCCCGGAGGGGATCTACGTCACGGCCGGCCCGGGCATCGAGCCCGGCCGGGGACCAGTGATCTCGCTGGCCGACTTCGCCGGCCGGATCGTCGCTGCCGCCGGCCTGGAGCCCGACGCAGACTGGAGCCGCACGGCGGACGCCGAGCCCGTCCCGGTGTTCACCGAGGACGAGGAGCGTGAGGTCGAGGAGCGGCTGCGCGGGCTCGGTTATCTGGAGTGACGATCAGGCGGTGGTGACGCCGGCGCCGACCGGGCAGGAGACGCCGGTGCCGCCGATCCCGCAGTAACCGTTCGGCACCTTGTGCAGGTACTGCTGGTGATAGTCCTCGGCCGGGTAGTAAGGGCCCGCCTCGGTGATCTCGGTCGTTATCTGGCCGCGGCCGTTGGCCGTCAGCGCCGCCTGGTAGGCGTCTCGAGTGGCGATCGCGGCGTCGTGCTGCTCGGGCGTGCGCCAGTAGATCGCCGACCGGTACTGGGTGCCGGCGTCGTTGCCCTGCCGCATGCCCTGGGTGGGATCGTGGCCCTCCCAGAAGATCCGCAGCACGTCGGCAGCCGACAGCTTGTCGGTCTCATAGGCCACCAGCACCACCTCGGCATGCCCGGTGTTGCCCGAGCAAACCTCACGGTAGGTGGGGTTCCTGGTATGGCCGCCCGCGTAGCCGACGGAGGTCGTCCAGACGCCCGGCGTCTGCCAGAAGATCCGCTCGGCGCCCCAAAAGCAGCCCATGCCCACCAGCAGGTAGTCGACGCCCTCGGGGAACGGCGGCAGCAGCGGCCGCCCCAGCACCTCGTGCAGCTCGGGCACGGGGATCGGCTCGTCGCGGCCCGGCAGGGCCTCGTCGGCGGTGGGGATGGAGCTTTGCTTGGTGCGAAACAGGTTCATCGACACTCCCGGGGAGAAATGGCCGTACACCGAATGGTACGTCCACGGGGAACTGCCGGTTTGGAGGGCGCGCTGGGCCGGCGTACGGGGGCCTCGGGGAGGGGAAGGCCGCTACGCGGTACGCCGGCCGGCGCCGGGTGAACCTGTCACGAGAGATGCCGCGTGCCGACGGGATACCAGCCGCGGGCGTCGTCCTTGCGCGAGTCGGCTCCGTCGAATGCCATCGCAAACCAGATGATGGCGACCACTGTGGCGAAGATGATGATTTCCACCGTCTCGATCCTTTCGGGTTGGCCTCCGGGATGAAGGCACCCCCCCACTATCGGCATCCGGGCGGCAAACCGCAGTGGAGCTATCCCCACCACCGCTGGGTGCTGGCAGGTGTCCTGCGGCGTGGCCGACCGCGCCCTGGGACAGAATCCCGCGCATGACCGACCAGCGAACCCTGCTCTCGGGCACGGCCGTCAACGTCGCCGGCCTGGTGGCGGGGGTGGTTGCCGCCTACGGCGTCCAGGTGCTGGTCGGCCGACAGTTGGGCGCCGGCGGCCTCGGGCTGGTCACCGTGGCCGTCCAGGTGGCGTTCGTTGCGGCCGCCGGCAGCCGGTTCGGCATGGATCTGGCCTCCGTGCGCGAGGTGGCGATCGGCGTCGGCGCCGGCGGCGCCGGCCACCTGCGCTCGCTGGTGCACCGCTGCGCCCTGATCGCGGGGGCGGCCAGCATCCTCGTGGCCGGGCTGGTGGCGGCGCTGTCGCCGCTGACCGGCGGCAACCAGGCCACGGTCGCGGCGGCCGCGGTCTCCATCCCCTTCGCGGCGGTCGCCAACACGTATCTGGGCGCAACGCGTGGCTTGAAGCAGATGACGCCCACCCTGTGGGTGTTCTGGATCGGCCAGCCCCTGGCCTGGATCGTGGCCGCGGTGGTCGTGCTGGCCGCAGGAGGGCATGCGGAGGGCGTCGTCCTTGCCTACGACGCCTCGTGGGCGGTCGCCGCCATCGCCGCCCGAGCCCTGTGGCTGCGGGCATCGGCAGGGATGGGCGACCTCCCAGCCGGCCGCGACGTGGTGTCGGCCGCCATCCGCTTCGGCCTCCCCCGCGCCCCGTCGGCGCTGCTCGCCCAGGCGCTGTTTTGGATCGACCTGTGGGTGCTCGACATCTACGCCGGGCGGGCCGAGGTGGGAACGTATGCGGCCGTCAGCCGGCTGGCGCAGGTGATCCTGCTCTTCCTGACCTCCGTCAACCTGCTGTTCGCACCCTTCGCCGCCGACCTCCACGCGCGCGGGCAGCGGGATCAACTGGACGCCCTGTTCAAGGCGGCCACGCGCTGGGCGCTGGCGGCCACCCTGCCGGTGGCGATCGTCCTCGCGGTGGCTCCCGAGCAGGCGCTGCGAGCGTTCGGGCCGGACTTCACCGGCGGTGGCTCGGCGCTGCGGATCATGCTGGTCGGGCAGCTGATCAACGTCGCCACCGGTAGCGTCGGTTTCGTGCTGATCATGGTCGGCCGCACCGGTCTCGACCTGCTTGACAACGCCATCGGGGTGCTGCTGCTGGCTGCCCTGGCGGCGCCGCTTGCCGACAGCCACGGCATGGAGGGTGCCGCGCTCGCCGCCGCCGCGTCGTTCGCCGCCGTCAATCTGCTGCGGCTGGCCCAGGTACGAACGGTGGTCGGGGTGCAGCCGTTCGACACCGGGTACCTGCGGCTGGCGGTCCCCGCCGCTGGCTGCGCCGCCGCGGCGCTGCTGGCGCACGCCGCCGCGGGCGGGTCGAGCTGGTGGGCGGACCTGGCCGCGACCACCGCGGCCGGCATGCTGGCATACCTTGTGCTGCTGCCGGCCGGGCTCCCGGCGGCCGATCGGTCGGCACTTCAGCGGGCGACCCGCAGGATCACGAAACGCCTGCCCCGATAGACCTCCCGCAGCATCGGATCCTCCAGCAGCTGAGGCAGCACATCGGACTGCGTCTGCAGGTCGACGAGCACGTAGTCGACGTTGCGGCGCCTGAGGATGTCGTCGCGCATCTGTTGCGAGGAGGCGGGGTCGAAGAACGCGGCCACGTCCTGGCGGCGGTGCTCGGTGTCGATCCGCGGCTCGGCGCGCGTCCGCGCCTCCGGCAGTGCGACCGCGTACACCGGCGCCTCCCCCACCAGCTCGTACACCCGGTGCTCCTCGCCGAGCACGGTGGGCATCGGATGCGATCGGGCGGCGAACCAACGCACCACCTGGGGACTGAGCTCCACGACCAGGTCGGGCCGGGCGGGGCGGTGCGGCCCGGCCTGCGCCTCATCGATCACGTGCTCGGCCCCGAAGCGCACCGGTCCGACCAGCGTTGCTGCGACCAGCGCCGCCGCCGCCAGTGCCGAGCCCCGCTCGATCGAGCGCCGCGGCTCACGCACCAGGCAGGCCAATGCCACCAGCAGCCCGGCGACGACGACATAGGACGCCGGCTCGCGCCAGAACTCCTGTGTGTCCCGCAACTGGTAGAGCACGGCGGCCAGGCCGGCGGCCACCGGGTACGACCAACGGCCCAGCAGGCGGGCGCCGACCAGTGCCGCCGCCGCCAGCGCCAGCGGCCACGGGATCACCTGCCAGAAGCGGTGGAACTGTCCCATCCCCACCGTCAGCATCGCGGCCGTGCTGAGCCCGGGCAGCAGCAGCAGCGCCATTGGGCCGAGCAGCGCGCCGGCCGCGGGCAGCGTCCGCCGGTAGCGCACCAGCAGGCCCAGCACGGCGATCGCGACCAGCACGTAGCCGCGGCCGAACACCGGCGCCCAGGGATACATCAGATAGGCCCGGGCACCGTGATGGACGAACTCGTCGGAGTGGGTGATGATCGCCCGCCGCTCGCCGCCACGGACGGCCACGAGCCAGATCCAGCCGGCCACCAGCACCGAGCCCGCGGTCGAGACCGCCAGCGCCACCACGGCTGCTCGAGCGACGGCCATGTGAGCCCGCCAGCTGGCGACGGTGATGCCGGCCATGATGGCCAGGCAGGGGATCGCGTAGGTGGGATGCACAAGCGCGATCGCCATCACCACCACCCCGGCCGCATAGGCTCCGATCAGCACCCCCCGGACGGCGGCCAGAAACAGCAGCACCGCTGCCGGCGTCAGCACGTACAACGAGAACGGCGGCGGCTGGTTGATCTGCATGATCAGGCCGTTGATCAGCGTGCACATGTCCCAGGCGGCGGGGACGGCGGCGAGATAGCCGGCCACCCGCCAGCCGGTCACCGACGAGGCGACGGCGGCCACGCCGAGGATGGCGGCCACTCCGCACAGCGGTCCCAGATGGATGAACGCCTGGGCAGCGTCCACCCCGGCGGCGCGGGCGATGCCGGCCCAGGCCGCGTGCAGCAGCGGGAACGCGTACCCGGCATGCGGCGCGCCGTGCTCGAAGGACGAGATGCCGGTCAGCGTCAGGCCGTCGACAGCGTCGATCTTGCGCATCCGCCCGACGTGGAACAGCGCGTCGCCGACCACTCCAGTCGATAGCCGCCAGGTGACGAACCCGAACGCGACCGACGCAACCAGCCCGGCGGCCAGCTCGCCCAGCGGGACCGGCTCCAGCGCCACCGGCCGCCTCAGCGCCGCCAGCGCTGCGGCCCAGCCGGCCGCCACCGCCATCGCCAGCACGGCGCCGAACGGCAGCTCCAGCAGGAACCCGACCGCCAGCGCCGGCGTCCACATCACCAGCCCCAGCGCAAAGCACACGGGCAGGGCACCCCCGAAGCCGGCATGCCGCTCCAGCCGCAGCAGGCGCATCAGGCCCCAGCCGGGCACCAGCAGCACCGCGCAGGCGGCCAGCCAGACGGCGGGGGCGGCGAGGTCGAGCAGGCGCGCTGCCAGCAGACCCAGCGGGACGGCGAGGAGCACCGCCGGTTCGGCTCGGGTCCTCATCGAGGCGGCATCCTACCGGCGGGGGGCGGCTGCGGACGGTTGAACGAAACGGCGCGAGCTGCCGCCATCGTGTGGAAGAATCCCGCACCGGTCGCGGGGGCGCGGCCGTGGATGCATGCCTACCGACATGGGAGCGACGCGGATGCGACATCTGATTCTTGGCGGCGACGGCTATCTGGGATGGCCGACGGCGATGCGCTTCTCGGGCAAGGGGCATGAGGTGGCGGTCGTCGACAACTTCGCGCGCCGCCGGTGGCATGAGGAGGCGGGCACCGACTCGCTGACGCCGATCGCGCCGCTCGGGGAACGGATCGAGGCCTGGAAAGAGGTTTCCGGCAAGACCATCGAGTCCTATGTAGGCGACATCGCCGAGGGCACGTTCATCAACGAGGTGGTCGGCGAGTTCCGACCGGACACGATCATCCACTACGGCGAGCAGCCCAGCGCCCCGTGGTCGATGAAGAGCGTCGACAACGCCGTCATCACCCAGCAGGGCAACGTGATCGGCAACCTCAAGCTGCTGTGGGCGATGCGCGAGCTAACGCCCCAAGCGCACCTGATCAAGCTGGGCACGATGGGCGAGTACGGCACGCCGAACATCGACATCGAAGAGGGCTACATCGAGATCGAGCACAACGGCCGCAAGGACACGCTGCCGTTCCCCAAGCTGCCCGGCTCCTTCTACCACCTCTCCAAGGTGCACGACAGCCACAACATCCACTTCGCCTGCCGGATCTGGGGCATCCGCGCCACCGATCTCAACCAGGGTGTGGTCTACGGCATCGAGACGCCCGAGACCAAGCTCGACGACCGGCTGGCCACCCGATTCGACTACGACCAGGCGTTCGGCACGGCGCTCAACCGGTTCTGCGTCCAGGCGATGATCGGCCATCCGCTGACGGTGTACGGGAAGGGCGGCCAGACCCGCGGCTTCCTGAACATCATCGACACCCTGCAGTGCGTCGAGCTGGCGGCCGCGAACCCCGCCGACTCCGGCGAGATGCGCGTCTACAACCAGTTCACCGAGTCGTTCACGGTCGCCGAACTGGCCGAGAAGGTGCGCCATGCGGCCGGAGAGCTGGGGGTCGACGTGGCCGTCGACCACCTCACCAACCCGCGTGTGGAGCTGGAAGAGCACTACTACAACCCGGTGCACACGAAGCTGATCTCGCTGGGCCTGGACCCGACCCTGCTGTCGGAGACGCTGATCGAGTCGGTGCTGCACACGATCGAGCGCCACAAGGATCGGGTGATCCCCGAGGGCATCGACCCCACCACGCAATGGCGCAGCGAGCCGGTGGCCCAGTCCGCCTCCTCCTAGCGGGCCTGATCCTCGTCCTGGCGGTCGCCGGCCTGCTGGCGCAGGCCGGTTTCATGCTGCGCGAAGGCTCCGACCAGCTGAGCGCGCCGACCACCCACCCGCTCCGCGACCTGCTCACCGAGGCCGACCGGACGATTCCGCCCGGCCAGCCGTACGCCATCCCCAGTGACGTCAGGGCCGACAACGCCCGCTACTTCCTGTACCCGCGGCAGCGCGTGGCGGTGGCCGCGTTCGACCGCGACGCCCTGCGCCGGGCGGGTGTGCGCTGGGTGATCGTCACCAACGACCGCCGGCCGCCGGAGCTGAGCGGAGCCAGGGACTGGTTCCGGGTGGTGCTGCGCTCGCCCGGTGGGCGGCTGATCGAGGTCGAGCCATGACCGACTGGCTGCTGACGGCGGCCGCCTGCGCCTCACTCGTGTGGGCGGGCTGGCCATGGGCGCGTGGCATCCCTGGCAACCGGCCCGATGCCGTCGCCACCGCCGGCCTGGCGTACCTGTGCGGCACCGCGCTGTTCACGCTGGCGATCCTGGGCGCCGCGTTCCTGACCCTCGAGCTCGACCGGTTGACGCTGGGGATCTGCCTGGTCACCGTGCGGCTGGCCGGGCGATTGGTGGACGGCGACCGGCCGCCCGGCCGGCCGGTGTCGGGTTCGCTCCGGCTGGCGGGCCCGCCGCTGGCGCTGGCCGCAGCAACCCTCGGCTTCGGCGTTGTCCAGGCGTTCCGGTTGGGCGGCATCGACACCATCGACTTCCTCAAGGCATGGGGGCTCAAGGGTACGTCGCTGTTTCTCGACGGCAATCTCGATTTCTCGCACCTGAGGGGCCCGCATCTGTTCTATCCGCTCGAGGTCTCCAACCTGAACGGCGCCTTCTACGTCCTGCTGGGACGGGTGGACGACGAGGTCGTGCGGCTGCCCGCAGCGCTGTTCGGGGTGTCCCTGGCGCTGGCGCTGTGGTGGCTGGCGCGGCTGATGATGCCGCCCGCCGGGGCCGCGCTGGCCGTGGCGCTGGCGGTGATGACGCCCCAGTTCACCAGTCTGATGACCAACGGCATGGCCGACCTGGTGGTGGCGGCATACGTCACGGTATGCGCGCTGGCCGCCTACCGGTGGCTCGAGGACGGCGGATCGGCGTGGGCACCGCTGTCCGGCTTCGCCGCGGGCGCCGCCGCCTGGACGAAGCTCGAGGGCGCGCTCACCTGTCTGGTGATCCTGGCCGGCGTGCTGGCCGTGCGCCGTGCCCTGCGAACGCCCGGCGTGGGCGTCTGGCTGGCCTGGTTCGCGGTATTCGTCGTGCCCTGGCAGCTGTTCCAGCGGATCCACGACATCCCGCCCAACCGCGCGCACTTCAAGAAGATCTACCTGGACGCCGACTGGATCGTCGGCCACGTCTCCCGCACCCTTGCCGAGACTGCCCATTGGGGCGTGTTCTGGCCGCTGTGCATGGCGCTGATCGGGCTCTCCCTGCCGCTGGTGTGGCGGACGCCGTTCCGGCGACTGGCGGTGCTCACGCTGCCCAATGTGGTGTTCACGCTGGGCGCTTACGTCACCCACTACCGGGCCGGCGACGCGGGCAGCGTCGAGGCGACGGCGCACCGGCTCTACCTGCACCTCGCGCCTTCCCTGGCCGTCATGGCCGCTGCCGGCGCTACAGTGGCCCTCGGCATCGTGTGCGCGTGGCGCCGCGACGCAGCCGTCCACCCGCCAACGTCACCTCCGGAGTCGTCTCCATGAGCCCGCTTCGCCTTGCCGGCCTGATCACCGCCCTCGGCTTCGCGCTGGTCACGATCAGGTCGTACCGGCAGGGCAAGATCGGGAACGGCGACCTGCTCGTCCGGATGCTGGTGTTCGTGCTGCCTCTGCTGGTGCTGTCGCTGGCGCCGGGGCCGATCTCCGGGGGACTGGACACGCTCTCGTTCAAGCGCGGAGGCGGCCGCCAGATCCTGGGCGCGACCGTGGTCGCGGTTGGCGTGATCTTCCTGCTCACATTCTCGCTCTCGGCCCGCCAGGACCGCACGCGCCGCGACCTCACCCGGCTGATCGAGAACCTGGCCCTGGAGGAGTTCCGCAGTACCGGTCACCCGGAGCAGTTCGCCGGCGGCATCGCCGTGGTCATCCCGGCGTACAACGAGTCGACGAACATCAACCACGTGATCGCCGCGCTGCCGGGGTCGGTCTGCGGGCTGATGCTGCACGCGATCGTGGTCGACGACGGGTCGATGGACGACACCACCGATGCGGCCCGGGCGGCCGGCGCGGCGGCCGTCCGGCTGCCGATGAACCGGGGCCAGGGCGCGGCGCTTCGCACCGGCTACCGGCTGGCGCTCGCCACAGGCGCCGAGATCGTCGCGACGATGGACGCCGACGGCCAGCACCAGCCGTCCGAGCTGTCGCGGCTGGTCAAGCCGATCGTGGACGGCGAGGCGGACGTGGTGGGCGGCTCCCGCGTGCTCGGCCAGGCCGATCCCAACACGGCCGCCCGGGAGCTGGGGGTCAAGGTGTTCGCCCAGCTGCTTTCACTGCTCACCTGGAGCAAGGTGACCGACCCGGCCTGCGGCTACCGGGCCGTCCGCACCGAGGCGCTGCGCGGCCTCGAGTTCCGCCAAGATCAGTTCCACAACTCCGAGTTCATCGTCGAGGCATCCAAGAAGGGCCTGCGCTCGATCGAGGTGCCGGTGACGATCACCCAGCGAATCTCCGGAACGAGCAAGAAGCCGGCGCATTTCCGGTACGGGCTGGGCTTCGCCAACGCGCTCGTCCGCGCCTGGCTGCGCTGAGGAC
>Ga0068857_100000515_pt1 | contig 27803 bp, 23 predicted proteins | sample KBSCornC72_FD_66591 | JGI IMG/M metagenome (GOLD analysis project Ga0068857, IMG submission 66591) | Corn rhizosphere microbial communities from Kellogg Biological Station, Michigan, USA - KBS Corn C7-2 | ecosystem: Host-associated > Plants > Roots > Rhizosphere > Soil ...
GCTGCTATATCCATCAATTCGATCATCACAATTAGTGGTCTTCTCTACCTAAAGGCGGGTTACAGCTTTGCTCGTACGAAGGAATTGTAGTATGGTTGTTTTTAAAAACCTCATATCTGGGCGACAATCTGAAATTATGACAAACGCATTAGATCTTGCAAAAACCGCAGCGGGTTTTGCCTCTAATCAAACTGCCATCGAGCCGCTCGTTGCGCAAACAAAGCAAATTTCAAATCAATCTTATTTTGGGTCGCAACTGAGTCAAGCTGACGAAGAAGAGCTTTTTAACATTTACTTGAAGATTGAAAAATACCTTATGACCGCCGACCCAATACGCACATTCAATAAAGATGAACTACGTAGCAAAGCGAGTGTTGGATTACGGACAAGGCTTGAAGATTACGAGCATCGACTAACACCATTAACAAAACAATTGACAACATAGCATTTGAACAGTGCAATAAACAAGATAACTACCCCTTATAGGACTTAATAAATAATCTTATAAGATTATTTATTAAGGTGCGGAGGCTCGCGTGCTCGTAGAAGAGCCGCACTCTGCACCTACACTACGTGCTGAATACATAGCAGACCAGGTTTCCTGGTTTTTATTTTCATTATAATTAGAGCTTTGGTGGAATATTAAATATCACATAGAGCCATGCCGTTTAAGGCTGCGGCTAAGCGGTCCGTCAAGATTATCAACTGTTCTCGTGATTTCACGGTGACGTTTCGGCAGGAAGTAAAGCTCGCGCACAATATATAATAAAATACCAAACCCTACCAAAAGCCCTCCAAGCACAAGCGTAGATGGCGCAATGAACAGAATTTGCACTGCCGCCCCGCCTAAGCCTAAAAGTGGTAATATCCATCGCGGTTTTCTTCGCCCAGCTTTGAATAGCAGCATAAAGGCAGCTGCGTTAACAACGGCAAGTGCAACAAGCACAACAGTATTCGCAAGCGCTACAATCGTTGCATCGGTACTCCATACAATCAAGGCACTGTACATCATAGCCCCCGCAACAACACTTATGTAGGGATGCCCACCATACAACCGCCCAAGAATTGTTGGCACCTGTTTGCGATGCGCCAAGCGAAGCATAATTTCTGATGAACCAAGGATATTTGCATTCGCCGATGATAAAGTCGCGACCAAGGCGCCGGCAATTACCAACCCACTTCCTGCCGAGCCCAGTAGATGTGTTGCCGCTATGCCAACACTTGCCTCGGAATAGTCGCTAATATGCGCCGCAAGGAGCGCCACCGCCACACCAGCATATATCACTGCGACAATCGCCATACTCAACACTATCGCTCGCGGGACTGTCTTTTGCGGCCTGACAATATCACCGGATATGCTTGTAATAACGCTAAAGCCTAAATACGCCACGAATAAGTACGAGCTCGTCTGGATAATTTGCCCCATTCCATTTGGCGCAAATGGCAATATGTCATGCGGCTTAAATGCTGCGAGCCCTGCGACCGCGAGAATTAATAAGATCATTAATTTTATTCCAACAAGCAGCGTTTCGATTCTCCCGATTTGCGAGGCTGGGCCGAGATTTACTAGTGTAAGAAATGCAGCACCGATAAGCCCCCAACTTATAGCCGATAGGCCCGGATAAATAAAACTATACATGTAAATACCAAACGCTTTTAGAACAAACGCCGCTCCCACTATGCCGCCGAGATAAAAACACCAAGATGTAATGAATCCCCATATCGGCGAGCCGAGCACTTTGCCAACATACGCATATGCCGACTCACCTTTGCTCGCCTTTGCTGCAACCTCGGCAAACGAGAGCGCCGAAAACGATACGATAAGGCCGGCGATTAAGAAGGAGACGATCGCCGATGGCCCAGCTTGCTTCAAGGCAACACCCGTGAGAACAAATACACCGCCGCCAATCATCGCGCCTACAGCAAAGGCGGTTGATGCGATGAGTCCTATTTTTTGGTGATGGAGAAAGCCGAACATATACTATCTATTCCTGGCTTTGGCTAGTTATCATCCTGTGCGAGTTCTTCAAGTTCGGCTCGAAGCTTTACAAAAAAGTCAGATATATCTGTATATTCTATTATTTTATCTGTTACAAAACGTAACGAGCTTGAGGTTCTCGCGCCAGTTTTGTAAAAGCAAATTATCGGCACGTTCGCCGTTTTGGCCTGCGCTAGTTCGATACCCTGCCCAGTCGATGGAAATGAGGCCTCGGCGACAAGCGCATCCATGCGTCTGAGTTCTGTCACGGCATCGGTATCGAGGTTTTCGGGCTCATGGGGCAAAAAGAAATGGTGGGTTTTAGCGAGCTCAGATTCTTTGATCGGCGCGTAGAGTTGAGTTTCGTAGTCGTACGCGCCCCCACAATGTGAGATATAGATATTCATAGTTTTATTATACCTCTTTCGCCCCGAGAGACGCGCTCGACTGCGTTGTTCATTTCGTATTTTTCGTCCTTTGCTATGGTAGAAATGATTCAAGCGATGCCGCGCCAGGACGGGTCTCCCCAATCCTGACGCAAGCATGGACGCGGTGTGCGTGGATGTTACAGACATACGCCGAAACCCATTTTCTCCATCCACATCTGGCCGTAGATCGGCTGAGTCACATGGAAGAGCTCGATGAGATCCAGGTTGAGCCCCTCGTTGAGGATCGTCTGGTAGTGCTGGTGGATACCGCTCTCCTTGATCTTATCGAGATCCCTGTCGAGCAGGTGGAAGAGTCCGTCGGCCGCGCGGCCAGTGCCAGCCGCCCCGAGTACGGGTATGCCGGCACGCAGTGCGAGGAGCACTTCTTCGGCAGTGACGCTGCCGCCACTGAGCACCAGCAACCCCGACTGGCCTTCACCGGATTCGGCGAACAGACGGAGGAGCTCTATGTACTTCGGCAGATCACCATTCCAGCCCGTGGGAGTACTGGCACCCTGCTGGAGGAGCCAGAGGACGTGGAGCAGCGGGTTCGGGATGGTGTCCGTGTCGATGCTTTCGGTAAGCTGGAAGCTGGAGTGCTCTCCGCCGTACCCGAGCGTCTCGTTCGTGCGCGGCGCATGACCCCAGGTACGCGGCCAGAGCTCCGGGTTGTCCGGATAGTTCGCGCGCGCGATGGCGTAGACCAGCCCAGGCGTTTCCACGGCAGTCATCGAGCCGGTCATCGGCTGGGATTTGTCGAGAACCCGGGTACCGCCACTGCCGAGAGCGATCTGCTTGAGCCGGAAGGGCTCCGCCGGATTGCCGCCAAACAAGCGGACGACCAGGGTGAACAGGGCGCGGCGGGCAGCCTCGTTGCGGAAGCTGGTAGCACCCGCGACGTTGAGATTGCCGACGACACCCCGAGTGGTGCGGAGGAGGACGGGTGTGGGCACAGGCTCGCGCACATCGCTCACCACCAGAGCGACGTTGCGACCAGCGTCGCTTGAGACGAGTCGTGTGTCCCGCGCTTCGCCGTGGGCGAAGAACTCCTCGTAGTTAATGGTCATTGAACTCTCCCCTTCTTTCAGGGCGCGAAGCCCATCTCACGGATGACGATACGAAGCTCGTGCTTTTTGCACGAGACTACGTGCGGGTGGGCAGTGCGGAACTCGCTGTCGTTTGCCAGCTCGGTGGCCGTACGACCCGAGTCTTCGACGAGCAGCAGTTGCCACGGGTTATCACCTTGCGGCAGCGCTGCAACATGCTCGCACTCGTTACGCGTTACCTTTCCTCCGTTGAAGGCAAGGTGCAGTGACGAGTATCCAGCTTCGTTGCGGAGCAGCTCCATGTAGTCGAGCGACACTTTCCATTCGTCATTCCACGTCAGCCTCGGATTGTCTGTCGAGAACTGCAGCAGAAGACAGAACGGGCAGCGACCGTCGACGACCGTGTACGAGCGGTGGTCGGGATTATTGCTTACCATGATGAAGCCGCCATAAAGCGACAGGTCACCGATGGTTGGAACAATCCCGATGGTTCGGGCGGGTGCACTTAGCGCCGAGAGATTCATGAGTGTGTCCATGACCCCAGGGCGCGGCTGGATATGCCCGAATCCATGCGCCGGACAGTGCACCTGATGCTTGTCGCACTCAGAGCACAAACCCGGTACAGGCCGGTTGATGGTCATCGTGGCGCCCGCAATCACTGCGGCGTCACAATTGGCTCCCCCGAGCGCAGTTGCTAGAAGAGCGCCTACACCGAGGCCGTCGGTTTCGCCCATAAGAGCAGCGCCGCCCGTGACTCGTACGATACAGCTGCGCCGAGACGCAGCAAGCCGTACGAGATCACGACGCGACAGTGCGTCTTCTGTATCTTTGAGCGAAGCCTGACGAAGTGCGGTGCCAGGTAGCTTTCGCTGTGGCATTACGGTTTCACCTCCTAATTGTCACAGGGCGCACGCAGCGTCCAATACAACAGCTACCGGCAGTTTTGCCGGCAGTGTACTTGTTTATTCTGTCATATTGTTACTGAAGTGTCTATGTAGTGCGCCCCTCTGACGGTGGTACATCCATATACTATCTGACTGTCAGTCAACTACACCAGGCGCCACTGAAGCGCTGCGGAAATTGGCTTTGGTTATTTAATCCTTTAAATGCTAGAGATTTTCGCTGCTTATAAAGTGCTTCACGCAGCCGTCAACATCGCGAAATTTGTAGATTGGAACGTTCTTACTAGCGAGCAATTGTAACAATTGTGCTGGCGTTTTGCGAATTTTAAATTTCTTACTGACATTTTCGATAGAAATGAAACCTTCTGCGGGGACAGTTTCTACCCGTAGGTCTTTGTACAACTCGCTCATCGCAACAATATCCGAGGCGGTAAGGTCGGAATCTCTCGTATGTCCGATTTCCTCTAAACACTCATTAAGTCGCTCGGCAGATACACCAAACCACTCACATGCCTGGCTGAACGTAAGACGCCCTGGCGACAGCTCTGCTTGCATTGGCGCTGCCATAACGTGCTCGAGCAATGATGGGTTAACGTTTTGGGCAGCAGCTTCCATTTCAGCAATAGTAGCTTCAGGATCTTTTGGCTGCGGAGCCAATACCTGCTTAATGGCCCCTGTATCATACGGCGGACGAACGGCGAGTTTGCCCAAACTAATTGATACCCGCGTTGTGTCCTTTGCCTCCCATTCAGCGAATTCCCCGTTTACCACTGCGCCACTATTAGACTGAGCACTTTCACCCACGCCTCGCACGTCAATCACCCCGCGGAGTGCATTGTCGCCAACGTGGCTGCCAGCATTACCATCAACCTCAATGTATGCGTCAGTACCTTTTAACCCTTGACCGCAGTAATCACCGACCGATCCATGTACGTGCAGGCTCGCGGCTTCGGTAAGCCTACTTCCTGCAAAATGGCCAGCATCACCTATAATCTCCAATGCAGCATATCCGGCTGACTCAAACGCAGCAAAATCACCCGTTGAGCCGCAGACAATAATACTTGCTGTGCCGTCCATTCGGTGGCCAGTAAAGTCGCCTACGTTTCCATGTAGAATCAACTCTCCCGTCTGTAGTCCCGCTCCCATGCCGTGCAATTTTCCATCAAGTTCAGGAGGTATGTGTAGTTCTACGCGATCATCATCGCGCATGGATTCTGCGAGTAATCTTGCGAATAGAGCGCTTACTCTATCGAGGCTAACATCGTCCCCTAGCCGTTCTTGTAGTGAGGCGACGTAATTGCTAATGCGATGGTTCCAGAAATCTTCGATATGGCTACTTGTCAGCGATGGGCCGAGTTGCTCATTAATTGTTGCAACAAGTCCTATGGGGTACGGAGAGCCCACTTCCTTTGCGAATGAATGCTGGAATGTGTAAGGCGAGGCATTGCTTAACAGCCCCTCTAGGTGCTGAGCGGTCATTTCAAAGGTTTGTAACGCGCGCTCGTTCGCCGGCTGCATGTCCCACGGCTCGTCAGGGAATGCCTGCCATGAAGCCATATGTTCAGGGGTCTTAGCTGCGAGCTCTGTTTCCTCTGCAGTCTCCACCGATAGATCCCTCTGATGTGCGATAGTGGGTGCAGTGCGAATATTCTCCGCTCCATAGACTATAGGCTCGAGAAGTATTGGATTTGCTATATTGAAATCTTCTGCTTTCACATCTATAAAGTCTCTTAAAAGACGGCTTCGTAGTGGATGCCGTAATTTGGTCATCGTTTGAGATTCAATTTGTCGTATTCGCTCGCGTGTCACACCGTACACCCTCGCTATTTCATCAAGTGTCTTCTTTGTGCCGTCATCCAGCCCAAAACGCATAGAAATGACGCCAGCTTCGCGCTCGGAAAGCGTATCAAGCACTTGACGTATTCGCTTGTCACGGAGATCGAGGAGGGCCTCGATGTCATCCGACCCCCCATTAGGGTCTGGCATTATATCGGCAAGACTCAATGCATGAAGATCATCGACACCGTCTGCCTCTTCTGGCGCCGCGGCCATTTGAGAAAGTCCGTCAATCGGTGTCGTATGACGCCCCTCATCCATAGCATTAAGCTCTGCCAGCTTGAGCGCATCAACGGATGTTTCATCTTTTCTTGCCGCATAGAGCTTTTCTACTTTGCCTGCATTAACATACCAACCTGGCGTTTCCTCGGTTTTCGCATGCTCACTGAGTGCCTTATGGATACGGTACCCAGCATGCCCAACAAATGAAATTGGCTTACCCTCTTTATCTTGCTTTGGAACGAACGTTTGTGCAGCCTTCACGAGCGCCTCATTCGCAACCTGTGTGCGGTCTTCAAGGTCGGCATATCGCGAGCGCAGCTGTCTTATGTCGCTATATGTGCCAGGTCGTTTTTTTGATCGATAGTCGTCATTAGGTGTACCGATGTTCATTGAAGCGCGAGCACAATACGCGGCGAATCGCAAATTCGTCTCAATAAGCACTCGCTGCGCCTCTGCTGATGCTGCAAAGAGAGGTTCATAGCGCTTTTGTTCGATCGCCGCTTGCTCTGGGTTTGTTTTCATCAAATCATCGATACCCTTTTGAGCAATAATGGCAGCACTAATAGCCTGCGCATACTCTTGCTCTTTGGACTTATCTAAAAAGACATCCGGCGACCCTGTGCGCTTGACCTGGAGCTCCTTTGCGCTACGCAGATACCGGTAAGGTCCGCCAGGAATTTCTGAGGTACCATACTCCTGCCGAGAGGCGTTAGATCGTGACTTAGGGAATTGTTCAGACATAGATACTTATTATACAATAAACTCGACTATATTACTATAGTTTGACCCTTTACAACCCTACATATACGATTCAATCTACTTATGAATTTCATAACTCGCCAGAATGTTCGATATAATAGTATGAGGCTGCCAATTATAAACGGAGTTAATCTTGAATAATTTGCAATCGTTTTTGAAGCACTATAGCTCGAGATTTTATAAGAAAAATGACGTCATTTTACAGCAAGATGTCGAACCGGACCATGCTTTTATCGTAAAGAGCGGTACAATAAAAACCTATAATATCACGGCAAACGGCGAGGAGAAACCAATTGGGTTTAGCCTTAAGAACGAGATCTTCCCGATTGGATGGGTGTTTAGTAAAATTTTTCGATCACAATATTATTACGAGGCGTTGACCGATAGCGAAGTGTATGTAGTGCCGAAGGATGATTTGGTAACATATCTTCGCAAAACGCCCGAAGCAATGTTGCAGCTACTTGGTCAATGCGTTGACGGTGCGCTGCACAATCAAATGCGAATTAATGCCCTTGAACAATCAAAGGCTTATGAGAAAGTATTGCATACAATTCACTACTTAGCGCTCTGTTTTGGGCGCGACCTACGCCAGGACCTTGTAGAGATTCCATTGCCACTTACACAGCAAGATGTTGCAAATTTTACAGGGCTTACGCGCGAAACGATAAGTGTTGAATTAAAAAAACTCGCTCATCAGAAGATTATTATGCATCGCAACCGTTGTTACGTCGTATTAACAGATAAGCTCGACGATTTATTAGACGACGATTACGAGCATCAGTTCATTCGATAATTGTGAAATAATTCATATTTTTGTCATTTTCCCTTGTGCTACGCTTACCTGCGGTAACGTTGAAAAAGGAGATTGATGAAGAAGTCACCATTACTGTACATAGTCATTATCGCCTGTTGGATCGCACTGACAGCAGCAGCGATTACACCATTCATGAACGCAGTGCATGGTTCAGAAAGTCACGGTACGCTCGTCCTCGTCCTCGTGAGTCTTAGCACGGCATTTGTCGTGTATTTTTGGTTAAATGGGACAAAAGATCTTGTGTATACCTTTTATTACTTTTTACGTCGCAAGCAGTTTGACTTGCCGCCCGAAGGCGAGTGGCGACGTAAGAACGGAAGGGACGCAAGCAAGCGAGTTGTCGCGGTATATTGTACCTACAACGATTTTAATGGTGCGAGCCTCGCTGCGTGCATGACACAAGACTACCCAAACACTACCTACGTCATCCTCGACGATTCGAGTCAGAAGGCATATATGGATGAAGTAGACGAGTTTGCACACCTTCATAATATAGAAGTAGTTCGCCGTGAAGACCATGTTGGGTTTAAGGCTGGTAATTTAAACAATTACTTGCAGCGTGGCGGTTTTGATTACTTTGTGATCTTAGATAGCGACGAAGTGATTCCGAACAACTTTGTCACAAGGTGCCTCGATTACTTCGCTTACTATGAAAATGCCGGTATCGTGCAAGCCAACCATGTGGCAACGCGCAACCGTAATAAATTCATGCGCCTCTTTGCAATCGGTGTTAACTCACACTGGCCAACTTATCAGACGGTTAAGCATTACAACGGGTTCTTGTCGTTGCTCGGGCACGGTGCAATGGTGAGTAAAGAGTGCTATGAGGCGGCAGGGGGATTTCCGCACCTTGTTGCCGAAGACCTATGTATGAGCATCGAAGCACGTAATAAGGGCTTTTACACAGCCTTTGCGCCTGATATTACTTGTGAAGAAGAATACCCGATTAGTTATCTCGCGTTTAAGAAGCGCCACTCGAAGTGGACCCAAGGTAATATGGAGTTTATTAAAAAGTACACATGGCGCATTGCTACATCGAAAATGACGTGGTATGAAAAGCTGGATATCGTGCTATTCACTTACAGTTTGCCACTTTCTGCATTTTTCGCCCTCTATATCATCATTAACGTGATATTGCTGCCTGTGCTGCATTACCATATTACCTACCCAGTATGGCTATTGATTCCAACTTTGATGTTTTTGTTCGCGCCAATGCTCAACGACATCATATTTTATGGCCGTAAGATTAAGCCGCATCAACTGGTATGGTATTTGCTGCACACCGTGCTTTTGTATGGATCGATGCTATTCACAAGTTTGCGTGCGTCTTTTAAATCGATGTTTGGTAAGTCCATCTTTGTTGTGACGCCAAAAGAACACGAGCGCCTACGACGATGGGACGCGCTAAAAGCAAATAAGGGCGAGCTGCTGTTTGGCATTGCCGTCCTCATTATCGCCTTCGTATTTAATCAAACGATTGCATCGACCGTTATTATCGCAATACCTGGACTATTTAGTATTTACTTATCGCTGATGGCTAATAACGAATAGTTATTCAGTAAGTGCCCGTACGGGATCTTGCCGGGCCGCGCGATAGGCAGGATACACGCCGGCAATAATACCAAAAATCGTCGTTACCATAATCGTACCACCAGCTAACCATGGTGGTACGATTGCTATATTAGTAAGTGTGAGACCTTGGTTTTGTAGAAGCACGCCAACATACTCATTTACGAAGCGGCTTGCAAACATACCAATCGCTACACCAAGTGCGCCGCCAATAAAGCCGAGAAGTGCAGATTCAGTTAGGAATAGCATGACCATCGTTCGCTTACGAGCGCCGCATGCGCGCCATACCCCAATTGTATAGCGCTGCTCTGATACGGCCATGAGCATTGTGTTTACGACGCCGAGCGCGGCGGCGACAACTGCAATGATTGCCACGGCGCCTAATATCATCCACATTGTTGCAGAGAGCTGCTGCAGGCGCTGCACCTGCGAAAGTGTAGAGACCTGCCCATAGCCAAGTGCTTCGATGGCCGATGACACCGCCGCGACATCCACCGTACTATCCGCCGTTACTTTGATTGTAGTATAGCCGTTTTCCGCGATCTGATCCGTTTGCTTCGCCGTGCCAGCGTCGTAATAATGAATTGTTCTAATTGCGTGTGCCCAGCCAATTGGCACGAATAGCTCATTTTGATTTGGGCCGGTTGTTGTGATGCCTACGATTTGCACATGTAGCGTGGTTGCCTGTTGGCTGAACGCGTCAAGCTCGGCTTTGGTTGCCGCCGCGCCAGGGATTATAGCGCCTATACCGCGATAGCCTTTTTGCGTTGTGATATGGATTGTTTTACCAATGAGCTGCGATGGGTTATCGCCAAATCCGAGCGCTTTTGCATAGCTTAGCCCAATAACTGCGACATTTGCCTGGTCGTTTGAGGTGAATGCAGTGCCAGTCGTAAGTGGTAGCTGGGCATCGCTCGGCACACCTTCGGCTTGGGCGATAAATTGTTTATCGTTGCCATCAAGCGAGAAGTTGGCGAGTTCCCATATGTGCGCCTGGGGGCTTGCCGAGGTGACATATGGTAGCTTTGTGAGTGTAGCGACCGTGGTGTCATCGAGCTTTGTCGCCTTAGCGTTCACCTCTTGTACGCCGCCGAATGGGCTTAGTGAAGCATTGCTTTGATTTGGCGTTACAGCAATACCTGTGAGGCCGCTATTTGGGCCGAATTGTTCCGTGATTGCCTGGCGACCACCAACGCTAATTGCAGCCATGAGCACTAGAATAACCGTGCTAATAATCAGCGCGAATATGGTAAGCCCAGAACGCAGCGGCTGACGACGAATGTCTTTTAGCGCAGTTGCAAGATAATCACCGGTTCGCATGTGATTCCTCCTTTACAAGGTGCCCGTCTTGGATATGAACACTACGGTCGGCGCGGGCTGCGAGCTTGGTATCATGCGTTACCATCAGCACGGTAATGCCGCGCTTATGGCTGAGCGTTTCGAGGATTGCCATAATTTCGTTACCGCGCGCAGAATCCAAACTGCCTGTTGGCTCGTCGGCGATAATTATCTGCGGATGGTTCACGAGCGCCCGTGCAATTGCTACGCGCTGGCGCTCACCGCCCGATAATTCGTTGGCGCGCTGGTGCATTCGTTTTTCGAGGCCGACTAGTTTTAGATATTCTTTCGCGACCTCGCGCCGCTTGTGCGATGCCATTTTTGCTACCACTAGAGGGAGCGCGACGTTTTCGAGGACAGTGTAATACGGAATAAGGCTAAAGTTTTGGAATACAAAACCGACTTCGCTATTGCGAAAGCTCGAGAGCTGCTTGTCATGACGGCCTTTTAAGGGACGACCTTCCACTTCCACTATGCCTGTATCTGGCGTAATGAGTCCGCCTACAATATGTGTTAGCGTCGTTTTGCCTGATCCTGAGGGGCCGACGATAGCCAAAAGCTCCCCTCTATAGATGTCTAACGAAATACTATGCAGTGCATCTACCGACTCGTGCCCTCGATGGTATTTTTTAGATACATTGCTCATGCGTATAAGTATGTCGTTAGGCCTACTACTCATCTTTTTAGTATATAGGACTTTGCAAAGCAGTACCAATTTGCATCTTCATGTTAACTCCGAGAGAGTAGAAAAGAAAACGCCCGGCAGCTCATAGAGCCGCCGGGACGTTCCCGTCATCCTTACGTCATCTCAGCCATACACCCCGACGACCAGGTCGGGGCCGGTGAGCTCCAGAAGAACCTCCGTCGTGAATACGAGCGCGAGGTATGCAGCCTCTCTGGCCCTTGCGCCTTCGGTCACGACCCGACGTACCTCTCGAAAGGCGGCTGTCGGGTCGAAGCGGAACGCCAGCATGCCGGTTTCACACTTGAGCTCATCGTGAGCCGTGAAACCGTAGCCGTCCACCAGACTCACGCCGACGAAACCAGCGAGGTGAGGTCCAGAGACGCTCCGAACCTCCTTGACGACCTTCTTCGATTCGCCAAGATCAACGAAATCGGCGGGCAGATTGTGGGCCCACGCCGCGATGTTCCGACGGATTGACATCGGAACGGTAAGCCCGAGAGCTTCCAGAAACCGATACCCATGCGCACGAACGTCAGTCAGAACTCGCTGAACCAGCCCGTCACCTGCCAGCACCAATGCACCGCAGTTGTCGTGAATCGACAGATAAATGCCGAGTGCCTGCAGGTAGTGCAGAGCGTGGCTGAAGAGCCTACCTCCGAAGAGGTAGTTCTGCATGAATGCGAGACTCAGCGCTCCGCCGGCCAGACCTGCCGCACCGTTCAGGCGGTCATCAACACAGATGACGCCATTATGAGCATACGGGGCATAGCTAGAGGAGCGGCCGATAAGCTCGGTACCTCGCTTCACTTGGTTGTCGTGCGCTTCCAGCTTGCGGGGGCCGAGGTGTCCGCGTGTAGGCGCAAGATCACCTATGCGAAACACCCGACGAGAAGTTAACACACGCGACATGCGTATTTATGCCCTTCTAACTCGATGCTTGAATGTCAGGAACTGAGGTATTGTACACCTTTTAGTATAATTCTACAATAGACGATTTCGGGTGCATCGCTGAGCAAGCCCTCCTGTCTGATGGGTAGAAAAGCATTACTCTCTTCTTTTTCAAAGAATAGCCCGGCCTATGATGATTGGCTGGGCTATCTTTACTATGGCCTATGCTGACTACTTGCTTGTCAATTTCGTATGCTCGTGGCTTCTGCCACTTTGGATCGCCACCTTCTTAGGCTCTGGAAGCGGCTTAAGCGGCACTGTCACTTTGAGTACACCACCGTCAAGATGAGCTTCGACGCTATCGCCGTCCGCGCGCTCTGGGAGCGCAATCCGACGATAGAAACTATTAGAGCTTTCACGAACTACGTATTTTTTATCTTTATCCTCTTCGCGTTCGTGCTTTTCGGCTTGAATTACGAGGGCGCTTCCGTTGTCGTCCACGTGAATATCAATATCTTCTTGGTCGAAGTTCGGCAGGTGGGCCTCCACGACGAGCTCTTTCCCGCCCCTCGTGTAAACATCAGTAGTTGGAATGGTACCGCCTTTAACTGGTGTAAACCAATCATCACCGAAGAACTGTCGCTGGAGCGCGTTTAGTTCTGCAAAGGGGTCGAACTTAATTAGATTTGCCATTATATTCCTCCTTTCGTAATTGTTTATCGTAAGAAGAAGCTATAACTGCTTCTGTTTCCAGTTAACAAAACTAGCACTCAGTTGTCAAGACTGCCAGCTCCATCCACTTACTTCGGGCATATCAACGCCGTGAAGGCGGATGTAATCCCTGTGCGCTATTAGCTTCGTCTGCATCAGTTCCTTTAATTGGATGGCGTCGTCGGTATCCAGCCTCAGGCGGTTGATTACATCAATTACCAGGTGGAATCGATCCATTTCATTTTGCACCGTCATATCAAATGCGGTCGTAATTGTGCCTTCTTCTTTGTATCCGCGTACATGCATATTGCGGTTTGCACGACGATATGTCAGGCGGTGAATTACCCACGGGTAGCCGTGAAAGGCGAAAACAATTTCCTTATCTTTCGTGAATAGCTCGTCATATTCTGGATCACTAAGCCCGTGCGAGTGTTCGGTATCTGATTCAAGACGCATAAGATCGACAACATTGACAACTCGGACCTTCAGTGATGGAAGATGTTCACGGAGAATAGAAGTAGCAGCAAGAATCTCGAGTGTTGGCACATCACCGGCGCATGCGAGCACTACATCAGGCTCGCCACCCTCATCATTACTTGCCCAATCCCATACGCCAATTCCTCGGCTACAATGCTCGACGGCTTCATCCATCGAGAGCCACTGAGGGCTATCGTGCTTACCTGTAATAGTGAGATTGATATAGTTACGACTGCGCAAACAATGGTCCATTGTGGATAGCAGTGTGTTAGCATCTGGAGGCAAGTAAATTCGGACCACCGATGCTTTTTTATTAAGCAAGTGATCGATAAATCCTGGGTCTTGATGTGTAAACCCGTTGTGGTCTTGTCGCCATACGTGAGAAGTGAGCAGGAAGTTGAGCGATGCAATTTGGTGTCGCCATGGCAATTCGCTCGACATTTTCAGCCATTTGGCGTGCTGATTAACCATCGAGTCAATGATACGGATAAATGCTTCGTAACTATGGAGCATTCCGTGGCGGCCGGTAAGCAAATAGCCCTCGAGCCAGCCTTCAGCCTGATGTTCGCTGAGCATCGAGTCCAACACCATGCCTTCGGTCGCAAGGCTCTCGTCGTTCGGGCGAATACGTGCTCCCCACTGCCTATTGGTCGTTTCGAGTACTGCCTCCATACGATTAGACACGAGTTCGTCGGGACCAAAGATTCTAAAGTTACGGTGTGTTTGATTATACTTAACAACATCTCGCAGGTATGGGCCTGCCGCATGTACGTTGCCTTCGTTGATGATCCCCCGGTGCTCGATATCTACGCCGTAATCGCGGAAATCTGGCAACATGAGCTCGCGTATAAAACCGCCACCGTTGGCATGTGGGTTGGCGCCCATACGCCGAGTACCTGTTGGCGCGAGTGATTTTAGTTCTGGCAGCAGTGCACCTTGCTCGTCAAATAGCTCTTCAGGCCGATAGCTCTTAAGCCATTCCTCAAGCACGGCGACATTATCTGGATGCGCATCATCGACGGCAAGGGGGACCTGATGTGAACGGAAATTGCCTTCAATTTGCTTGCCATCAATCACCTTTGGTCCTGTCCAGCCTTTTGGAGAATTCAGAACAATCATTGGCCATCGTGGACGTGTTGTGTCACCGCCGTTACGTGCCGCCTCCTGGATTCGCTTAATTTCCCCTACTGCTTCGTCGAGTTTCGATGCCATAAGTTGATGCATACTCGCTGGATCATCACCCTCAACGAAATGCGGCGTCCACCCATAGCCACGTAGAAGCTGATCGAGCTCTTCATGCTCGATACGCGCTAGAATTGTTGGGTTGCTAATTTTATATCCGTTAAGATGAAGGATCGGCAGTACCGCACCATCCGTTTTGGGATTGATGAACTTGTTGGAATGCCACGCCGTTGCAAGCGGCCCTGTTTCGGCCTCACCATCACCTACAATACAGGCAGTAATGAGGTCGGGGTTGTCAAAAACTGCGCCAAACGCATGGCTGAGTGAATATCCGAGTTCACCGCCTTCGTGGATGGAGCCTGGAATCTGAGGTGAAACGTGACTTGATAGTCCGCCAGGGAATGAAAACATTTGGAAAAGCTTTTTGAGACCTGCCTCATTTTGAGGGACATTTGGGTAGTATTCGCTAAATGTTCCCTCGAGATAGACATTACCGACAAGTGCTGGGCCGCCATGGCCAGGGCCAGAAATGTAAATCATATTAAGATCGCGTTCTTTAATAACGCGGTTAAGGTGCGCGTAGATGAAATTTTGACCAGGTGTCGTGCCCCAGTGGCCGAGCAGCAATTTTTTAACATGTTCCTGCTTTAGGGGTTGCTTAAGAAGTGGATTATCGCAAAGATAGATCTGGCCTACCGATAAGTAATTTGCGGCCCGCCAATAGGCATCGATTGCATGGAGAGCCGTTTCGTCTAAGGGTGTGTCGTTTGCTGTATTCATCTGTTGCTACCTTATTTATTGCTTATAATTTCTGAAGTTTGACGGGCTATTGTTACGGCCTCGTTGGTATGGATGACATGCACGCCAACCCGGCTTGTATGGGCGGATATTAGGCGCGCGCCTTGTTCATTCTGGGATTTATCAAGCTCAATACCCAGAAACTCAAGGCCTTCGCATATTTTCGCCCGGATCTTGGGTGCATTTTCGCCCATGCCTCCGGTAAATACTAATGTATTGAGCCCACCAAGGCTTGCGGCAAGTCCGCCGATACTTTTCCTAACTTGATAGTAAAACAGTTCAATAGCCTCTTTGGCCCGCACGTCGCGATCTTCGATTTCAAGGAGCTTTTTCATGTCTGCGGTCGTTTCTGAGATACCGAGAAGCCCTGATTCGAAGTTGACCATATGATTAAACCTATCAGGGCTATACCCCTGCGTTTGCTGTAGGTAAAGAACGAGGCCGGGATCAAGATCACCTGAGCGCGTGCTCATCGGGATACCCGATGCCGGCGTCATACCCATTGTCGTATCAACCGATTTGCCATCTTTTAAACCTGCCAGGCTTGCGCCACTGCCAAGATGAGCAATAATAACCTTGCCCATTGCCGCTGCGTCACCCTCTACACGCTTTAATTCTGTCACAATAAACTCATATGATAGCCCATGGAAACCGTATCTGCGCACCCCTTCTGCAGCGAAATGACGAGGGATAGGCAACAACCGTGCGGGCGCCGGTAAGTTATGATGAAACGCCGTATCAAAGCACGCGACCTGAGCCACACTGGGTAGCTGCTGAGTCAAGCTTTTGATAAGCGAAAGCTGAGCCGGTAGATGCTCGGGGTCAAAGGCAATGAATCTTTCTAGATCCTTCAGTAGCTGCGGCGTGACTAATTCAGGCTTATAATACTTTGGCCCGCCGTGCACGATACGATGCCCGACAGCTATAATACTACTAAGGGGAATTTCCTTTACTAAGGCGTCGATAAGTAAACTAGCTGCGATAGCGTGCGTCGCTACATTCACGGATTCTACCGCGCCATTAACCATGCTACGAGATGAGCTTTGCCCGATATTTTCAACAGAAGCATGAAATACTTCAGTATTAGTGTCGCCAGCATCAAAAACCGTGAGCTTCACGCTTGAAGATCCAGCATTCACTGTAAGGAGGTAAGTGTCATCTCTCATAATTATACTTCTTATGCTTATTGTACCCCGAACAGTTTAGATTGCGAAGAGTCGGAATGATTTTGACCATAGTGATAAGTATAAGGATTATGAGGTGCGCGTACTGTGACGAACATCACAGCTACCGCGGCTTCGAGAGCTATACACCGTCGTTTCCGATTTCTTTATCTTTCCCTATTTTTGTTAATGTTTCAACTAGATCTCGGGGCGAGAGGGCGCTCATATCAATTTGACGCTGCAGTGCTATGACGTAGCCCTGGGCTATCATGGCAAACCGTAATGCATCCTTGCGCCAGAACAGTCCGAACCGAAGCGTTTTGGATTCAGCTAAAAAACGCTTTTCTATTTTCAGAAGGCCCAAGAAAAGCCCCGCTTCTGCAGTGACATTGAGGAGGTTTTCGATTGGAAGACTTAGTAGACTCGTATCGCTAAACGGGCGCTTTTTTACGATACTCAGTTTTGTCCGGCTAAGGGTAGCGACGGCAGGAAAAATCTGAAACGGTGTGTAGATTTTTATTAGCACCTCATCCGTATCCTGGATTGTATCTTGAAGCTCCCTCTTCGCTTCCTCGGCCGAAAGAGGCCTTATTGGAGTCTGAGGCAATGTAGGTAGCTGCGGTCCTTTCGGCTGGCTATTGGACGTTTGTTGCATCGTACTTATCTCCTTCATCTACCTATTATACAGGCAAAGGAGCATGGAATACTTGGCGGCTTGCTTAGATGTGTAAGACTTGTAGCACGTGATAGAGGACGTACGCTGGCCACACAACAGCTTTAAGCAACGCGAGAATCACCGCCCAAAAACCTGATGCTTGGTGCACAAAATAAATCGCGGCGCCAATATAGGCAGCAAATAATATAAATCCAGATGATCCGTGGTTAACAACGCGGATGTTTTTATCATATCTTTTCATGCTTCCTCCTCTTGCTTATAGTATACACCCTCGGATGGTGGCTTTTTAGCTTTACTATTTACTACTTAGCCACGGAAACTCTCCTCTTGCTGTGATATAAATCACGGCTAAAATCATATCGCGCACATATACTTTTTTTGGCTATCCCAAAAAGCTACTGTTCAAAAACCAATACTTAGGAGGAGGAGTAGGTGACCGAAGTTTTGACGAGATCTCCGGACGTAGAAACGGAAATACAATTTGAACAGTTCGATCAGATTGAAACTGTAGAGCTCCTCTTTCCTAAATTGGATGGCATATTATTGCCCATTGTTATCGATAATGCGGAGGTAGTAGCCCCTTGCAAGTGGATGGGAGGTGCTGAAGTTTCTTTGACCGTGGCGCTTAATAATTATTATCAGCTAATGACAGAAGAAAACGCCGACGAGGTAATTGCGGATGTCTATGAATTTCTGACGGGACAACTTGAGCCAGAGCAAGAGACCGAGCTAGAGCCTGAGCTTGATTCGACGATTCTCATAATAGAACGGGAGGAATATGTAAACGTTCAGGAAAGTACCGGGGACAAGGATGAAACCTCAATCAATACGCATCCAATTTACACCGATACGGAGCTAGAAGCGGCACCCATGGCTTCGCCAAAGCGAACATCGGTGGAAACGCCAACAACACGAAAAATACCGCCCGTTCGCAGACAAACTAATGTGGCGGTAGAGCCTCTAGCTAAAGATCTGTCGCGCGCGCCTCAGCAAACAGAGCACCAGGAGAACATCCTGGAATCACGTGAAGTAATACAGCCAGCAATTGTTCAAGATATCGCCCTGGTGACTGGGGAACTTCCCCCTGTAGAGGTGCCGCTTGCTTTAGAAGTTGACCTTGCCCCTCAAGTTGATCGCCGTCCTCTTATTATGCCCACGACGGACGCTGGAGACATACTCGATGAGCCTGCTACCAGTGAAGCTACCTTACCAATTTCAGTAAGTCAAGAGATTGAGGCTGTCAAAGATGAGCGGTCTCTAGAAACTCAGGAGATTGAGACACCAGCAATAGAGCCTCGACAGGAACCACTCCGAGATGACGATGAAGATTCAGAGATGGATAAGGAATTTATAGCGTATGACTACCGTGGCGCAGATGAGCTCCCCGAGGAGCCAGATACCAGCTACATCATAGATGCTGCGCAGCCAAGAGAGACTAATGAGAGCGAGCCTTCAGACGGTCAAATCGACGCAGCCACTCAAAAGATTAACTTATTGCTTACCGAGCTACGCCGCTCTACCGAGGGCCACGAGGCTAATGAAACAGACGACATTACAGCACTGCGGGAGCTCGCGAACGCCATTGCTGAGCTCTCGGAAAGCTTCGAGTCGGATGAGGATGATACCGATAACACCGCTAGCGACGAGCTTATTCATGAGCGATTACTGGAGCTCTATACCGAGCTCTTCGAAGATCTGCCTTTGGAACATACGAGAGAACTAGCTTACCGGCTTGCCAGGTTGACGCTTGAACCACAAGCTTCAAGAGAAAATGACGCCTCAAGATCTCACAGGGTCATTCATAAAAAGATTAAGGGGCTCACAATTATTGTAAAGAAGCTAAAAAAAGCGTGGAATCATGTTGTTGCGATAGGAAGACTCGCCCTTCGATCGCACGCTATTCATGAAACTCTCTATTCCTCTGCTTTCTTTTGTATTGGCGGAGAAAGGGGGCGACTATGTACCGGTACACGCGCATAGAGGACTTTTCAGATGAACATGAATACAAGGTGCTGCGCGAATATTATATACACCTCAAAAAAGAGGTGAACTGCGTAAAAAGCGAGGACGCTTCATCGATTCGACTCATCCATCAAACAGAAAGGAAGATGCAGCAAATCCAGCTGAAGCTGTTGAGGCGCGCCCGCAAAGTACCATCTATTTAGACTCTCTACCCTATGAAGTTGCCCGCGCAGCATCCAAGAGTTATAGTGGAGGATATGAATGATGAGGTGAAGGAAAGCGTCGAACGGTTTTTTGCGTCGTATCCATTAAAGCGTTTTAAAAAAGGCCACATTATCATCCATGCCCACGACACACCCTCTAATGTATATTTTCTCGTAAAAGGGCACGTCGTCGAGTATGACATCTCACCTGCTGGCAACGAAGTTGTTGTGAATGCTTTCAAACCAGGTGCATTTTTCCCAATGTCGCTAGCAATTAATAAAGGTCATAATTATTATTTCTTTGAGGCAGCTTCCCCGCTCACGCTCCGCCTAGCGCCCGCGGAGGATGTGGTTGCTTTTCTCAAGACTCATCCCGAGGTGACATTCGATTTACTCCGCCGCGTCTATTTAGGCACGGATGGACTACTACGTCGCATGGCGCACCTGATGGGTGGTAGGTCACAGAGTCGTCTTATTTTTGAATTACTGAATGCGGCTGCACGTTTTGGTGAAAAAGCGCCTGATGGAAGTGTGTCTATTTCACTTACAGAAACTGATATATCTAGGCGCTCTGGCATGTCACGCGAAACGGTTAGCCGCACTATGGCAAAGCTGAGAGAGGCAGGCCTCGTTATTGTTCAGCCGGGCGGCATACGGATAACTGATGTTGCTGCACTTGAAGTGATAATCGGTGACGAATTATAGACTTCGGTTACAATTCACACATACCACCCGCACAGGCTAGCTCTTTTGCCCCGGTGGTTTGATCTTGTTGTTCATACATAACAAGCCTTGAAAAGTCGAGTTTACCTAGTGCACCCGATCGTTTTTCGTATTCCTCTTTGGTGATTTCTTCATAGGGAGCTAGCTGGTATACGTGGTCATTTCTTGGCAAAAATGAAAGTCCTCCGACAATATCCCAATTTTCGTACACGAAATTAGCGACGCTGAGCCATTCGTTATCACTAACATAGATCGTCACAGACGGGTTATGCTCGGTAAAGTGCGTTTTAAGCCGCTTCCATTCTTCAAGCATTTTGAGCGCCGATACGTCACCCGCGACTGTTGCGCCCTCTGGGGCTTTAATAGGAAATTCGAGCACCATTGTCGTGGCTGTCGCCGTGGAATATCCAACTTCAGGCTGGATAGGCACGCCTTGATCCTCTGCAAGCTTCAGAAGCGGATCGTTAACACTAATGCGCACGCGGCGGATATAGTACTTAGCGAACCATGGGTGCATACCTGATCCGACACCCAACAATTGCCCAGAGTTGCCGTGCGGCTTAACGCACGTAATAGCGGTTGACGGTTTAGTGCCGAGCTTTTTAGCATACAGTTTATTGGTTTCGATTGCTTCAGCCCGAAGCAATTCAAGGTTAGCATCGCTACGAACAATTTCATTGTCGTAATAGCCAGTCATTGAGACTCCAAGCAATTGTTCGGCTTCGCAATTTTCACGCCAGCTTTTTTCAAGATATCCAAAGTCAAGGAGCGTTGCTTGATAGGTGCCTAGTATGGTGGCCAGACGCATTTTACGCTTTAACGTATTCATGTCGTCGGCTGGTCGAACAATGATAGAAGTCAAATTACAAAATTGCTTTGGTCGAAGATAGATTTCACCGCAAGGATTAACACCCATCTGCGGCACCCCCTTAATTGCCTTCCAGCGACGCTGTGGCACCTGCATTTCCATCCCACCCCGATTAAAAATCCCTCGTTCACCAGTGCCCGATGCAACCAGCGCCGTCCATTCCTCAAGGAACTCAGCCGCCGTTGGCTTCGTTTCGTATACTGCAGAGTTGTTTGCCATAGAGCGCTGGCCTTCTGTTTGCCAGAATGTTCCTTTTTTAGCATCACGCATAGCCTGGTCATCAAGCGAAGAGAGCGAGATCAGCGCCGAGCGGCGAACTCCTCCCGCAACAACAATCAGTCCAATCTGACAAATAATATCGTGCAGGTCGAGCGTACTGAGGCGACGCCCCTGACGTGCGAGCATTTTACGTTTCGTAAAATTCATCAGGTCGCGAAGCGGCTCTGGGCCAGACGAACGACCACCCATCGTGCGTAGGCGCGCGCCAGCCGGACGAAGCTTCGAGTAGTCAATATCTACATCATATCCGGTAGACCATAGTTCACATGCCGCTACGTATGCTTCACACCAGCCTTCTTTGCTGTCTTCAACAACAATAGCCGCATGCTTTTTGCCCGTCTGCTTCTGGATCTGCGGGAACTGCTCGACATTCTCTGGCTCCGCAGCAAAGCCACAGCCGGCGCCACACATCGAAACATACATGATTTCCGATAGATCACGCCACGAAGTCGGAGCAATATATGCACAGTTGTAGGCACAGACATTCGTCGCGCGACACGCGTCGCCTGCCGACCATAACAGTCGCATCGACGGACAGATTTCGCGGTTTAGAATTGCATCCCGAACCTCTGTATACTCGCCCTCGGACAATGAAGCACCCAAACGTTCACGCATGTAATCCATAAAACGATCAATCGCCTCGCACCATGTTTCGCGGCGGCCCAAATCATCGCGCCAGCGGGCGTAAAACTGGTAAAATATGAACTCTTGGTATGATGAAGTGAAGTATGCGCCACTTTCTGCTACTTTGTCGCGCACCTCTTGGGTTATTTTTTTTTCGAGCTTACGAGCACGAGCGCGCTTCTCGCGATATAAAATGAATGCTTTGGCGGTAGCTGTATAGTCTGAAAGCATTAGTTGGTGTTCGACTTCATCCTGGATTGCTTCGACGTCAGGAATGAAGTTTTTGTATTTTTTTGCGTCCTTGACCAGCTCGCCGGTTACGCGGTGTGCGACAACAATGGCTTCACCAAGCGTCCCCTCGCCCGTTTCGTACAAAGCCTTAGCGATGGCGCCGACGATCTTTCCAAACTCGAACGAGACCATGCGTCCGTCGCGTTTTTGCGCCCAGCCCAGGTGCTGTTTGTATTTTTTTACGGCCGGACTATTATTCAGATCTGCTATTTCTTTCACGACTTGTTTTTCCATGAATAAAAATACCCCCTAGTCTATACTTATGTTTTTCTTACTCCGCCCACTCTCGCAGTAACACTATTGTAATATTTCGGGATATTAACACCTGTGATAATTGTCACGGACACATTTCCTACTAATAAAACTGGTTCTTAGTTCGAATGGCAAATGTTTAATGAGGCCTCATTCTGCTTGCAGTCTTGCAATCTTGGGTGCTACATTGGGCAAGGGCTTTTTGGCCCTCTCATCTTCCGAATCCTCTTGGAGGCGTCCGTGCCTGGACTGGCGTACTTCCTGGCATTGCTATTTAGCGTGTCAGAGGCGGTGCATCTGCTTATCATGCAACCACTGCTCAAAGAAAAGTCCGATCGCGCCAACTTCGTGATCATTAATAACCTCGCCGGCTTCCTGCCCTTGGCTACGATCGCAGCCTTTAATGGGTTGCCGCCAATGAACGCATCCTTCTGGCTGCTCGTGACGGCGGCGGGCATTCTTCAGGCTATTGGCCTGAACACCCTCACCACGGCGGCGAGACTCGGCAAGCTGACCTGGGTGTTGGCGCTTGACTCTGTCTCACCGGTGATTCAAGCTGGCATCGCACTCTTCTTTCAGCATCAACAGCTGGAGGTGATAAAGTACATCGGGATATCCCTGATCGCAGCGGGTCTTGCGACTCGGTTCAGGTTGCCAAAGAAGACAGCACCACCGAACGACACATCGCCTGTCATCCGCGGTTGGCACAGGCGGTTGTGGCGTTTTCTCAAGGGTTCACTGGTCGTGTTGTACCTGGCCGCAAAACTGGTTTGGGTGCCGTACACGCCCGTAGTTCAGCAAGCGTGCTACTCGGCACACAAGGGATGGGCGACGCCAGCCTTCGTTATGTCCTTTGTGTTTCTGATCGGGGCAATTCTCAGTTTCGGCTGGAACGTGGTAGTACAGAAAAAGCATCCTGCGGTGCACACTGAGCGGCTGGGGTGGGGAGCGGCGACATACTCCATGGGCGTTTCGTCCTGGCGTTACTTCTTGCAGCATCGACGAGTGTTCGCACTGGACGCGGTCATCCTCACCTTTCAGCAGTTCACTGAGCTGACGGCGCTGATACACGCAAACGTCGCAGCTGTGAGCGCGGTGACCAAGCTGTCGCTCGTGTTCCTTCTGCTGATCCGGTTGGTCAACTGGATCCGAAAAAAAGGAGACACACAGGATGAAGACGTGGACGGTGACGAAGGTGAGGATGAGGACGATAACGGCCTCCCTCAACTTCCCAAATGGCGCGAAGGGCTTGCTGTCGGTCTGCTGATCGTGGGAGCAATAGTGATGCCTTTCTAGGAAGGAGAACGAAGGCAGCCTGAGTTTTGGGCTATAGCTCAGCCGTGAAGATGACACGCCCCCGAGGCATTACGAATGTCTCGGGGGTTGGTTTCAACTGTAGGCTACAGGCTATGATGCTTCTACGGTGAAGATTAGGCACATAGCTAAATCATTGTTCCAACGGCTTCTGATATATTCTCATAGCCGTCGCGCTCAAGCAGCGTTACAAGCCCCTTATTTATTTGACCAATACGCTGTGGGCCTTCAAATATCATCCCCGTGATAAGCTCGACGAGGTTAGCGCCAAGCCGGATTTTTTCGTAGGCATCTTCGGCAGTGAAAATACCACCGACACCGATGATAACAAAACGATCGCCATAAGCAAGGCGTGTTTTACGAATAAGGTCATTGGTCGCCTTTTGCGTCGGTTTGCCGCTAAGCCCACCTTGAATATGATCGGGCAACGGATCTTTAAGGGCTGCTTTTGACCGATCCTTCGCGAGATTGCCTATTGTCACACCGTCGATATGGTGCCGGGCGATAACGCGCAAGAGAACGTTAAATTCCTTCCACGAAAGATGGCTTGGCATCTTGATAAAAACAGGCTGGCTCAAGTGAATTCTATCAACCGATGCGAGTAAAAGATCAAGACGATCGGGCGTAGTAAATGGCTCGCCACCATAGGTGTTTGGGCAAGAGATATTCAGCGTGATTATGTCACCTATAGCCGACCGCTTAATGCAGCGAAGACTTCCGATATAATCTGCAATTGCCTCGGCGTCAGAACACGTGCGGGGTGAATTCGTTTTGGCGACAGAGATGTTAAGCGGAAACCCCAGGAGCGGCCCTATCCTATAGCTTCGAAGTCGTTGCATTATTGCCTCGACTCCATCGTTTGCAAGGCCGGCATGAACCACAAGAGATTTTGAAGCAGGCAGCCGATAAAACCATGGTTTTGGATTGCCTTCACATGCCTCCAACGTCAATGATCCACCCTCCATAAAGCCAAACCCAATGGCGTTCATAAGTAGTGGAAGCTTAAAATTTTTGTCAAACCCAGCCGAGAGACCGACAGGATTCTTAAATGTTATGCCATGAATTCTCTGGCCTAGCATTACTTTATTGTTGTATGCCCAGCTTTTTTGCAACGCCTTTCGAAGCAGCCCGCTCCGCTGCAAGACTGATCCGGTTTTGACGAGTTGTTGATGCACTGTGTCGGGCGCAATTCTGAAAAGAATTGGCTTGCCGACATACTGGTAGAGTTTTTCGGTGGTGGTACTAAGAGAACGGATCATGCACTAGTTCTAGTGTTTTTTGCTCGATGAGTATGTGATATTTATCACACTCGGTTATTAGTAGCACAATACCTACTTTTAAACTATTCAAACCGACTCTATCCACGTATCATAAAAGTATGCCAATTGTTGATGTTTACTACGAAAAGCGGAGGATACTCCGCAAACACCGCACAGCGCTAGAGTCCGTACTTTACGACGTCCTCCCAAAGCAGCTTACTTGCACTGACGATGCAGGAAAGCCGATTGACGTGACGTCAGCCATGGTCAAGATCCATTTCGTTAAGGGGTCGAGGCGCGACACGCATACAAAGGATATTGAACTGAGAGTCTTTGTTCGTGATTTCAAATCTCGCAGCCCGCACTACCAGAGGTATGCTGATGAGCTTCAGGAAGCGGTTGGCAAATGCCTCAGTGCAGGCTTGACCATTAGTGTGTCATATATACGAATCGCGGCTTGGGCTGCTGGAGTTGCAACTGGCGCCGGCCGCGAGGATGAATGAGTGCGAGACACATATTTTAGAACTTGTTCGCCCGCTGCGTGGCATAGTCTTCTTGCCGTATGGGGTCGACTATCTCATAGTGCCCGCGAATGAGGCGAGCTATACTTAGCGGTAGCGAATCAAGACGAACAAAGAGACGGTGCTTTTCTAAAGGTATACCTATATACCCGTTATTAAGCAATGCATGAACCGCGTTCTCAATGCGGCGTATGGAGTCATTGTTGGCGGAGTTGACGGTCGGTTTATTAGGAAGAACGATTCGCTCGCGTTTACCAATGAGGTCGCGTACCTCATTAGGATGAACGATAGTATCGTCTGGACGTAAAGAGGCGATTGAATCGGGGAAAAGTATACCAGGGTCATGCATAGCCAAGACACGATCACCCTCAGCGGAGTCGGGGAAATAATTATCCCAGGAGAGTAATTCAATAACCCTACTACGCCCGGCGTGGGGCCCATCCTGATATGTTGGATCGCGGTATGTCTCCCCAGTACGCGATGCCAGTTTCATCATGCTAAAATTGGAGGCTTTTACTGAAAAATAGACTGTTTGTTTGTATGCATACGCAAGAAGTCGATCCATTAATTCTATACCTAAACCTTCTCCGGATATGCGCACACCGATACCATTAAGATAGAAACTGTTTTTTGGTAGCTTACGCTGGAAAAGAGTTTCGCCATTAGGGTTGGTCGTGCGGTCGATGAGCATATATGAATCGAGCGTCGACTTGTCGTCATCGGTGCGCCTAAGGTGACCGATAGCAATAGGTTCAGTATCTGGGTCACCTTGGGGGTACTCATAGCGAGCAGTTGTAATGGCCTCTTCGCCAAATGTCACTTGCTCATGCTTCCACACAATACCTGGATGGTTAGTGAAAAAGCTTCTGCGGTGTTCAAGCATGTAGTTGGGATTGTGCGGCCCGCGACCATCTTCGCGACGGGCAACAACAGATGCCATAGAGCCGGTCTGCGGGTAGCCAACAATAAGTTCTTTAATGCGCTTTTTCTTAAAGTCCAGAAGGCAAGTTAGCTCTGTATGCTCTCTGTCTGCTTGACGCTGATCTACATAGTATGGCGGCTTGGCCAGATACCCCTCCATCGCCTCAACATCGACACTAAGGCCCAAAAGCTCAGTCTTTTCGGTCTCTGTTAGCTCGTTCCAAATTGTTTCGTTGAGTTGTTCACGCCAGTCGACTATATCGGTATTTGCACTGGAAAATAAGTCGGCTTTCTTTTCGTTCATATGAGGATTTATTATACAATATATACAGTAAAATACAATACCCTATTAAGATGTAGAGGAGGCATTGTTTTTGAATCGCGGGTATAGCCTACACTGATCGTTTTTCGATGTGTAAATCAATGTGCGGCTGGATGACTTTATCGGCAGCTTCAGCAATTGCAGCCTCATCGCCTTCGCGCAAGAATTTCGGCAATCGCTTCCATACGGCAAGCAGCGGCATCTCGACAGCACAGATATCTTTGTCGTCTCTGTGCACAATAAATACGATAGTGCGGTCCATGCCCGTAGCGCCATCGGGTTTTATATACCAGTCACTCCCAAAAGTAATAGATTCGGCGCCATTTAGGCGAAAGAGCGGGCGGTCGTCTATCCACATAGTTTGGCCTGCGTATTTATGCGACGGGTCAAGCTGAGTAACCATAATGCCTACCTCAAACGGGCCCATCGTCATGCTACCATCCGCCTCTTCGCCGCGGGATCGGCCGGATGTCATAACAACATGCCAGCCATCAAAAAGAGGAATAACATCATGGTCAAGCACCTTGTTAGGTGAAATATGCTCCCCTACCCACCGATAGCGCTCAGCCTCGGGTGTGTTGGTGGTCCCTTTGTAGTGCTCCGCAAAACGATCGGATATATTCGATGGTAGCATAGGAACAAGGCCGGTGTTGGTAAAACTTTCGAGTTCAAAATCGGCACCGACAGTTTCGGCACGGACCGTCGAATAGCCCGTAAGACTACCTTCGCCAAGCATGACTCTTTTATCGCCGTCATCGGTGTGATAAATAGGGCCGAAGCACATTTCTTTGA
>Ga0068857_100000516_pt1 | contig 27794 bp, 20 predicted proteins | sample KBSCornC72_FD_66591 | JGI IMG/M metagenome (GOLD analysis project Ga0068857, IMG submission 66591) | Corn rhizosphere microbial communities from Kellogg Biological Station, Michigan, USA - KBS Corn C7-2 | ecosystem: Host-associated > Plants > Roots > Rhizosphere > Soil ...
ACCCTCACCCCAACCCCTCTCCCGGAGGGAGAGGGGATCACCTCTCCGTTCCAAATGGTGACCCTTCTCCCTCCGGGAGAAGGTGGCGGCAGCCGGATGAGGGTTCGGGCGGAGCGATGCACATCACTTCCGCGCTCCGCCCGAACCCTCACCCCAACCCCTCTCCCGGAGGGAGAGGGGATCACCTCTCCGTTCCAAATGGTGACCCCTCTCCCTCCGGGAGAAGGTGGCGGCAGCCGGATGAGGGTGCGGGCGGAGCGATGCACATCACTTCCGCGCTCCGCCCGTACCCTCACCCCAACCCCTCTCTCCCACGGGGACTACCTTCGGGTCGCCGGAGGGAGAGGGGATCACCTCTTCGTTCCAAATGGTGACCCTTCTCCCTCCGGGAGAAGGTGGCGGCAGCCGGATGAGGGTGCGGGCGGAGCGATGCACATCACTTCCGCGCTCCGCCCGTACCCTCACCCTAACCCCTCTCCCGGAGGGAGAGGGGATCACCTCTCCGTTCCAAATGGTGACCCTTCTCCCTCCGGGAGAAGGTGGCGGCAGCCGGATAAGGGTGCGGGCGGAGCGGTGCGCATCACTTCCGCGCTCCGCCCGTACCCTCACCCCAACCCCTCTCCGTTCCAAATGGTGACCCTTCTCCCTCCGGGAGAAGGTGGCGGCAGCCGGATGAGGGTGCGGGCGGAGCGGTGCGCATCACTTCCGCGCTCCGCCCGTACCCTCACCGCAATCCCTCTCTCCCACGGGGACTACCTGCGGGTCGCCGCTGGGAGAGGGGCTCACATCGAGGTTCGCTCAACGCACGTCCACATACCGCACCCCCTCATCCCCCGACACCACCAACACCAACTGCCGCGGCTTCACCCCAGCCAAGCGCTTCATCGTGGCCAGATTCGGAATCCGCGCATTCCCCACCCCGATCACCACATCGTTCGTCCCCAATCCAGCCAGCGCCGCGCGGCTCCCGGGCTTCACGCTATGCACCGCCACTCCAGCCACCCCCTGACCGCGCAAACTCTGCGACAACTCACTGAACATCACCCCCGCCAAGCGCGGATCCAACGTCGCCCCATCCACCGTCGCCAGCTTCTCCGGCGTCAGCTTGGCGGTCACCTCGCGGCTGGCGCCATTGCGCTGCAGGGTCAGCTTCACTGTGCTGCCCACCGGCAGCAGGCCCTCGGCGTTGCGTAGTTCCTGGGCGTTGCGCAGCGGCTTGCCGTCGATCGCGGTGATCACGTCGCCGGTCTCGATGTCGGCGCCATCCGCGGCGGAGCCCGCGCTCACCCGCGTCACCACCGCGCCGCTGGTGTTCTTCAGGCCCAGCACCTGGGCGATGCGCGGGGTGATGTCCTGCGTCTCCACGCCGAGGTTGCCGCGGCTCACCTTGCCGTGTGCGATCAGTTGCTCCATCACGTCGCGGCTGAGATTGGTCGGGATGGCGAAGCCGATGCCGACGTTGCCACCCGAGGGCGAGAAAATCATGGTGTTGATGCCCACCAGCTCGCCGCGCAGGTTCACCAGCGCGCCGCCGGAGTTGCCAGGATTGATCGACGCATCGGTCTGGATGAAGTTCTGGTAGCCCGTGCCGCCCAGGCCCGAGCGGCCCAGCGCCGACACGATGCCCGAGGTCACCGTCTGACTCAGCCCGAAGGGATCGCCGACAGCGACTACGAAATCGCCGACACGCAGCTTGGATGAATCCGCCACCGGCAGCGCCTGCAGTCCGCTGGCCTGGATCTGCACCACCGCCACGTCGGTATCCGGATCGGTGCCGATCAGCTTGCCCTTGAAGTCGCGCCCGTCCTGCAGGCTCACCGTGATGTCGTCCGCACCGCCCACCACATGGTTGTTGGTGAGGATGTAGCCCTTGGCCGCATCCACGATCACGCCCGAACCCAGGCTCTGCGCCACCCGCTCGCGCTGCTGGCCGGGCAGGCCGAAGAACTGGCGGAACACCGGATCGTCGAAGAACGGATCGCGCACCTGCACGCGCGTCTTGGTCGAGATGTTCACCACCGCCGGCGTCACCTTCTCCAGCATCGGCGCCAGCGAGGGCAGGGCCTGGCCGTCGACGGTGGCGGGCAGGGAGGCCTGGCAGGCCAGCGGCACGGCAGTGCCGAGCAGGGCGGCGAACAAGGCGGCGAACGGACGGATACGGCGGTGCGACATGGAAAGCGACTCCCTTTCGAGTGAGGCGCGTGCACGAGGCGCGCGAAGGTTCGGATCGATCGGCAGGCGGAGCATCTTAAGCCGCGCCCTGCGGCGCTTCTGTTGGGATGACAGGCGTGTCAGACAAGCCCTACCGAAGCCTCCGGAAGACGCCGGCAGATACGCAAACAACATGCCGACACACTGACCGGAAAGCCGCTCACTTCGACGTAACTCAACGCCGACAGTTCCAAACGTGATCCCGCGCAAAAATCTTTGACATCGGCCGGCCTCGGGGGTAACTTGCACCTCCGTTCGCACCACAACATCTTGTGTATGGGCGCCGGTGCTCCAACTAATGCTGGTGCCAAGATGACAGCTCTAGGGGGAGTTGTCGCAGAGTCGGCAGGGGGACGTCAGGCACGGCCTCGCATAGAGCGACGTACGCGCGGACGGTCCAAACCATAAAAGAAGAAACCAACGGGGCCGCAAGGCCAAGCCGGGAGGTCAGGAAGCCGATGAGCACTGTGCGTGCACCTGCTGTGGGTGCGGAAATCAATCGAGACGGCGTTGCCATGATTCCGCTGCAGCCTGCGTCCTACGACATCTGGGACAAGAAATACCGCCTGAAAGCCAAGTCGGGCGATCCGGTCGACGGCAGCGTCGACGAAACCTACCAGCGCGTCGCGCGCGCGCTGTCCGAAGTGGAAGCCACGCCGGAGCTGCGCCAGCACTGGTTCGAGCGCTTCCTGTGGGCGCTGCGCCGCGGTGCGATTCCCGCCGGCCGCATCACCTCCAACGCCGGCGCGCTGGAGCACAAGCCCGCCACCTCCACCATCAACTGCACCGTGTCGGGCACCATCACCGACTCCATGGACGACATCCTGGAGAAGGTGCACGAGGCGGGCCTCACCCTGAAGGCCGGCTGCGGCATCGGCTACGAGTTCAGCACGCTGCGCCCGCGCGGCGCCTACGTGTCGGGCGCCGGTGCCTACACCAGCGGCCCGCTGTCCTTCATGGATATCTACGACAAGATGTGCTTCACCGTCTCCTCCGCCGGCGGCCGCCGCGGCGCGCAGATGGGCACGTTCGACGTGAGCCATCCGGACGTCAAGGAATTCATCCGCGCCAAGCGCGAGGATGGCCGCCTGCGCCAGTTCAACCTGAGCCTGCTGATCACCGACGGCTTCATGCAGGCGGTCGAGCACGACCACGACTGGCCGATGGTCTTCCCGGTGCACGTCAAGGAACAGGACGAGATCGACCTTACCGACCCGGCCAAGGTCGTGTGGCGCGAGTGGCCCACCCACCAGAACTACGTGTCCCGCGAGGACGGCCTGGTCGCCTGCAAGATCTACGGCCACATCCGCGCCCGCCACCTGTGGGACATGATCATGGTCTCGACGTACGACTACGCCGAGCCGGGCTTCATCCTGATCGACAAGGTCAACGAGATGAACAACAACTGGTGGTGCGAGCACATCCGCGCCACCAACCCCTGCGGCGAGCAGCCCCTGCCGCCGTACGGCTCCTGCCTGCTGGGCTCGATCAACCTCACCACCTTCGTGCGCGACCCCTTCGGCCCCAAGGCCCGCTTCGACTGGGACGAGTACCGCGAAGTGGTGAAGGTGTTCACTCGCATGCTCGACAACGTGGTCGAGATCAACGGCCTGCCGCTGGAACAGCAGCGCCACGAGATCCTGTCCAAGCGTCGCCATGGCATGGGCTTCCTGGGCCTGGGCAGCACCATCACCATGCTCAAGATGCGCTACGGCAACGCCGACGCGGTGGCCTTCACCGAGGACGTCTCCCGCGAAATGGCCGTGGCCGGCTGGGAAGTGGCGCTGGACCTGGCCAAGGAAAAGGGCCCCGCCCCGATCCTCTCGCAGGACTTCACCGTCACCGGCGACATGCTGCGCAAGCGTCCGGAAATGGCCGCCGACGGCTGGAAAGTGGGCGACGCCATCCCCGGCCGCGTGCTGCACGCCAAGTACAGCCGCTACATGCAGCGCGTGGCCTCGGTGGCGCCGAACCTGGTGGCTGAGCTCGCCGAAGTCGGCGCCCGCTTCACTCATCACAGCTCGATCGCGCCCACCGGCACCATCTCGCTGTCGCTGGCCAACAACGCCAGCAACGGCATCGAGCCGAGCTTCGCCCACCACTATTCGCGCAACGTGATCCGCGAAGGCCGCAAGACCAAGGAAAAGATCGAGGTGTACAGCTACGAGCTGCTCGCCTATCGCGGCCTCATCAATGCCGCCGCGGTGCCGTTCAGCGACGATCCGCAGGCCAAGCTGCCGGACTACTTCGTCGCCGCCGACGACATCACGCCCAAAGAGCACGTGGATATCCAGGCCGCCTCGCAGAAATGGATCGATTCCTCGATCTCCAAGACCGCGAACGTGCCCACGGACTATCCGTACGAAGATTTCAAGGACATCTACTTCTACGCCTATAAGCAGGGCCTCAAGGGCTGCACGACCTTCCGTTTCAACCCCGCCGCGTTCCAGGGCGTGCTGGTGAAGGAAGCCGATCTTGAGAGCACCCTCTACCGCTTCGAATTGGAAGACGGTAGCGTTATCGAACTGAAAGGCAACGAAGAAGTGGAATACGACGGGGAGCTGCACACCGCCGCAAACCTTTTTGATGCCTTGAAGGAAGGCTATTACGGCAAGTTTTGAGTACAGGCCGGCGGTTGCCCAGCAACCGCCGGCCTATGCCCGGAAAGCTGTTTTCAAGCCTTGATACACGCAGGCCCACGCCAAGTACTGAACTCACGTCGGAGGGGAAACCCAGATGTCCATTGATACCGATTTCGATTCGATCGCTACGCCGGCCATGCCGGAAGCCCCGGCTGCTGCCGAAGCCCCTGCCGCCCCCAAGAAGGCTGCCAAGAAGGCCGCTCCGGCCAAGAAGGCCGCCAAGAAGGCGGTGAAGAAGGCCGCTGGCAAGAAGACTGCCAAGAAGGCCGCCAAGAAAGCCGGCGCCAAGAAGACTGCCAAGAAGGCAGTGAAGAAGGCTGGCGCCAAGAAGACGGCCAAGAAGGCCGTGAAGAAGACCGCCAAGAAGGCCGCCGCCAAGAAGGTCGCGAAGAAGGCGACCAAGAAGGCCGGCGCCAGGAAGACCGCCAAGAAGGCCGTGAAGAAGACGGCCCGCAAGGCTGCAAAGAAGGTCAGCAGCAAGAAGACGGCCAAGAAGGCCGTGAAGAAGACGGCCAAGAAGGCCGCCGGTAAGAAGACCGCCAAGAAGGCGGTCAAGAGGTCCACTGCCAGCAAGAAGGCCGCCGTCAAGTCCGCGCGCAAGCCGGCCAAGAAGGTCGCCCGCAAGAAGAAGTAAGCCGTACCGCGTGCCGGCCCGGCCTTAGTGCCGGGCCGGTGCCGTTTCAGGGCTACGCAGCTGCAGCGCCGTTCTCCCGCCAACATTGAAAAAAGAAGCATCCCTATGGCGATCAAGATCGAAAAGAAGATCAAGGGCTACAACGTCGTCAAGCCCGAGGACAAGGCCGCGCCCGCCGCAGTAGCCGCTCCCGCCGCGCCCAAGGAGGCGCCCAAGGCGGAAGTCATCCAGATGCACGAGAGCCTGGAGCGTCCCGAGACGCTGGTCGGCTCCACCTACAAGATCAAGTCGCCGCTGTTCGAGCATGCGTTGTACGTCACCGTCAACGACATCGTGCTCAACGCCGGCACGCCCCACGAGCAGCGCCGCCCCTTCGAGATCTTCATCAACTCGAAGAACATGGACCACTTCCAGTGGATCGTCGCGCTCACCCGCATCATCTCCGCCGTGTTCCGCAAGGGCGGCGACGTCACCTTCCTGGTCGAAGAGATGAAGGCGGTGTTCGACCCGCGCGGCGGCTACTTCAAGCCCGGCGGCATCTACATGCCCAGCATCGTGGCCGAGATCGGCGCGGTGATCGAGCAGCACATGAAGACCATCGGCCTGATCCACGACCCGGAGATGGACGAGTCGACCAAGCGCCTGATTGCGGAGAAGCGTGCGGCCTATGAGGCTGGCGCAAAAAAAAACACTGAGGTGAGCCAGGTGGGGCCGAGCGTCGAAGCTGAGGCGGCCGCGGGCGAATCGAGCAATGGGTTTCCGCCGGGGGCGACGTTGTGCGCCAAGTGCAATACGAAGGCGTTGGTGTTGATGGATGGGTGTCAGACTTGTTTGAATTGTGGGTATAGCAAGTGTGGTTGAGCGCGGAGACGATTAAGTAAACGAGAAAGGGTGGCTTTGTGCCGCCCTTTTTGTTGGAAAAAAAGGGGGGCAAGGGATGCAGGGTCAATCTGATCAGGATGTTGTGATTTGGCGTAATTGTTCGATCGGCGCGCCTGATGCGGAGACTGATCGTGAATTATTATCCACGTGCTTCATAGAAAATGGGTGTTTGGATCAAGTTATGGATACCGAAAGTCCGGCATCCATAATTATTGGAAGGACCGGGGCGGGAAAGAGCGCGACCTTAATTCGCCTTGAGCAAGTCGTATCCAATGCCATCAATATTAATCCTTCTGATTTATCATTCAAGTACGTTGAGAATTCCACGATATTGAAATTCTTCCGGGATGCGGGGGTTAATCTCGACGTGTTCTATCGCATGCTCTGGAGGCATGTGTTAATAACTGAGCTATTGAGAGCACGATATAACTGGGATAGCGATAGGGTGGTGGAGAGTTGGTTTGAGGGGCTTTTCCAGAAATTTAAAAGAGATCACGTTAAAGCGCGAGCTCTGCGCTACCTGCAGGAATGGGGTGATAAATTCTGGCAGGACACTGAGGTACGCGTTAAGAAAGTTACTGAGAAAATGGAGGCTGATCTAAAATCCTCGATTTCAGCGGGCCATTTAGTCAAGCTTGATGCTAATGCTAAATTGTCTGAGGAAGAGAGGAGTGAGATTCTCACTAGAGGCTCCGCAGTAGTAAACAAAATTCAAATGAAGGAACTGGGCAAGCTGGTTGCCTTCTTAGCAGATGAGGTCTTTGACGATCCGCAGCGGCCGTTCTATATCGTCATTGATAATTTAGACGAAAGCTGGGTTTCAAACAGCTCCAAATTTCTTCTTATACGATCTTTAATAGAAGAGATAAAAATATTTAGAAAGATAAGAAACGTCAAAATCGTTGCTGTTCTGCGCCAAGACCTTTTAGAGAAGGTATATAACGAGACTCGTGATGGTGGGTTTCAGGAAGAAAAATATGAGTCTTACTACGCGCGATTGCGGTGGAGGGAAAAAGATCTCGAGGCGCTAATTGAGGTTAGAGTTAATGAGGTCTTTAGAAGGAAATACACCGGCAAGAGGGTGACGCTTGCGGAGATACTTCCTAAGGATCGAGGGGGCGATAAGTCACTAAATTACATTTTAGATCGAACTTTTCTTCGGCCGCGTGATGTTATTTCATTTATTAACGAGTGCCTGGCTAGTGCAGAAGGGAAGGCTCGTATTACTTGGGCTACTCTTCACAATGCGGAAGAAAAATATTCCCAGAAGCGACTCAGGTCAGTCCTTGATGAGTGGACTCAACTTTTCCCCAGTTTGAGGCATTGCGTCGCGCTAGTGCGGGGATTGCCTGAAAGTTTCATTTTATCTCACATAAAGGAAGAAACGGTAGATTCGGTGATTATTGCGGTCGCGAGTGAGGCGGGTGACGATGAGCTTAGCAAAATCGCGGTTGATTTTTTGAATCCTGATAAGCAGGGTAGAAGGGAAGGCTTTGTGAGTGTGGCGATCGCCATTTTATATCATGTAGGAATTATAGGTATAAAACAGACTGCAACCAGCCCGTTCTCTTGGGTGTACCGAGAAGGGCGCAATATTGGGGCGGGCGATATCAATCCTGATTGCCATTTTAGAATTCATAAAATGTTCTGGCGAGAGTTTGGCGTGGCGCCTCGCTCCAATCTTTACGATCCTGACTAGCTTCGTTATCCCAGTGATGGCGTTAGGGCTGAGAAGGGGCTCAATAGATTGAGGGTGGCTAACGGATATCGTTCCGCTTTTTAGCTCTGATGTGAAATCAAACAAATGGGGTCAGGTTCACTTACGAGCGAAGAAGTGAGCCTCTCTACATTCTTGGAGGCGAGACGGCCAGAAGCGCCGACAAATAAGCACAGTGAAGCGATGCTCCTGGGGAAAGAGATGCTTAAACGCAGCGTCGCAGTCGTTGGGGAACGAGCTTTGGTTGCTGTACAAGGAGTCGCAAAGCAACACCTTGCGCGCCTGCGTCTACCGCGGCGGTAACTATTGGGCCGAGGATCACCCGATTCAGGTACAAGGTCAGGGTTCCCCGGCCATGTCACGGCACGGCCCCACCGCCGCAGTCTTCAACAACAAACTGCATGTCTGCTATCAGGACCAGAACAGCAACAATCTCTATTTGAGCGTTTACGATCGCAACACACGTTGGTCCGGCAACACGCCCATTACCTGCCGCCATTCATCGGGGCAGACATCTATTCCCGCATCGACGGCAGCCCCGGGCATGGTGGCCTTCGAACAGAAACTGCATCTGGTCTATCGCAGCCAGAGCGACACCCTGCTGTTTACTGCCGTATTCGACGGCCATGCCTGGACAGGAAATACCCCCATCAGCACTCAGCCTGGAGGCATTTCCCCCAGGTCCGACTTCAACCCGTCGCTCAGCGTAACGCCGTTCCCCGTCCTGACTTTCGGCAACTGGTTGCAACACCTACCCGACAACAGGTGCATTGGCGAGATCAATCTGCTTGGCACCCACGACACCGCGGCCATCCGAACAAGCGGAAAGAGCACTCCTTACGCCTGCCACGACCGGACCATCACCGAGCAGCTGCGTGACGGCGTGCGACTGCTGGATATCCGCATCGAGGTAGAGAAGATCCGGGGTGGATTCGAGTTCTGGACGTGCCACGGCAAGATGTCGGGCGGCGAAATGCACCTGAGCCGCTATGAACCACTGAAACAAGCGCTGGACACTTGCCGGGATTTTCTTCGGGATCAGCCCTCCGAGTTCCTCGCCATCTTGCTGCAGATCGACAACTGGCACAGCGCCGATGGTGATCGCGATAACGCCAGGAGGGCATTGCAGACCTTCCTGGCAGTCTATCCCTTCTACAAGTGGACATCGAAGATGCCCACCAAGAAAGATGTCAAAGGGCGGTTCGTGCCGTTCAGCCGGCTGGAGATCGCCGCACTTGGCCCGGATTTCCCGTGGCCGAATAACACCGAATGGTATGCGCAGGACAAGTCGTCTTCGCGCGATTTCCCCTGGTTCGTGCAGGATTACTACGGTCTTTCGAGCAAGACGAACCCTCAGGAGTGGAAGTACTCTCTCTATCGCAAGGCCATCAATAACGTCAAAGACGGCTCAGGGCCGTTCCTGCTGTTGAACTTCGCCAGCGGCACAACGGCCATGATCTTCGGCGTATACATTCAGCGCGATGTCGTCGCCGCCTTCGGCGGCCAGCCCGGCGGCATCAAGCCGGCCATCCGGATTGGCTGGTCGCTGTTCGACTACGAAGCCGAGCAAGTGCACACCGACACCTATGGCCCCCTGAGCGTCCGGGAACTGGTTATCTCGTCGAACTTCCGGTACGCCGGCTACGACAAGCCTTATCTGGCCTGATGGGTGATATAGGAGCCGCATCGAGCCAAAGCTGTCCGGTGACTCTTTGCTGGTCGGGCGTTTGAGTTGGACAGCGAAGTGATCGCTTTCAACCCAATGCGGTCATGTTGTAGTGGGCCAGACTAGGGTTTTTGGGTACGGGAGTTCAGATGACTTTTACGAACTGGTCAATCGGTCGCCTGCTTGGTCTTGCACTTGCTTTTGGCGTGTGGCCACTCGCCAGTGCAGGATTTCAGTCGTCGGCAAAGCAAATTGCTCCTACGCCGGGCGAGGCATATCGGGTGGCACCAGGTGACCTAAAGGCTGTTGAAGGCAGAGCACTCGCCGGCGATATTTCATCGATTGATCGACTCGTTAGCCATTACATGCTCTACGTGGGTGATGAAGCTAAGGGAGTATTCTGGTTGGAGCGACTCGGCGATACGGGTGACCTGGAGGCTAGGGCTACGGTTTTGCGGTACCTTCAAAGGCATTCCGTTGGCGGGGGCGCAGAGCACATAGGCGAATTGCAGAGGCGCTGGAATGCTCTTCGGAAATGAAGGCGGAATGTCCGCTATCGACCCATAGCGGACCTAAGGCGAACGTGGCACTTTGCTACGCAACTGGATGCAAGGGGTGAAGGGGGTGGAGCCGTATCAGCTTATGGATGCCTGGAGAGAAGCCGGGGAAGAGTTGGTGATCTTCTCTTCGGCGGTCTTTGAGGGTCTCCCTGTTCCCTCTGAGGCAAAGGCTTTTCTAGGTGAGGTCGGTCTTCCTGCATCCGCGGCCCCTTTCTTGATTTCACCCCGCCAAAGACCGGAGTGCTCCCTACTGTCGCTCAAATCTGGCGATTGGATGACGCCGGTCTCCGCTGCTATTACGTCATTGGCTCAAATGGCTCGGGGGATTCGATCGCCGTTAGCTCAGCGGGTGCGGTCTGCTACTTAAACCATGATGCTGGATTCCGTCCTTGCTACATCAACAGGGACGTTTGGACGATGTCCGAAGTTCTTCCGTGCTATCGGCAGCTGGTTGAAGCTGCACTGGCAGCCGGTGGCCCAGATGGCTTTCTGGATGGAGCCGTAGGAGATTCAAATGTCGATGTCGGTGCTCTTCATGTCCATGGCGCTCGACGGATATATCGCTGGCCCCAACGACAAACCAGGCAACCCCGGCGGCGACGGCTTCGACCGGCTGCACGAGTGGTATGGAGACTTCTCCCGGCCATCGGGGGCGGTCGGGCAGTTGTGGGACGAATGGAATTCACCGGGCGCGATTCTGGCAGGGCGGCGTACTGTGGAGCAGATCGATCACTGGGGCGGTGACAATCACGGTGTCCCCATCATCGTGCCAAGCCACCGTCCGCCCGGCCCCTCGGTGGCGAACTATCCATTGGTGAATTACGTGCTCGACGGAATTGAGAGCGCCATGGCGCAGGCCAAGGCCGCCGCCGGGGACCGCAACGTACTGATGCTTGGCGCGTACACGGCGCAACGGGCGCTCGAGGCTGGTGTGCTGGACGAGTTGCAGATCCACCAGATCCCGGTACTGTTTGGTGGCGGCCTCCGACTGTTCGATGTATTGCCGTCGCGCGTCGAATTGGAGATTGTTCGGGTGATCGATACGCCGGATGCCACACACATCCGCTATCGCGTTCGTCGCTAACCCGCTTTCGACCCAACCCATGGCGCAACTGATGATCCCTCTGGGCTATCTATACAAGAAGGTTGCCAGCCGGCCCGAGTGGCTGAAAGCTGGACAAGTGAACGACATTTACTCAGTCGGCGGCCATGTATCCGAAGACTTCACGGATTACGTCGATTATTGGAAGCACAACGGATACTGGCTGTTCGATTCGCCATACATCCTCGCTGAGGTCGCCAAAGATGCTTCGGTATCTTTGGAGCAACAAAATCGGCGTCACGCTTACACGTCGCGAATGGACCCCGGCTTCCGTCCGTGACGATCATGACCATTGCGCACTCTGTTGGGCTAAGTTCGCAAAGCTCGGTCTGCCTGACGAATTGCATGTGGGTTGGTGTACGTCGGATAGGCGGCAATGGGTCTGCCAGCAGTGTGTCGACGACTTTAGGGCTCGCTTTCGGTGGGTTTTGAACGACAACCCGAACCTTGAGGTTGATTAAAACATCCGCTTCCGACCCAGAGGGGACCTAGAGGGGGAATCAATGAGTGATGATCGAAAGCCCGTTTGGATTGCCTTCCCGACGATTCCTTGGGGGAGTATTGGGTGGCGGATGGGGCATGGAGAGGACTACTGGCTGGCTTGGGTCCCTTGGTTCAAAGAATTAAGCGCTTTCGCCCGCGAACAATACAAGCAAGTGTGGCCCGAGCCTGAAGGCTGGCTTGGCTTCTACGCAATGATCGAAACGGGCGCACATCCGCCATGGTTTGTCGAACGACAGAAGCGCTTGGCGGAAGCAGCGATACCGCCTTCAGCGGAGGAAGAAGTCATTTCTGACTACTACCGGATACTTTGGCTAGTTCGTCAGCACATGAAGAGGGCTGGCTCCGATGACTTGAAGCCTGACGAGGCGTTCGCGGAATTCTATGACTCGCCCGACGGTAGCCAGTGGCGGTTGTCGGCGCTTCTGAAAGGCGGTATGAGCATGCATCGACTCGTCAGGTAACGTCCGCTTCCGACTCGGAGCGTACCTCTGGAATAGTTACGTATTTGGCTGGATGGGGAACACATGGCGACTCTTGAACGCGCAATAGCAATAGCGACCGAGGCTCACGCGGGCCAAGTCGACAAAGCTGGTCAGCCTTACATCCTGCATCCGATTCGAGTGATGCTTCGAATGAACTCGTCGACTGAGATGATGGCTGCAGTACTTCATGATGTTGTCGAGGACTCCAGTGTGACATTGGAATTTCTCAGGGCGGAAGGTTTTCCACCGGAAGTCCTATCTGCAGTCGACGCCCTGACGAAACGACGGGGCGAATCTCGGATCGACGCGGCACATAGGGCAAAGCAAGACCCCATCGCACGCGGGGTGAAGCTTGCTGACAACGCGGAAAACATGGATCTGTCGCGGATAGCCAAACCAACAGAGCGAGACTATGCGAGGTTAGAGGAATACAAAGTTGTTCGGTCAATTCTGCTTAGTGAAGAAGGCTAGGTCGCCATTGCAAGGTCCGCTTTCGACCCGAAGCGGACCTTGTCGACTGCTAATCCGTCGTCCCGACATCGTCATCGGCAGGGTTAGCCATTTACTGCTTCACGCCTGATGTCATCTCCTCGATATGGCGCTTGGCGCTCTCGCTGGTCGGATCGAGCTGCAGTACACGCCGATAGTGAAGAATGGAATTCTTGGTATCGCTGACGACGTGGTAAGCCTGCGCAAAGCTGTCTTCGGCATTGGCACTTTCCGGGAATTTTTCAGCAACCAGCTGGAAGATGGCGAGCGCGTCCCTTGCGCGTCCCGTGCTTAGCAACCGGTACCCCCAATCGTTCAATTCCATCTCCGGCCAAGCGACCTGGGGATCCTTGATTTCGATGGCGGAGGCCACGTCCGAGGCGTGCTGATATCCCTTCTCATCCAGCGCTATCCGCAAGGCGGGCACGCCCGACAAAGGCAACTCCGGCGCATAGATGGAGGCGACCTTGTCGACGAAATCCTCCGGAAAGGCGCCGGCCAGGTTGGTGAGGATGACCACGCCGACGCGGTCCTCCGGAAAGTAGAACGCCGCCGCGCGACCGCCGCCGGTCATGCCGACCGCGCGATGGCTGCCTCGTTTCCATGCCTGCCAGCCCAAGGCCCATGTTCCCTGCTTGCCGTTGGCGAAAGCCACCGGCGTCCACATGGCGTCGCGCGCGCCCGGCGTCAGCAATCGGCCATCGTTGATGGCGATCAGCCAGTTTGCCAAGTCCGTGGCCGTGCTGTTCAAGCCGGAGGATGCGCGGCGAAAAGGCAGGAAACGCTCTGAGGTTGCCCTCAGCGTCCATGTCGCATCGGGCATGGCGCCGCTGTAGCCGTTGACGAACGGGCCCGGAAGCTTCCAACTGTAAGTGGGCGCCTTGCCGGGTATCACGTCGTAGGCGTCGCCGTAAAACGTGTGCTTCATGCCGGCCAGGTGCAGTTGCTCTTCTGCCAGAGGCGCATCGAGTGCACGGCCTTCGAGGCTATTGAGTACGCGCTGGATGATCGTGTAATTGGTCTGGCAGTACGCAAAGCGCTCGCCTGGAGCGAAGTCCACGGGTTTCTGCTGAACCCAGGCCCAGGCCGCTGCCGCGTCCGTTTCCACGGTAGGCGCACGCATGATGTCCGGCAGGCCGGAGCTGTGGCTCAGCAGCTGGCGAATCGTAACCCCGCGCCAGTCGGCGGGGAGATCGGGCAGATAACGGCCGACCGGAGCGGCGAGGTCCAGTTTTCCCGACTGGACGAGCCGCATCGCGGCCACGCCGGTAAATGCCTTGGTCACCGAGTTGATGGCAAATACCGTGTCGTCGCGTACCGGCTGCCCGAACTCGATGCTGGCGGTGCCGTAATGCCGCGCAAGCACGACGTGGCCATCCTTGACGATGGCGACAGCCAGGCCGGGAATGCGCAACTTGCGCATCTGCCCCGCAAGGTAGCTGTCGACCTGCGCCTCCGGTGAGGCGGTAGCCGGCATCGCCACCGCGCTGTGCGGCAGGCAGCAGAGCGGGATAAGCAATGAAACGGCAAAGCGTATGCATGTCCGGCGGTAGCCAGACTCAAAGATAGCGATCATGCGGGGAAGCTCCGTTGAGGGATCAGGTCATCGCCGGCGACGATGCATCAATCGGGCGGTGGCGGACGGACCGGGGGCTGGCCGCGTACCGACACGGCGTCGGCCGGCGTGCCACGCAGCGCAAGACTGCGGGCCAGCCCGAGTTCGCGGCGGTGTTGCAGATAGGAAGGATTACCAAAGCGTTCCGCCGCCGGAAGGTCTTCGGTAGCGGACTGCGGTGTACTCGGAACCGCAGGTCGCGACGACGCCGTCCCTGCCGCTGTGTCGATCGCCGTCCTCTGGTGCGGCCTCTCGACTGCGCTCGCCACCAGCACGAAAGCCGCTCCGATCACCCCGACATACGCCCGCAGGCGGGTCCGTTGCGGTATCGCAACGGACAGTCCGAGCAGTCGTGCCTTGAGTAGGGCGGCCCCGCTCAATCCGCAAAGTGCTGCCGGCACGCCGCCGCCTGCCTTCAGCAGGAGCCGGCCGTACGCCATGCGGCATGCTCCGCCCTTGGCGGCCAACACGTCGGCATCGCAAGCCAGTTCCTGATCGGCTCGAAACAAACGGTAGGCGTAATGCGCGACCGGGTTGAACCAGTGCAGGGAAAGCACGAGCGCCGCGACCAGGTTCGCCAGGACGTCTCCGCGCCGATGGTGCATGAGCTCGTGAGCAAGCGCCAGGCGTCGCTCCTGTGCGTCGAAACGGTGAGCGAAATCGAGCGGCAGGAACACCGTTCGCCTTTGCAGTCCTCCTGCTGTCGGCCCGTTAACCGCGGCGCTGTAATGGATGCGGACGGAGCGATGAATGCGCGGCACTCCAACGGCATTCGCGCGCGCGGTCGTCATGAAACGCACATAGCGTCGCATCTGAAGCGCGAAGTACAACGCCGCACCAGCGAGCCAGCACGCCGCGACTACATATAGATCCCAGCCCTTCGACACGAATGCCGGCGTCCTATCTCCCATGGCCGCCATGGTGTCCGCGTAGGCTGGAAGCCATGGCAGCGGCGGCACCAGCAGCCGCAGCGCCGGCAGCGCCCACAGCGCGTAAACCCAGCGCGCCCCGACGTGCCTGCGCAACAGTGGCCGTAATGCCATGACGCCGAGCATCAGCAGGGTGGAAGCCAGCAGGGTGTCCAGGCATGCGGTCATGGCTTGAGCCTCTTCAACAGCGCCTGCAACTCGGCGATGTCTTTCGGCGTCAGGTCATGGTGCTCGGCAAGATGCGCCACCAAGGGCGCCGCCTGGCCGCCGAACAGGTTGTCCAGCAGGCGCCGGGACTGATCCGAGACGTAGGCTTCCCTCGCGAACGCCGGGCGATAAAGGAAGCGGCGCCCGTCCTGTTCGGCAACGATGGCCTCTTTTGCCACGAGGCGCGCGAGCAAGGTCTTGACCGTGCTGACGCTCCAACCCCGTTCGCGCTCCAATTTCTCGGCCAGCTCGGCTGCCGTGCGCGGTTCGCGCTCCCACAACGCCAGCAAGATGGCCAGTTCGCTATCTGTGACCCGATCCATGCCAAACCCTCTTCGTCTACAACTGTAGTCTTATCATCTACAGTTGTAGACGTCAATGAGGAAGGCTCGGTGCGGGGGATCGCCCCTTGCTCAGGCAGGTTAGAGAGGGATCTTCGTGTTGGCTCGGCTGTTATGTTTCTTCGTGGCGATAACCAGCGGCTCTTTGTGGGCCCGGCGCGCTCAAGCGACGACGACCTCATCAGCTGGGAGAAAGCCTGAAGCTTGAAAAGGTGTCGCGCGATAACGCCGGATCAGAGGATAGAGCTCATCTGATTTCCGCGGCCTGTACGAAGAACCAGTTCTCGCCTCGGCTAAATCCGTTGATCACAGTGATCCCAGGTCGGTCTTTCGCAGGCCGATAAAGGCCGCCCGCTTCTCTAGCGCAGAGTCTTCCAGGCATCCGCCGCGCTGGATAGCTTGATCGACGGATACTTCCTGGCCACCACATCCTGATCGAAAGGCCCCTCAACTTTCTTGCTCGCGATATCCAGAACCATCGGACCATCCGGATCCCCGCCAGACATAGCCTTCCGATCCGCAACGATCACCTGCCCGTTCCACCCGATGGCCCGCACAGTCCCTTCCAGCACCCCTCCACCCGAAGCCAGCTCACCGGCTGGCTCGATGTAGAACACGACGGGCCCGTTTTCCTCGCGGCAAAGTGCGTAACCGGATTCGCCGATCGAGCGGCAGTCGGAATTGAACAAATCCACATCGCAGCCAGGCAGCGCCAGGACAAGAAGAAGGATCTGCAAGAGTCGCGCGAGTTTCATTGGGCGATCTGCCCAGCGGCACCCGTCGAACGCCATTCGTACATGCCTCAGTGGGGCAGAGCCTGAGCTCGTATCAGCCACACTTGCTCCTCACCCATCCTCCACTCGTCATCGAAACTCGAAAGACGACCGGATTGGATTCAGAGAGAAACACCACGCCTCCGAGGATCCCCTTCTTGCAGAACCAGATGGCGTCTTCGTCCTTCGCCAAAGAGTCGGTCGCAGCCTATCCGTTCGCGCGAAACGAAGCGTCGTAGTGATGCGCCACTTCATCGCGAGCGTTCGTCGACACGTACTTCTGGTTCAGCGTCGCCATCGTCAATCGATCGACCAGCTCAAGTTCACTCCCTGCGCTGGCTCCTGAGTCCGGTGGCAGCGCAGAGAATTCGATTTTTAGGTCATCCTTGGAGGCGATTGGGTAAGTGCCACCGCTCGCCACAGTCTGATCCCACACCATGTACCCAATGACCACCGCCGTGGTAAGCGAGACAAGCAGGCTGACAGGGCGGCTCACTTTCAAGTCCATGGCAATACCTCGATGGGCCACCGGGCGGGCCGGAGCGCCGCACGCCTATGATCAGGCGCCGCAGGATGACGAGCCCGTGGTCAGTCGGATCTTGTACTCCGCAGGGTTCCCCCAAAAAATCACGGTGCCGAGAACGCCATTTCGGCAAAACCACTCTTCATTGCTTCCCTGGTAGTCCGCCCGCCATCCCTGTCCTGGCAGGGCTGTTCTGTAATGCCGAAAGATCTCTTCGGAACCGCTTGAGGTCGAGTAGTTCTGTTCGACATAGCGGAAAGTCTGCCTGTCGACGAACTTCACCTCTCCAAGCGGCGCGCTACCAGGAGCTTGCGGTAGCCCACGGATCTGCTCCGTCAGCGCAGCTCCGGAAATCAGTGGACGGCCGCCACGATCGGCGGCCCCATGCCAGACGAGCCAGATCGCCACGAAAATCATGACGGCAATGATCGATCTGCTGATTAATGGGGAGACCTCATGCTTCATGAAAGATGCTCTCTTTTATTCCGTTCCGGTGAAAATGTTGCCGGTGTACTGCGTATAGCCTGTTCCGTACGAGAACTGCCCGGCACCGACACCACCCATGATGATGGTGCCGCTGTCGTTTGTAACGAAGCCACCGCCAGCACCGTAGTAGTAACTTGCACCACCTGAAATACCCTTGATAACGCCATTCAGCGTGTCTCTGCTGTTGTCGCAGTTCATAAGATAGCCAATGGAGATGGCGACACCGCCAATCTGAGCTTTCCCGCCTTTCGCGATTTCTGTGGGATTGAACGAAAGCCCCACAAATGCGTCGCCATACCGCGTGAATACTGCGCTTGCGGTGATGGGGCCGCGGCCGACTTCGAACTGGTAGATGTCCGGCAGGCGCACGGGCTGGGTATTGGGAACACCGCCGTCCATGAGATAAATCGCTTTGTATGCGATGCCGGTTTCCAGCCCGCGAGCATCCGTATTGGATGTGGGTTTCGCCATCGCGTAGGCATAGGTGTTGATGCCGCCCATCATCCCGGTCGGGTCGCTCTGCAGATAGCGTCCAAGCCGGCTGTCATAGTCCCGGAATCCGTTCTGCCAGGTACCTGACTCGGCATCCAGGTATTGGCCAGGGAAACCTATGTTCAAGCCGCCAATGGCGTCCTGCAGCACGGTGCGGCCGAAGGCGTAGTTGGCGGCGCGCCAAGTCGTCTGCTGTGCTCCATTGGTCACCAGCTCCGGGCGTCCCAGGTGGTCGGTATGCACGAATCCAAGGCCGGCGCTGGTGCTGTATACGCCGACCAGCTGCCCGCCAAGCCACAGGTAGCTCTTCCATCCATTGGGGCCGTACTCGGCCAGCAGTTGCCCTGGTGCGCCGTACACATAGCGTGTCTGGCCATCGGGTCCGCTCTTGCCTACACGTTGATCCTGCGCGTCGTAGAGATAAGACCAGCTGCCCGCCGGATGATAGATGGCTTCTCCATTCGGCCCGTTCGGTTCGCCGAAAGTCGTGGCGACATTGCGGCTGTATTGGCTCAGGCGGTTGAAGGCGTCGTAGGTATATGTGGCCGTCGACGCGTCGTATTGGAAATAGTAACTGGAGCGATTGCCGCGCGCGTCGTAGCCATAGCTGTGCGGCCCCATGCTCGTCGCGCGATTGCTGGCGGGATCGATGACGGGATATTCGTCCCACGGGCCGTTGTTGTGAGTCAGATTGTCCGACGCGTCGTACTCGCGCAGCTGCTGTCCACCTGAGCCGTACGTCTGCTTGGTCAGCCGCGAAAGCGCGTCGTATGCGTATTGCTGGCTCAGTCCCGTATTGAAGCCGTTGGTTGCCGCGGTCATCTCGTCGGCCGCGTTGAAGCCATAGGTCAGGCTTTGCAGCACGCCGCTGGCGTTTCCGGTGCTGATACCGGTCAGGCGGCCATCGCTGTCGTAGCCGTAACCGCGTGCAAGGCCGTTACCCACGGTCCACCCCGCGACCGGTCCCAGCGGCTGGTAGTTCACCCCGGTGGCGAGGTTGCTGGTGGTTCCGTTGGCGGTGACCGTTGCCGCGCTCAGCTTGCCGTACGAGTAGGCGTATCCCACGCTGACGCCACTGGGATAGCTGATGCCCGTGACGCGGCCGGAATCGTCATAGTTATAAGCCGTCAAGTTCTCCGTGCTCTGCATGGCATCGTCGCGTGTTGCGATCAGGCCATCGACGGTATAGGTGAATTGGGTCCAGGTCTGGGTGGTCGCGCCGACGGCCGAGCTGAAACCACACAAGCGCCCCTTGCCATTGGTGCAAGAGTCATACGTATAGCTACGCACTTGCTGACCGCCGCTGACGCTGGTCAGCCGCCCCATGCCGTCGTATCCGTAGGTGAGCGAGCTGCCGTCGTTGCGCACCATGCCGGTGCGTTGGCCGGAGGCATCGTAGGTGTAGGAGGCGGTTCCCGTATCTGGACTGACCTGGGTCCATAGCTGGGCAAAGCCGTCGTAGGTATATGTGGTGGCTTTGCCGCGCGGGTCGGTCACCTGGACGAGATTGTCGGCGGTGTCGTAGGCGTACTGGGTGATGCCGCCGGCGGGATCAGTCGACTTGATAGGACGGCTGAACGCATCGTAGTCCACGGTAGTGGAGCGATTGAGCGCGTCGGTCACCTTGGTGATGTTGTTGTCGGCGTCGTAGGTGTAGCTGACCTTGATGTTGCCGGCGCTGTCGCGTCGCGCGATCACGCGCCCCAGCTCGTCATAGTCGACGCTGCTGTACGTGGACACGACCGGTGGCGGCGGATTGACGGTAATGACGACATTCGCGCCGTAATCGCCGAACCAAGTCACGCTTTCCTGCAGCATCCTCCACTGAAAGTTGTAATTGCCCGGCGTCGAAGGAGCGCGGATCTGGAAGGTGAATGTCGCCGTCTGCCCCGGAGCAATGTCGCTGGGCACGCCCACGCGGCTTATGTTCCAGGTGCCGTTGTCCTGCGGGTTCTGCGAGCCGAGCCGGAAGGCAGCGGCGCCGGTCCATGTGCGCGTGCCCGTGTTCTTGAACTGGACGGTCACGTTCTGCGTCGAGCCCGTCTGCATGGTGGTGTTGACCGACTGGCTGACGAACTGCGCATTGGGGGTGGGCGTGGGCACGACGAGGTTGCCCGAGTTGCCGAGCAGGTTGCTGGCCGCACCTACGGGAGAGATGCCATAGATGTAGATCTTCTGCCCCGCGAACTGCAGCCGTTGCGCCTCGTTAAGCGGAATGTTGAAGCGAAAGCTTCCGCTGCCTACTTTGCAAGCGCTGGCCACCGCCGGCTCGCTCGACTGGTTCGCCACAAAGTGGCCGTTGCCGGCGCCGGTACCGTAGGGGCCGCCAAGATACAGATCGACACCGATCGAGTCCGTGCGATAAGTGGAGCAAGCCCAGCCGCTGATCCAGCCGTCGGCAGAAACACTATCGATGTTGCCGGTAACGACGGTTGATACAACCGTTACGACCACAGTGCTGCCGACCGTGGCCGAGTCATAGGCGCCGTCCACCGTGGCCGAGAAGCTGTGGACGCCGGCCGGTACGTTGTCCCACGTCGTCGAGAATGAATAGTTGAATCCGCCACCGGTCATGGCCGGGGACAGGATCGGTTGGCCGTTGTCGAAAATCGTCACCTGCAGAGGGGTATCGCAGGTAATGGTTCCCGAAAGCGAGATCGATACGGCTGGTGGCGTCACCAGCGTCTGGCCCTTCTGCGGCGAGGTAAGAGTGATGGAGCACATCGGTCGCGCGTAGGCCGCCGGTGCCAGCAGGGCACTCAGGCACAGGCACAGCAGCGCACCGAGCAGGCGAAGCATTCCCTTGCCGCTCATGGCGTGGTCCCCCGCTGCGGCTCGACAAAGCTGCGCTGCTTCTTGACCGAAGTCGGCAGCGACATCGCGTTGTAGGTGTAGACCGTCTGCGCGAATGTCCCGCCCGGCTCCGGTTCGTACTCCGAGAGGAGGCGGCCAGCGGCGTCGTACTGGTAGGAGTGCGTCATGCCGTCCGGGGCGGTCATGCGCGAAAGTCGCCCGAAACCGTCGTATTCGTAGTAGGTGTGTTGCGTGCCGCCATTGCGGAAGGTCTGGCGGTCGACGACACGACCGCGGCCGTCATAGACGTAGGCCTCCTTCTCGCCGTTGGGGCCCGTGATGCTTCCGGGCAGGCCGAGGTTGTTGTAACCCTCGTAGGTAGTGGTCTGACCGAGGCCATTCTTCGAGGACAGCAGGTCGCCTGTCTGCGAATACGTGAGCACCGTGGCGTCACCCGAGCCCGCCAGCGGACCATCGATCGTCATCGTGGCCAGCAGGCCGTTTGGCCAGGTGGTGTAGGCGTAGGTCGTGGTGCGCGTCTGGCCTGCACTGGCAGCCACGGTGGACGACAGGTTCTTCACCGTGGCGGAGGCAAGCCGCTGGTCCGCCCCGTAGACGTAGGCGACCTCGCGCTGGCCGGCCAAGGTCTCCTTGGTCTTGTGGTTGTAGTCGTCCCAGACATACATCCTGACACGCTGTGCGCCCGGATCGGCACCGGCATTCTCGGTGACCTTCAGTACCTGGCCCTTGGCATCCGATTCATAGGCGGTGATGTTGCCTCTGAAATCGGTCGATGCCGACATATAGCCGTTGGAGTCGTACTGACGCGCGGCGTAGCTGGCGGGGCAATGCGTCGACGCTTGCCCGTCGATCGACAGCTGATTGCCGCTGGCGTCGAAGGAGTAGGTCGTTACTTTGCCAAGGGGGTTGGTAATCGCCGTTGCGGTCACTTTGCCGTTGGTGTCGAGCGTGTAGGCGAACTGGTAACGCTCCATGCCATAGGCATGCTTGGTTTCGATCGCACGGGCATTGGCATCGTAGGTGAACCACGAGTAGCGCACGCCCTGGATGGTCTTGCCGGTCAGCGCGGTTTGGAACCGGCTGTCTTCGTACAGATAGGCCAGCGTGGTGGAGGGCGAACCAGGCTGTGTCACGCCGGTAAGCAACGCCACCATCGTCTGGATCGGCGGATTGACCGGCGTCGGCGGCGGATCGTCCAGGTCCGGCTGCATCATCAGCATCGGTGCGAGTGACCTGGAGGCCGTCTGTGCCGACGCCATCTGCATCGTGTTGGACGAGGTCAGGGCAATGGTCTTGTAGGTGTACTGATAGACATTGCCGGCCGGGTCGGTAATCTGCGTGAGCAGGCCGCCGCTCCAGGTGAAATCCACATGGCGTCCTGAGTCATGGGTGACCCGGGTCAGGTAGTGATTGCCGTCGTAGGTGAAGTTCCAGCCGATGCCCTGCTGGTTCTTGATGGTGACGGGAAATCCGGCCGCGTCGTACAGCTCGACCGTGTGGTCTTCGCTATAGAGCTGGTAGTTGCCGCCGACCTTGAGGATCTTGGCGATGGGCGACGGCTTGTCTTCGTACCAGCCCGGCACTGGTGAGGTTGCATAGTTGAACTTGATCTTGCGCCCGTCGGGGCGCTGCGCCCAGATCGAGGCGCCGGTGGGATCGCAGGTGCCATTGCCGGGGCGTGGATAGCAGGCGGAGGTCGGGTCGTCCGTGGTGAACAGCAGTTTGTAATCGAAGCTGCTCAGCCAGCGGCGGCCGAAAATGCCGATGCCGTCCCAATAGAAATCGTAGGTGCGGTTGAGGGTCAGGGGCATGTCCCCAACGCTGCTGAAATCCACCTCGGGTTCAATCTTGTTGCCGGTGGAGAAGACAACGGGGTTGCCCGCGGCCTGAGGGGATCCCGACTGGTCGCACTTGGTCTTTACATAAGCGTCGCGCTTCTGACTGGGCGAATTGCCGGGATTGGGCGCTGTCGTACCACCGCTGCTCCCCCCACCGCCGGCGACCACGCCACCCGAGCCGCCTCCACTCGTCGGGTCATCGAAACTGTCGTAAATGGGTCGACAGTCGACAACGCCGCCATTCGTGTAATTCGAAGGCACCTGGACGCAATTGAAACCCACCAGAACCTGGACCCTGGCGTTCGCGTTTCCTGCAGGCAACGCAAGCAGCAACCCGCCCGACGCCGCAAGCAGCGCATAGCGCAAAACGTTCATCGCTTTCCCCTAAGAAATCTTCAGCGTGCCCCTGGCCGTGCGACTGCCCAAACGTCAGTCACTAGCGAGAGCTTTCCTTGAATTCTGCGAACTCAAAAAAAACGGACGTCCGACTGACCCTGCGACGAGCTGCTGCATCCCTTCCCCCCGATAGACCCCACGTTGCGTGAGGTCTATGCATTTGACATGGGCGATCCGTGAGCGTCAAGAGCTTGCGAATGTCGTCATCGGCCAACTTGCGGGCGACTTACGGCAGTTATCCGGGCACAAAACCCCACGTCGAATCTGGACGGTCCTTAAAGAAATGGCGTCAGGTTCACTTGCCACATGAGGAAGTGAACCTGCCCCATTTGTTTGGTCTCTTTGAGGACAGGGTTCGGACTGCTACTGTTTTGGTGTTCTGAGCGCTTCCGACCTAAAGCGGACGTCTCCAGGGGGCTTGATGAATTGGCACGAAGTACTGAAGGGGGCGCTCTACGGGCTGGCGGCATTGAATGTCGTCGTTACCTGGGCGATCGCCGCCGATCAGGGTCTCCTCGTCCGGCAGAAAGTCGGGTAGGCATTGATCGTGTGGCTCATTCCTGTTCTGGGTGGCCTGGTCATCGGCATTTTCATGTGGACCCAACGTGACTTAATGTTGCCGACTGGCTATCCAGGTGATACCAACCGTGGGCCAAGGGATGTGTACCTAGGATCCCACCCGCCTGGTCCGCCCGGCGGGTGCTGAGTCGATAAGGCGCCAGCGATTAGTGACAAAGCGCGCGTCCGTTCTCGATCCACAGCAGACAGCAGGGCAAGCGCTAAGGCCGTATGGGAGGATCAGTGGAATTGAAAGGGGATGTCTGGGAGCGGGTCATGGAGTTCGCGACCCTCCTCGTGAACGAACACCGGACGGACAGATACTGGGCAAACTACAACGCGCTCAAGGACTACTGCGAGGCGCAGAGCCTGGAAGGCTACGACCACCCGTTCTTGTGGGAGAGCTTGGGGGACTTCACGACAAGTGATGACGCGGCCATACCGCTATACCTTCGGGCCCTGGATATGGCGAAAGCAGAGGATGCACGCGAGTATCGGGTATCGATCCGGTTTGCGTTGGCTGAGCGCTATAGAGCGATCGGAAAGGAAGACGTGGCTCTTGAGTACGCCATTGCGGCAGACGATGAGGCGCGGTTGCTCACCGACTTGGAGCTTCGGCGGCAGATAAGCGAGTTTCTACTGTCACGGACGTGATATGTCCGCTTTCTCGACCCGGAGCGGATGTTTGGTCGGAGAGGCTATGAAGATCGGTGAGCTCACATCCTTCGGGCACAACATTGCCGACTCGCTCGCAAGCGGGGTGTGCTTCATGGCTGGCGTCTATTCGGTGGATGTCTATGGTGAGGCGTCCGCTTCGCCTGAAGGGCACATCATTGTCGATTTCAAAACCGGATCAACGTCCGGAAGCCCAATATCATCGGGCCTTCGTCGCGCCATTCATCGTTACTCTGAGTTGCTTTCGGATCTCGCCAAGGAGCACGGTCTTGAGCCGTCGGAGATCAAAGTCTTGATGGCCAGATTCGGTATCGATGTTGTCGCTGGCCCTCATTTTTCCGTTACGGTTGAGACCACGGATGGGCGACGTTCCGTTGACCAGTACGCAGGTAGTCCGGGCAAGCGATTTAGTCAGCCTCGTAGAAGCCGTCGCGTCGACTGAGAGTTTGTTCAAGTTTCCGTTCAGTTTGGGAGCATCGACGAAACCCAGGACGCCAGCCGCATATGCGACGTGACGTTGGGGTTCGCCGATGGCTCACCCCAACCTACATAGAGGCGGAAATGAGCTCGACCTCATTCCTGCGGCCGAAAAACAAGCCGTTCGCTTCGGCCGGAGTCAACATTCGCTCGCCCATCGTGTCGTAGCGTCCGTTATCGAGCGCCTCTGCCGCGATGGTGCCCAGGTGTGCCAGCGCGGCCTGCATCGGGCCACAGCCCAGGCTGATGCGTCGCACGCCCAGCTGCTGAAGTGCCTGCGCGGCGGGTGCGCCGGGATAGCCGGCATAGACGTTGAGCGGTACCGGCAGTAATCCCACCAGCGTTGCGATGTCCTCGGCATCGGCCAGGCCGGGGACGAAGATGCCATCGGCGCCGGCATCGACATAGGCCAGTGCGCGTTTGCGCGTTTCCTCCAGGCGCGCTTCCGGCGACAGGTTGCTCAGATAAGTATCGATGCGCGCGTTGATAAAAAACGGCAGATCACGAAGCTGCGCAGTTTTCCGTACACGGGCAATGCGCTCGCAGAGCACGCTCGGATGCGCCAGCGTTTGCGTGCCGGGCTCGGTGCCGTCTTCGATATTGATACCCACCACGCCCAGCCGGATCAGTTCGCCGACCAGGTCGCCGGTGTCTTGGACATCGTGTCCATAGCCGCGCTCGATGTCGACGCTGACTGGCGCGCTGACCACCTGGCAGACGCGCCGACAGGCCGCCAGCAGCTCCTGCACGGGCAAGCGCTCGCCGTCGGGATAGCCCAGCGACCAAGCCATGCCGGCGCTGGTGGTGGCGATCGCCTTGGCACCCGCGTTTTCGATCACCCGTGCACTGGCAGCATCCCAGGCGTTGGGCAGCATCAGTGGCGCCGGGCCGGTGTGCAGCTGATGGAACAGCTCGGCACGTATTCTCTGTTCGCGGTTCATGGTAATGGCCTGTGTTTTCACCCGATGCCGGGTAAGTGAAGCAGACCATCAGGTGGCCTGGCCGCGCTGTCAGAATCTTTAGCCATAACGTGAGACGTCGGCACGCCAAGCTGCCCAGGCGCGGATGGAGAGATGGCGTAGGTTGGGGTGAGCCATCGGCGAACCCCAACAGACCAGCGGCATATGCACGGCGATGTTGGGGTTCGCCGGTGGCTCACCCCAACCTACGGAGATGTCAGCCCCAGTGCACCAACCGGCCGGTGATCGGCGGCTGCTCATGCATGACCAAAGTGCCTTGACACGAAGAAATCTCCTTTGGAAGCTGCGCCATCGCCATGGGAGGCTTACGTATGCTGCGCAGGTATCCGCCGGGATCAATCGCCGCCACGTTGTCGTTATGGTTGGCATGCATCGTGTTTTCACCTCTCTGTCTGGCCGCCTCGCCGAAGGCCGGTGACATCGTCGTCCAGACCGGTGTCGTAAAGGCCGCGGATGGGACCTCCATTCCGTACGAAGTGGGCACGCTCTACGTGCCGGAAAATCGCCAATCGCCAAGCAGCCGGCTCATTGGCGTAGGTTTCGCGCGCTTGAAGGCGAAGATGCCTACTGGTGCGCCCCCGGTGTTCTGGCTGCCCGGCGGTCCCGGCCTCAGCGTGTTGGATGCATTGGATAGCCAGGACCCGTCCGCCCGTGCGCGGCTGGCCTCGTGGCTGACCTACGCCAGCGTCGGCGACCTGGTCGTCATCGAGCAGCGCGGCTATACAGCTCGCGGCGAGAAGCTCGAAATGATGGCTCCTGCCCAGCCGCTCGACCGTCCCAGCAGCACCGCGACGGATATCGCGAACATGATCGCCCTGGCGAAGGCGGCGGTGGTCGCCAACCCGGACAAGGATCTCGCCGGCTACACCATTGCCGCCTGCGCCGAAGATGTGAACGATCTGCGGCGCGCGCTGGGCTACGACCGCATCAGCCTGTTCGGTGGCAGTTTCGGTTCCCAGTGGAGCTTCGCGGTGATGCGCCTGCATCCGGAGATCGTGGCGCGCGCCGTGCTGTCGGCCGTCGAGCCGCTGGACTTCGGCTACGACATGCCCTCGCAGGTGTTCGCCTCCATGCAGCGGATCGCCTTCGATGCAGACAAGGACGCCGGCTTGACGCCGTATCTCCCCAAGGGCGGCCTGATGGAGGCGATCCGCACGCTGGAACAGCGTTTCGCCAAGGCGCCCGTGCGGGTGGAAATAAGCGGCGCGGATGGTAGCCGGCAATCCGTTGTGCTCGGGTTGCTGGACTTCCAGGGAGCGCTGCTGGAGGAAGCCAGCGACGCCGAAACCTGGCCGGCCTTCGTCCTGTCGCAGTATTACGGCCACCACGAGGAGTGGGCGCGCGAGGCCATCGAAAACCGCAAGCCCCAAGCCGTCAAGCTGATCGGTCCGCTGATCGATACCAGCCTGGGCTCGACGCCCCAGCGCGAATACCTGCTGCGCAACGATGCCGGTGTCGCCATGCTGGGCACCTATGGCTTCGCCAGCTACATGGCCTCGGCGAAGGACTGGCCCACGCCGGACATGGGCGATGCATTCCGCGCGTTCGCGCGCAGCGACATTCCCGTGCTGCTGGTGCACGGCGATTGGGACACCTCCACGCCCATCGAAAACATGCTGACGCAGCTGGCGTACTTCCCGCATGGCCACGGTATCGTGGTGCACCGGGGTGGCCATGACGGGACGTTCTACCAACTGCGCAACGAGCCTACGGCCAAGGAAGCGGTGTATGGGTTTCTCCGGACGGGTGATCTGAAGGGCTTGCCGTCGGAAGTCACTTTGCCTGCGCCGACATTCAAAGT
>Ga0068857_100000522_pt1 | contig 27702 bp, 31 predicted proteins | sample KBSCornC72_FD_66591 | JGI IMG/M metagenome (GOLD analysis project Ga0068857, IMG submission 66591) | Corn rhizosphere microbial communities from Kellogg Biological Station, Michigan, USA - KBS Corn C7-2 | ecosystem: Host-associated > Plants > Roots > Rhizosphere > Soil ...
GAGCGTTGATTTTCTTCCGCGGCACTTGATTGTGGTGGGCGGGAGCTATGTCGGGCTGGAGTTCGGGCAAATGTTCCGGCGGTTCGGGAGCGAGGTCACCATCGTAGAGATGGGTCCGCGACTGGTGGGACGTGAGGACGAGGATGTGTCGGCGGCGGTGCTCGAGATTATGCAGCACGAAAGCATCGAGGTGCGGCTCAACGCGAAGTGCATCAAGTTTTCTAACAGATCCGGTGAGATCACAGCACACGCGGAGTGTAAGGAAGGCAGTCCTGAAATCAGCGGGTCGCATGTGCTGCTAGCGGTGGGGAGGCGGCCCAATACTGACGACTTGGGGCTCGAGAAAGCTGGAGTCACGGTGGACGATCACGGGTACATCGCTGTCGACGATCAACTGCGGACTAGCGCGTGGGGGATTTGGGCGGTGGGCGATTGCAATGGCAAGGGCGCATTCACGCATACGTCGTGGAACGATGCGGAGATTGTGATTGCGAACCTACTGGAGAAGGATCCGCGGCGGGTGAGCGACCGTATCCCCACTTATGGGCTGTATATCGATCCGCCGCTGGGGCGCTGCGGGCTCACTGAGGAGCAGGTGCGGAAGAGCGGGCGGAAGGCGCTGGTCGGGAAGCGGGCGATGACTAAGGTGGGGCGCGCGGTGGAGAAGGGCGAGACACAGGGATTCATGAAGGTCGTTGTCGATGCGGAGACCAAAGAAATTTTGGGCGCGGCTATTTTAGGGACTGGTGGGGATGAGGCTGTGCACTCCATTTTGGATGTGATGTATGCAAAGGCGCCGTATACGGTGATACAGCGCGCGATGCATATTCATCCGACGGTGTCGGAGTTGATTCCGACGATGTTGGGCGAGCTTAAACCGCTGGAGGGTTGAGCTAGCGTTTGTCGACTACGATTACGCCGCCTTTGACCACTACCTTGGCGTTTAAGAAATTCCAATAGCCGTCCAGGGGGTTGCCGTCGAGCACCACCATGTCGGCTAGTTTACCGGCTTCTAGAGTGCCTAGCTGGTCGGCCATCTGAATGTAAGATGCGGTGTTCGGGCCCATCAGCTTGATGATGTCTTGCATCGAGAACATCAGGTTCAGACTTTTCAGTTCATGGGCCAGGCCGGCGTGGGGATCGTAGTTGGTATCGGTGCCGTAACCGTAGATGACGCCGGCGTCCCAGGAGGTGCGGGCGTTCACGGCTTTATAGCCGGCTTCCTGGCCGCGGCCGTCGCCGTCGAGAATGGACTCGGGCCACGGTTTGCCATCGCGGAAGCGCGGTTTGTTGTCGTCGGCGAAGACGCCGAAGACGGGTACGCCGAAGCCGATGGTGGAAAGCTGCTTGATGCCGGCGGCGGAGACTCGCTTGGCCTCGTCCATGGTCAGCCAGCCGAAGTGCGGGGTGTGAACCAGCAGCGGCACGCCGGCGTCGACCGCGGCCATCATGGCTGGGGGGCTTACGGCGTGGACCTGCACTAAGACTCCAACCTTCTTCGATTCGTCGACGATGGCGCGGAGGGTTTCCATTTCCTGGGCCGACGGGCCGGGCTTAGGCGTGAGCGCGATCTCGCCGGTGAACTTGATTCCCAGCGCGGCCATCTTGCGAATTTCCTCGCGGGCTTTTTCGGGAGTGTTGTTGTTCAGGCGCACGGAACCGGTAGGGATGATGCGGGGTCCGTTGATCACGCCTTTCTCGATGTGATCGCGGAGGGTGATGTTTCCTTCAGCGGGTCCGCCGCCGGAAAGGATGGTGGTGTAGCCGGCTTCTAGGAGCTGCTGCATCTGGACCTTCTCATTCGGACCGGTGTTGATGTGGCGGTGGGCGTCGATGAAGCCGGGCATCACGCTCATGCCTTTGGCGTCGATGGTTTTCACGCCGGGGGCGTTGGCTGCTCCGGCGGACGCGGAAACAATCTTTCCGCCGCGCACCACGATGGAACCGGAATTGATCACGGCTCCGCTGCCAACGATGATGCGGGCATTGGTGATCACTAAGTCTTGCGCGGATAGATGAAGTGCCGCGCCCAGGCAAAGCAAGGCGGCAATTGCGAACTGTCTTTTCATTCTCATGACCCTCTGAGAGAGCATAGCAAACTGGCATTGCAGATTTCTGGGGTGAGAGGCATTGAGTATACTAGCCAAGAGTCCGAATGAAAGCACAAGCGAAGTGGTTGCCAAAATCAAGACACGCGCGCGGGTGGTGGATGGCGGTGGCGCTGTTGGCGGCACCGGTAATGAGCCTGGCGCAAACCGATGAGATCCAGGTGTACGACGCCAACATTGCCGAAAAGGGCAAGTTCAATTTGATGATTCACAATAATTTCACTCCGGTGGGGCTGAAGGAGCCGGCATTTCCGGGCGCCGTCGAATCGAATCACGCGCTGGTCGGCGTGGCCGAATGGGCCTACGGTGTGACGGATTGGTTCGAACAGGGGCTGTATTTGCCGCTCTACAGCTTCTCGCAAAATGACGGCGCTACGTTCAACGGCTTCAAGCTGCGCGAATTGTTCGTCAGGCCGCACGCGGAGGAACGCAAGTTTTTTTACGGTGTCAATTTTGAATTCAGTGTCAATCAAAAGCAGTGGGATCCGCGGCGCTATACCTCAGAAGTTCGGCCGATCATCGGGTGGCACCTGCATCCCATCGACATCATCATCAATCCGATTATGGACACTTCCTACACGGGCGGATTCAAGAGCCTGGATTTCGCGCCGGCGGTGCGGGTGGCTTACAATTTTTCGTCGAAGTGGGCGGGGAGTATTGAGGAGTATGCGGATTACGGTCCGTTCCGGCAGATTTATTCGGTGCACGAGCAGTCGCAGCAAGTGTGGGCGGTGGTGAATCACGACGGTAAATTCGTGAACATCGAGACCGGCATCGGATTCGGACTGACCGGCTCGTCGGACCGGGTGACGCTGAAGCTGATGTTGTCGCGCGATCTTAACTAAGGGTGGCCGCGGCGGTTCGGTGATAAACTGTGGAGTGTAACTGCGCGGTCACTTTTCAAGCGACCGATTGCGCGCCCGTAGCTCAGCCTGGATAGAGCGTTTGCCTCCGGAGCAAAAAAGATCAACTGCCTTCGCAGCCTTGATTTTACAGGGGTTCCAGCGCACATTCAATCGAAATCTTTGCCTAGGCAAAGGGTCAAATTATCCTCCCTTAGTCGCCCTGACATTAGAGCCAAGAGCCCAGTGACAGGTGTGACGGGTAAACCCGTCACTCTATAAACTTCTTCTGGATTAGATCGCCAAAGAAAGTTTGGAAAATGACGGGTTGACGTGTCACTGCGTCACAGCTGCTAGCGTCAAGCGGGGCTGGAATCAGGCCAGTTCGACGGGCCTATCCGTATTTGGCTCACCTGAAAAACTTTGGGCTAGTCATTAGTGAAATGGACACCCCTGGCAAATTGCATTCCAAATCACGGATCGGGGACTGGAGGGTGCCGTGGCTCCGTTTGCAGAGCAGCGCTACAACAACACTAGAAGAACTGATCGTGCCATTTCTCGGAAGCCTGGCTCTTTAAAGGGACTGATTGCCAAGCTTTGGAGCAGGATCATCCTGTTTGAGCCTTCTGTCATGTCCACGATGATCGGCAGACCAACCGCTGGTGGAAGGAGATTTCAGATGATAATGCTGCCAGAAAAAGACCAGCTCGCTTGCGTCAGGCTCATCAACTCGCTGACGTCACTAAGACACTGCAACCTGTGTAAGGCGAGGTGAAGTCGGGGATACTATTGGGACCTTTTAGCTCAACGGACTTCCGTTTCTGGGCCGCCGAAGGCTGGGTTTAACGCACCGGAACCCGATGAATGCGAGCAATGCAAGTGCATGGCGAGCGCACTCTACGCGGAACCGCTACGTCCGTTCAATCGTGCCGACCTTAATTGAAGACGCGATCACATTCAGAACTAGCTGTGGAATGATGCCTCCGAAGCTGAGAAGTAGTCCATCACAGTAGCCTTGCTGGTTTACGGTAACCCATCCCCAACCAAATGACCTTCCTACGAAGCTTTTCCAAGGCGCCAAATCACTTGCATCAACACCATGTATGTTCCGGAAGTCTGCGGCTGCCGAGATACTCAGTTCAATGGAATCATCGTTTTCGTCGGCGCCCACGACGAAAACGTTTGGACCAAAATCAAGGATTAGTCTGTCCAGAGAGCCTTCTGTCTGGATCTGCCAAACAGCTCGAAGCGGCTGATCACTGATCGACTGAAATACAGAAAGCATCGGGGAAAGAGCCTCAGCCGCCATCGTCTTAGCCATTGTCATAATGTCCAATCTCCTAATACTTCTGTCCGAGCCGGCTTGCTTGTTTCGCAATCTTAATAGCAGTTTCTGCGGTCTCGTCTCCACCCAAAGCTGCCTTCGCTGTCTCCTCGAGGGTCTTGTCAGCCCATTGGCCAGCTTGATTCACATTTGAGGCTGTGCCTCCGCGGCTACGAATCACATCGCTCACTTTTTCTCCTGCGCGTTCCGCGAGATTACCCAGCTTCTTGCGTACTGCCGCGCTGAGCCCACCACCGCTTCCACTCCTTCTGCCGCTGCCGCTGCTCGGTCCGCTGTTGCTCATGCAGGAGAACAATCCTCCGGCATAACCTGCCGAACCGCCGATGAAAATTCCCGTTGGTTCAGTAACTCCGACCGCCGGCCCACCAGCCACGCCGAGCAATCCAGCACCCCCGCCTATTGCCGATCCGGTGCCAGTGGCACCAGCCATGCAGGTCGGATCACGAGGGCGGCTCCACCAATTCCAAGCTGTCTGTAGAGTATTCTGCACCATCTTAGAGCCGGAGTCCAGCGTTTGCACCATATTAGGGACCACCATTAGCACCACCTGCTCCCATTGGGCAGTCACTGTGACGGTTGTCGTCGGAGCAAGGACCTGTGCGCAGGTTGAGCCTCCCGAATTGTCGTCGAAAAAAATATTGCCCCCGCCAGAAACACAAGCTTGGCCAGTCGGGTCAGTGTATCTCAGGGGATTATTTCTTCCGTAACTGAACAGATTCCAGCTCTGAGGATCGTCTGCACCCTGATCGGCCAAAGGTTCATCCGCGCTCGTGAAGCGCCCCTGTGGCCCTGAATAGTACCGCGCGAGGAAATTATCGAGCCCGCTTTCAGCATCTCTTTCTTGGCCGGTGAACTTCAGGCTCGTTCCCGTGGGGCTGGTCGGGTAAGACGACGCCGGAAATGTCGAGCCACGTCCGGCATAGCCGGAGCGGATCTCCTCGCCGAATGGTACATAATCATAGCTCTTGTCTAGAGCTCCAGCCGATGTCGTAACGAGACGTGTGGAACCAAGCGCGTCGGTCGTCAGGTATTTCGTTCCGCTGTCGGTTGCCGTTCCGTACTCCTGCGCTAGATTGCCAAGTGGATCGTAAACAAATACCGTCGTGGTACCCCCCACTAGCTTCGTGACGCGATGACCGTCACCGTCGTACGTATAGGTAGTAGCGGTCCCATTCACATTCGCCGTCTTCTGGCGATTTTCCCCGTCATAGGTGAAAGACCGTGTCATGCCGCCCACGGCTAATACGTTCCCGGCGGCATCGTAAGTCCATGGACTTGGCGCGGTAATTCGGTTATTAGACCCGAACCAGGTGGAGGCCTGGGGTACTTCGCTCGTGGGTGCCGGCAGATTGCTATAGGCCGAGAGCCACCGGTTGCCAAGCGCGTCATACCCGTAGGTTTGCGACCAGGTCCCAGCGCCCGCTTCCGAAGCACTCGTTAACCGGTTCACACCGTCATAACCATAGGTGTCAGTCCAGGTACTCCCGGATCGCGTGATGGTCTGTGTAGCCAAGTTCCCATTGTTCTGCGTCGCGCTATAACCGTACCCAAGGGTCAACAGACTCCCCAACTGGATCTGCGTGGGTTGCAATCGCGAGTTATACGTACGGGTTTCCGTCAGCGTGTTGCCTAGTGTCTGGGAAAGCACTGCTCCTGTAGTGGCAAAACTCGTGGCTGTCACGTAATTGCGCACCGGGTTTGTTCCTATTTGGCCCGATAGTGTATTCGCGCGCCCGTAATTATCGTATCCCGTAGTGAACTTGCGGTTGCTATTCGGGTACGTGATGTCCTTCACCCCCATGAACGGGTAGTAGGTCACGGTGAACGGGTAGGCGACGCTACTAGTTGTCTGCGTTGCTCCGGTGGCCCGCCCTAAAGCATCGAAACCCGTATAGGTATAGGTGCTCGCCGATGATGACACCTGGGTTAGCCATCCAGCATTGTAGCTGTAGCTGGCAGTCGGCGTTCCGTCCGAGTAAGTCTTACTTGAGACTTGATCGAGGGCAGTATAAACGCCATAGGTTGTTAACACGCCCCGCGCATCCGTTCGAGTCGCGACATTCCCGTTGGCGTCGTAAGTGTAGCTGGTCGTTCCACTTTCGGGGTTTGTGGCCGATATCAGCCGCTTGAGTGAACTATAGCTGAAGGTCCGGGCGGTGCTCCCTGGCTGAGTGACCGATATAAGGCTATCAAGCGCGTCGTACGCGTATGTCGTGGTCGTTGAGATGCCGTTCTCGGTGGCTCTGATGAGGCGGCCTAATCCATCGATGCAATTCGTTCGGGAAATACTAGCCTCGTCGACTGTCGTGTTGCAAAACACCAAATTTGTGGTATCTGGACTATACGTTGTCCCCACTAGGCCGGTGCTGGCGGAGTTTGAACCCCATGGTGCCGGCAGCGTGGAGCCGGAGAAGTGATTCACTTCGACAACGCGGCCCAAAGTATCGTACTTGGTGCGGGTCCAGCCCATCGTGGATTCCGTCTGAGTTATGTACGGGTTGGAAACGACCTTGTAAGTATAGCCCGTGTTCTGCGCGATATATGTGCGGTACTGGGTTATATTACCGGCAGGATCTTGCGCCTCGCGGACGCGTCCGAGCTGGTCGTACCGGGTAACCTGCGTCAGACCTAGGGAGTTATAGTCACCGAACGTCAACCGGTCACTCTTTTCAGTAATCACGCGGTTTGCGTCGTCGTAGGACGTCAATCTCTCGCGCACGCTACCTTCCTGAACGGTGGCAAGGCGAGCGAAGGCGTCATATCCGAAGGTGCGTGTGATAGGATGCTGCACGTCGGACTCTGTATTCTTGACACCTGTGTTGAAGTCCCGGGTAAAGTTGAACGTGCGCGTACCATTGTCCACCTCCTGGGTCACGTACAAATGGTTTGTAGGATCGAAAGTGTAGGTTGTGGTGTATCCGCGCGGGTTCTGTGTCGACGTCAGATTACCGTAGCTGTCGTAAACGTTGTTGACAACAATGGCGTTGGACGCCGTCAGGGGATTGGTTTGCGCCCCTTTGGTCGAATCCCACTGGCGCTGCTGTGTCATATTCGCTTTCGTGAATGCCCCACCACTGTCGTACGTGAATTCCGTAATCGAACCAGGGCCGATTCCCGTGACTACACTTCGGCTGGGGAAACTGAGCAACTGGTAAGCTAGGTTATTCCAATATCCGTTTCCATCAACTAGCGTGTAATCTGTGGTGGCAGTTCCTGCGGCGATTACGTAACTATTCTGGGTAGTTCGAAGTGTGATCGCCCCAGTGAACGATGTAACTGGCTGGTTCGGGTCGCCGTTTACGTGGATGATATTGGCATACGGGAACCAATCTGTTTCGCTGATCTGTGTGGGGTTGTTGTTTCTATCATACGTAAATCCACGGCCAGCGGCCAATAATGGGGACGCCCCGTTCGCGACTGACGTCAACTCTGTCTGTACGTACGGATTACCTGAGACTCCATAAGGGACATTCTGAGCCCAGATGCGCTCGACCGTACTGGAGTCCGGTTGCGTCACCTTATACACCAATCCTGCAAACGGGTTTGTAAGCACCGAATCGGGGTCGTAAAAATAGTGGGTGGTGGTCCCGCCATCTGGATTCGTAAAATAACTAGACACGTTAGTGAAGCTGTAACTCGAGGTTTCGCTTCTCGGAGAGCTGTCCTCTTGTTCAGTCCAATACAGAGTTTTATAAGCGATTACGCCAGGTGTGGCGTTTGTGACGTCCCAGTTATTACTGTAAGTATAGGTGACGACAGCTCCGGAGGGCAGCGTCATCTGACTTACTTGGCCCCATCCAGTATTAACGTCGCTTTGGAATTGGTAAGTAAGGCCTGTCGGAAGTTGGATGCTGCTTACAACAAGTTGATTAAGGCCCGCCGCCGAACACGGATTCGGGTTTCCGGGAATGCAAAGATAATTATGCGCAGGGGTCGATGTCAACGTGACCGTGGTCCAGTTCACGGTCCACTGGAGTGACGCTCCGTTGTATCCGGTTTGGGTGATCACATCGTGGACGTTAGGGCTAATTAGGTGAGTGATACTGATCGTCCGGTTGAGATCATCCGTCAATGTGGTCGACGTCCCGGACCCTCCAATTGTTATTTTGTTGCCGTTCCGATCTGCAATAAATGCCGAGGCGGTTGGGCCACCCCCAGCGGTGCGGCCGTCGGGAAAATAGACAGTCCAGTTGTTGCTCACATCCACGTTCACGCGTAAATACGTTCCGTCGGCCGTGTAAAACGTCCCAGTCAGTGGGTTGGTCGGGCTCCCGCACCCCGGCAACCAATACTCGTAATAACCGCCGCCAAGACCGCCCGTACCGTACAATTGATGGGAACTTCCGTCAGGCATAATTAACCGCAAACCTTCGGAACCAGGAGTGCACGGACCCGCCCCGGCAGATAAGTTGATGTCTGTAGTCAGAGAGTATGACCAGCCGTCGCTCCATCCGCTGGTATTGGTGGGATCAACCATGGAGACCGGAAAAAGTACGTATTGTCCTGAAATGGATTCCGTCGTGTATATTTGAGAGCTGTATAGAAGCTCTAGCCCGTCCGTAAATCCAGCTCGGCCGGGAGATAGCGACGTAATGGGGATATGCAGCGATACGTTTCCGTTTACCGCATTAATTGACTCGATCTTGCTAACTTCGTAAAATCCGTTCGGCACAGTCCCGAGTTGTGGGATGGTTAGCTGACCCTTTAGGAGACCAGCACCCGTGCAGAGCAGAAGGGCCAAACTTCTATGCCATTTTTTAAGCGTCATCGATTCTTCCCCATTTCTTTGTTTGGAATCTCCTGATCAACGGTCAAAGAGCCGGACCTACTCGCCTGGAAACACCCCATCCGTCACGGCTGGGCTCGCCACCGCGCCGGTGATCTTAAAAGTGAAGACCACTGCATCGTTCTCCTTGCGGACGATCTGGCCTGGGAAAGACTGGCCGTTGGTCGTTATCCAGTTGGTAAACTCCGTCAAAACCTTTGTCGAGTTCGGCAGATCGTACTGCACCTTTGCGAGGAGCTTCGTTTGGCTATCAAAAAAGCAAAAGCTTTGGCGGAGCGGTGCGCCAGACTGGGCCAAAGCGCTAGCCGATCTGATGTAAATGTCGTACCATGGGCCTTGATAATTTGGTGTTGTCCCATCGTCGGCCCGATACCGCCTACCGATTAAGCGATGCGCGTCACCCCGCATGAAACCGTAGAAGAACGACTCGGCGCTGTCATCGAGCAAGCTCTCCAGAACATTGAGATCCGCTGAAGAAATACTGGCGGCATTCTGGACAGTGCCCGCTGCGTAGATCAAGGAAGCAGCGCCTGTCCGATCGAAGCGGAGTTCACCGGGTACCTGCCACGTTAAGGTTGCGGGGGTGCTTCCTTTTGCGTCCGTGTATGTACCAACGAGCGTGGTCCTTTCATTTCCCGCCTTGAGGATGCGGTCACCGAAGGCCTGAATGAACGCGCGCACCGGAGAAGGTACCGCCGCGATATTGACAAAGTTCGTCCGTGTCACAGCTGGTTGAGTTGATGGAGTCCCTTGGGAGAACAGCATGCCTTCGCCACCAATAGTCAAAGCGCACAATAGCGTAAGGCGCATTAAACGATTCCTATTTAGTAGATTTCGGACCATATCAAAGTAGCTCCCTCAAGTTATTGAAACGCCAGGAACTGATCGGCGGTAATGTAATAATCGCTCGCTGACGCATTCTTGGTTCCCGACACAGTTGCCACGAACGTGTGGCTGCCGCTACTGAGCCCCGAGAATGTCTTACTGACTTGCCAGGCAACCGTGGAGTTGTAAGCGTCAAGCGTGCCGTAACTGGAGCCATCGATCGTGATGTTGATAATGCCCAGGTTGTAGTTCAAAGCGTACACAAAGGTCACAAATGAGCCGGTAAAGCTAAACGACACGTAACTGCCGGTAGTGTTGGAATAATGCTGATCCCCGTTCCACAGACCGGGATCGGTGTTGCTAGACCAGGTCCCCACGTATGAAGCCGCCGGATCGTTATCGTTTCGAGATATCCCGACGATGAACGCATCGACGGTGACGTAGGCATCGGTGGCGGAAGGGTTCTTGTTTCCCGTGGCGACCACCTGGATCGTGTGGTTTCCACTAGACAGCCCCGTTCGTGTCCAGATCTTTTGCCAAGCGCTACCCGCCGAAAGATATAGGTCCAAGTTGGACTGAACCAGAGAACCATCGATGTAAATATTCGCGTATCCCAAATTCGCCGCCAACCCGTACACATAACTGACCGTTGTGCCTGTAAACGTGAAACTCACGCTGCTGTTAGCGGTGTTCGAATATGACTGGGTGCCCGAATAGAGGAGGGAGTAGCTGTTCTGTAACCATGTACCGGAATAGACTAGACGCGAGTCGCGATCGTCGTATACACCAGCACCCGGAGGCGTAATATTCTGAACACTGACCGTGATGGTCGCAAGTGTCAGCCCTGTACCTGCATCTTTTAGTTCAAATTGCGTGCCGTTGGTAACGTTGGTCGCGGCGTAGGTGCCACTGGCCCCGCATGAACAAAGCTGCGTAATGTTATTCATCCAAATCTGAGTGCTCGTTGTGCCGGTAGCGCTGTAGGTGAGCGTCGTAGGCCCCATACCAGAGCCATTGGTGACGATGATTGGATTGGGACTAGCCGAAATTGTTCCACTCGGGATGTTTTCAACCGCCACGGCGCGACCGTTCATTAACACGTACTCACGCTGAAGCGTTTGCGCATTCACCGCCTCAGGTCCGGCCCCAAGGAATGCCCCTATAAACACACTTATTGTGGCTAACTTACGAAACATTCGCCCTCCGTCACGTCGCTTTACTTCCCGCTTCAGCGTCGCGATTTATGCATAATGCCGGAGTACTGGTACGAAAGTCAAGAAGAATTTAACCCTACACACGTGCACTTAGATGATCTCTTATGGAGTAAATCATTCATTATTCGACTGGCACATTAACGCCATGTCACAATCACGCGAGTCGAATGACTTGAACTGAAATGTTGATCCGAAAGTTCGCGTTTCTACGCGTAACAGTCTTCGTAGTGTATTTGGGTGTCCTGTGGTGAGGGCGGTCCTCTGGGAACGGCCCCGCATGTTGCTGCATCGAAGCCTTTCGGCAACCTTACGTCATGGTTTGCGTCCCGTCAGCGGGCCGACACGATAGAAATTTCACTCCCGTGAACAACAATCACGCAGCCGCCTGTGAACTGTTCACAGAATCCGATTCCTCGAACAAGAAGCTGATGTCGGCAGTGTTCAAGAGCCTGGGAACAATTTGTAAGTAGGGTTGTAGCAACATCTGGAGTTGCCGGATGTCATCGTCGTCCATCCCGACGCTAATGGCACTTGTCATCATCTGGCTGTACAGTTTGGTCAGCCGGATTTGTTCTTTCTGTTGCCCCTGGGCGCGCATATGCGTCTTGGGCTTCTGCGCCCGTTTCTCACGACGGTAGCAGGTGTAGCACAAGCCGAATGCGCCTTGCGGTGTCCGTTTTCTATCGCAGGCCACACAATCAATCAGCCGATGTCCGTTCTCGTCGCGTTCTACTTCGTCCCTTACTCCATCTCGCCTGGAGGTTTTCATCTCCTATTTTCCTTTCTACAGCCCCAATTTCCCGGCGCTGTTCTCCCTGAATAAGCTGCCGTCCCTGATATAGCGCCTAACCATTTGTACTGACCTGTGGCCGGTTTGATTCATGATCGAGCGTTCAGATGCACCGGCAATTGCGGCACTGGTGGCATGTCCGGCCCGCAGACTATGACCGGCGTACCTGGCCGGATCGAGGCCCACACGCTCTACCAGCTTCTTGACGATGCGAGCAACGTCGGCAGGTGATAACCTACCTCCCAACATTCGCCCGTGACGATTAATTGGGCGGAACACTGGACCACTGCTGAGTGCGGCCTGTTCCAGCCACGCCTGCAACACCCGAACTGGACACGTATCGGGGTTCGAGCCATACGGAATGCCGATCTTTCGGCCTTCGCCTGCCTGATCGGTTTTGCTCCGGCGTAACGTGACGGTCAAGCCGTCTTTACCGAAAACGCAATCACCTACGTGCAGACCCACAACTTCAGAACGGCGGAATGCTCCCGCAAAACCTAACAAGATCAGTGCCCGATCCCGCAAGCCGATCAGACCAGCATCCGTAGCTCCCAGCATGGCCCTGATGTCATCAGTAAGGGCGGCTGTTTTTTGCATTGCCGCTGTCCCGAGTGTCCGTTTGATCCCTTTGAGGGTGTTCCGCACCATTCCGGCAACGGTGGGCGACTCTAGCCTGGCAGCCTTGTGAGCTTCAGCTATGGCGTTCAGCCGTCTTTGAATGCTTCCGACTTTCAGCCGCCTGGCGCACTCAGCAATGTAGGACGCGACGATCTCAGGCGATGCAGGCAAGGGGCACACGCCGTGCCCCTTACACCATTCACAAAAGTGCCCCCAATCCGTCCGGTATCCGCGTATCGTGGATTCGGCTTTGGATGCTCGGATAAATTCGCGTGCTTGTTCGAGTGAAGGGGACGGAACCACGTCCGCCCCCGTGCCATGCAGAGGCCCGATCATGTCACTGGGCATCATGCCGCCCGCCTTCCGCAATCCATGTCGGCATACATGACGGCTTCGCCGTGCTCATCCACGACTACATAGCGATCTCGCCCGCTGAGTGGATCGTAGATTGTGGGCCGTTGGCAAGACGGACACGGCACATTCCGATCCGGCAGACTTAAGAAGCGGTAGCCGTTACAAATGCACAGTCTGTTCGTCCCTCTCATGCGGCACGCTCCGCAAGGGTTCCAGCCCGCTGAATCATCCAGTCGCAAGCCTGTTGCGCTTTCGATGCCGCCGTAAAGATAGCCCGCTTATCGGCTTTGAGTACCTTCAGCCACGAGTTGATGTACGCGGCATGATCGGCCCTTGGCTCAGTGCTCAGCCCAAGGTGAGCGCACGTGAACGCAGCCCCTAACTCGGCGATCAGTTCTTCAGCCGCATAGGCACTATCGCCGAATCGTTTACCTAGCTGCCGATCACATCGGCCTGCGTTTGCCGTCCAATGCGTGTGCTCGTGCGCCAATGTTGAGTAGTAGGGCACAGCTTCGCTGAACGCTTGGAATGATGGCATCTGAATGTGATCCGACACGGACGAATAGAAGGCCTGATTGCCGCCATGCTGAACATCGGCCCCTACTCCACGAAAGAACTCTTCCGCGTGTGCAATGCGATCTGGCATCGGCATGTACTCGTCCGTCGCAGGAGAATAGCCGTCTACCTGGGCCGCGTTGAACACGGAATAACCACGAGTGAACAGCAGACGTGAGCTATTGGCAGGCGTATCGTCTTCTGTCTCGCGTGTGCTGTTCGCAAACTTCCAGAACACTACTAACGTGGACCGTTCGCCCTTGCGTACCTGTGCCCCACGTTCCTGCCATTGCTGGTACGTGCCCCATTCGCCCGACTCATAGCCTTTGGCCTGGGCGGCAGCCCATAGGCACACGGTATTGATGCCCCTGTACGGTTTTTTGCTGGTTACATTGATAGGCGAGAATGCGAAGCGACCGGACGTGTGCCAGGGCATCCGCCAGTTACCTGCACCTTGCTCGATTGCGGTTACTATTTGGGCCGTCACGCGTGCGTAAACGTCCCGTTTGTCGGTAGAGTCAGAGTTAGACATCTGGTTGCCTCCAGCAACTTGGTGTTTAGGGGCCGTGCCGGATTGGCGTCCGATGCGGTCCCGATTGCGCTCTAGCGTTCGATTCCTTCCAATAATCGACCACTAGAACCACGGTCAGATTAAGGCTGAAGAGTGCGGATCGTCAATACGATTGCGGTCACACTAGGTCACAGGGTGGGGGCAGGTCAAACCGAAGTAAGCAGTCCCACCCTGTAGACGTAGCGGCTAGCTGGCGAGGCCCAGACACAGAATATTTTAAAAAAAAAAGTGGATCGGACCCTAAACCCACTCTCTACGAACCACCTAACAGGTCCTGCTTAATTCCGTTTAGTGAGTTGCCGAACGTTCCGTTACGGAACTCGTACCCACGGGACGCGTGGCCACCCAAAAGCAACCGATATTTTGCTCCGACGGATTCTTCAGGATCTATAGCTACAAATCGTTTCAATCGGCGTTTTCCCACAGCACCCAGTGCGTACAGGTGCCGAAAGAACATGTCGCTTTCGGGCAGGGAGTAACCGATAACGTAAATTTGCTCAGCTTCTCCCAGTTCGTTAGCTGCCCGTCTCCAAACATTTCTAAGCGCATTGTGGTACTCGGTTTTGTTCCAAGTGGGTGGCACGAGCACAGGCGACGCATCCGGGGCTCCAATACAGCCGTTCCTTGTGCACACCAGAAGCTGGCTCAGATTACTTCCTAGCGAGAGCTCCACATCGCCGTCCTCAACGTACATACGCTTTGCAAACCACACCTGCGTCGTTAGCGGAAGAATCGTGGAGCACTGTGTGCAGCGGCCCCAATTTAACGAACCATGAAGCTTTAGCAGCAGTGGCCCGTTGGAACCCGTGGAAGGATCGAGAGAGTATTCAGGCGGCGCCAAGCTATGACTCAAGGCGTAATCTAGGCCGATATCGTAGTTGAATGTCAGCACTGTAGCTCTGGGAGTCCTTGTTCGCCCATCTAGATCCCGAATTAACTCGGCAAACCTCCCGTACGTTTCAGTCGGGTGCACGTGACTTTGCCGATAGCGGAACTTCATGGAATGCTCTAGCGTTCCGACAATCACCTTTTTTATCGCAGCGGAGAGAGCTTCTATTTCGGGTTCGGTCTTGCCGGGAAAACGTCCGATCAGTCGTGCCATCTCAATAGCACCGAATACCCACTCGATATTGTTGACTTCAAAATCAGCGTTTATAAGTACCCGCTGTAGTTGGTCCTGTGCATCAGCCACGGTGGCTACGCTTTGAGCGAAAGGCGTACCTGCAAAAGTCTTGGCCAAAGCCTCCGCCCTATTCAAGAAGTCTTTCATTAGCGGTGCACCTGCATCACACGATGCTCCAGCACCTAAGATAAAGACAATTTCGCTCATTATGTCGAGTATATATGCATGGGTTCCATTCAAAATCGCTTCCCCACGCCAGCCATTCACTAGAAGCCCCTCCCTACCGATATAAAACAGCAGCGTAGCTGCTTGGGGGATACAACTCGTGAACAGTCGTATTGTTGTACCAGCCATCGCTAGGCATGATAGGATCGTGGACCGGATCGCTTCTCTATGGCCGTCACACGAAACCGCCGCTTCTGGATAATCGCCTTCATTGCGGCGATACCACTGGAGCTCGTTGCCGCACTAATGCTGCGGTACATTCTACGAGTAGGTGTGCCGAGTAATCCGAACTCCAACCTTGAGCTCGCCGGAGCCATTTCCGCTTTTATCCATGCTCCAGGGTTACTACTGTCGCAGTTCTTGTGCCTCAAATTCCACATCTCCCCGCAGACCCTGATGCCGTTGGAGATCCTTACTGGTTATTTGGATCTCGTGGTGATAACGTTCTTGGCTCTCCGTTTAATCCGATGGACATTCTCCAAGAATCAGCCCCAAACGACTGGGTGATGCCCATTCACTAGAAGTCCCTCCCTAGCGAGATAGAAAACAGCGGCGTAGCTACTGGCGGTAGGGGTACTTCTCGTGAACGGGCTATCGCCCACGTGTTGGGGCTAAAGAGCGGCATCGGGCGGGATATACTGATTTTGGGCGAAGCTCAGCATGATCGACCTGAGAACAATTGAGACTCTTTCACCACGCAAACTCGCTGAGGCGGGGGGCGTGTGGCAAAATAAGCCCTTCGTCTGGAAGCGGTGGACTCGTCTGCACGATTCCTGGACGCACGATCATTGCGGGTTTTGTTGGGCGTGCATCTGTGATCATCGTGACCGGGACCCAAACGACAAACCTGGTCCCGTCGAAGGGGGCCACTATCGGCACGCCTTCTATGCAGACGATTCGGACGGTACCTACATTTGGGTTTGTCGGTCTTGCTTTAAGCGGTTAAGTCCTGCCGTTGGTTGGTTTATCCAGCGTTCAAAGTAGCCCAGTCGCTGTGCCGACGAACGGGGTAAAAAGAGCGGCGTAACCTGCGATTATGAGTGTATAGATGAAGGTGGCCAGCGCTTTCTTAAGAACCGTTGGGGCCGTACTTCTTGCCGCATTGCTTTCGGTTGTGGCATTTGTATTTTTGGGCGTCCTTATCCCCGCATGGATCATGTTGGCAATATATGGGCATCAGGCAGTTGAGGATTCGCCCGCCCATGGCGCTGCCGTCATGTTTATAAGCTTGCCACTGGCTGGCGTGGTTTCGCTGCTCGCGTTCATCCTTCTTGTGATCTGGCTGTACCAGAAGTTCTCGTTTTCAAAATAACCCATTACCCAAAATCGGAAGCCGACGAACGGGGGGTAGAAAGAGCGGCGTGATGCCTAGTTCACCGTGGCGCTTTTTGGAGTTTTGGAAGTTCCCTCGTATCTACTTCACCTTCGTTTGTGGTGGCGTTCTTATCCTGGGTGTTGTCTCGATATTTACCGGGGCAGTAGATTTTGTTGCAGGGCCATTCATCTGGCTCGCGTGCATACTCATCCTGCGGCTGGTTTGGTCCAGTGACTTAACTTGGCCGCAAATGCTTCGGCGTCCTGTTTTCTGGATTAGTCTTACGCTCATTATCGCGGGAAATGTCGTATCGGCAATGCGACACTGATTTTCAAAGTAGCCCACTACCCAAAATCGCCACCGCTACCTTCCGTAGTTACCCACTCCGCTTCAGATCGTCGGGCACGATCCCGTGATATAGTTTCCTTGCGTCATGAGTTCCAACGAACCATTGCCTCCTGAAGCCCCAAAGTCCGGCATTGGGTGGGGATCGACGATCTTGCTCTGGCTAATTGCCCCCATGGCGCTGCTCCTGTTTCTATTTTTTGCTGGCGGCGGCTTGATATTCGTAATAATGCTGTGGAAGGCAATCACCTGCCCGCACTGCCCCTTTGCTGGTATGTGACCGCCTCTTTTTTACCGATGCTCAAATGGACCTACTGCCCTACCCTCGGTCTGTTTGACTGAGCAGTTGCGCCATACCTTATAATCGAGTGTTACCGCCAGCAAAATCGCCACCGATTGCCAACCGAATCGGCCTTGCGTGCTACCCTCAAGAGTTCATGCCAACCGAACACATCGTAGCCTTGCTAATCGCAGAACGCGACAAACTAAACCGAGCAATCGAAGCCCTTCAGGGTTCTGCGAAGCGTCCGGGCAGACCACCGAAGAATCCACCAGCGGCAGCCGCCGTGGCTGAGACGGCTTCGACGAAGAAGCCGAAGCGGCAAAGTGCCGCACGACGCAAGGCACAAGCCGAGCGCATGAAGGCTTATTGGGCTGCGAAGCGCAAGAAATCGAAGGCGTAGTTACTCGACTGATAGTTTAGTACCCGTTGCACAGGTTATCCACAGAAGCGGCCCTTTAAGATATTGACTCCGCATGGCCTATTGTTGAGGAAAACATAACGTTTTTACTGGATCTTTCCTGCCATGCGAGTGCATGATGATTAGGCAGTCGGGCTGTTCCTCTCGGACGCGAAGGAGTTTGCCAAGGATCGCAGCGGAGGCCAGCTCCATCAGGTTGCTGGCCTCTTTTACTGACCGCTGTTCAATCCTCAATTCCCCTAAACAACTCGCCCACCTTCACTTTGAACGTTTGCGCCAGCAGCAACAAACTCGCCAGGGTTATATTCATCTCCCCACGTTCGAACGCCCCCACCTGTGCCCGATGGAAGCCACTCTTGTCAGCAAAGACATCCTGGGTCCAGCCACGCTTAAGCCGTAGCTCCCGAAGTCTGACTCCCAGTCGCCTCTGTAGTTCTTCCCGCTGCACTTACAACAGCTTGAAAGCAGACTGCTTAAACGCATACTACTTATACGGAGAGTTGTGGCCGATAGATGCTGGAAGGCCATCGTGAGAACACTACTTCTAGGAATGATGTTGATCATCCTGTTGGGCCAAGTCGGCTGCGTCAAGAGCGGCGGCCCGACGCGAGAGCAACTTTTAGAGCACAAGATCCAGTGTGCCCAGCAGGCTCGTGAGTATTGGAAGTGGAAGGCCGACTATTGGTGCTGTAGCAATGCTAGCCGCCACACCGAGGAGTACACATACAGCCCTCGGCTGAATACTTGCATCCTCTACGAGGACCAGCACACTTCGGACGGTGGAGAAGTCCAGTACTTCATTGACGTGTTGACCAGCCGGAATATCGTGCCGCCTTCCATTACGGTTAAGGGCCAGACAGACAGTGAAGCTCCGCAGACTTGGTTGCAGTTGTTCAGCGAAGCCAATGTTGATCTCGATTACTACCGCACGAATGCCGCCAAGAAAGGATCTCGGTGAAGGAACCGCCACCGCCCTAACGGGCGTGGCCTCCCAGCGATGATCGCTCTCAGGCGCTAGAACGCCAATCGTCTCGTTTGACCTAGTCCTTTTGGCCGTGAACTTATTGCTCTCGTCTCCGTCTAGTTGATTGTGAGGACAATCTTATGTTCGCAAGTCTCGAAGAGCAGATGAAGCATGACGATGCCACGGCGGCATCCCCCCGGCAACGCATGACGAAATGGGCTGTAGTCGCGTTTGTTGCCGTTGCCGTGTTTGGTGGGTTGTACTATGCACTCCAGGCCATCGGCTGATTCCGAAGCGACTGATTTCCTAGATAGGGCTAATTCCACACCAGCCTTACCATTACTAATCTCAAAACCCGACCCTTGCCCCCTACATCCAGGCATGACACAATCACAAGACCGCCAAATCAACCTGTCGGAGGTAGTGAATGGCCAAGTATTTTGTAATTTTAGCTCTGTGGTCAGTGTCTGTATTTGGGCAAAATAGTGCCACACCGCTCACGAATGAAACCGTAATTAGGCTCGTGGCGTCCGGGGTTCCTGCTGAAACAATCATTAACACCATACGCGGGGCCGGTTCTGTGAACTTCAGTTTCTTGCCGGGAGACCTGGATTTGTTCCAACGTTATCGGGTTCCTGACGACGTGGTGCGAGCAATGTCGGCCAAGGATAATGGAAAACCAATTCCTAACTTTACGGCGTCAGCTCCAGTAGTTTCTGCGAAGATCGTCCCTCCCCAGGTGCAGCCGCAACCAACCAGACAGGCCATTACCGAGCCTACTCGCGTTGCAGAGGCTCAAGCCGTCCTAACCAACGACTCTGTCCTGAAACTGGTCAAAGCTGGAATGGGTGAAGATGTCGTCCTCAGCATGATCACTAGCCAACCGGGTCAGTACTCTCTAAGCACCGATAGCCTGATTGCGCTTAAGCAAGCAGGGGCATCAGACAAAGTCATTGCGGCGATGGTGAACCGCAATGCAACCGCTACGAGTGCCAGTAGTACTCGCTCGACAGTCTCCGTTCAGCCGTCATCGCCAGGAGAGACACTAACTCTACATGACGCCACGCCCGTCAGATTGCGACTAAGCCGCAATCTCTCGTCTGCCAGCGCCAAAACTGGTGACACTGTAGATTTTGAGGTTTTAGAAGACTTGAAAGTAGGTGACGTACTTGTAATCGCCCGTGGTGCGACTGCAATCGCCACGGTGACTGAGGCCCAAGCTAAACGGCGTATGGCCCGTGGCGGAAAGTTGGATATCACTATCGACTACGTTCGGCTAGTGAACGGCGACAAGGTTGCGTTGAAGGCCGTGAAAGATACGTCTGGTGGCGGGCACACAGGAGCGATGACCGGAGCTATCGTTGCAACTTCGCTTGTAGTCTGGCCAGCCGCTCCATTCTTCCTATTCATGCATGGGAAGGACTCTACGATTCCAAAGGATACGGAGATCACGGCCTAGCGGCGGTGGTTTGGGATTGGCGGCTAAGCTGATGATCTTTGGTGGCACAAATCACACCGTCTACTTGGGTTGTCTGAATTGTTCTGAGTACGCTAGCGACTCGGTGAAGAACACCTATGGAACACACGGGTCAGGCTATTCGCAAGAGAGCATTTTTAACCACTATGGCTCCTATGGTTCGCCGTATTCCGCAGAGAGTGCGTGCAGCGAGTACGCCAACGACCCTCCGGTCATCGTCGATCAGAACGGAAAGTATTACGGGCGGCTCACGCTTAATCGTTATCACGCCCAGCTTGGGATCGGTGCCGAACTCATGGGATGGTTAGCTGCTGTCTGCCACGATTAAGAGGAACATATGCCGGACCAATCTCACTTGGATAGCCGTTACTTTGTTGACGACTCAGTATATAACTGCCCGTTCTGCAACAGACGGCATGTCTCGTACACAGTGCTTACCTGGATGACATTCGACTGGACGGATAAGAAGCCCTGCCACGTTTACATTGTTCAATGTGATTCTTGTCAGAAGAAGTCAATGCATCTGAGCTTCACGCACCTAGCGGTACTTAAGAGCAGGGGCGTAGAGCAGTACTACTTCAATTTGGGAACGGGAAATAAAGTCGGCGAGGTTCTGGATCGAACTTTCTTCTACTCCGTTCCAACGTCATTTTTTGTTCTTGACGAACGGGTCCCTAAAATTCTTAGGGAGCTACTCACCGAAGCCGAAGGGTGCCTCAAGAGTAATTTCTTGACTGGAGCCTCAGCGTGTGCTCGAAAGATCGTCTATGAGCTGGGTAGGCTCAGTAATGCCACGGGTGATAACTACGACGAGCGGATCAAATCTTTGAAGCAAGTGCATCCTGAGGTTGAGCCCACATTCTTTGATACGCTGCTTACAATCCAACAAGTGACGAGTTCAAAAGTGCATGAGGGATCTTACGATGGTTGGGAGGCAAAGCACCTCAGAATCATTCTCGCCGCTTTGGCCGAGGTGCTGAAGGAAATATATGTGGCTCCAGCACTCAAGGAAGATCGGCGCAAAGCCATACTTGCCCTAAGGGATGAACTCGCTCCGCCCAACGAGCCCAATAACCAAAACTGAATCGCTGTGGAGTTAGTTCCTGAGATCAGCCTATTACCTGCCGTAGTACCGCTCCGGGCCGTCGCTTGGGCTCCGGCCCTTCGGGCGGACTACTCCGAATACAAACATCTGAAATACTTCGGTCCGGGGCGGAAACTGCTATCTCTTCTTCCTACGTGCGGCAAAACGGCCACTACGTCTTTCGGACCCTGACCCCACGGATATTGGATAAAATCAACAGCGTTACCTGTAACGAAGTCTCTTCGGGATGGAAAGAGACCAAAGCGTCTCGAAAACACAACCGTAAACACGGTGTAGCCCATCCCCGATTCACCCGCCTTGTAGAGTTCGTTCGCAAATTTTGCGGGCAGGCGGGATGGACTCGCAATGAGAGAGGCGACATCTTCGATGTGGACTTCGGAATCCTGATCTGGGTAATTGCCCCAGTGGGCTACCTGCAAGCGTTCCGAAGCGACGTACACCCGGTCCACGTCAGTTCCATCCTTGAGTCGAACCAGACAGGGGTAATACTTGAATCCTGCTCTGTCAACGTCAACGCTTGGTGTAATCGCATCCAACTGTAACTTCAGATGCGCCGGGAGTTTGGGGTACCGTGGGACAGCTAGCGACATAGTACACGGCCACATTCAGCCGTGAGGCGGTAGCTCTCACTCTACACCTGCCGGAAGAAGGGCGTCACGATTTCGGACCCCGTTGCCTCCCCGCACACATCCCCACGTCAGTCCCAGGAACCGCCAGCGCTTGGAGGCGCATGGCCGTGTATAGGGGCGGATCAAGCGGGACTGGTTGGATCACAAGTGCCCGGAATATTAGTCGAAAATGCCCCGAAAACCCTGCGAAATTACGACTCGGCGGCGCACTCTGTGACGGGTGTGACAGGTTAGACAGCTATTCTATAAACTTTTCTTGAACCGAAGGACAGAGGAAAGTATAGAGAATGACGGGTTAGACCCGTCACTCGTCACGCAGTATAGGCGGTGTCCTGCTGGACCGAATGCGCCAATGGTTCGGCTCTAAGCTCCAGCCCATTACGCCCACGGGCACCACCAGACATACGGTCCTTGCTATAACCCTTCCGTTCAAGCGCCAGCCCAAAGGATTTGTAAGAAGTAGGCTTTTCATGGATCAAATAGCACCACTTGACGAATGCCTCATATAGGTCTTTGGAAAGCGTGAAGGCCTCCGGGTTCGCGTTGCAACAATCTTCAATAAAGTCCGCTACGGGGTCCATCTCGTTCCGATAGTCCTCGGTGGCCTGGGTAACCGTCGCAGGTGCGCCAAGCCCCTCGTTCTGCCAACGCAGGCAACCCTGTACTGCCCAAGCCAAAATACCTGGTGCCTCGTTCGCTAGCTTCGCCAAGAGTTGTTTATCTTGCTCTGCTTTGGGGATGGAGACTGTGAACGGCACCATCCTGAAACGATTCCAGATTGCTTCCTCGTTCCCACTTATACGGGGTTTGTGATTGGCGTCAATGAATAGCTTGAACTGAGGATCGAACTCGAAGGAGCTACCATAGATCCGGCGACCCGATAATCGTCCCATCCCGGTGAGATATTTGATTCGGGCCTCGTGCAAGGCTTCGCCTTCGGCGGCTTCGCTGGATGTAACGAATCGCTTACCTAGGAGATCTGCAAACGCCCGCTCCTTCTCGCTGGTTTGCGCCTTCTTCATAAGAGCTTCGATGTCAACAGTGCCCGCATAGTCGCCCAGGATCGGGCGGATCGCCTCAAGGAGGGTTGTCTTGCCGTTATCTCCGGTGCCATGCAGGAAGAAGAGGGCCTTCTCGTTAACGGCCCCCGTCAGGGAGTACCCGATTGCTTTTTGCATAAAGTCGATTAAATCGGCGTTGCCGTCAAGCACTCGGTAAAGAAACCCCAACCAGATCGGGCACTCGGCATCAGGTCGATACTCAACTGGCGATAGTTTCGTAATAAGTTGTTCACGGTCATGAGCCCGCAGTTTTCCTGTTTTAAGGTCGATAGTCCCATTGAGGCAGTTGAAGGAGAACTCGTCATTGTCGAATTGGTCCGGCAAAACCTGAATGCCTGTCATGTTCTTGGCGATATCTACTATGGCATCGAGGTTATAGCGGGTTTCAGACCGCTTCGCGTGACCTTCTATCTTGGACCGAAGTTCGTCGTCTGATACCGTTCTTGCATGACGGGCAATGGAGCGTACGCTTTTCATTGCCATCCGCTCTACTTCCCCACCAGTCCCACGGGTCCATCGAGTGCCACCCCAAACTAACCAGCTCTTCCACGCATGACAGTACTTGATATCTCGTCCATACTCTTGGACGAGTCGCTCAGCATTGCCAAGCTGGGTGTGACTGAACTTGGGGTCCGTGACCCATGCTGCGATAGGCTCCGGGAATGCAACGTTAGCGTTCGTGGTGTTGGTAGTCATTTGTTCCGTTCCGATATTGAGAATGCTGTTTCACTTGTTGGATTAACGCCCGCAGATGGCGGTGAGCTTCAAAAAGCTCCATAGCGGGCACTTCAGTACCCGCAAAATACCTGTCGGCATCACTAGCCGCCGACTCAGGGAACGCAAAGAGGACAAGCCGACCATCGGGTTGTGTCCCCATTAGCTTGTGCCCCCGTGCCTTCAAGAACGCGGCAAGTTCGAGTTCGTTAGTTCGATAGTCCATTGTTACCTCCGATCCGGCCTTGCTCAATCAGGCGTTGGAGTGAAGCTGGTTCTAGCAAAACCCTACGCCCTATCCGCACTGCGGACAGCCGTCCATCCCGTATGTACCGTCTAAGTGTCCAGTGGCTCAGGCCAGTCAGCTCTGCTGCCTCCCTAAGCCCTATAGTTAGCGCATCCTTCATCATTTACCATCTTTCTGCCCTTGACAACCTGTGGTTGAATAGGCTATATTTAATTAGTAGTGTAACATAGCATGTATTAGTAGTCGATGTGCTCTACTTAGATCATTATAACACATTTAGGATTCACTTGCAACTATTGGGCCAAAATAAATGCAGGCTTTCGATCTAACTGAAATGGCAGGGCTTGTCGGCATGAGCCCCGCCACCGCCAAGAACTGGACCGTTGGTAGGCCGTTCACGATATCCGCATCGGCCTATCAAGCCTCTGGCCGGGGCTCCATCAACCTCTACAGCCTTGATGACGTGTATCTGATGGCGGTGGCTCACGAGTTTAGTAAGGCTGGCTTTGCGGCCAATGCTATCGGCAAGCTGGTTGACTCCTTACGGGCGAAGTATCCCAGTCTAGGAGATGCCCCCGCCCTGGCAGTCTGGAGGGCAAAGGCGGGGGGGAAGTTCGAGATCCGCGAGGCGACTGCTGGATCGCCTGACGGTGTCGTGTGGATCACGATCAGCACGCCGGGCATTGTTGAGGCCATTAATGAGCGTGCTGCCAAGCCAGCCAAACGCAAAGCCAAGAAGCGGTCACGTTGAGCTGTGGGTTTATGGTGATTACTTCTTTAGTTCAGTCGAGACATCTATGAGCTGCTGTCCAAGTTTCTTTTCAATAGCTGCTAGCTTTTCTCTGGCGCTTGGAGGACGCTCAGGGGGAAAGAGAATGCCAAGGCTGATTGGCTGATCTTGGCTTCGGAAATTTCTTCGCATGACCCTAAGTTGCAAAGTAATGCGTCTGTTGAGTGGAAGCGGTATCCGCCGTTTTGGATCAATTGCATGTAACAAAAATGGATCGAGAGAGGCCGATGCAATTAATTTGACAATGCTTTCCAACGCCGCATCGTTGTAGGTCAGAAGGTGTTCAGGACTGCGGTTACCTTCAGTGAAACTATGAAAGACGGTATAGAGCGCCGTAAGAGTTCCGGCTTCCGCCAGCTTTGTGACTGCTAATGGGGAGTTCTTCTTCACGTATTCGTATGCATCAAACGTCAGGAACTCTTTGTAGGAACCAACAGAGGGGAAATAGTCGGAATCGGCGGTGTGCTTGTCGTGGATGTGCTCAAGCACATCCATGTTGCGGAATACCTCGACGTACAGACTCTTCCGGATGCTCTTCAATTCGCGATGTTCTTTAATCCAGGATTTGATGGGTTCAGAGAGTATACCTCCCAGGTATCCAGCGATACCCGTTGCAATTGGCGCAAGTTTTAGCCAACCGTCAGTATCCATTAGATAGCAATGATAGCCGATTGTGTACCGCCTGTAAGTACTCAATTCCGAGGCTTTGAAGGTGGCCTTGTCGGTTAACTCCGCCTGGACAGTAGCGAGAGCTTCGAGTGGACGGCGGATAGATCATCTATGCCCAAGCTCCGCGTGTACCTGTTCGTCATCTCCAACGAACTGTGGCCCAGGATGCGTTGGAGGTAAAGCACGTTCCCGCCAGCCCTCAGGTAGCTGACTGCGAACGTATGGCGGAAGGTGTGTGGGCTGAATCGAACGCCTGTAATACCCACCCTCTGGCCCAGTAGCCTTACATCTCGGCCTACATTCCTCTGGCTCGATACGATGCCGCTCTTGGTAGGGAACACCAAGTCGGATTCCCGATGCTGCTGCTTCCAGCGATAAAGCACCTTACGGCATTCGAGTGAGATCGGCACGACACGGTGCTTTCCGCCCTTGCCCTGGACCTTCAGTACGAGGTTGTCTAGGTCCACTCTGTCCCAAGTCAGGCCCAACGCTTCGGCGAAGCGTAAACCCGTATCCAGCAGAAGGAGCGTCAGCGTGTGGGCACGTTTAAGATTGCGTCCTTTCGGCGAGAACTGAATCAGCCGCTTGACGTGGTCCGGCGTCAATGTTGCCAGGACGTTTTGCTCTTCTTTCAGTCGTGGAATCTTGACAGGCTCAGCGCCATGCTCCTGTTGAAGCCAACGGAAGTAGGCATTAATGCAGCGGAGGTAGGTGTTGACGGAGATGGCCGAATTGGTTTTCCGCAAGGTTCCGATCCGCTCGATAAGTGCCTGCTTGGTCTCCAGCGCACCTTCAAACGCTTTGAACGACGAGCGATACCACTGGATCGTGGCCTGCGATACTCCCTTTAGGTAGCTACGTTCGGTGATAAACTGATCTGTGTACAAGTAAGTCTCCTTTTGCGAAGGCAAAGGATCTAAACTTGTAATCTTCCGTGTAAGTCATTGAGTTTGCGCCCGTAGCTCAGCCTGGATAGAGCGTTTGCCTCCGGAGCAAAAGGTCAGAGGTTCGAATCCTCTCGGGCGTACCACTCCAAGCTTGGTGTTCCTTCGGTTCCATAGCCCGGCGGCGACTCTCATGGGGCCTTTACGCGCCGACTGATAGCAACTCTTTCGGCGTAGCGGATACAACTTTAAGTCGGCCCCTCCCTGGTACTGGTACCTACACTACGGCGATTTCAGAATTTTCATATTCGTGTGACGGTTTCCCGTGACACTTCAGGTATTGCGAAAGCGTAGAGCTCCTCCATGAAACAAGGATTAGAAAGGAACACTTTGTACACAAGCTTTTGACTTCTTTGATTTTCGTCGCAGCATCGCTCGCGCTGCCGGCGCAACCTTATGGCTATGTTACGAATCACGCGAGCAGTACAGTGTCGTTGGTCAACGCGGCGACGAATGCGATCGTTGGCAGTCCCATTAACGTCGGCCCGAACCCGAGTTTCGTCGCTTTCACGCCGGACGGTAAACATGCCTATGTAACCAACACGAACGCAGCCGCTTCACTGGGCAGCGTTTCAGTCATCGACACCGCGACCAATACTGTTATTGCAACCATTACCGTGGGAGACCAACCCCAAGGAGTTGCTATTACTCCCGATGGCACCAAGGCGTGGGTCATAGACTTCGGGTATCAAAACGGTCCCGGAGTCTCGATCATCGATACTGCGACGAATACCGTAACCAGCACCATTACGAGCGGCCTCGGCGCTCCGTTTGCGGCTGCTTTCAGTCCTGATGGCACGCGGGCCTATGTGACAGATCTTGGCCTGGGTAAAGTTCTTGTTTTTGATACCGCGACAAATACGATCGTCGCTAGCCCTAGCGTCGTATTCGCTACCGGTGTTGCCGTCACACCCGACGGCAAACACCTTTATGTAACGAGCGAAACCAGCAACGGGTTTTTCGTGATCGACACTTCCACCAACACAGTCACCGCTGGACCGATAAGCACTGGTGCGTCCGCCGACGGCGTGGTTATCACGTCGGATGGGTCTAAAGCATTTGTGGTCAATGATGGCAACGCCACAGTCTCAGTGATCGACACGGCAACGAACACGGTGAGCACGACCATCGGAGTTGGAGTTTGCCCTGCCAACGGCGCTTTCAGCCCGGACGGCTCGAAGCTTTTCGTCACTAACTTCTGCTGGGGTACCGTCAGCGTGATTAACTCTGCCACCAACACTGTTAGTGCGACGATCACGGGTCTTTCCCAACCGCTCGGCGTCGGATTCCAACCGCAGTCGCAGTCGCAGCAATAGACTCCGGCGCAAATGGTGAGCGCTCTGATTACCAAGCTGTCCGATCCGAGCTTAGGGCTAACCGCAGGA
>Ga0068857_100000524_pt1 | contig 27687 bp, 18 predicted proteins | sample KBSCornC72_FD_66591 | JGI IMG/M metagenome (GOLD analysis project Ga0068857, IMG submission 66591) | Corn rhizosphere microbial communities from Kellogg Biological Station, Michigan, USA - KBS Corn C7-2 | ecosystem: Host-associated > Plants > Roots > Rhizosphere > Soil ...
GGAGGTCTTCTGCGAGCCCTTCGCCGACTCCTCGGCGGTGCCGACGTACCTCGTCTCGCAGCTGGCGCGGAAGCACGTGAAGGTCGCGCTCTCCGGCGAGGGCGGTGACGAGCTGTTCGGCGGCTACTACAACTACGTCGGCCATCGGCTCGCGCCGAAGGTCGGCCGGTTCGCGCCGGCGGTGCGCCCGCTGGTCGAGCGCCTACCGACCTCGACCGCCGGGGCGAGCACGCTCGACTACAAGGCGAAGCACTTCATGCGCGCAGCGTCGCTTTCGCCGCTCGAGCGCCACTACGTGTGGAAGAGCATCTTCTCGCCGGAGCAGCGCGCGGACATCCTCACGCCCCGGTGGAGCGGCACCGCCGATCCGATCGCCGGGCTCGCGGCCACGTATTCGGAGAGCGAGGGCGCAGGTGAGCTGGCGCGGATCATGGACCTCGATTTGCGGGTCTTCCTGGTCGAGGACATGCTCGTGAAGACCGATCGAGCGAGCATGGCCGAGTCGCTCGAGACCCGGGTCCCGTTCCTCGACCCGGTCGTGTCGGAGCTCGCGCTCGCGCTCCCCAGCCGGCACAAGGTTCGCTGGTTCAGCAAGAAGCGGCTCCTGCGCAAGTCGCTCGCGCCGCTCCTGCCGGCGGACATCCTGAATGGCAAGAAGCAAGGCTTCTCGATCCCGATCGGCGCCTGGCTGCGCAAGGAGCTGGAGCCGATGGCGCGCTCGATCCTGTCGCCCGACTCGCTGCGCAGGCAGGGCTTCTTCCGTCCGGAGCCCGTCAACGCGATGCTCGACGCGCACGTCGCCGGCACACGGGACTACAACCGCCAGTTGTGGAACCTGCTCGTCTTCTCGCTGTGGCACGATCGGTACGTGAACGGCTCGGGGCCTGCTTGACGGCCCGGCGTCAACCGACGCCCGGGCGACACTTCAAGGCCGTGACGTCTCTCGGGCTGATGGCGCCCGCGCTCGTGCTGTTCGTCTTCGCGTGCGGGGGGGCCGAGGGCAAGCCGCTGCCGGCCAACGACTCGGCACGCGCGCACAGGGTGATGTCCACGCTGGCTGTCGGCCGGCTGCCCGCGCAGGGCCTCCGGCGGTATGTCGCCGTCGACGGCTCCGATGGCAATCCAGGCACGCTGCGCCGGCCCTGGCGTACCGTCGAGCACGGCCTCGACGCGATCAAGAAGGGCCAGGCGCTCCTCATCCGCACGGGCTCGTACCGTGCGAACATCGTCCTCACGCACGGCGGGACGCCCAAGCGGCCGATCGTCGTCATGAACTACCCGGGCGAGCATCCTGTGCTCCTGCCGGGCACGGGCAACGAGAACAACGGCCCGCTCCAGGTCGGCAGCGGAGCCTCGTACGTCCGCTTCAGCGGCCTGACCTTCGAGGGCGCGAACGGGCCGAGCACGGCGAACATCTATGTCTGGGGAACGGCCCACGACATCACGTTCTCGCGCTGCGAAAGCCGGCGCTCGCAGCGTCAGGGCTTCTTCTCGGAGAAGACGACGAAGTCGATCCACATCATCGGCTGCGACTTCCACGACAACGGCGGCTCGGGCCCGAACAACCAGGACCACAACATCTACATGGAGGGCCGCGACCACGTGATCGCCAACTCCGTCGTCACGGGCGCGAAGAACGGCTACGGGATCCAGCTCTACCCGTCGAGCATGCACGTCGTGATCGCGAACAACACGATCGTCGGCAATCAGTCCGGGATCATCGTCGGGGGCCAGGGCGAGTTTGCGACTACGAAGGCGTTGCTCGTCAACAACATCGTCGCCTTCAACGACAAGTACGGAATCACGACGTACTGGGGCGACGGCTCGAAAGGAAGCGGCAACTTCGCCGTGAACAACCTCGGCTACGGGAACGGAGACACGAACTTCGACAGCTCGGAGGGCGGCGGCATCAGCTTCCAGAAGAACCTCACCGGCGACCCACACTTCGTGAACCGGGACGCGCGCAACTTCCACCTGCGCTCGACGAGCGGAGCGGTCGACCGGGCGCTCGGCTCGTTCGCGCCGAGGTTCGACTTCGATGGCAGGCGGCGCCCGCAGGGGCGGCGGCCCGACGAGGGGGCGTTCGAACGCCCTCGCTGAGCGCCGGCTCCGGCCTCGAACGCTCGACGATCGACATGACCCGCAGCGAGGCGAGATCTCAGGGCGATGTCGAGTGCCCGGGGCTCCTCGAAGCGACTTGATTCGACACCAGCTTCGACAGTGCGAGCGAGATCCCGATCACGATCCACAATGGCCGCGCCGTCTCCGTCTCGATGAACATCGACGACAACGACCAACCGACGAGGCTGAGGACGAGCGCATTCGAAACGCGGCTCAGGAAGTGAGCGCCCGCGTTGCGGGCACGGACGGCCGTGCGTCTCAGCGCGATCATGGTCGAGATGATCACCCCGAGGAAGAGGAACAGGCCGAACGGGCCGAGCTCGGCCAACGTGCCGATGAAGGCGCTGTGCGTCTCGATCCCGTTCGGTCGCGGCGGGAACTTCTCGAGATCGACTCCCGGAGTCGTGTAGAGGAGCTCGTTCGAGACGGTGATGAACGCGCCGTACCCGACCCCGAGCGCGGGGTGGTCGTGGATCGAATGCATCGCCGCCTTCCAGATCTCCTCGCGGCCCGAGCCGGCCGAAGACCCGCTCGCATCAGTCTGATTCTGGTTGAAGATCGTCGTTGCGCGCTTGACGATCTCACCGCGGAAGGTCGGTCGCGAGAACAGGACGAGCAGGCCGACCGCGAGGAACGCGATCACCACCGCCTTGTGCCGCGGCGAGGGGAAGATCGCGCGCGCAGGGATGAACGGGATCAGCACGAGGACGAGAAGCAGGGCGATCAGACCGCCTCTTGAGAGGGTGCTCAGGATCGACGCGATTCCGACGAGTGCCGTGAAGCCGAAGAAGTAGCGCTGCCAGCGAACCTTCGTGTCGGCTGCGAGCACGAGGACGACCGGCAGCACGACGAGCTGGATGTTGGCGAAGAAGTTCGGATCGCCAACCCCGCCCTGTGCGCGTCCTCCCTGCAGGTTGCTCGACCCGCCGATCACGCCTTTGAAGCTGAGGAGCGACCACACGCCGACGAAGAGCGATCCGAAGGCCAGAATGAAGAGCACGCGGCGCAGCTGCTGCTCCGACTCGAGCAGCACGGCGTAGCAGAGCATGTAGGTGAGGGCGATCAGGAGCGATGCGAGCAGGTATCCCGTCGCCCCGGCGCTGACCGACCAGAGGCCGCTTGCGAGCGCCATCAGCGAGTAGGCGCCGACCCACGCGAGCTGGGGGCCCTTCTTCAGGCGACCTGCGCCTCGGAGCAGCTCCACGATGACGACGAGGAGTGCGATCGGCGCGACCAGGCGGCTGATCGTCGTGCCGCCGACGCTGACGATCTCGATGAACACCGAGAGGGTCAGGATGACGAGGATGCTCGAGGGGCGGAGGACGGTTGCGACTCCGACTCCGAGCATGATCGCCAGGCCGACTCCCGCCAGCGGGTCGATGGCGGTCGCCAGGCCGAGGACGACGGCGACGAAGACGCCGATCGCGGCCCACTGAGCGGTCTTCAGCCGGGTCGCCGGAAGGAGTGGCTGCGCAAGGGTGCTCATCGTCTACCGAGGTCGAGGAGCTCGCGGCCGGGCTCCTTCATTCGCATCGTACTGCGGAATTTCTGAACCGAACCGGCGCGCCGGCCGGGCGTCTCGGCACGTTGCTAGCGTCCGCGCATAGTGGCAGTCCCTCGAGCCGTGTGGTTCGGCTATTTCGGCTGGCTCCCGGCTCTGGTGCCGGCCGACGCCCGCACCTTTCGTGTCTCCGACCCCATGCTCGCGGAGCTCCTCCGGGACGCGGGCGGAGAGATCGTCGAGGAAACGCCCGACGCCGAGATCGCAGACCTCGAGCACATCGCCGGGGACGCCGAGCTCGCGATCGTCACGATCGAGCCGGGCTACGTCGAGGAGAGCACGCTGCTCGCGAGTGTTGCGAGGCGTGCGCGACGCACGATCTCGGCGAGGGTCTCCGCCCGTCGTGCGAGCAAGCGACTGAACGAGCTCGGGTACGGCGAAACCGACGTTGTGCTGTGGGACATCGACCAGTTCGTCCACTTGCCCGGGGGGCGGCCGACGGGACGGCGCCGGCCCGCGGAGCTCATGCCTCAACGCGCGCTCGTCGTGGGACGCCGCGGCGACCCCACGACGACGCTGCTCGAAGCCGTCGCCCAGGAGTTCGGAGGACAGGTCGGGAGTACCGTCGAGTACAGCCAGCCGCTCGCGCGCCAGGGCCTCTCGCTTGCGCTTGCCGGCGAGTACGTTCTCCGCGTCGCGATCGGCCACGGTCGACGGAAGATCGAGCTCCAGGAGGCCGCGCTCGAGCGCCTCGCGGCCGCGGACCCGCCGCCGGTCCTGGAGCAGCGTGTGCCGAAGCTGCTCGCCAAGGGGAGGCTCGGTCTCGGGGACTGGTGCGTCGAGGAGCGCCTCCCGGGCAGGATCGCTCCGCACGAGCTGGACGACGAGCTCATGGAGGACTGCATCGACTTCCTCGTCGCGCTGCATGGCATCGGGCGCGGGGAGCCCGGCCCGCCGCTGGCGGAGAGCGCGAAGACCCTGGCTGCCGCTTGCACCCGCAAGGACCATCGCGAGCGGGCCCTCGATCTCGGCCACCGGCTCGACGCTGAGCTCGGTCACGTGCCTCGCGGCTTCAGCCACGGCGACTTCTGGACGAACAACCTCCTCGTCGTGGAAAACCGGCTCCGAGGAGTGATCGACTGGGACGCTTCGAGGCCGGGCCGCCTTCCGCTCCTCGACCTCTTGCATCTGCAACTGAGCGCGCGCCGCGAGAAGACGCGCGAGTTCCTCGGCGTTGCCCTCGTCGGCCGCCAACTCCCGTGGGCCGAGGCGGGTGGAGATGACATCGTCGACGTGTACTGCCGCCGGATCGGGATCGACGTCGACGGGCCGCTCCTGACGTGGTTCGTGCTCGCGTACTGGATCGAGCGCATCGCGTTCGAGCTGTACCTCTTCCCGGACCGCGCACAGCGGCCCGTATGGATGCGGAACAACGTCGAGGTCGTGCTCGATGCGCTCGGCGCTCAAGAGTCGTCTCGCCCCGGCACGCGCCTGGTTTCGTAGGCGGGCATTCGTCTCGGGATGCGCCGCGGCTACCGGTAGCGGTAGTCGTCGATCGCCGCTGCGTCGGTGAGGACGACCGAGGCGTTCGTGACGCCGAGGCCCGAGAGGGTCGACTGGGCGGACCGGGCCTTCTCGCGAGTCGTCCGTCCTTGTCGCGCGACGATCAGGACGCGATCCGCCTTGATCGCGAGCGGGAACGCCTCCGCGACGAAGAGCGGCGGGCCGTCGAAGACGACGAAATCCGTCTCTGAGCGCAGCTGGTCGATGATGTCCTGGATCCGATCGCCGTTGACGATCGTCCCGGGATCGCGCGAGGGGCCGGTTCTGGCGCCGGCCGTCAGGACGCGCAGCCGGCCATCGCTACTCTCGACACCGATCTGGGTCGCCGCCTGGCCGTGAGCGACGAGCTGCGGGCCATCCACCGCGCTCCGGGACACGGCCTCGGTCACGCTGATCTCGCGCAAGGAATCTTCCAGGTCGGCACGCCCCATGAAGACCTCGCTGACGCCGTTCACATCGCGGTCGAGGCCGAAGTAGCGGTGCAGGCTCGGCCGACGGAGGTCTACGTCGACGCAGACGACGTCCTCTCCGCTCGTTGCGAGCGCGTACGCGAGGTTGGCTGCGACGAGGCTCTTGCCCTCCGAGGGCATCGGGCTCGTGACCAGGAGAGAGCGTCCGAGCTCGAGCGGCTGCGCGTAGAGCAGGTTCGCGCGTAACACCTCGACGGACGCGATGAGCGCGGGGTTTGCAGCCCGCGCCTGCACCACGGTCGCCCTCTTCCCTCCGCGGAGTCGCCTCGGCAGCGTCGCGATCACCGGGGCGCCCAGCCACTCCTCGGCATCGGCACGGCTCCTGATCCGTTCGTCGAGCCCCTCGCGCAGGAAGGCGAGCGCGATGCCGAACGCGAGCCCGAGGACGCCCGCGAACGCCAGCGTCCGGACGGGCCGCGGCGAGATCGGCTTCGAGGCGGTGACCGGATGGTCGAACACCTTCGCGTCGACGACAGGGAGCGCGTTGTTCTGGTTCGGCGAGGTCGAGCTCGCCGTGTCGCCGTAGAGCTCTTCGACGCGCTGGTCGAATACCGTGCCGACCTCCGTGAGGACGGCTGCCGCGGATCGCTTGCTGCCGGAGTCGAAGGAGATGTTGAGGACCGGGCTCCCGGGCGCGAAGCTCGAATGGAGCCGTCGCAGGAACCTGGTCGGCGTCGTGTTCAGGTTGAGAGCGCTGATCACCCGCCCGGCCACGATCTGGCTGTGGAGCATGCTGGTCGCCGTCTGCATCAGCTCGGTGTCGCCGAACACGCCCGGCTGACCGGGGGCGGTCGACTGCGAGATGCCCATGGTCATCGTCGCCCGGTAGACCGGGTCCTTCCGGAGCGTCAGGGCAGCCGCGATCGCGATCGTGACCCCGGTCACGAGCAGGATCAGCCAGGCCTGCCGGTTGAGAACGGCGAGGTACTGGTTGAGAGCCGAGGTGCCGGCTCGCGAAGACGGGATCGTGGGCTCGATGACGCTGTCCTGGACGCGGAAGGGCTGCTTCCCATTGTAGGTACTTCTCAAGGTGATCTCCTGGGCTTTGTGGTTCTGACTAGGGCGCTGCGATTGCGATGAGGATCGCGGCTCCGCGCGCGCCGGAGTTCGAGATGTAGGCAGTCCTCACTCCGGTTGCGCCGGCGGTCGCGATCTGCTGCGTCGCGACCTCCGTCTCGACGTTGTACTGGCCGCTCGTGCCGACGTCGAACTGCTCACGCATGAAGGCGGGCGGCGTGATGAAGAGCGGCGTGTTGATCGTCCCCCCGTAGACGAGGAGCGTCTTGGCGGCAGTCGTCGTGATCGACGGCGCGGTCAGGAAGAGCGTGTTCGTTCCCGTCGCCTGTCCGCCGGAGGCGTTGATCGGCGTGCTGCTCGCGCCTGTGATCGCGAGGATGCCGCCCGCGATCGCCTGGCTCGACCCGCTCATCGCGAAGACGTACGACGACGGCTCACTCGCGCCGGCGAACTTGTACCAGGCGTGGACCCGGGTGTTGTTGGCGTCGCTGTAGTCGGCGTTGGGAACTGCAGTCCAGCCGCTCGGCGGGGTCATGCTCACTGCGGCGCCCGATTGGTGCGAGACGATCGCCAGCAGCAGGTCGCCCTGAGCGGTGCCGGCGGGCTTGGCGAGCGTGATCGAGGCGGACGGATGGTTCGCGCTGCCCGATGACGACGAGCGGACGGCCGGCGAGCCCGGCGGCGGCGGAGGAGGCGCGGTATGGCACTGGTCGGTGCCGGAGTCGGTGAACGAGTGACCGGCCTCGGGCAGGAACTGCCAGTCGAAGTCGCTCTGGCGCAGAGTCAGCTTCAGCACGCCGAACGTGTCGTTGTTCCGGACCTGGCTGTTCGGCTGGCTCGTGCCGAAGTCGTAGTGGCTGTAGCCACCCGATCCGACGACGAACTGGCGCACCCCGTACTGCGGGTCGGCATTCCCGGCGGCGTCCTGCCGCGCGAAGCGTTCGTAATCATGGTCGTTGCCGCTGAGGACGAGCTCGACGCCGTGGTCGTACGCCGTCTCCCAGAACTGCTGCGTCGGGAAGTAGTCGCCGTGGATGCTGCCGGAGCTCCAGCGCGTCGCGTGCCAGAGAACCATCGTGCAGTCGGTCGGATGCGCGTTCAGGTCGTCCTCGAACCAGTGCTCCTGAGCCTCGGTGTTGCAGCCGGGCGCGACCTGGAAGTAGCACGAGGAGTTGAGGACGACGACGTGCCACATGCCCAGGTCGTAGCTGTAGTAGAGCTTCGAGGGGTCGAGCGCGGCTGCTCCGTACGGCGCGAGCTGGTCGTGGAAGTAGTTGACGAAGCCGACTCCCGGAGCCGTGCCGCCGGAGATGACGTCGTATTCGTGGTCGCCGATCATCGGGATCGTGCGCGCCTTCGCCTGGCCCCAGCTGCGGTCGTAGCACGCGAAGTCGGACGGCTGGCCGCTGTCGTACGCCGTGTCGCCGAGCGTGACCACCGTCGCGTTCGGGTTCTGGTTGAGGAGCGCCGCGGTTGCGTACGCACCGGAGAACGTGGGGTCGCACGCCGGGGACGAGATGTCGCCGGCGGCTAGCACCGTCACGCTCGAGCTCGGCGTGACCGTGAACGTGTTCGCGGTGCTCTGACCGAAGTTGCCGGCCGAGTCGCTCTGCTCCGCCCGCGCCGTGTAGGTGCCCTGCGGAAGCGCCTGGCCGGCGAGGACGCTGTAGCTGCCGCCGCCGCCGGCGGTCGTGTTCAACGTCTGGATCGGCGTGCCCGTGGGAGTGGGCCCGGACCAGACCTTGACCGTGACCGCGGTGCTGTCTCCGGCGGCCGTGCCTGCCGTTCCCTGGAACGACGGGGTCGGGTTGCCGCCCGAGCTGCCGTTCGCAGGTGCGGTGAGGGAGATCGTCGGTCCGGTCTGGTCGACCGCGAACGTGACGGGAACGCTCTGGCCGAGGTTCCCGCCGAGGTCGGTCTGCTCGGCCTGGCCCGTGTACGTCCCTTCCAGGAGCGGCGCCGGGCTGGTCGAGAACGCGCCGAAGGTGTCGCGGGTCGTCGTCAGCGTCTGCACCGGCGTCCCGACGGGCGCCGACCCGGAGTAGATCTTGACCGTGACCGTGGTCGAGTCTCCGAAGGCGGTCCCTCCGGTTCCGGCGAAGAGCGGTGTCGTCTGGGTCGTCCGCGTGCCCGCGAGCGGCTGGGTCAGTGTCACCACCGGCGGGGTCATGTCCTGGTCGGTGATCGTGAACGTGTTCGCCGCGCTCCGGCCGACGTTTCCGGCCAGGTCGAACTGCTCGACCTGAGCCGTGTACGTGCCGTTGACGAGCGGCGGCGCGGCGTCGACCGAGAAGCTGCCGGAGCTCAAGCTCGTGGTCAGCGTCCTGACGAGCGTCCCTGACGTGTCGGGGCCCGAGTAGACCTTGACGGTCACCTGCGCGGAATCACCGGACGCCGTGCCTCCCTGGCCGCTGAAGGTCGGAGGCGGGTTCTTGACGCTGCCGTTCGCGGGCGCGACGAGGGTCGGGGCCGGCGCGATCGTGTCGACGGTGAACGTGTTCGCCGTGCTCTTGCCGACGTTGCCGTTCGTGTCCGTCTGCTCGGCCTGTGCCGTGTAGAGGCCGTCCGCGAGCGCGGGGGAGACGTCGACCGAGTAGCTCGCGTCGACCTGGGCCGTCGCGAGCATCTGACGCACCGGGGTCCCGGTCGGGGTCGCGCCGCTGTAGACCTTCACGGTCACGGTCTGCGAGTCGCCGACGTCGTTCCCGGCCCGGCCGGCGAGCGTCGGAGTCGTGTCCGTCGTCGTGGAGCCGTTGGCCGGCGACGTCAGCGTCACCGCCGGAGCGACGGTGTCCGTGCGGCGGGCCGCGTCGTAGTGGGCCTTGATCCGCGCCGCGGAGAGGACGGTCGGATAGATGGCGACCTCGTCGAGCTTGCCGCCGAGGGAATAGGCGGTCGTCCCCTGCGCGCGTCCGAGGTTCAAAGGCTGCGTGTTCGGTGTGAGCTGAACGGTCGACGTGGCCGTGCCCTGCTGCGTTCCGTCCACGTAGATCCGCGCCGTCGCGTTGTCGTACGTGGCGACGACGTGGTGCCAGTTCGTGTCGAGGGCATTCGTCCCGGCCGCGACATACGACGTGCCGTTCCCGAAGTAGGCGGTGACACCGTTCGACGTGTTGAACCAGAGCGCGTAGTTCTCGAACTTCGACTGGCCGTTGCCGGGCTTGCCGACGATCACCTGGAAGGCCGCGTTCTTCGTCCGCTGCACCCAGGCCTCGACGGTGACCGCGTTCGTGATGTCGAGGCCCGCCGAGTCCGGCACGACCACGTAGTCGTCGACTCCGTCGAGCCGGGCGGCCGCGTCGGTGTCGCCGATGATCGCGCCCTGCTGGCCGAGCGTGACACCACCGGTGTAGGTGCCGGGGTTTCCACCCATCTGGTCGGCGGCGGCGGTCCCGCTCGTCTCACCGAGGCGCCAGTACGCGCGCGGGCTGTCGGACAGGATCACACTGCGGTAGCTCGTTCCGATGATGAACGTGTTCGCGCTGCTCAGTCCGAGGTTGCCGGCAGCGTCCTGCTGCTCGGCGCGCGCCGTGTACGTGCCCTGGGCGAGATCGGCCGAGGCGGGCACCGAGTAGACGCCGCCGGCCTGCGCCGTTGTCGTCAGCGTCTGGACGAGCGTGCCGTTCACGTCTCCGCCCGAGAAGACCTTGACGGTGACGGTCTGGCTGTCCCCGCTCGCGGTTCCGGCGACCCCGCCGAAGGTCGGGCGCGGGTTGGACGAGGAGCTGCCGTTGGCCGGGCTCGTCAGCGTGATGGTCGGGGCGGTCGCGTCGACCGTCCAGCTGAAGCTTGCGGCCGGGCCCTCGTTGCCCGCTGCGTCGGTGGCCTTGACGTCGAAGCTGTGCGGGCCGTCGCCGAGGCCCGAGTAGGCGACCGGGCTCGTGCAGGGGGCGAACGCGGCAGCGTCGAGGCGGCACTTGAAGGTCGCGCCGGTCTCGCCCGAGAAGGCGAGCGTCGCGCTTCGTGAGCTCGTGACCGCGGGTGGATGCGAGGTGATCGACGGCGCCGCCGGCGGGGTTGCGTCGATCGAGAACGTGTTCGCCGAGCTGAATCCGGTGCCGCCGGCGTCGGACTGCTGGGCCTGCGCCGTGTAGGTCCCGTCGACGAGCGCCGGCGAGGCCTCGACGCTGTACGCGCCCGTGAAGTCGACCTGGGCCAGGAGCGTCTCGACCGGCGTGCCCTGCGCGACGATCCCCGGGTAGATCTTGACGACGACGTTCTGGTCGTCTCCGACGTCCGTTCCCCCGACGCCCGCGAAGAGCGGAGTCGCGTCGTTCGTCGAGCTGCCCTGGCCGGGCTGTGTGAGCGTCACGACCGGCGGCGCGCTGATCAACCAGCCGTAGGTGGCCGGCGAGCTCACGTTGCCCGCAGCGTCGGCCGCCTTGACGTCGAACGTGTGCGCACCGTCGGCGAGCGCGCTGTACAGCTTCGGGCTCGAGCACGCGGTGAACGCAGCCCCGTCGAGGCGGCAGGTGAAGGTCGCTCCGCTCTCGCCCGAGAACGTGAACGTGGCGTTCGACGAGCTCGTCGGGTTGGGCGGGAACGAGTCGATCGAGGGGGCCGCCGGAGGGGTCACGTCGATGCGCCACGAGTACGACGCGGCCGGTCCCACATTGCCCGCCGGGTCCTCGGCCTTGACGGCGAAGGTGTGCTGCCCTTCGGCGAGGTCGAGGTAGCCGACCGGGCTCGCGCACTCAGGAGTGAAGGGCGCGCCGTCGAGCGAGCACTCGAGCTCTGCTCCGGCCTCGGCCGTGAAGTCGAACGTCGCGACCGTCGCGTTGGTCGGGTCCGTCGGCTTCGAGGTGATCGAGGGTGCCGACGGAGGAGTCGTGTCGACTGTCCAGGTGTCGCTCGTCGGTGTGCTTTCGTTGCCGGCCGCGTCGCGCGCCTTGACCTGGAACGTGTGCGACCCGTCGGCGAGCCCCGAATAGGTGACCGGGCTCGTGCAGGCTGCGAAAGCGGCAGCATCGAGCCGGCAGAGCAGCGTCGCGCTTCCGTCCGTGTCGGAGAAGGAGAACGTCGCGCTCGTCGAGTTGGTCGGGTCCGGCGGGCTCGAGCCGATCGTCGGCGCCGGGGGCGACGTCGCGTCGATCGTCCAGCCGAAGGTCGCGGCCGTGCTTTCGTTGCCTGCGGCGTCGGTGGCCTTGACGTCGAAGCTGTGCGGGCCGTCGCCGAGGCCGGAGTAGTTCGCTGGGCTCGTGCAGCCGGCGAAGGCGTCGCTGTCGAGGCGGCACTTGAAGGTCGCGCCTGACTCGCCCGAGAACGAGAACGCCGCGTTGCCGGACGTGCTCAGAGCCGGCGGGTGCGAGTCGATCGACGGCGGCGCCGGCGGGGTCGAGTCGATCGTGAACGTCGTCGCCGGGCTGAAGCCGGTGCCGACCGCGTCGGACTGCTGCGCCTGGGCCGTGTACGTCCCGTCGCCCAGCGCGGGGGAGGCCTCGACGCTGTACGCGCCGGTGAAGTCGACCTGCGTGACGACGCTCTCGACCGGCGTGCCCTGCGCGACCGTTCCTGCGTAGACCTTCACGGTCACGTGCGGGTCGTCGCCGATGCCGATTCCGCCGACGCCCGTGAAGAGCGGGGTCGCGTCGTTGGTCAGCGTGCCCTGGACCGGCTGGGTGAGGGTCACGATCGGCGGGAGGCTGATCAACCAGTTGATCGTCGCAGCGGAGCTGTCGTTGCCCGCGGCGTCTCGCGCCCTCACGTCGAAGGAGTGCGACCCCTCGGCGAGCCCCGAGTAGCTCGCCGGGCTGCTGCACGGGGCGAACGCGGCCCCGTCGAGGCGGCAGTTGAAGGTCGCGCCGACCTCGCCGGAGAACGTGAACGCTGCGCTCGACGAGCCCGAGGGGTTCGGCGGGAACGAGGTGATCGCCGGCGCTGCAGGGGCGGTGACGTCGATCGTCCACGAGTAGGACGCCGCTGGCCCGACGTTGCCGACCGCGTCCGTCGCCTTGACGGAGAACGAATGCTGGCCCTCGGCCAGGTTCGAATAGCTCACCGGGCTCTGGCAGGCCGAGAACGCGGCGCCGTCGAGCTGGCAGGTGAACGCCACTCCCGCCTCACCCGTGAAACCAAAGGTCGCGCTCGTCGCGTTCGTCGGAGTCTGCGGCTTCGAGGTGATCGACGGCGCGGCCGGCGCGGTCGTGTCGACCCGCCACGTGTAGCTCGTCACCGTGCTCTCGTTCCCGGCCGCGTCGCGTGCCTTGACCTGGAAGGTGTGCGACCCGTCGGCGAGCCCTGAGAACGTCGTCGGGCTCGTGCAGGTCGCGAAGGCGGCGGCGTCGACGCGGCAGAGAAGCGTCGCCGTCGCGTCGGTGTCGGAGAAGGTGAAGGTCGCGCTCGCCGAGCCGCTGGGATCGGTCGGCCGCGAGGAGATCGTCGGCGCCGGCGGCGCGGTTGCATCGACCGAGAACGCCGGCAGGTCGACCGAGAGGGTGTTCGCGGTTCCCTGCTGCAGGCGCAGCTTCCAGGCGCCCTCGTTCGTCGACGCGAAACTGACGCAGGGCCGCGTCTCGTAGTTCGACTCGCGGTTCCAGTTCGAGCCCGAGTTCGTGGTGTTCGGCCGGTACTGGAGGAACGTGCTGCTCGGTAGCAGGCCGCTCGCGTCGGCGTCGGCCCGGTCGCTGTTGGCCGTGTTGGCGCAGACGACGGAGCCCGACGGGAACACCCAGGTGGTGCTCCAGTTGCTCGTCGAGGGCTTCGCCCCTCGGACGAGCACGAAGGCGGTATCACCGGGCCGGAAGGAGCTCTTCGCGGTCGTCAGCGTCGCGTCCGAGTACGCCGTCACCCGCGCCACGTAGAAGGTCTTGCTCGCGGTCTTGCCGGGCGATCCGGTGCAGGTCGAGCTCGTGTACTGGTTGAGCGTGTACTTCCACCCCGCCGAGCCGGACAGCGGGTCGTTCGCGGCGACCGTGTACGTGTTGTCGGCCGTGTTGAACTGGCTCGCCGGCTGGCAGGCCGTCGTCAGGTGCGTGGCGCCACCCGAGTCGGTGACGACGAACCGGTAGTACCGGCCCGTGTCCGCGCCGCCCTCTGGGTAGATCACGTTCCCGGCGGTGAACAGGTACGTCTCCGTGCCGCTCGCGCCACCGAGGCGCAGCCGGTCGAAGGAGAAGACGCCGTTCGCCGCTGGCGCCGAAGCGGCGAGCAGCGAGGTCGCACACAGAAGAGCGAGAGCCGCGAGCAAGATCCCGCGGGCCCAGGGGGCTCGGCCGTGCCCGAATCGCCGGATCAGAGGACGCATCGTGTTGGCTCCGGCCGTAAACCGCTACGGCCTGTCGGCACCCCTAGTCCGCCGCCCTGATGCGCCGAAGCCTCGAGAGCCTGCTGTTGCCATTCGTCCCGTGCAGGGCGGCTCCGTTGAGGTGATGCGCACCGTTTCCGTTCCCGTTGGCGTGTCCGTTTCCGTTCACGTGGCCGTTGCCGTTCACGTGGCCGTTGCCGTTGGCGTGGCCGTTGCCGTTCCCGTTGCCGTTCGCGTGCTCCTCGCCCTCGAGCCAGACGTTGATCGCGCGCTCGTAGTCCTCCTGGCGACCGATGTCGAACCAGAGGCCGGTGTGGTCGTACGCGCCGACCGGCTCGCCTGCCTCGAGGAGAACGCGGACGAGATCCGGGAAGTCGAAGTACTCGCCGTGCGGGACGCGGTCGATCACGTCGGGCTCCATGACGTAGATGCCCATGCTCACGCGGGACGAGATCGTCGGCTTCTCCTCGTACTCGCGCACGCGGGAGCCCTCGTCGAGGTGGAGCAGCCCGTAGTCGATCTTGATCGAGCGCTCGCGGGTCGCGATCGTCAGCGCGTTGCCCTGGTCGCGGTGGAACCCGACGAGCTCCTCGTAGTCGATAGTCGTCAGGACGTCGCCGTTCATGACGATGAAGGTGTTGTCGAGCCCCTCGACGAGCCGGAGCGGGCCGGCCGTGCCGAGGGCCTCCTGCTCGCGGACGTAGGTGATGTTGACGTGGCCGTTCTCACGGCTCTCGAAGACCGCCTCGATCAGGTGCGCGAGATAGCCGACGCAGAAGTTGACGTCGACGATGCCCGCGTTCTCGAGCTGGCCGACGACGACCTCGAGGATCGATCGGTCGCCGATCGGCATCAGCGGCTTCGGCAGCACCGAGGTGTACGGCGCGAGCCGCGTGCCCCGGCCGCCGGCGAGGATGACCGCCTGCACGTCGCGCAGGCTGCTCTTGCCGTTCATCTGGATGTGCCCGTTCACGTCGGCGAGCAGGTCGCGGGACAGTGCGAGATCGGAAGTCCAGCTGGCCATCGCTACGACGCCTTCTGCTCGAGGAGGAGGGTGGGGGCGAGCTCTTCGTTCGGAACCGTCCGCGGCGCACGCGGCGTGAGCCGCCCCGTCGACCGGTGGACGGCGACTTCGCGTCCGCCGACGACGGCCCGCAGCGTCCACCAGAGGACCTTGATGTCCATCCCGATGGTGCGCTGCTGCGCGTAGAGGCAGTCCATCCCGATCTTCTGCGGGAGGATCCGGTTGACGTAGTGCCCCATCCGGTCGTCGGGATCGAGCACCTCGGTCTCGGACGCGAACGCGAGCTGCGAGAGACCAGTGATGCCCGGTCGGACCTCGAGGATCGTCGAGTACGCATCGCTGCGCAGCTCGACGAAGGCTGGATCCTCTGGGCGAGGTCCGACCAGGCTCATCTCGCCTTTGAGGACATTCCAGAGCTGCGGCAGCTCATCGAGTTTCGTCCTGGCGAGAAAGCTGCCCAGGCGGGTGAACCGCACATCGTCCGGAGACGAGAGCGCCGGGCCGGAGGCGCCGTCGTGCATCTTCCGGAACTTGAGCATGTGCAAAGCCCGCCCGCGCAGGCCGACTCGCCTGCAGCGGTAGAAGGCCGGGCCCGGGCTATCGAGTCTGATCGCGACTGCCAGGACCGCGATCAGCGGGCTGGCGAGCACGAGCAAAATGGCGGAGAACGCGAAGTCGACCGCGCGCTTCAGGCCGCGATCGACGCGATCGAGGAAGGGTGCAGCAGTCATCCGCTCCCCTTCGTCCATCGCAGTCCCCCGTTTGAACCAACCGTTGCCGGAATCGTGCCGCAACGATTCCCACCTCTCTCTCCCTTAGGCACTCCCCAGTGCCAATTGTCCGCTTACGCCTGCCGGTCGGCACCTCGCCTTTTCGGTACCTACCGATTTCTACTCAAAAACGCTCTTTTGTTATGGCACATTCCCGCCGATTCCGCAAGGGTAACTTGGTGAAGTTTCTGTTTGCGTTCGTTTGTACTTACTGGACGCGCTTCGAACCGGTTTTCTTGCTGTCACGCTAAGTTCTGACAGGTTCACTCTGGTTTCCACCCCGAGGCGAGGTTTCCGATGACGAGCTCACGAGCAGCTTCAAGCGCAGGATGGGCCGTGCCACTGGCCGACGTGCTCGTCGACGACGAGCTGCGGTCGGTGGTGGACGAGGTCGTCGACTCGGGCTGGTGGAGCATGGGCCCGAAGGTCGAGGAGTTCGAGGCCGCGTTCGCCGAGTTCACGGAAACGAAGCACGCCTTCGCCGTTGCGAACGGCACTGCGGCGTTGCACCTGGCGCTGCTCGCGGCCGGCTGCGGGCCGGGGGACGAGGTCATCCTGCCGTCGCTCAACTTCGTCGCTGCGGCGAACGCGATCGGGCACACCGGGGCAACGCCGGTCTTCTGCGACATCACCGGCCCCGATGACCTGAACCTCGACCCTGCGGACCTCAAGGCTGCGGTCACCCCGAGCACGAAGGCCGTGCTGCTCCTGCACTACGGCGGTTATCCGTGCGATGTCGCCGCCGTGCGCGCACTCGCCGAGGAGCGCGGGCTGATCGTCCTCGAGGACGCCGCGCACGCGCCGGGGGCGAGCTGGCACGGTGAACCGTGCGGTTCGCTCGGCCGCGTCGGGTGCTTCAGCTTCTTCTCGAACAAGAACCTGCCGGTCGGCGAGGGCGGGATGATCGTCACCGACGACGACGAGCTCGGCCAGAGCCTGCGCCTGCTGCGCTCGCACGGGATGACGACGCTCACCTGGGAGCGCCATCGCGGCCACGCGGCGAGCTACGACGTCGTGGAGCGCGGCTTCAACTACCGGCTCGACGAGCTCCGCGCGGCGATCGGTCTCCATCAGCTCCGGCGCCTGCCGGCGGAGAACGCACGGCGCCGCGAGCTCACCGAGCGCTACCGCGAGCGGTTGCACGGGGTCAGCGGGATCACGATCCCGTTCGGCGAGGTCGACGTGGGCAGCGTCTCCGCGCACCACCTCGCAGTCGCGCTCCTGCCCGAGGGCCGGCGAGACGGGATCCGCGCCGCGCTGGCCGACCGGCGCATCCAGACGAGCGTCCACTACCCGCCGATCCACCGCTTCTCGTACTACGCGGAGCTCGGCGCGCGACGCGCGCTGCCGCGAACCGAAGCCGCCGCGGAGCGCGTCGTGACGCTGCCCCTCTACGGCCACATGACCGATGAGCAGTCCGACCTCGTGGTCGACGCGCTGCTCGAGACGGTCGAAGGGCACGCGTGAGCTGGTCGGGTCGCAAGGTGCTCGTCACCGGCGCCGCGGGGTTCATCGGGAGCCACCTCACTGAGGCGCTCGCGCGCGACGGCGCCGAGGTGCGGGCGTTCGTCCGCTACAACTCGCGCAACGACTACGGCTGGCTCGAGCAGCTCGACGAGACGCTCCGCGACGAGGTCGAGATCTTCCGCGGCGACCTCGCGAACCCGGAGGCCGTCGCCAACGCGGTGGATGGGCGCGAGATCGTCTTCCACCTCGGCGCGCTGATCCCGATCCCGTACTCGTACCAGCACCCGCGCGAGTTCGTCGAGGCGAACGCGGTCGGGACGTTGAACGTGCTGGAGGCCGCCCGGCGCGGCTCGGTCCGGCGTGTCGTGCACACGTCGACGAGCGAGGTCTACGGGACGGCGCAGCGCGTCCCGATCGACGAGGAGCACCCGCTCAACGCGCAGTCGCCGTACGCCGCGACGAAGATCGCCGCCGACCAGCTCGCGCTGAGCTTCTGGCGCTCGATGGAGACGCCGGTCGTCGTCGCGCGGCCGTTCAACACGTACGGCCCCCGGCAGTCGGCCCGCGCGGTGATCCCGACGCTGATCACGCAGGCGCTCGCGCTCGAGAGCGTCGAGCTCGGCTCCACGCACCCGACGCGCGACTTCCTGTACGTCGGTGACCTCGCGCGTGGCTTCATGCGCTGCGCCGAGGCCGACGGGGTCGAGGGCGAGGTGATCAACCTCGGCACCGGAACGGAGATCACGATCGCGGAGCTCGCCGAGACCGTCTTCCGCCTCGTCGGCCGCGAGTCCGCGCTGACGTTCTCGGAGGAGCGGGCGCGGCCCGAGAAGAGCGAGGTCGAGCGGCTGCTCGCCGACGCGACCAAGGCGAAGCGGCTGCTCGATTGGCAGGCGAAGGTCTCCCTCGAAGAGGGCCTGCAGCGGACGATCGAATGGTTCGAGGGCTCGCTCGACGCGTACAAGCCCTCGATCTACAACGTCTAGCCTCCTAGAACGTCCATTCGCCGTTCTCCTGGACGACCTCGCCGTCGAGCTCGATCCGGCCCCCGTTGCGCAGGTCCTTGACCATGTCCCAGTGCGTGGCGGACTTGTTCTTGCCGCCGACGACCGGGATGCCGGCGCCGATGGCGAGGTGAATCGTCCCGTACATCTTCTCGTCGAAGAGCGTGTTCCGCATGTGCCGCTGGATGCCCGGGTTGCAGCCGATCCCGAACTCGCCGAGCACACGCGCGCCCTCGTCGATGTCGAGCGCGCGCATGAGCACGTCCTCGTTCGACGTCGCCGAAGCTTCGACGACGCGCCCGTTCTCGTAGCGCATGCGGACACCGTCGACGACGTCCGGCTCCTGCACGGCCGGATACTCCGAGAAGCTGACGACGCCCTCGGTCGAGTCCTCGACCGGGCAGTAGAAGACCTCGCCGCCGGGCATGTTCATGTGCCCGTCGTCGACCTCTCCCTCGCGGCCGGCGATGCTGAAGCGCAGGTCGGTGTCCTGGCCGACGATCCGCACCTCCTCCGCGGGATCGAACCGCTCCTTGATCCGCTTCATCTTCTCGCCCTCGGCATCCCAGTCGAGCAGCACCGAGCCGAAGAGGAATTCCTCGAAGTCGCGCAGGCTCATCCCCGCCTCCTGCGCGAGCGCCGGGGTGGGGTAGCGGCACGTCACCCACGGGATGTCGAGCGCGAGCCGGCGTGCGATGAGCGGACGCGCGCCCTTCGCGATCGCTTCGCGCTGCTCCTCGGGCAGCCCGACGCCGGCGCGCGTGTTCTCCGGCGCACCAACCCGGATCCACGCGTCGCATTCGTCCTCGATCTTGACCCGCAGCGGGGAGCGCTCGGCGACGAGCTCGGGCGGCGCGGTCTCGGCCCAGACGTCCTCGAAGGGCCAGAAGTCCATGCCACCGAAGCTGAGCTGGACGAGCGGGACCGCCTTGCGCCTCCCGATCGCGCGGATGATCTCCTCGATCAGCGGCCGTGCGTGCGTGCTGCCGACCACGACGACCTCCCAGCCCGGCTGGGCGTCGATGCACCGCTCGACGAGAAGGCGTGCGTACTGCTCGATGCGTGGATCAGCCACTGTTCCCCCTTGCTATAGTCAGACTTAGATTTTTTCCAATCACAGGACTAAAGGAGTAGACGCATATGGCAAAGACCATCGGAATCGACCTCGGGACGACCAACAGCTGCATGGCCGTGCTCGAGGGCGGTGAGCCTACCGTCATTCCGAACGCTGAGGGCGGGCGCACGACACCGTCCGTGGTCGCGTTCACGAAGGACGGACAGCGGCTCGTCGGCCCGCCGGCCAAGCGCCAGCAGGTGACGAACCCGCAGAACACGATCTTCTCGATCAAGCGCTTCATGGGCCGCAAGTTCGGCGAGGTGTCCGAGGAGATGAAGATCGTGCCGTACGACGTCGTCGACGGCGAGAACGGCGACGTGCGCGTCAAGGCCGAGGGCAAGGAGTACGCGCCGCCGGAGATCTCCGCGATGATCCTCCAGAAGCTGAAGACGGACGCCGAGGCGTACCTCGGCGAGCCGGTCACCGACGCGGTGGTCACGGTCCCGGCCTACTTCAACAACGCGCAGCGCGAGGCGACGAAGGACGCCGGCAAGATCGCCGGCCTCAACGTCGTCCGCATCATCAACGAGCCGACCGCAGCCTCGCTCGCCTACGGGCTCGAGAAGGAGAACGACCAGACGATCCTCGTCTGGGACCTCGGCGGCGGCACGTTCGACGTCTCGATCCTCGAGCTCGCCGAGGGCGTGTACGAGGTGAAGGCGACGAACGGCGACAACCACCTCGGCGGCGACAACTTCGACAAGGCGATCGTCGACTGGATGGTCGCCGAGTTCAAGAAGGACCAGGGCATCGACCTGGCCGCCGACAAGATGGCGCTCCAGCGTCTCTACGAGGCCGCGGAGAAGGCGAAGATCGAGCTCTCGTCGACGATGACGACGCAGATCAACCTGCCGTTCATCACCGCGACGCCGGAGGGTCCGAAGCATCTCGACCTCCAGCTCACGCGCGCGAAGCTGAACGAGCTCACGGCTGACCTCCTCAAGCGGACGGTCGAGCCCACGAAGCAGGCGCTCGCCGACGCTGGCCTGGAGCCGAGCGCGATCGACCACGTCGTCCTGGTCGGCGGCATGACCCGTATGCCGGCGGTCGTCGACGAGGTCAAGGAGCTGATCGGCAAGGAGCCGCACAAGGGCGTCAACCCGGACGAGGTCGTCGCTGTCGGCGCGGCCATCCAGGGCGGCGTTCTGCGTGGCGAGGTCAAGGACGTGCTTCTGCTCGACGTGACTCCGCTCTCGCTCGGGATCGAGACCAAGGGCGGCGTCTTCACGAGGCTGATCGACCGCAACACGACGATCCCGACGAAGAAGTCCGAGGTCTTCTCGACGGCCGAGGACAACCAGCCGTCGGTCGAGATCCACGTCGCGCAGGGCGAGTCGGAGATGGTCGCCTTCAACAAGACGCTCGGCAAGTTCCAGCTCGTCGGCATTCCGCCGGCACCGCGGGGCATGCCGCAGGTCGAGGTCACGTTCGACATCGACGCGAACGGGATCATCAACGTCTCGGCGAAGGACCTCGGCACCGGCAACGAGCAGCAGATCAAGATCGAGGGCGGCTCGGGCCTGAGCGAGGACGAGGTGCAGCGGATGATGTCCGACGCCGAGTCGCACGCAGACGAGGCGCACAAGCTGCGCGAGCTCGCCGACGCGCGCAACATGGCCGAGCAGCTCGCGTACCAGACCGAGCGCACCCTGAAGGACAACCGCGACAAGCTCGACGAGTCCGAGGCCTCGACGATCGAGGGTCGGATCATGGAGCTGAGGGGCGTGCTCGAGAGCTCGGACGTGAACGAGATCCGCGAGAAGACGCAGGCGCTCCAGGAGGCGTCGCAGAAGCTCGCCGAGGCCGTGTACGCCCAGGCGACCGCGCAGCAGGCGCAGTCGGCGTCCGGCGGCAACGGGGCCGAGTCGTCCGATGACGAGGTCGTCGAAGAGGCCGACTACGAGGTCATCGACGAGGAAGAGGAGGCGAAGAAGGCTTGACGCCCGACGAGCCTCAGCAGAACCCCGAAGAGGCTTTGCAACAGTCTGTTGCAAAGCCCGACGACGCCGAGGTGGACGAGCTGGAGGCGCTCCGGAACGAGAACGAGGAGCTGATCGACACGCTCCAGCGCCTCCAGGCCGACTTCGACAACTACCGCAAGCGGGCCGCGCGCGATCAGGAGAGCCTGGTCGCGCGGGCCGGCGAGCGGATCGTCAAGGAGCTGGTCCCGATCCTGGATGACCTGGAGCGTGCGCTCGAGGCCGCCGAACAGCACGAGGAGGCGCAGCTCGAGGATGGCGTGAAGCTCGTCCACCGCCAGCTCGAGCAACTGCTCGCGAAGGAGGGCCTGGCCGTCGTCGAGACCGACGGCAGGTTCGACCCGCACGTGCACGAGGCGCTCCTGACCCAGCCCTCCGACGCAGACGAGGGCTCCGTGATCGAGGTGCTCCAGAAGGGCTACCGCCTCGGCGACCGCGTGCTGCGCCCGGCGAGGGTGGTGGTCGCCGGCCCGAAGGAGGAGCCGGGTGGCGACCAGGCCTAGGCATCGCTTGCGATGCCGCCTTCAGGACGCGCGGGCTGTGCCCGTGCGTCCGCCTGAAATGACCAGTCGATCCGATTGGATCAATGGCTACCCGCTCTAAGGACCTCTACGACGCGCTCGGCGTCAAGCACGGCGCGTCGCAGGACGAGATCAAGAAGGCGTACCGCAAGCTCGTCCGCGAGCACCACCCGGACAAGAACCCGGGCGACAAGGAGGCCGAGGAGCGCTTCAAGGAGATCCAGGGCGCGTACGACGTCCTGTCCGATCCCGAGAAGCGCAAGCAGTACGACGCCTTCGGCTCGGCCGACGGACGTCCCGGCGGATTTCCGGGCGGCGGCGCTGGCGGGCCGGGCGGGTTCGACTTCGACTTCGGCGACATCTCCGATCTCTTCGGAGGACGGTTCGGCGACATGTTCGGCGGCGGTACGCGGGGGCGTCAGCCGTCGGGCCGCGGTGCGGACGTGCAGGCGCACCTCAACCTCTCGTTCGAGGACTCGCTCAAGGGCGTCGAGACACAGATCCCCGTCGAGCTCGACACGACCTGCCGCGAGTGCGGCGGCTCGGGCGCCCAACCGGGGACCGCGCCGATCGTCTGCCCCGACTGCCGCGGCCGGGGCGTGGTCACTGAGAGCCAGGGCCTCTTCGGCCTCTCGCACACGTGCCCGCGCTGCCACGGCAACGGCACGGTGATCGAGAAGCCGTGCCCGCGCTGTCACGGCTCGGGCCGCGAGCGGCGGACACGGCGCTACAAGGTCAAGATCCCGGCCGGCGTCAAGAACGGGACGCAGATCCGGCTCAAGGGCAAGGGCGAGCCCGGCTACGGCGGCGGTCCGGCAGGCGACCTGATCGTCGTCACGCGTGTGGCGGAGTCGCCGACGTACAAGCGGCGCGGCGCGGATCTCGAGGTCGAGGTCCCCGTCACGTTCGCCGACGCCGCGCTCGGGGCGAAGGTCGAGGTGCCGACGCCGGAGGGCCCGGTCTCGCTGAAGGTTCCGGCCGGATCCGAGAGCGGGAAGCTGCTGCGGATCAAGGGCCGCGGCGCCCCGAAGCTGAAGGGCAAGGGCAACGGCGACGTCCTCGCGCGCCTGAAGATCGCGGTTCCGAAGAAGCCGAACAAGAAGGAGAGGGAGCTGCTCGAGGAGCTCCGGAAGGTGCAGAAGGCCTGATGGACGATCGGCCCCGCTACATGATCAGCGTCGCCGCCGACCTCGTCGGGATGCACCCGCAGACGCTGCGCATCTACGAGACGAAGGGCCTGGTCACGCCGCAGCGCACGGCCGGGAACACGCGGCTCTACTCCGAGGCCGACCTCGACCGCCTCCGCTTGATCCAGCAGCTGACGACGGAGCTCGGGCTCAACCTCGCCGGCGTCGAGCACGTGATCAGGCTCGAAGAACAGATTCGCCGCATGCAGCGGACGATGGAGCGCCTCGAGCGCGACATGCGCGAGGCGATCGCGCAGGTGCACAAGCAGTACCGCCGCGACCTCGTCCCGTACGACCCTGAAAAGGCCCAACTCGTGAGGACTCGATGGACTTCAACAGGCTGACGGTCAAATCGCAGGAGGCGATCGCCGCCGCGCAGGAGCTGGCGCGCCGCCGCGGCAACCCGGAGATCGTTCCCGCGCACCTACTGCTCGCGCTCCTCGACCAGGAGCTGCCGCAGACGCTGCTCGGCGAGCAGGCGGCCGAGGTGCGCGCCAAGGCGGACGCCGACGTCGCGCGGCTCCCGTCACTCCAGGGCGCCGCCCAGCAGCCGAGCGCCTCGACCGCCTTCTCCCGCGTGCTCGACCGCGCCGAGGACGAGATGCGGAAGCTCGAGGACGAGTACATCTCGACCGAGCACCTGCTGCTAGCGCTCGACGTCGTCCAGCGCGACGAGCTGCTCGCGAAGCTGAAGGACGTGCGCGGCGGCCAGCGCGTCACGTCGCAGGATCCGGAAGGCACGTACCAGGCTCTGGAGAAGTTCGGCCGCGACCTGACTGAGCTCGCCGAGCAGGGCAAGCTCGACCCGGTCATCGGCCGCGACGAGGAGATCCGGCGCGTGATCCAGGTGCTCTCGCGGCGCACGAAGAACAACCCGGTGCTGATCGGCGACCCGGGCGTGGGGAAGACCGCGATCGTCGAAGGCCTCGCACAGCGGATCGTCGCCGGCGACGTGCCCGAGGGCCTCAAGGGCAAGCGCGTCTGGGCGCTCGACATCGGCGCGCTGCTCGCCGGCTCGAAGTACCGCGGCGAGTTCGAGGAGCGCATCAAGGCCGTGCTCGCCGAGATCAAGAACGCGGAGGGCGAGATCGTCCTCTTCATCGACGAGCTGCACACGATCGTGGGCGCGGGCGCGGCCGAGGGGGCCGTCGACGCGGCCAACCTCCTCAAGCCGATGCTCGCCCGCGGTGAGCTGCGCGCGATCGGCGCGACGACGCTCGACGAGTACCGCAAGCACATCGAGAAGGACGCGGCGCTGGAACGGCGCTTCCAGCCGGTGTTCGTCGGCGAGCCGTCCGTCACGGACACGATCGCGATCCTGCGCGGGCTCAAGGAGCGCTACGAGGCGCACCACGGCGTGCGCATCCGAGACGCGGCGCTCGTCGCAGCGGCAGTGCTCTCCGATCGCTACATCTCGGACCGCCAGCTGCCCGACAAGGCGATCGACCTCATCGACGAGGCGGCGTCGCGGCTGCGGATGGAGATCGACTCCGCCCCGCTCGAGCTCGACGAGGCCGAGCGCCGTGTGCGCCAGCTCGAGATCGAGCTCGCCGCGCTGGGCAAGGAGTCGAAGGAGCGCCGGGAGCCGGTCGAGCGCGACCTGTCCGAGGCGAAGAGCCTGCGAGACGAGCTCGCCGCGCGCTGGTCGCGGGAGAAGGAGGCGCTCGACCGCGTCAGCGAGATCAAGCGATCGATCGACGAGCTGCGCATGGAGGCCGAGCGCGCCGAGCGCCACGGCGACCTCGAGCGTGTCGCCGAGATCCGCTACGGCGAGCTGCCCGAGCTGGAGCGCGAGCTCGAGGACCGCGCCGAGCCCGAGGGCGAGCCGATGGTCAAGGAAGAGGTCGACGAGGACGACGTCGCCGCCGTCGTCGCGCGCTGGACGGGGATTCCGGTCTCACGGCTGCTCGAGGGCGAGACCGAGAAGCTCATTCACATGGAGGACCGCCTGCATCAGCGCGTGGTCGGGCAGGACAAGGCCGTCGAAGCCGTGGCGAACGCGCTGCGGCGTGCACGGTCGGGCCTCCAGGACCCGAACCGCCCGATCGGCTCGTTCGTCTTTCTCGGCCCGACGGGAGTGGGGAAGACCGAGCTCGCGCGCGCCCTCGCCGAGTTCATGTTCGACGACGAGCGGGCCATGGTCCGCTTGGACATGTCCGAGTACCAGGAGAAGCACACGGTCTCGCGGCTCGTCGGCGCACCGCCGGGCTACGTCGGCTTCGAGGAGGGCGGCCAGCTGACCGAGGCCGTCCGCCGCCGCCCGTACTCGGTCGTCCTGCTCGACGAGATCGAGAAGGCGCATCCCGAGGTCTTCAACATCCTGCTCCAGGTGCTCGACGACGGCCGCCTGACCGACGGCCAGGGCCGCACCGTCGACTTCCGCAACACGGTGCTGATCATGACCTCGAATGTCCCGAGTGAGGCCGCGATGCGCGAGACGTTCCGGCCCGAGTTCCTGAACCGGATCGACGAGATCGTCGAGTTCGAGCCGCTCACGCGCGACCAGATCGGCGAGATCGTCGAGCTCCAGCTCGCGCGGCTGCGGCAGCGCCTCGCCGAGCGAGGCCTGTCCCTCGAGCTGACGGACGCCGCGAAGGAGCACCTCGCCGAGGCGGGCTGGGACCCGACGTACGGCGCGCGGCCGCTGAAGCGCGCGATCCAGCGCCAGGTCGAGAATCCGCTCGCGCTCCGGCTCCTCGAAGGCGACTTCGAGGAGGGCGACACGGTGCGGGTCGATGCTCCTGACGCCGAGCTTACGTTCGAGAAAGCGCCGGCCCCAGAGCCTGCCGCCGCCTGACGATGAGCACGCTGGTCGCGCCTGCCGAGGTCGAGCTCCGCGAGCCGGTCGTCCACGACGACGTCGAGCAGGAGCGGCCCTGGGTCGTGATCGTCTGGAACGACCCGATCAACCTCATGTCGTACGTGACCCTCGTCTTCCAGAAGCTCTTCGGCTTCAGCCTCGCCAAGGCGACGAAGCTGATGCTCCAGGTGCACAACGAGGGCAAGGCGGTCGTCTCGAGCGGCAATCGCGAGAAGTCCGAGCTCGACGTCGCGCGGCTGCACGCGCACGGGCTCTGGGCGACGATGCAGCAGGACTGAGTGTTCTCGCGCAGGAATTTCCAGCGTCAGGGGGACCGGGTGCGCCTGCGGCTCGACGTGCACGAGCGGCTCCTCCTGACCGATCTCCTCGACGAGCTCGGGCGGCTGCTCGACGACCCCGACGACCCCGAGCTGCGGCGCCTGTTCCCGCCCGCGTACTCCGACCAGGTCGAGGACGAGCAGTACCGCTCTCTCGTCCGCGACCAGCTCGTCTCCGGCCGCGCGAAAGCACTCGCGACGGTTCGCGAGACGCTGGTCGACGAGACGCTCGACCTCGAGCAAGCCGACCAGTGGCTGCGCGCGCTGAACGACATGCGCCTGGTACTCGGTACGCGCTGGGACGTGACCGAGCAGCTGGACTACGCGGCGCTCGACCCGGACGAGCCGCGCGACCGCGAGCTGGCGGTCTACGGCTACCTGTCCTGGCTCCAGGAGCAGCTGGTCGAAGCGCTTCAGCCCGCGTCGGGCAAGTAGTCCGCGCCGCTTTGCTCCGGCGGGGCTCCGACGATGAAGACGGCCATGTCCTCCTCGCCGAGGTTCGCCACCTGGAGCGCCGTGCCGGCCTCGACGACGGCGACCGATCCACGCGGGAGCTCGAACGCCTCGGCCGGGTCGCCGAGATAGAGCGTCGCGGTCCCTTCCAGCACGACGAACACCTCCTCCTGCGCGCGCTCCGCGTGCCGCCGGCCTCGTGTGCCGGGCGGATAGCGCCAGATGTTCGCTCGCGTCTGGTGTAGCGCGTCCGAGAGGCGGAAGATGCTTCGGCTCGGATCGCCGCCGCTCGGCGGGCTGAACTCCTGCTCCCCGGCGGGAAACACGGCGTACGACATGTGCAGATCCTCGCACGGGATACGGTGCAACGCGTGTCGGTCGAGCGCGCAGAAGTCACCCCGGCGAACCGCACCGTCGGCCAGCTGATCGCCGACGCGATCAAGCTCTACGGGCATCGCTTCTGGCGCGGGCTCGGCCTCGGGATTCCAGCGGCGGCGTTCACGATCGGCGCCTCGGCCCTCGACGGCGGCCCACGCGTCGCGTACGGGCTTGCCCTCGGGCCGTTCGCGCTGGCACTCAGCTACGTCTGGGCGGTGGAGGTCGCGATGCCCGCGCAGCAAACGAGAGGCCGTGCGCTCCTCGCAGGCGCCGTCGCATTCCTGCCGCTCGCAGCCTCGCGCGTGCTCGTCTTCACGGGCGTCTACTTCGTCGCGCTCGCCTGGTTCGCGCTCGTCGGCCTTGCGGTGCCCGCAGTGCTCGTCGAGGGCCGCGGCCTGCGCGACGCGCTCCAGCACGGGGTCCGGCTCGCGCGCGCCGACTTCGTCCACGCGTTCGGGACCGTCGCCGCGCTGGCGGTCGTCGTCATCGTCTCGATCTTCTCGCTGTCGCTTCTGCTCGCGGGCTTCGGCGCGCAGAGCATCACGGTCTCCGCGGTCATGGCCGTGATCGTCATGTCGCCGCTCTTCTTCATCGGCTGCGCACTGCTCTATCTCGACCAGAAGGCGCGGTTAGAGTCGGGCTCACCACGAACAAGGAGGCGCGATGCCCGTCTACATCATGCTGTCGAGCCTGACCGCGCAGGGCGTGCAGACGCTGAAGTCGAACCCGGCCCG
>Ga0068857_100000525_pt1 | contig 27677 bp, 21 predicted proteins | sample KBSCornC72_FD_66591 | JGI IMG/M metagenome (GOLD analysis project Ga0068857, IMG submission 66591) | Corn rhizosphere microbial communities from Kellogg Biological Station, Michigan, USA - KBS Corn C7-2 | ecosystem: Host-associated > Plants > Roots > Rhizosphere > Soil ...
CCGGAGTTTCCGGTGGCAAAGTCACCGCCACTGGCGTGATAAACCTCAATCAATGGCAGCACTTTGTCGCTACCATGGACGCCTTCGGCAATGTCACTCTTTATAAAAATGGCGTTCTCGTCGGCAGCGGCCCAACCGCAGTTCCCAATGCAGTCACTCGCACCGGCAATTATGCCGGCCGCAGCAATTGGCCGGGCGATGGCTATTACCAGGGGAAAATGGATGATCTGCGCATCTACACTCGCGTTCTTGACCCCGCCACCATCGCGGCCCTCGCCGCTGGCGGTGGACCCGACGACACCAACTCTCAATCTGTTGTCTCCGTCGTTGCTACCGTCCCAACGACAGCCGAGCGCAATACTCCCCCTGGCATTTTCACAGTCACTCGCACCGGCAGCACTACCGCCCCTCTCACCGTTCAATACACTCTCAGCGGAACTGCTATCAACGGGGTAAATTACACAAATCTTTCCGGCTCGGTGACGATTGCTGCCGGGACCAACACCGCACTTATCTTCGTGACTCCGATCGATCTCTCCTTCGCCGAGCTCACTCGCGCAGCCACTATCACACTCGCTGGCAATCCTAACTATCTTCTTGCCGATGCTGCTTCGGACACCATCATCATTCAGAACAACGACGTCGTCCCGTCCGCTATTCTCGCCACTGCCGAAAATGCGCTCACGCTTTCTCCCAGCAATCAGATCAATGTCTGGTTCGCCGCGCCAGTCACAACTCCGACCGCAACCACTCTCGCCAATTACACACTCCTCAGCGCACCCGGCGTAACCATCACCAATGCAATTCTTCGGACCAATGGAAACTTTAAGCTCGGTGTCATCTTGCAAACAGACAATCCAGTTCCATCCAATGCCTCTATTCGAGTAGTCGGCGTCCAGGATGCCGGAGGTAACAGCACCTCCAATCAGATTCCGATTAGCGTTATCATCACTCCGTTCAACGTCGTCGCCAACGTCTATCACGGCGCTTCGGGCAATCGCGCAGGCGCCTTCGCATCGACTACCGACGGCATCATCAACACCACCAGCAATCCCGGCGGCAGCGGCTTTGACACTTTCGACGGCAATAGCGGTTTGTCCCAATTCGCCGGCATGCTTTATCCGTCAAAGGTCACATTGAATGCCATCAAAATCGATCTGGGCAGGCAATTCGGCGATGGCGGCGACTGGCGCGTACAACCGAACGTTTATATCCTCACCAATGCGGTTGACACGGGTTCAGCCCGGCCGGAATCGAACCCAAACTGGATCCAGGTTCCAGCGGTGCTCGTCAGCGGCGGCCAATTCCAAACCGCGGGCTGGCCCAATTCTACTCCTTCGCCAAATACTCCGTATGTCTTCAATTTCTCGACCCTCACGGCGAACCAGCGCACTTGTTATGGTTGGGCCGTTGGCGGCGTTCAAGGCAATGGTAACAACCGGTTCATTTCGGTCAGCGAACTTCGCGGCTTCGGCTCGCCCAGCACACCGCCTTCCTTCACGCTTCTTCCGACCAACACCACAGTCACAGCCGGTCAACGCGCCATCTTCGCCGCTGCGCTCACCAACTTCCTCGGCATGACTTATCAATGGTATCAAAACGGCAGCCCAATCTTCGGCGCAACTACTGCCGTTTATACGACCCCCCAGGAAACCACTGCCGATGCCGGCTCTCAATTCACACTCATTGCCAGTAATGCCCTGTTCAACGGTCAGGCTGGACCTGTATTACTCTCAGTCCTGTCTCGCACGACTCCTCCCGTCGTCACCGCCGCCACCATCGATCTCTTCGGCAACATTGACGTCTGGTTCGATGAACCAGTCGATCCTGGCAGTTCTCAAAATCTCGCCAATTATACCATTAACGATCCCGCTCTCTCTTTCTCGGGTATCAGTCAGGATGCTTACCAGACTCGCGTGAACCTTCCGTTCTCAGGAACGCCAAGTGTAAACAACTTACTCATCACCGTCACCAACATCACGGACACTTTCGGAAACACGCTCACATCTCAAACGGTTCCGGTCCTGTCCGAAAGCTGGCCGGCCCTCAATGTCGTTGCCAACGCTTATCAGCAAGGTCGCGCCAATGAACTCGTCGCGCTCACCAACGGCGTCCTCCAATACGGCGGCGCCGACGCGACGACCTTCACCGGCACTGGCTACGGCTCCAGCGACTTCGTCGGGCTCATTTATTCCCAGCCTCAAGTCTTCGGTGTCGTCAAAGTCGATCTAGGCCGTCAGTTCGGCGATGGTGGTGATTGGTCTGCGGTCCCCACACTATATCTTTTGAAAGCGCCTGTGGACACCGGCTCCGCTTATCCTGAGTCCAATCCCAATTGGGTCCCCGTCCCCGCCACTCTCGTCAGCGGCAACATCTTCAGTTGGAGCGTCGATGTTCCAGGTGGCGGCATTTCCGTGAACTCTCCCGTTGCATTTGATCTTTCACACCTCTCTCCGAGCCAACGCTCCGGCTATGGTTGGGCCGTCGGCGGCGTTCCCGCCAACGCACTCGCAACCACCGGCACCGGCATCGCGCCTGCTCAGGAATTCATCTCCCTCACTGAACTCCGCGCTTTTGGCGTGGCAGCAAGCTCCTTCACCAACGTCGCTGGTCCACCCCAAATTCTCTTGGACATTCGCCCACTTTCGCAAACTGTTCCGGCCGGCTTCCCGCTCTCCTTTGCAGTTTCCGCCACTGGCACCCAGCCGCTTACCTACCAATGGCAGCACAACGGCGTGAATCTTAATGACGACAGCCGAATCACCGGCTCCCATTCAAACGTTCTCAGCATCGCCGAAACTCTTCCCGGAGACGCTGGCACTTACCAATTGCAAATCAACAATTCCGCTGGCGGCGCTTCAAGCTCGCTCGCCACCCTCACACTTACTCGCATCGTGCTCAACAACGGTTCCGGTTGGACCCAAAACGGCAACATTGGCGTCTCCAACAATATGGCCATGCTCACCGATGGCAACACGGGCGAAGCCTCCAGCACCTTCCTCAACTATCCCGTTTACGTCGGTGCATTTAAGGCCTCATGGATTTATCAGGACATCGGTGGCGGCGGCGCGGACGGCACAGTCTTCGTCGCGCAAAATTCGCCTGCCGGAGCTTCGGCTCTGGGCGGCGGCGGCGGCGGTTTGGGCTTTGCCGGCATCACTCCAAGTGTCGGCCTCCAGTTCAACATTTATGGTCCAAACATTCCCGGTATCGCTTTCCGCGCCAATGGCGCGTTCAGCGCTCCCTATGCTCCAACTACACCCGTCAACATTGCTAGCGGCAATCCGATTTCGGCCGCAGTCAATTACGACGGCACTACTTTGTCACTCTCGCTAAAAGACACAGTAACATCCGCCACGTTTAACACCAACTTCATAGGCGATTTGCCAACCATCCTCGGCACAAATCGAGCCTACGTTGGCTTCACCGGAGCATCCGGCGGCGTCGCCTCCAAACAAATCGTCACAAACTTCTTCTTCAGCAGTCTGCCTCGTATTACCTTCCAACCCACAAGCTCAAACACATTTGTGTTCACCTGGCCCACATTCGTCGGCGATTTCGTCCTTCAACAAAACACCAATCTCAATGGCGGCACCTGGATTGCGGTTCCCAACCCGGTCTCACTTGTAAATGATCAAAATCAGGTCATCCTGCCACCATCACCAATCAACCATTTCTATCGCCTCTCACTCCCTTAATGGCTCTTGGCTGCGCATAATCAATTGCCGTATGGAGACTCAAATGATTTTCCGAATGTATGTTCTCATTAACACCCCGCTTCAGCGGGGTGTGGCGGCGACTTTGCGGCTTTCAACCGTTTTAACGGTTTCCATCCCCGGACCTGCCCAAACCGTGCGCAAAACCGCAACTCAATGAACGCCAATCCGCAAGCTTCTTTGGATAACGAATGACATTATCCAAACATATGTCCAAGCCAGATACAAAACTCCCGCGCTTCCGTTTTAACGTTTCATCGCTTCAACGCCTCAACGGTGCCCGCGCCTTCACCCTCATCGAACTCCTTGTCGTCATTGCCATCATCGCCATCCTCGCCGCGATGATCCTCCCCGCCCTCGCCCGCGCCAAGGCCAAGGCCGAACGCATCGGCTGCATCAGCAATCTCAAACAAATCGGTATTTATTTTCAGACCTACACCGATGCCAATAACGAATTCTTCCCCCCTCACCGCAATTCACTGGTCCCATACGGTCCCTCTCCCGACTCGAGTAAGAAGCCGAATGATTGGTGGGGTGCCACCCTTGTCGATAAAGCCGGTGTCGTAGGCTATACCAACAACGCCTTCCACTGTCAGTCACTGAAAGGTAAAATCAATACCTACGGTTTGATTTGGCAATGGTCGTTTGACGTTGACTATGCTGGCTACGGCTACAACGGCTGGTTTCACGGCTTTCATCCTTATACCGGGGTGGATAGCGTTTCCGGCTCTGTCGGCTCAACCACATTCACGATGACCAGTGCTGTCAAGTTCAGACGAACTCAAGTTGTCCGTCCCTCCGAGAGCATGGTAAGCGGCGACAAAAATCCATTACCGGGCAACTCATCGTGGGGTTCAAGTCTTTGGTACCCAAACGCCTACATGGACCCGAATGGCCCGACAACCTTGAGCCCCAATGAAGGCATAGATCCCATCCGCCATCTCGGTGCAGTTGGCAATGTCCTCTTTAATGATGGCCATGCCGAATCGCGCAAGGATAAAAATATTAACCCGCAAGCACCTGTCGGGAGCGGGCTGAATGGATTCAAAAATGCCCGTTATTGGGATCCTTTGCAACGATGTCCACTGTAGTCCTCCTCGTCCTCGTCTCCCTCATTAACGCATCGCTTTTCACTCCGAAAGCTTTCCGAGCAGATCGGGCTGTGGCCGCGCCCGAAAGCCCAATCAACTGGTTTAAGACAATTGTCAAAAGCGATTTCCATTTAGCGAGGTGGGGTGAGCGTCCTCGCGAGCCGTTCCCAGAAATATGTTTTGACAATCAACATTGCAGTCTCACCAATTTAAAATTTGCATTTTTCAATTTTCAATTTTCAATCTTCAGCGTTACAAACGCCCATTAACTGATTTAACCTATTTACCCCCCCCTTTCACTCGTTTAACACCGTTCCTTCCTCCACATGAACTTCCGGCTTACAACCTTGTCCGTTGCCCTGATCACCTTGACCACCGCCGCACTCGCCTCCGATTCCGCGTTCAACGGCCTCGACCTCAACCTCGGCAACCTCCCGCGCCTTTCAAAAGCCAAAACTCGTTCCATCAGCCCTGAAAATTTCACCGGCGAAAAAGGCAAAGCCGGCATGTCCACCGATGGCCCAGCCAAAAACGCCGCGCGCGATCTCGGCCAGGGTTGGAAAGTTTCTCCCTACGTTCGTGTTCCCGCCAAATCCACTTTCACTCTTGCCGAAATCACCGGCCCCGGCGCAATTCAACAAATCTGGCTCACCCCTGCTCCGCTCGACAAAACTCGCTGGAACATTCTCCGCTTTTATTGGGACGACGAAACCGAACCCTCCATCGAATGCCCCCTCGGCGATTTCTTCGCCTGCGGTTGGGGACGTTTCTGCCAAATCAGTTCCCTGCCCGTCTGTGTAAATCCCGGCAGCGCCTTTAATTGCTACTGGCAAATGCCCTTCCGCAAAAAAGCCAAGATCACACTCGAAAATCTCGATGACCGCGAAATGACCATCTATTACCAAATTAACTACACCCTTACCGATGTCCCTTCCGACGCCGCCTATTTCCACGCCCAATTCCGCCGCGAAAATCCCATGAAAACCAAAGGCCTCTACACCATCCTCGACGGCGTCGAAGGCGCTGGCCAATACGTCGGCACCTACCTCGCCTGCGGCGTCCATCACACCGGCTGGTGGGGCGAAGGCGAAATCAAATTCTTCATGGACGGCGACATCGAATTCCCAACCATTTGCGGCACCGGCACCGAGGACTACTTCTGCGGCTCCTACGACTTCGAAATCAAAGGTCCCGACGGGAAAGGCCGCTACGTCGAATTTTCCACTCCTTACAGCGGGATGCCCCAAGTGATCCGTCCTGACGGCCTCTACGACTCCCAACAACGTTTCGGCCTCTATCGTTGGCACGTCATGGACCCCATTCGCTTCCAAAAAGATCTCAAAGTCACCATCCAGGCCCTCGGTTGGCAATCCGGTGGCCGTTACCTCCCCTTACAGGATGACTTCGCTTCCGTCGCGTTCTGGTACCAAACCGAACCCCACAAAAAATTCCCCAAATTCCCGTCAAAGGACGACCTCGAATGGCATTAACCAAATCCGATCGCCTGCCCTTCGCAGTGCACTTGACGAAGGAGCGTCTTCGTCCTCGATCTGGGGGAGTCTCTGGGTTGCGTTCGTGTAATAGAGAAGCTTTGTTACGCCTCCTGTTACCCTTTTGTTACGGCTTTGTTACGGCTCTGACCTCAATTTCGATCCGATTTTACCGAGATGTTACGGGTGTTACGGGTCAAAGGGGGGGAAGCCTATATACACCCTTACTCCCATTCCCTTTTCCTCATTTCGCCAATCGAAGGGCCAGTCATGTCAAATCCGAGGAAGTCCAATCTAACCCCAGTGTAATCCAGCTATGCTTACCGTTAAATCATCTTTGAAATCTCAAATCTCAAATTTCCAATTCCTTCTCTTTGCCGCCGTCGCTCTCTTCACCGGCTGCAAAAAGCCCGAATCCACCGAAGGAACCATAACGGACAGGGGACCGGCACATGTCGGTTACACCGTCGGCATGTCCCAATGCAATCTCGGCGAACCCTGGCGCGTCGAAATGAACGCCCAAATCAAAGCCGCCGCCGATAAACACCCCGAACTCAAAGTCATTTTCAAAGACGCCCAAAACGACACGCTCAAACAACGCTCTCATATCGAAGAATTCGTCAGCGCCGGCGTCAACCTCATCATCATCAGCCCCAAAGAGGCCCAACCCCTCACCGAACCCGTCGCCAAAGCAATGGACGCTCACATCCCCGTCATCGTCCTCGACCGCCGACTCCTCGGCGACAAATTCACATGCTTTATCGGTGCTGATAACAAAAAAATCGGCCACGCCGCCGGCGATTGGATCGTCAATAAACTCGGCGGCAAAGGCAAACTCGTCGAACTTAAAGGCCTCATGACCTCCACTCCGGGCCAGGATCGTGATTCCGGCTTCCGTCAAGCCATCGCTGGAAGCGGCATCGAAATCATCTTCGAAGCCGACATGCAATGGCTCGAACCGAATGCCCGCAAAGAAATGGAATCCGCCCTCTCCCGCTTCCCCCACATCGATTGCGTCTATGCCCACAATGATCCCGGCGCGCACGGCGCTTTCCTCGCCGCTCAAGCCGCCGGACGCGAAAAAGAGATGAAATTCGTTGGCATCGACGCCCTTCCGCAGGAAGGCGTCGCTTACGTCAAACAAGGAATTCTCGACGCCACGTTCCAATATCCAACCGGCGGCGCAGAAGCCATAGACAACGCGCTTAAGATCCTCAAAGGCGAATCCGTCCCCAAAGAAATTACTCTCGGCTCCCGCGTCTTCGACAAAGAAAACAGCGCCCAGGGTGGACAGGATCTGAAATGAATAATTCTCATCCTTCTCATAAGCCCTATTCCACCCCATTTGTTTTTGCGGTGCTGTTCACTTCGCTTTATCTCCATGGCGCCGATCAAAATCTCAACTACATTGACCTCATCCACCGCCTGACAGATCTCGAATACCTCGCCACTCTCCCTCAACGCGGCGACCACTGCGCCCTTTTCTCAAGTTACGATCGCAAAAGCCAATACGACTCGGCCACCGGCAAATACGTCAATTGGGATGCCAACGGTGATGGCGACGGCATCATCCGGAAAGAAGGCAACAAACTCGTCCTCGCCGAAATGAAAGGATCCGGCTGCATTTGGCGCATCTGGTCCGCCACGCCGCAAAACGGCCACGTTCGCATTTACCTCGACGACGCCTCCGAACCCGCCATTGATCTCCCATTCATCGGTTACTTCGATGGCAGAAACCCTCCGTTCAACCGCTCTGCTCTTGTCCACACCGTGGCCCGTGGTTGGAACAATTACACTCCAATCCCGTACCAGAAATCCTGTAAGATCGTCGCCGATCCTGGCTGGGGCCTCTACTATCATTTCAATTACGAATCCTTTCCGTCCGGCACACGAGTCCCTACATTTAAACGCGAACTCAGCACCGAAGAAAACGCCGCACTCAATGAAGCTAATCGCATTTTGACGGCTTGCGGCCCGCACCCAACTCAAGGCGAACAAGTCGTCACTGGCGACACTCGTTCGGATAAAGACGAATCCACCATTACTTCCGAGATCGAAGGTCCCGCAGCCATCACCAGCATTCGCATCAAAACCGAACTTCCCACTCCTCCCGCCGATTTCGATGCACTGCGCTCAATCACGATTCAAATTCGCTGGGATGACGAATCGCAGCCCAGCGTTTGGGCGCCACTCGGGGACTTCTTCGGCACCGCTCCCGGCCCAAACGAATATCGCTCTCTCCCCCTCGGGCTGACCGAAGACGGCTGGTGGTACTGCAACTGGTTCATGCCGTTCGCTAAACACGCCCATGTTACGATCAAAAAAGAGGCGGGCGTGAACGCCGGAATTCATTGCGAGATCGCCTCAAGGCCTTTGAAAGGTGACATTTCAAAATACGGACGCTTTCATGCAAAGTGGCACCGCGACATTTTTCTTCCGCAAGAACCTGAGCGTGCCATCGACTGGCCCCTCGTAAAGACCGAAGGCGCAGGCCGCTTCGTCGGCATAATGCTCCACATCTGGAATCCACGTGGTGGTTGGTGGGGCGAAGGAGACGAAAAGTTTTTCGTCGATGGCGAGAAATTCCCTTCAACCATCGGCACCGGTTCTGAAGACTACTTCGGTTACGCCTGGTCCGATCGCGGTCTCTTCACCCACGCTTACCACAATCAAACTCATAACGACGGCGACAGCAAAGGCCACATCTCGGTCAATCGCTGGCACATCAGCGATAATGTCCCCTTCGAAAAATCCTTCGAAGGCGACATTGAAAAATATTTCCCAAATCAACGCCCCACACTGTACGCCGCAATGGCCTACTGGTATCTCGCGCCGGACGGCAAAGACCCGTATGGTCCAGTTCCTCTCGGTCAACGCATCGGCTATTGGACTCCGGTCCAGACCTCCAAAGTCAAAGGCGCGCTTGAGGGCGAGTCCCTCAAGATTCTGGGCAAAACTGGCGGCGACCCTCACGAGCAGGACATGAGCGGCTTCACCGGCGATTGGAGCGGAGATGCTCATCTTTGGTGGACGCAGGGCAAACCCGGCGACAAACTCGACCTTGCCCTTCCCGTCCAGAAATCCGGCAAATACAAGCTCAGCCTTCAAATGACTAAGGCTCGTGACTACGCAATCATCCAATTGTACCTCGACGGAACCAAACTGGGCGCGCCACTCGATTTCTACAATCCATCCGTCATCCCGACTGGTCCGCTCGAATTTGACGGGCGCGAACTCAAAGCAGGTGAACACAAATTCACTCTCGAAATCGTCGGCGCAAACGAAAGAGCCGACAAAGCCTACATGGCCGGCCTCGATTATATAAAACTCGAACCCGTCCCCTAAAGCCCGAGTCGCAGCCGCTGATATAACCTGGCGGACTCAGAACGACAAATCGACCGCTGGGGTAATACCCCCGTTTTCGGCCTGATTACTTGAACTGAGCCGAAGGTCTGCGAGCTTTTGGTAATACGGATGGAAAGGCAAATATCATGAGCATAGACACATTGACCGAACGTGCAGGGGCGCGACACGATCCAATCACACGCGAAGAAATGGTCGAACTTCTGAACGAAGACCTCGCGCGCGAATATCAGGCCATTATCGCTTACACAGTCTATAGCCAGGTTCTGAAAGGCGCAGCCTACACTGACATTGCCAGCGAACTGGAATTACACGCAGCCGAGGAGCTCACTCATGCATTACAGATTTCAAAGCAAATCGATTACTTCGGAGGCATGCCCGCAACCGAACCCAAAGAAGTCAAAACCTCGGATGACCCGAAGAAAATGCTGCAATTTGATCTCGAAAACGAACGCGTTACAATCCAAAATTATCGTGACCGCATCCGCCAAGCCGACGCAATGGGTGAGTTCGCGTTGAGCGAAGTCCTCCGAGAAATCATCGTGCAGGAACAGGAACACCTGATCGATCTTGCAACCGCGCTAGGAATTGAGGTTCCCCGCATTGACTAGCTCTCTTCAAGACCGTGAACGCAGCAGAAGTTCCTCAATCTCCGAATAATCGCTAACTACTTGCGTTGCGTGTCGGAGCTCTTCGGCACGATGCGTGTTCGTAATCGCAATGACCTGCATTCCAGCAGCCAATGCCGCAGCGACGCCTGGCTTTGAATCTTCAACGACGCAGCAATCTTTCGGAATCACGCCAAGCAAATCCGCAGTTCGAAGAAAAATATCTGGCGCAGGTTTGCCACGCGAAACCTCCGAACCGCTGACCACCACCAGAAAGAACTGGTGCAAGCTCTCCAGGCTTAACACTTCCTCAATTACTGTGCGCTCGGAACCGGAAGCCACCGCCAGCCGATAACATTCTGCAAGCTTTTGCACCAATGGAACAAGCCCGTCAAATAGCGGCTGTTCACGACGGATGATCTCAATGACACGACTGCGCTTCATCGCCAATAATTCCTCCACCGGTTGCTTAGGCCTGTGCTTCGCGACGAAATCAACCCAAAGCTCGTTGTCCGAACGGCCGATATAATCCGCAAACTTTAAACCGAGATTCTCATAACCAATTTGGCGGGCAACTTCTACAAACGCCCTCTCGTGGCGCGGCTCGCTATCAACAATGACACCATCCATGTCAAAAATGATCGCCTTCGCGGATATCGCAGGGCGAGAGACCAAAGGACTCGAACCTTGTTCTACACTCGTCATTTCAAACCGATGTCTTGCTCAATTTGAGCAGCTTCTCGAATTGGGCTTTGCTAACCGGCACGACAGACAAACGCGAGTTTCGCACCAGCAGCATCTCCTTTAAAACATTGTCGCCCTTAATTTCCTTCAACGTAACCGGTTGGCCAACAGCCTTAAGCGGAATTAAATCGACACTTGACCAATCGCCCTCCCTGGCAGTCGGATCAGGATAAGCAGCCTTATCGACCTGCGCGATTCCAATCACTTGTTTTTCCTCTCCGCTATGATAATAGAAAACCAAATCGCCCTTCTCCATCGTCCGGAGATTGTTCCGCGCCTGATAATTACGCACACCAGTCCATGCGGAGCGCCCTTCTTTGACAAAATCTCCCCATGAATAGTCCTCGGGCTCCTGCTTCACTAACCAAAATTTCATATTGGTAAATGTGATAAGCGATTGATGATTAGTCACGAAGGTTTTTTGGCCGTCCGCTCTCTGAATCAGGTTCGTTTGGCGGGATTCAACCTACTTTTGAATTTGCGACGTGGCCATTAGGTTCAAATAGGGGCCGTCTGGGTCGAATTGCCCAACGGCCCCTCCGTCAAGCCGAAGGGCTTAAGCCACAATGGACGCAAAAACAAGACCATTCGATAGGGGACTTCTAGCCAACATCGTTGACTATTCCGAAGACGCGATTGTCAGCAAGGATTTGAACGGGGTTATCACCAGTTGGAACAAGGGCGCTGAGCGAATTTTTGGTTACAAAGCGCACGAAATCATTGGTCGGCCGGTATCGATTTTGATTCCCCCGGATCGGATCGATGAAGAACCGGGCATTCTGGAACGCATAAGACATGGAGAACGGGTTGAGCCGTATCATACGGTTCGGCGGAGGAAAGATGGCTCGTTTGTAGAGGTATCGTTGCAAGTTTCGCCAGTGCGGGATGAAAACGGCAAAGTAGTTGGCGCATCGAAAATTGCGCGGGATATCAGCGAGCAGAGGCGCGCGCAAGAAAGACTGCAGCGGAGCGAAGAACGCTTTCGCGTTACGCTCGCAAGCATCGGAGACGGCGTGATCGCAACCGATACGCAAGGACGCGTAACGTTCATGAATGCTGTGGCCGAAAAACTTACTGGCTGGTCCCAACCAGACAGCTTGGGTATTCCACTCGAAGAAATATTCCAGATTCTCAGCGAAATCGATCGCAGTCGGGTTGAGAATCCTGTCGCGCGTGTGCTTCGGGAGGGGAATGTCGTCGGCCTCGGCAACCACACCATCCTGGTTGCCAAGGACGGAAGCGAACGTCCAATCGATGACAGCGCAGCGCCGGTTCGTGACACCAACGGCGAGATAATCGGAGTAGTGCTCATATTTCGTGATGCAAGTCCAAAGCGGGACGCGCAGATGGCGGCGATGAAGCTCGCAGCCATTGTCGAAAATTCTGACGAGGCGATCATCAGCAAAGATCTCAATGGCATAATTACCAGCTGGAATAAAGGTGCGGAGCGTATCTTTGGCTACACCGCAGCCGAGGCTATTGGCAAACCGATTTCCTTTGTACCAGAGTCACGCCAGGAGGAAGAGCGCAAAGTGTTGGAGCGAATCAAGAATGGCCAGCAGGTGCAGCATTACGAAACGACGCGGATGGCAAGGGACAAGCGCGAGATCGATGTGCTGATGAGCGTCTCTGCCGTAAGAAATCCGTCCACAGGCCAGATTATTGGCGCATCGAAAATCATGCAGAACATCACGGCGCGAAAAAAAACCGAACGAGAGCTTGCGGACACCCGACGGCAGATTGAGATTCACGCGCAGAAACTGGAAACCGAAGTGGCCCAAAGAACCACGCAATTGCGCGAAACAGTGGCGGAACTGGAAGCTTTCTGCTATAGCTTATCGCATGACATGAGAGCTCCAGTGCGCGCCATTCAATCCTATTCGGAGTTGGTGCTGGCTGATGAAGGAAAAAAATTGGCGCCAACTTCGGTCGAGTATTTGCAGAAGGCAATTAGCGCGGCGGAGCGGATGGATCAGTTAATCCAGGATGTGCTGGCTTTCACTCGCTTGTCGCGACAAGAAATTGCGGTTGTTCCAGTGGATGTGGACAGATTAGTGCACGATATTATCGCAGAGCGGCCTGAGTTGCAGCCGGCTAAGGCGGACATCCGGGTTGAAAGTCCGCTGCTCCAAGTGCGAGGTCATGCCGCTTCACTAACGCAATGCATTACGAACCTGCTCGACAACGCGGTAAAGTTCGTCGCAAAGGGTATCAAGCCGAAGGTCCGCGTCCGAACTGAGGCGAGCAACGGCAAAGTCCGTCTCGAGATCGAGGATAAAGGGATCGGGATCGAGCAGGAAGCCCAACGGCGGCTGTTTCAGATGTTTCAACGCATTCATACTGGACAGGAATATGAAGGCACGGGAATTGGCCTGGCCATAGTCCGCCGGGCAGCGGAGCGGATGGGCGGCTCGGTTGGGTTGCAATCGAAGGTTGGACACGGAAGTCAATTTTGGGTCGAACTACCAGGAGTGGATGCATGAGCTCCAGCGCAACACTGTTGATTGCCGAAGACGACGATAACGATTTATTCTTCCTGCAGCGGGCGTTTGACACCGCGGAAGTGAAGAATCCTCTGCAAATCGTTCGCGATGGCCAGGAAGCCATTGAATACCTCTCAGGCGCAGGCAGCTTCGCCGATCGAATCAAATTTCCCTTTCCGCATCTTTTTCTGCTCGACCTGAAGATGCCGCGAAAAACGGGAATGGAGGTATTGGAATGGTTGAGTGAACAGCCTGAGTTGCGCTGCCTGCCAGTAGTCGTATTTTCCTCGTCGGCTAATCGCAGAGACATCGAGCGAGCGTATGAATTGGGCGCGAATGCTTTTGTCGTCAAACCCTCCGGCGTGATCGAGCGCGCAGAACTGGCGAAAGCGATGGGCTTGTTCTGGCTCGAATCCAATGAGCCGCCGGTGATATGCACCGACGGCATTGAGGCTGCGCGAAAGGCGGGCGGCGAATGCGCTGAATCGTAAATTCCGCCACAGATTCGGTTTACCTTGTCCTTCGGAGCATTCGCCGTATTTTCTGCGAATGGATTTGGCCGAAAATATCGCATCTGTCCAAAAACGGATTGCTGCCGCTTGCGAACGAGCAAACCGAGATCCCAACTCCGTGGCGCTACTTGCAGTCTCAAAGAACCATCCACCAGAGACAGTTGCCGAGGCCGCAAAATTGGGACTGACGTTATTTGGCGAAAATAAGGTACAGGAAGCAAAAGCAAAAATTCCCCTCTGCCCTGGGCGGTTGCGTTGGCATATGCTCGGACATTTACAGACCAACAAATGTCGCGAGGCGGTGGAACTCTTCGAAATGATTCAAAGCGTGGACAGCCTTCACGTCGCCGAGGAAATTAATAAGCGCGCTGATCAGGCCTCGAAAACCATGCCTGTTTTGCTCGAGGTAAACGCCGGCGGCGAGGCCAGCAAGTTCGGCTATCGCTCCGAACAGCTCCTCGCCGATTTGCCGCGTATTAACGAATTGCCACGACTGGAAATTCATGGATTGATGACGGTGCCTCCCTGGGCGCCGAATCCGGAAAAGGTTCGGCCGGTTTTCCGCCAGTTGCGCGAACTTAAAGCCAGGTGCGAGCAGATTTTAGGCGTGCCTTTGGCCCATTTAAGCATGGGTATGACCGGAGATTTCGAAGTCGCGATCGAGGAAGGTGCCACCATTGTCAGAATTGGGACGGCCTTTTTCGGCGAAAGAAGGAAAACTGCCGAACGCGATCCGGCCTCGTGACTTGCAACGGAACTTTTTGCTTCCGCGGTTGTTGAAGGATAAGATTGGGAATGGACTTGGAATCTTTGGTAAGTGTGGCCCAAACGAATGGCGCCAGCGATTTGCATCTTGAATCAGGCCTTCCGGCCGCGTTGCGTGTTCGAGGCAGCTTGCGAACTGTCGGCGAACCAATCCCGAGCAAGACCATGCTCGAAATGGCCCGACACGTTCTTGGCGACGAGCATTGGCAGCATTTTCTCGAACGGCGATCCTTCGATATGTCCAAGACGATTCACGGAGTCCGTTGTCGTATCAATGTGCTTCAAAGTTCGCGTGGGGTCGGTTTTGCCATTCGCTTGCTGGCCAGTTTTCAGGCCACCATCGAAAAGCTGAATTTGCATCCGGATCTCAAAAAGCTCGTCACACCAACAAATGGGCTTATTCTCGTGAGCGGACCGACTGGCTCCGGCAAATCCTCCACGCTTGCGGCGTTGATACAGGAGATCAATTTAACGGAGACACGCCACATCGTAACTATTGAGAGTCCGATTGAATACGTCTTCCGGCCGCGCAAGTCATATATCCGGCAGCGCGAAGTCGGTCGGGACACGCCGAGTTTCGAACAGGCATTGCTGGACTCGCTGCGCGAGGACCCCGATGTCTTGATGGTTGGCGAGATGCGCGACCCTGAAACGATGCGCTTGACCTTGAGTGCCTCTGAGACCGGGCATTTGGTAATGGCCACCGTCCACTCTTCAACTTGCGCAGAAGCATTGCAACGAGTCGTCTCGGCGTTCCCGGCGGAAATTCAAAGCGGAGTTTCGGCGCAATTGGCCGATTGTCTCCTCGCGGTCATTTCGCAACGACTGCGTTTCCGGCCGGAACTCAATATGCGTGTCCCGGAATGCGAGATTTTGATGCCCACTAATGCGGTTAAAAATTTCATTCGCAATCGTGACTTCTTCAAAATTATTTCATCCGTCGAAACTGGCGGCGAGCACGGCATGTGGAGCTATCAGCGCTATCGCACCTGGCTTGATAACCGCAAACAATGGAACAATCCCGATCAAAATCCTGAACCGCCGGACACTGAATCTGAGGAAGCTTCGCCGGTCAATTTACCGTCGCTCGCACCGGCTCCGGTCAAAACATCAAGGCCACAGGAGAGAAAAGCTGAGGCCTCGCCGACGGCGATGCCTCCCAAAAAACCAGGTGTCATCGAGATTGAGCCGGATGAAAGTGAGTTTGGCAAAATTCTGAAGCGGCCAGGAGAGCGTTAACCTATTGGCCTTTTAGCCAGAACATTGAACATCGAACATCGAACACCGAGTAAACACGAAAATCGGCAGCGCTCCTATTTCTGGATTGTTGTAGGAGTTTCGGGAATGCTCGGGTTTGTGCCAATGGGGGGAGGCTGCGTCACAAAGAGCAAGGCGCGTGCGGACGCGCAAGCAGCATTCTTAGCAGGCCAACAACAGGCCATGCTTCGCATGGCTCAACCGCACCAATCCGTCGTCACTTTTATCGGGCCCGTCCGCAATCCAACAGTCACCTGGACACAAGATCTCACTCTTGCCAGGGCAATCGTTGCTGCAGGTTACGAGGCGCCTTCCGATCCGAAACAAATCATGATCGTCCGCAACGGACAGGCCATCCCAGTCGATCCGAAAAATTTATTGGCGGGAGAAGACATACCGTTGGTCGCTGGGGATTTGGTGCAGATTGGGCAGTGATGCGCGAATGGCCCGAACATTGGCTTTGATGTGTATTGCGTTGCGTGCCCTGTGAAGGACTTTAGACTGCGGCCGAATGATTGAACCCGAACCGCTACAGCAAATCAACCGCACCTACGTGCGATTCCGCAATCGCAAGCTCAGCTATTTTTCGGGATGCGATTATCTTCGACTGGCGAGTCATCCCAACGTAATCGCGGCTCTGAAGGAGGGCCTCGCGAAATACGGATTGAATGTTGCGGCGTCGCGGTTGACCACTGGCAATCACATTTTGTATCAGAAGTTGGAGCGCCGGCTGGAAGCGTTTTTTGATGCGGAAAATGCACTGCTGGTGTCAGGTGGTTACGTCACGAATCTGATCGTAGCGCAAGCGCTGTCGGGAACGTTTTCCCACGCGATTATCGACGAAAAAGCGCACCCGTCACTGTCGGACGCGGCGCGGTTGCTCGATTGTCCGATTATGAAACTACGGCATCGAGACGTACAGGATCTCGCTCAAGTCGTTCGCCGTTGCGGCCCGGGTGCAAGTTTGATCCTGTTGACCGACGGTCTGTTTGCCCATGATGGTTCGGTCGCGCCACTCGCCAAGTATTTGGAATTTCTTCCTAACGATTCGGTCCTCCTTGTGGACGATGCTCATGGGGCGGGAGTCGTCGGCAACACTGGAAAAGGTTCCCTTGAGCATGAGGGGGTTAACCGCAAGCGGATTATTCAGACAATTACCCTAAGCAAAGCTTTTGGCACCTATGGCGGCGCGATTCTTGGAACCGCGAAGTTACGCCAAAGAATCCTTCGTCACAGCAAAATGTTTCTCGGCAGCACTCCCCCGCCCTTGCCGTTAGCCAACGCAAGCATGACATCAGTCAAAATATTGAAAAGCGAGAAGAGCCTGAGACGGCGATTGATTGCCAATACCGATTACGTCAAATCGGCTCTCTATAATGCTGGAAGATTATCAAAGATAACACCGGGACCCGTCGTGCCAATCATCCCTCGCAACGCGAAGGAGGCGAACCAGATAAAACGCGCACTTCTCAGTGCGGGCATTTATCCGCCGTTTGTGAAATATGCAACTGGACCTGCAAATGGATATTTTCGGTTCGTGATTTCGAGTGAGCATAGTCGTATCCAATTGGAGGAACTTGTAGGGTTGCTGCGGAATTAGCCAGGTTGTTTCGGTTGCTCAGCTTGGTTTACTTTTCGGTGTTTCTTGCAATTGCTCCCCAATGCACTCAATCCTCGACACTCGCGCAATTTTCCTGCTTACTTCGCGCGGTTTGTACAAACGATGAACGCAGAATTGCTCGCTAAAGCCAAATCTCTCGGATTTTCGGATCGCCAAATTGCCCATCTTACCGGGCACACGGAAGATGAAGTCCGCGCCGAACGAAAAAAACTTGGGCTTGTCCCCAGTTATCGTCTCGTTGACACCTGCGCCGCCGAATTTGAAGCTTATACGCCTTATTATTATTCGACTTACGATCGCGGCGACGACGAAGTGCGGCCTTCGGACAAAAAGAAAGTCATGATTCTTGGGGGCGGACCAAATCGCATCGGCCAGGGAATCGAGTTCGATTATTGCTGCGTTCACGCTGCGTTCGCGTTGAAGGAAGACGGTCTTGAAACCCTGATGGTGAATTCCAACCCGGAAACCGTATCTACGGATTACGACACCAGCGACAAATTGTATTTCGAACCGTTAACCCTCGAGGACGTGCTTCACATTTATGAGCGCGAAAAATGTTGGGGTGCGATTGCCCAATTCGGCGGTCAAACCCCGTTAAACCTTGCGCTTGGTCTGCAGAAGAATGGCGTCAATATCATTGGCACCTCGCCGCAGAGCATCGAAGTGGCGGAGGATCGCAAGCTTTTCGCGGCGATGTTGCACAAGCTCAATATTCCGCAACCGCCGAATGGCATCGCCACCAATGAGGCCGAGGCGCTAGCAGTCGCCAAGACGCTCGGCTATCCGATTCTCGTTCGTCCCAGCTTCGTCCTGGGTGGACGCGCCATGCAAATTGTCTATTCGGATGGCGAATTGCAGCACTACATGCGCTTTGCTGTCGAAGCGTCGCCGGAACGGCCAGTGCTGGTGGACAAATTCCTTGAAGACGCAACTGAAGTCGATGTGGACTGCATTTCCGATGTCGGCCAGTTCGAGGATGCTGACGAAGGCACCATTGTCGTCGGCGGAATGCTTGAGCATATCGAGTTTGCCGGTGTTCACTCCGGCGATGCGGCGATGGTGCTTCCGCCGCACACGCTGTCGCAAAAAGTCATTCAGATCATACGCGAATATACGCATGCAATGGCTCGCGAATTGAAAGTCATCGGCTCGATGAACGTTCAATACGCCGTCAAAGGTGACACGGTCTATGTTCTTGAAGTCAATCCGCGCGCCTCGCGGACTGTCCCATTCGTCAGCAAAGCCATCGGTGTTCCACTCGCCAAACTTGCGGCCAAAATCATGGCCGGTAAAACTTTGAAGCAACTCGGTTTCACACAAGAAATCTGGCCGAAATATTGGGCTGTCAAAGAATCAGTTTTCCCATTCAATCGCTTTCATGGACAGGACATTCTGCTCTCGCCGGAAATGCGCTCCACCGGCGAAGTGATGGGGCTCGATGCCGATCTCGGAATCGCGTACGCCAAATCACAGATGGCCGCAGGCGGTCCCCTGCCCTCCAAGGGGAGCGTATTCATCAGCGTCAGCGATGCGCATAAGAGCGAAGCGCCTGAAGTTGGCAAACTGTTTGTCGACCTGGGCTTCGAACTCGTTGCCACAGACGGCACGGCTGCGGTGCTTGAGAAAGCGGGCTTGAAAGTTCGCCGCATCTTCAAGCTCGCCGAGGGCCGGCCCAACGCGGTTGACTTGCTCAAGAATCGCGAACTTCAACTCGTCATCAATACTCCCGCGGGCCAAACGCCGCGCGCCGACGAGGTCCGAATTCGGACCACTGCGGTTTACACCGGGACGCCCATTATGACGACGATTAGCGGAGCGAAAGCTGCAGCGCTCGGGATCGCGGCGCTCAGAAAAAGTGGTTACGGCGTTAGGACGTTACAAGAACATCACGAACAGATCGCCTAGGGTCATTCGACTTATCCTTGCGAAACGTCGGTTGTGCCTCAATTTTATTTTGACGCAATGAGACTTGCTTTCGCAACAGCAGCGGTGGTCATCGTTATCTTGGTTGCCTTGATCGGATGTTACAAGTGGGATTCGTCGCGAAACCGCGGCAGCAATTTTGGCTACTATGGCGAATTCAACCGAGTCAGCAATGCGTTGGCATCAATCCCCGGCGTGACCGTAACTCAAGGGTGGCCTAACCTCGATGTTTCTCTCGAGGAGTTTAGCTTTGGCATCACTGTGAGAGGACAGCCGCTGAAGTTGTTCTTTGGCGAGACTGATCCGATTCGGAACATGAGCCGCGATGCGGCTGTTACCGCCCTGCGAGCTCGCATTGAAGCGGAACTCACCACAACTCGCACAAACAAGTAAGCGGCCGGTGAATCCGCTTTCGAATCCGGCTTATGGTGATCCCGTAAAGCTCAAATGGTTGCTGACGGCAGCCATATAGATCGAGGCGGCTTCAAGAGCGCTTAGCGATTTGCGCCAGACGCCGAGGTCATCAATGTCAGCGGAACCACTCTCTTTATATTGGCCGGTTGGATCCTGGCCGATAGTGGCTGATTTGCCTGTGTCAATGTTGCCTGCGACTGCGAAACTGGATCCTCCTTCAGTAGTGAAATGTACGGCGACGCCATCGAGGTAAGTTGCCACGCCGTTGATTCGGTCGAACGTATGGACGAGGTGATGCCACGAACCATCGTTGATTGAATTGGCGTCACCATAAGCTCCGACCCCATTTGCCCCAGTAGCCGCATCGAAAACTGAGAGAGCCCATCCGCCATTTACGCTTCCGCTTCCCTGAGTTCCCTGCGTGCCGTAGGTTGGGGCGAAAGTGAGTCCGGGGCTGAATGTCGAATTGATCGCAGTCGCAAAAATCGGCAAATCACCGCCCGAATAACCCGCAGGAAGCCGAATCCAATAGGCGACGCTGAAATTCACGTTGGAGCTGAATTGGAGATCGGGCCGGACTCCAAGTGTCACGTAAGACGTGTTCGTCGTTGTGCAGCAAGGAAACACGCCAAAATCGGACGCATAATGCAACGCCGGGCCAAGCATTCCTGAGACGAACGTCGCGCTGGAGATATTGCTCGAAGTTGCAGTGAGATGGATTGCGGTTCCATTGTTTCCACGGGCCGTGGCGTCAATCAAATCGCTGTCAAATGGCAGATGCAGGACTAACCCCGAAATGTCGGGCGGACTCGTCGGTGGTGATAAAACCGTCAGCACTGCTGAGGAACTGTCGAGTGAACCATTGATGTTTGAAACTGCAACCACGTAACTGCCCGCATCACTTGCTGCCAATGGCCTGAGTAACAACGTACGCTGGGTTGCTCCGGGAATTGCGACGCCGTCCTTTTTCCACTGATACGAGAGTGGCACAGTGCTCAAAGCGTTGACGGTCAATGTGGCAGCAAGTGAAACATAGTTGGTCACTGAAACCGGTTGCGAAAAAATCGTGGGAAATTCACTGCCATAAGCGGTCACAACGACTCGATAGTAGCGCTGATCGCCACCGGCGACAAGGCCATCAGACACAGTGATCTGCGAGTTCGTTGCGATAAGGCAAACCTGATTCGAGCCGAGTGGCCATGGTGCCGTAAGACTGGATTTGTATTGCAGACAATAGGTGTTGCCGGGAATAGCGTTCCATGAAACCTCCACGTTCGTCCCCGCGCTTGAAATCGTGAGTTTGATAGGAAGATCAGGCATGCGAAGGAAGTAAATGTCCTCCTCGCCGTTGAAGGTGGCGCTGTAGGCGACACACGTCGCATCATTCAGCGCGATCACTCCAAGATAATCACCAATCTTGTTTTGTTGTGGATAGCCAACCGACGTATCGAAAGGCGGACTGACAGGACGATTCGGTGCCCAGGTGAGACCCCCATCCGATGAATACGTATAATAAAGTTCGGAGATGTTAATATTGGTGCCGGCCCGAGTGTCGTACCAACAAACGTCGATACGGCCGTTCGGTGCGACGGCGATAGTTCCAAACCAATGAAAGGCGTTCGTTCCGGGATCGGTATTGATGCGGACCGGGGCGCTCCAGGTCGCGCCGCGGTCGGTGCTCCGCGCGAACATCACGTCGCATTTGTTGGTTGGGCTGACAGTGGAGCAAAGCGCATAGACATTTCCGCGGGTCGAATTAGTGGAACGATCGACTGCGACCCAAGCCTGGCCCAGAAGTCCATCAGGATTCGGTCCGCCGTTCGCGAGGACTTCTGCACCTCCCAAGTTCACAGGAACAGTCAGGTCGAAGTTGAACGGAACGGAATGATTGAGGGCATTTGTAGAGCGATTGAGCCAGAATTGCGGGCCGCTTGAGGCAAGGAGATAGACCTCGCCATTTGGGCCGACATCGAGAGTTCCGAAAATCGGAGCCTGTGGAATCGCAAAAGGATTGGTCCAGGTGACGCCACCATCCGCAGAGAAGGTGAAATCGCGATTCCCCGTCGGCGACACATGTTGCCAGGCCTGGTAGATCGTTCCATGCCCGAGGCCCGGTGTTGTATCGATTGTCATCCACGATTTGTCACCGCCCATGGCTGGGCCAACCAGCCGCCAATTGGCTCCGCCGTTTGTCGAACGCCAAATGTCGCATGTAAATGTATTCGCGTTGTTCAGGCTCAGATAATAAAACCGCCCCTCGGCGTCCGACGCGAGAACCGGGTCACTGCGGAAGACATTGGTTTGCAGCGTTCCGCCAAAAGTCCATACCGTTCCGCCGTTCGTCGAAAAGGCATAGCCGGCCTGTCGAAAATCGCTGTTGGTGCTGTTGAATTGACGCCAACCAACCGCGATGTAATTCGGATTATTCGGATCGATGCAGAGCGACGGTTCGTTGGCGGCATCGCCTGCGATGTTTCGGCCAGCCGAAACGTTCACCTGGAAACTCGTGCCGAAAGGGGCGGAGATAATTGTCTGCGGCGAAAATATCCCACTGGTCGGCAAAGGCGGACCGCTGGCTTCTGTTTCCTGCGCTGGCGGCGGCACTTCAGCGCGCGCGACCGGAAAGGCGACGACGATGAGAAGAACCGCGTAAGACAGGGTTTGAATCGGGAGTCGCAGTACACGATGAGGAGGAGGGTTGGGTTTCATAACGGGCTCAAATAAACCACCTGAACTGCTTTTCGCAAGTCAGTGCAGCTTGCGCGAAAAGTCCAACACGTCAGATGTCGGGCGGCATTAGGTAATCGCAAAGTGTCGGTATCCTAATTCGTCACTTCTTTGAAAAATTTAACAATGAGGGCGGGCGCGGTGGCTGGAACGACATGACCACCGGGATAAATGTAGCCGATTACGGGTGCGCCGGTCTTCGACTGGTAGATAGTGCAATTTTTGTCCCACGGTTTGCCTTCGGATTCGCAGCCGTTGAGTTTCCGATCGGCGGCGATTGTTTTCTCCTGCCACTCAAATTTGACCAACGCGTCTTTTTCGCCGGCGATGTGCATGACGGGCTTAGGTTTGAGTTTGGGAATGCTCTCGACTGACATGCCCGCGCTGGGTGCGACAGCAGCAAAAACGTCACCGCGTTCGGCCCAGAGTAAGTATGTGAACGCACCGCCGTTGGAGTGACCGGTGGCGAAGATGTGTTTTGAATCGATTTTGTAGTCCTTTTTGAGATGGGCGAGCACGGCATCAAAGAATTTCAGGTCGCGATCGTTTTGGTCACCGAGGGTTTTTTGCCAGCCTGACACTTTCCCCTCGGGATCGGTTAATCTGCCGGGGGTGTTGAGGCCTTGCATATAAATCGAGATGGCATCGGGCCATTCGCGGTCCATAGGCAACATGCGAGCGGCGTTTTGAGAATGACCGCCGTGGCCGTGGAAGACGAAGATGACAGGTGTCGGTTTTTCTTTGGCGGTGGGAGGAATGTATGCAAGGGTTTCACGGGTGAGGCCATCAACCTGGAATTCCCAGTGCTCGAAGTTGGTAGGAGCAGGTGTCTGGGAGAAAGTAATGATAGCGGGGAGCAGCGAGGTCAGGAGAAGTATGAGGCGCTTGCAGGAAATCGTGAGAACCTTCATTGCAATGTTTTGGTGTAGTTAGGTGAACTTTAGCTGTACCTGGGTGAAGTCGGCTTTGCCTGAAGTTCATCTAAGTTCAGTTTGCTAATTCAGTTGGCACATCACCGCGGATGGGTGGAGATGGGCACGGATGACTACGGATCGGCGGACTTATTTGTGGTTCCCAGCCGATAATTGCTTTCCGATATTGGACTCTTAAACTGTTTCCGGACGTTTGCTCATAGTTCATACTTTTTACCTTTCTTAGTTCCGTTCTCGCACCGAAAAAATCTGTCTCTCTACCTATAGGGAGGTTGTCAAGAGGCAGATTGGTTTGGCGGAAGTAATTCGGATAGAGGAGGTTACAAAAATCGGTAACGTTAACGGCGCGCGCGGAAGGGGTTGTTTTCCAGGGCAACGGGAGAGAGCGGGCTTTGTAAGTCGTTGAAAATCAAGGGAGGAGGGTACAACTATTTTTTTGAAGCAGGTCCAGGCGCAAAGACCGAAAGGACGAAAGAGACCAAAAGCTATTTGAGAACGGGCCAACCGTCAGAATCCCAAGCCATTTGGCGAAGGCCGAGGGTTCTTGCGCCGTCTTTTTGGCCATCGTAGTAGTGGAAACTGAACCAATTAGTGCCACTCTCGGTGAAGATGCCAGCGTGGCCTGGACCAATGAAGCGACCGTCCGTTTCGGAAAGGAGGGTGCCGCCGCCTTGAAGCATATCCTTTCCGTCCCGGGACAGATAGGGACCTTCCGGCGACGGACTGCGGCCGACACGTATGTTGTACGTGCTTTTGACCCCTCGGCAGCATTGGCCCCAGTTCACGAAGAGGTAATAGTAATTGTCGTGCTGATAGAGGCACGAGGCTTCGATGGCGTCCTTCCAGGCCACGGCTGAGATTGGGGAGTTCGTTTCCAGACGTTTTCCGCTGGCTGGATCGAGTTGGATAATTTTGATTCCGGACCAGTATGAACCGAAGGCAAGCCAAAGTCTGCCGAGGTTGTCGAGTGTGATGCTGGGGTCGATGGTGTTAAAGCTGTCTCGGGGGCTGGATTGAATGACGATTCCGCGGTCAGTCCAACCGTAATGGGGATTTGCTGGGTCCAGGCTTTGGCTGGTGGCGAGGCCGATGGCCGAGGTTTGGGAGCCCCAGGCCGAAACCGAGTAGTAAAGCAGGAACTTATCTTTGAAGTGAATAATGTCCGGGGCCCAATATGTGCCTCGGAATCCCGGAACGGCATTGGTGGTCCATGTCGGACGATTTGTGAATACAGGCGGCCCTGCTTGCCATGTGGTCAGGTTTGTTGAATAGAGAGAGATGATTCCCCTGCCCGTGGCAAAGACCCAGTATTTGGTGCCGTCTTTGACAATTGTGGAAGGGTCGTGGGCTGAAAGGTTGCCTTGAAGGTCGATTGGGGAGGCAGATGTCGAAGTTTTTAGAATGAGGAGGAATAATAGCAGCAGGGCTCGACGCATGGAAGAAAGGTGTAGCAGGGGTTGCGGTTTTGTGCAGTCGAAATTTCGCTACTACAAAACTCGAAATTCGAAATAAGAATAAAAAGGGTCGTGGTTCTACCAGAATGCTCGCTGAGCAATTTCGAACCGTGGACGGGAGGATATTGCTGCGCCCGGGACGGGCGCGCTCCGATTAATGCAAGTCGGCGGCTATGAGTTCTTTGCCGGTTTCCGAATCATCGACCGCGATGAGTTGTTCGAAGCGGGATGCCAATGAGGAAGTAAGTGTGGCGAGGGTGTCTTCGGCGGATGAGGAAGATTTCGGCAGCACGTCCTGTTCGGCCAAATCCGTTATGAGCTTTGCGTCACAGAAGTCATGTAACAATTCCAAAGCGTTGGCGACGACTGAGAGGGATGAAAGCATCGAAGTCGCCGGCTTTTCGATTAGTTCCTTCAAGAGAGCCTCAGTCGCCGCGCTCAATTGAAAAATCGTTTGCAGTTTCGCCAGGCTGGCTTCGGCGACAAGCGAATGGACTGCGAGGTAAAGTTCGACGGCAATTTCCTGGCGTAATTCGTCGTCTGGCGCCTGGAAAATTTGTTCGAGTCGATCCTGCAGAGTCTCAATGTTCGCGGGCGCGTTGGAAAGAAACGCGTTTGCGACGATATCCGATGAAAGGTCTGTTGGACTGGCCGCAGCAGCAGCAAGGTGTTCGCTATCGCTCTTCCGCCCGCGTTGGCTTGAACGCCCGTGCCCCCTGCGATCTTTTTTGTTGTTCCGTGTTGCTTGGGCAATTTTGCGGCGATTGCGACGCCGTTGTTCACGAGATTTATGAGTGGAGGAGGGTTCGTCAACTGCAGTTTGTGTGGGTGGTTCGACCGTTCCTTCGGGACTTGGTGCTCTCGAGCCATCCCAGGCTTGAAAGCCTGGGCTATTATCGGCTGTCCCTCCGGGACGTGGAGCAAGCGATGACCTGCCTTCGCACGGAAGCTTCGGCGTGGCAAGCGATGCAGGGCGCGGGTTGAGGCGGCCACGGAGAGCGAGGGTGAGGGCTTTGACGGTGATTTCGAAGGTGAGGAAGGGTTTGCCAATGAGATCGATGCCGCCGCTGAGCGTTGATTTGGCCCGAGCATCGAAATCACTCTGACAGGTAACGAATACAACTGGCGTCGTGCGATTAAGCTCGATCGCATGGATCTTCGAGCAAGTCTCGAAACCGTTCATCCTCGGCATCTGAACGTCGAGAAAAATCGCGTCATACTTGATGTGGGAAACGAGAGCCAACGCGGCTTCACCGTTTTCCGCGAGATCGGGTTTGTTGAAAGCTTTTTTGAGGGCGAAGGAGACGGCGTGGCGGCTGAGAGCATCATCGTCCACGGCCAGGAAGCGGATTGGGGGATCGGACATCAGGTTTGGATTGATGCCCGGGACAGAAAGAGCTTCAAGCAAATCGACGGCGCTGGCGACGGTACGTAAAGTTGAAGGAGTGACGTTGCGGTCTTTGTCTGCCAATTGTTTTACGAGTCCTTCGAGGGCTGCGCCTAATTGCCAAACTGGAAGGACTTCGCGTAGTCCGGCCATGCATTTTATCTCGTGAATTTTTTCGGCAAGAGTGGTGAGAAGTTTCTGTCGTGTTCTTTGCTCCGGCCCGCGCGTAATCTCCTGAATAAGGCTTCGCATTTCCGCAACCGCATTCGGTGCTCTGTGGAAAAAGGTCGTCAACGGGGCAGAGTCTGGCGACGAACTTTCGCTTGGTTTAGCCCACTCGGCTCGCACGAAGTCGGCCGCGCCAGGGATGGAAGTTCGACGGCCGGTTGGCCCAACTTTGAAAGCAGTGACAAAATCAGAGAAGGACTTTTCTTCGGCCTTATCGCCAGGGAAATCGCCAGCATTCTCATCCGAAACATTAAACAAGAAACTCATTCGGGGCGCGAGTTTGCGGAATACAAAGATGACTGCGCCGAGCAACGCGGTTGCGATGACAACTTTTGTAAAAACGCCTCGGTCTTCGGCCTCAGAGAGTTTGCTCTGTTCCGCCAAGTACATGGCATTGCTAATGGTATTATTTAACCCTTCGAGGTCCCTTTGGGCAGCGTCAACGTCTGGGATGGCGACTTTTACGTCATACTCAGCTTGTTTCTTTTGTGCCTCTTGCTGCCGGCGCATTCGCGTGACGAGGCCAGGCTCGGTGGGGTTTTTCTCCTGTTCGAAGCCGGCGGTATCAGCGCTAAGCGCCGTTCGCAACGCGAGCAGCATTATCACCGCGATGAAGAATATTTTGCGCCCCCTCATAAAGTTCAAAGATTAGGGGGTGGCGGGCTCGTTTTATTGGCCGCGACGGTGCTCCAGACGCTACGCTTGACCTGGATCAGACTGGGCGTCAGGGGCGGAAGTTTGGCAGGATTGTCAAAATTGCGATCGTAAGTCCAGTTCCGGGTAGGCGGGCTATAGACATTGTTTTTGCCCCAAACGCCGGTTGCATAAAGGCTGGGAAACATTTTCACCATGGAGCCGTTGTAGGTGAAAGTCGCCAGGCTCCAATCCTCAAGAAAACGAGGGAAATTCTCCATGCCTCCACTATAATGGCCCTTTGTAGTATCCACAGCGCCCGCGAGAAT
>Ga0068857_100000540_pt1 | contig 27448 bp, 19 predicted proteins | sample KBSCornC72_FD_66591 | JGI IMG/M metagenome (GOLD analysis project Ga0068857, IMG submission 66591) | Corn rhizosphere microbial communities from Kellogg Biological Station, Michigan, USA - KBS Corn C7-2 | ecosystem: Host-associated > Plants > Roots > Rhizosphere > Soil ...
CTTATCGCCAATTCTGGACAGTCATCACGCTTATTTAATACTCAAGGTGAGGTCAACATTAGAAGGATACCTGTTCATGCGTACCCCATACTGCGTCGCCGATTACCTGCTGGACCGTCTTACGGATTGTGGAGCCGATCATCTGTTTGGCGTGCCGGGCGACTATAACCTGCAGTTTCTCGACCATGTGATAGACAGCCCGGATATCTGTTGGGTGGGCTGTGCCAACGAGTTAAACGCCTCCTATGCCGCGGACGGATACGCCCGATGTAAGGGCTTTGCCGCGCTGCTGACGACATTTGGTGTAGGAGAATTAAGCGCCATGAACGGCATTGCGGGCAGTTATGCTGAGCACGTTCCGGTACTGCATATTGTGGGCGCGCCGGGTACGGCGTCACAGCAAAGAGGAGAGCTGCTGCACCATACGCTGGGCGACGGTGAGTTTCGTCATTTTTACCATATGAGCGAACCGATCACCGTTGCACAGGCGATCCTGACCGAACAAAACGCCTGTTACGAGATTGACCGGGTATTAACTACCATGCTCCGGGAGCGTCGTCCCGGCTATCTGATGCTGCCTGCGGATGTGGCAAAAAAAGCCGCCACGCCTCCTGTAAACGCTCTCACTCTCAAACACGCGCATGCCGATAGCGCCTGCCTGAAAGCGTTCCGGGATGCCGCTGAGAACAGGCTGGCCATGAGCAAGCGTACTGCGCTGCTGGCCGATTTCCTTGTCCTTCGCCACGGCCTGAAGCATGCCCTACAGAAGTGGGTCAAGGACGTGCCGATGGCACACGCCACCATGCTGATGGGTAAAGGCATATTTGACGAGCGTCACGCCGGTTTTTACGGCACCTACAGCGGTTCGGCGAGCGCCGGTGCGGTAAAAGAGGCGATTGAAGGGGCAGACACGGTGCTGTGCATCGGGACGCGATTTACCGATACCCTGACCGCCGGCTTCACGCATCAGCTAACCCCGTCACAAACAATTGAAGTTCAGCCTCATGCCTCACGCGTCGGTGACGTCTGGTTTACCGGCATCCCCATGCTTCAGGCAATCGAAACGCTGGTAGAGCTGTGTAAACAGCACGTGCACGATGCGCCGGCACCGTCGTCTCAAAGCACGATTGAATATCCGCAGCCGGATGGCTCGCTGACGCAGGAGAATTTCTGGAAAACGTTGCAGACGTTTATCCGCCCTGGAGACATCATCCTTGCGGATCAAGGCACCTCGGCCTTCGGCGCGATCGACCTTCGTCTTCCGGCTGATGTGAATTTTATCGTCCAGCCGCTGTGGGGATCGATCGGCTACACCCTGGCCGCAGCGTTTGGCGCGCAAACCGCCTGCCCGAACCGGCGCGTGATTGTGCTGACGGGGGATGGCGCAGCGCAGCTCACCATCCAGGAGCTTGGCTCGATGCTGCGGGATAAACAACACCCGATTATTCTGGTCCTTAACAACGAAGGGTACACGGTGGAAAGAGCGATCCACGGGCCGGAACAGCGATATAACGACATTGCGCTATGGAACTGGACGCAAATCCCGCAGGCCCTGAGCCTTGATCCTCAGGCCCAGTGCTGGCGGGTCAGTGAAGCGGAGCAGCTGGCGGATGTCCTTGAGAAAGTGGCGCACCACGAGCGGCTCTCGCTAATTGAGGTGATGCTGCCGAAAGCCGATATCCCGCCGCTGTTGGGGGCGATTACTAAAGCGCTGGAAGCGCGCAATAGCGCCTGATTACTTGTCGTTTCGCCAGGCCATCATCATCGGTTTGCCCGCCAGCAGGAGCCAGGCGGGCAACATCACGATACAGAGCAGGGGGAAAAGCGTCGAATCGGGTACCACTACCGCCGCCATAAACAGGCTGAGCCAGGCGTCACGCGTGACCACCAGAACCAGCCCCAGAATAGAGCAGGAGACGGTAATGGCCGCAGGCACCGCATCGACGTGTTCGTGCAACATCAGCCCCAGCGCTACACCGACAAAGACCACCGGGAAGATGCGTCCACCGCGAAAACCGCAGGCTGCAGCCACCACCAGCGCGGCCAGCTTAATCACGGCAAACAGCAGATAGTCGGAGACGCTAAACACCTGGCTGAAGGCCAGCTGCTGCATCTCGTCCAGACCTTTGAACAACGTCACCGTCCCGCCGATTGCCCCTAAAATACCGAGGATCAAACCTCCTGCCCCCAGAACTAACACCGGGTGTTTGAGTTCATGCATCAGCCGGTGCAGGCGAGGAAGACACCATACCGCCACCATTCCCAGCGCGATGGCGAACGCGACGACGATGGCGCCGCTGAAAATATCGGCTATCTGCATTTGCCCATAGTGGGGGAGGGTGAGTGAGAAGTGGGGATGGAAAAACAGGCTGGTCGTCAGCGCGCCAGCGGCTGCTGCCATCAGCGGAGCAAAGAGTTTATCCCACAGCGGGACGTCGTTATTGCTGCTGAGCGTCTGAGAAAAGATCAGTGCGGCAGCGACAGGCGTGCCGAAAAGTGCCCCGATGGTGCCTGCGGAGGCGAGGATGGTCCAGTCCAGCGCGCCGACGCGGGGCAAAATGCGTGAACCGAGGAAAACCGCCAGGCCAATATTCACCGCCATAATCGGATGCTCCGGCCCCAGGCTGACGCCGCCGGCCAGACCGATAATCAACGCAATGAGCAGTCCGGGCAGTGCCGAAGGGGGAACCGGGGCGCCAATCAGTGGTTCCTGCGCCGGATCGGGGCCGGCATGGCCGGGACTGAAACGGATCACCAGGCCTACCGCAATACCGGTTAACGTCAGCATCACAACGATCCAGGCAGGAGAATCAGCATTGACGCCCAGTTTTGTCGGAAGCGCTGTCCATAACATGGCTTGCAGCACCGACGCGACTTTCATCACGACAATGAGCACCAGACTTGAGGCCACGCCAATAATTAGCGCCGGAATTGCCAGCAACAGCATGGTTCTGGCTCGCGGGTGGAGCATGATGATTTCCTTGTACAAAACGGCATTACGTTACTTTGCACATTAAGCTTTATGGCAATAGTGCAAAAGGTGCTGAAACGGTAAAGTTATTCTGTGACGAAGATCGATAATCCATGGGCATTCACCTTATGGCCGTTGTTGTTATCACGCCTTGAATTTACAGTGTCCCAAAGATTTATTCTGACTTTAGCGGAGCAGTAGAAGAATGACAAAGTATGCTTTGGTAGGTGATGTGGGCGGCACGAACGCGCGCCTCGCATTGTGCGATGTTAGTAGCGGTGAGATTTCCCGGGCGAAAACCTATTCCGGGCTGGATTATCCAAGCCTTGAGGCCGTTGTCCGCGTCTATCTGGAAGAGCATCAGGTGAGCGTTGAAGACGGCTGCATCGCGATTGCCTGCCCGATAACCGGCGACTGGGTCGCAATGACCAACCATACCTGGGCATTCTCTATCGCCGAGATGAAAAAAAACCTCGGTTTTTCCCATCTTGAAATCATCAATGACTTTACCGCGGTGTCCATGGCGATCCCAATGCTGAAGCCAGAGCATCTGATCCAGTTTGGCGGCGCTGAACCGGTCGAAGGCAAGCCGATTGCGGTTTACGGGGCCGGTACCGGCCTCGGCGTCTCGCATCTGGTGCATGTTGCTCAGCGCTGGGTGAGCCTGCCGGGTGAAGGTGGCCACGTAGATTTTGCGCCTAATAGCGAAGAAGAGGGGATTATCCTCGAAGAGTTACGCGCTGAGATCGGCCACGTCTCCGCCGAGCGCGTCCTTTCAGGTCCGGGGCTGGTGAATCTGTACCGCGCGATTGTGAAATCAGACGGTCGTCTGCCGGAAAACCTGCAGCCGAAAGACGTCACCGAACGCGCGCTGGCGGACAGCTGCATTGACTGCCGTCGTGCCCTGTCGCTGTTCTGCGTGATCATGGGACGTTTCGGCGGCAACCTGGCGCTGACGCTGGGCACCTTCGGTGGGGTCTATATCGCGGGCGGGATCGTACCGCGCTTCCTCGACTTCTTTAAAGCCTCGGGCTTCCGCGGCGGGTTTGAAGATAAAGGGCGTTTCAGAAGCTACGTGCAGGACATTCCGGTTTATCTGATCGTGCATGATAACCCGGGACTGCTGGGTTCCGGGGCCCATCTGCGTCAGGTTCTCGGTCAAATCCTCTGATGCAGAGCCCTCTCCCGCGGGAGAGGGCGTTTTCTTTACAGGTGCATCAGCTGACGAAACTCTTTCACCTTGCTGCGGCTTACCGGCACCTGAAAATCCAGATCCTTCAGACGCAAAATGTAGGTGTTGTTAAACCACGGTTCGATCTCGCGGATCTTATTTAAATTCACGCAAAACGACCGGTGGCAGCGGAAAAAGTGGGCAGCCGGGAGCTTGCTGCAGAATTCGGTAATGTTCATCGCCATCACGTACGATTCCCGCCGCGTATAGACAAATGTCATCTTTTCGTGCGCTTCGGCGTAGTAGATATCGTTGACCGGCGTCACGATGATGCGCTCGTCTTTGACCAGATTAATGGTGTCGTTTTCGCGTACCGTTGGGGTGGCGCTAGCGGGAGCGGTCTGCTGCTGCCATGCGGCCTCCAGCTTTTGCAGCATGCTGACAATCCGCGACTCCTGATAAGGCTTAAGAATATAGTCAAACGCCTCCAGCTCGAAGGCCTCTACGGCGTGCTCTTTCCAGGCGGTAACGAAAACGATAAACGGCTTATGGGCAAACTGATTGATGTTTTGCGCCAGCAATACGCCATCCAGCGACGGGATATTGATATCCAGGAAAATCGCATCGACCCGGTTATGCTGCAAAAATTTCAGTACGTCCAGACCATCATCAAACGTGCCCACAATCTCCATCTGGCTGTGGGTTTTGATAAGCCAGGTGAGCTCCTGCTGAGCCAGGAATTCATCTTCTACAATGATAACTTTCATGGGTTACTCCACCTGGGGCAACAGTGATGTCGTCGTATGCGCGCGCGAGCGCTCATTCGGGACGTAAAAAGCAATTTCGGTACCCGGCTCAAGACGTTGAATATGCAGCCCGTCGCCGTAAAGCAGCTTGACCCGGTGGTGCACGTTCAGCAGACCGATTTTATTCCCCGGCATCTCGTTAGACTCCACGCGCTCAATGACTTTTGGATCAATCCCGTGGCCGGTATCGCGCACGGCAATCCGCACCCGGTTGCCGCTTTCGGTGACGCTGATGGTGACGACGCCTTTGCCTTTACAGGGCTGAATACCGTGAACAATCGCGTTTTCAACCAGCGGCTGGATAAGCAGGCTCGGGATCTCGCAGTTGACCTCTTCATCAATATCGTAAATGACCGTGAGCTTATCGCCAAAGCGCGCCTGCTCAATCGCGATGTAGTCCTTGATCTGATAAAGCTCTTTTTTGATGTCGATATGCTCGTCATCTTTCAGCTCGATGTTGTAGCGCAGATAGCGCGACAGGTTAAAAATCAGCTGGCGCGCGGTGTCCGGATTAAGGCGAATGGACGAGGAGATAGCGTTCAGCGCGTTAAACAGGAAATGGGGATTGATTTTACTCTGCAGCGCGCGCAGTTCTGCCTTATTTGCCATCTCGCGCAGCTGTTCCGCCCGCGAAACCTCAAGCTGGGTGGAGATTATCTGCGACAGGCCGATGGCCATCTCCTGCAGCGTGGAGGTGATCTGATGCGCGTGGCAGTAATAAATTTTCAGCGTGCCCGTCACGACGCCTTTCTCCCACAGCGGGATGACCAGCATCGAGTGAATTTCCGGCGTTCGGTGGGCTTCATCATTGTTTTTAATAATGATTTTACCGTAGTTAATCGCCTGTCTGGTGGTCGGGCTTATGGTGTCATCGTTGTCGCGATAGTTGTGCTCCCCGACGCCAACGTAGGCCAGCACGTGGTCAATATTGGTGATGGCGACGGCGTCAGCGTGGATGTCATGGCGAATGATCTCGCAGACCTGACGCAACGATTCCGCGTTAACGTGGCGGAAGAGAGGCAGCGTTTTGTTGGCGATATCCAGCGCCAGCTTGGCCTGACGGGCGGCGCTGGCCTCTTTTTCCCCTTCAACGCTTTGCACCAGCAGCACGATAAAACCGATGCACACGCTGCCCAGGATCATCGGAATACCGATTTTCGAGACGATATCCAGCCCCAGCTCGGTGGTGGGAGCCCAGACGACGACCAGGATCATGGTCAGCGTTTCGCACACCATGCCTGCGACGATCCCGGCGCGCCAGCGCTGTTTTTTCGGGATTTTGCGGCTGATCCAGCCGGAAAGCACCCCGGCGATAATGCTGGTGATAAAGCACGGCACCGCCGTTACGCCACCGATATCAATCAGATAGCGGTGCGTCCCGGCAATCAGGCCGGTGATAACGCCCACCCACGGACCAAACAAAATTCCGCCGGACATGACGGCGATAATGCGCACGTTAACCAGCGAACCCTCTACCGGCACGCCGGACCAGGTGCTGAACAGGGCGAACAGCGAAAAGATGGCGGTAACGGCCAGCAGCTCTTTTGGCGAGTGGGCTGATTTGTGCAACAGCTCGCGAAACAGGCGAATGCGAATGAGGAAGAACAGGCAAATCAGCATTAATGCCGCACGGTCAAAAACCGCCAGCAGCATATTGAATATTTCGTGCACGAGTAGACCTGGGAAAACGGGAAAGAACCATGATAAAAAACCTGGCGCGTATTGACCAGCTATCCGTCAGGTTTATCAAATGAGGAAAAACCATAATTTTGAAAGGGGATTATCTGGTGATGACCGAGGCGTCCTGTTTTTTTCTGAACGGCGAATCATCAGGTAACTGGTTTGATATCATCCTGTTAAATAACAGCTATCAGACAGCCGATCCCGAAACAGGGGCTTCCGCTTTTAGGCGCAGCGGGGTTCCGGTTTTTAGTCGAGCGCTTTTTTTTCATTTCCCTCTCGACAGCATGATTTTTTTCAGGTTATTTTCTAAACATGCCACATCAGTGGCAGCGTCGCTCGGACGGTCCGGGCGCTAACGTTAATCTGAGGAATCTATGGCTGAATTCAGTCCTGAACGCCGTTTTACGCGTATCGATCGTCTCCCCCCTTATGTTTTCAATATCACTGCTGAACTGAAAATGGCTGCGCGTCGGCGTGGCGAAGATATTATCGATTTCAGCATGGGTAACCCTGACGGCCCAACGCCACCGCATATTGTTGAAAAGCTCTGCACGGTTGCCCAGCGCCCGGATACGCACGGCTACTCGACCTCTCGCGGTATTCCCAGGTTACGTCGCGCGATCTCGCGCTGGTATCAGGATCGCTATCAGGTTGATATCGATCCGGAAAGTGAAGCGATTGTCACCATCGGCTCGAAAGAGGGGCTGGCACACCTGATGCTGGCCACGCTGGATCATGGCGACACGGTGCTGGTGCCTAATCCAAGCTATCCGATCCATATCTACGGCGCGGTAATTGCCGGGGCGCAGGTCCGTTCTGTGCCGCTGGTGGAAGGTGTCGATTTCTTTAACGAACTGGAACGTGCGATTCGCGAAAGCTATCCGAAACCTAAGATGATGATCCTCGGTTTCCCGTCGAACCCAACGGCGCAGTGCGTGGAGCTTGATTTCTTCGAGAAAGTGGTTGCGCTGGCCAAGCGTTATGACGTGCTGGTGGTTCACGATTTAGCCTATGCAGATATCGTCTATGACGGCTGGAAAGCCCCGTCGATTATGCAGGTCCCGGGCGCGCGTGATGTGGCGGTAGAGTTCTTTACCCTGTCGAAAAGCTACAACATGGCGGGCTGGCGTATTGGCTTTATGGTGGGTAACAAAACGCTGGTGAGTGCCCTGGCGCGCATTAAGAGTTACCACGACTACGGTACCTTCACGCCGCTGCAGGTCGCCGCTATCGCTGCCCTGGAAGGCGACCAGCAGTGCGTTCACGAGATTGCCGCCCAGTATAAGCGCCGCCGCGACGTGCTGGTAAAGGGGTTGCATGAAGCGGGCTGGATGGTGGAAATGCCGAAGGCGTCTATGTACGTCTGGGCGAAAATTCCGGAGCCGTATGCGGCGATGGGATCGCTGGAGTTTGCCAAAAAACTGCTGCAGGATGCGAAGGTGTGTGTGTCACCGGGCATTGGCTTTGGTGATTATGGCGACACCCATGTGCGATTTGCCCTGATTGAAAACAGCGACCGTATTCGTCAGGCGGTGAGGGGCATCAAGAGTATGTTCCGGGCCGACGGTCTTCTGACCTCAAAGAGCGTCGCTGAACATCCCGCGTCGTCATGACATAAAAAAACAGGAGCCGATGGCTCCTGTTTTTTTGACTGCATATTCTTCACTAGATCATCAGGGCAAAGGTTCCGGCCCAGACTAAAACAATCACCGAAATGCCCATAAAGAAATATTTCACGTTTCATCGCTCCGCGTATCTTGTGGTACGCATTTAAAAACAGAGTCCACCTGATTATAGAGAACTGAAATCCGGTCAAAACGGAAATGAGAATTTTCCCGTTATGCCGTTAACTCCAGCTCAGAATTCTGTGCTTTCCTGTTGCCAGACGGCGCTAATGTACGCTTAAAAATGAGGGGTGACAAGAGGGATTTTTTTAAATAATTTCCGTCACTTACGAGTGTCGTGGAACGGCGACAGTTTGATTTCACTTCGCAATAAATTCACTTTGGGCGACGCATTGAAAGACAGTTACTCAGCGGGAAGACAGGTGATTGAAAAGGTTAGTTTCTTAGCGAAACTAACCTTCATGAAGGGCTAAATATAGAGCGAGGCTTCGCCAAGAGGGCGGGTTTTGAAACGACGATGCATCCACAGATACTGCTCTGGCGCGCGCATGATTTCAGTTTCGATGACTTTATTGATAAACGCTGCCGCTTCGCACTCGTTTTCCGGATAGTTAGCCATTTCAGGGGAGATGTGCAGGCGGTAGCCTGACTTATCTGCTTTTCTCACCATCGTCACGGTCAGCATAGAGGCACCAGACAGACGCGAAATGACAAAGGTGCCGTTAGTCGTCGCAACGTCTTTCACCGCAAAGAAAGGCGCAAAGCTGCTGCCTTTACGTCCATAATCCTGATCGGGTGCAAACCAGACGGCTTCTCCTTTCTTGAGAGCACCGACCATACCGCGCAGGTTATTACGGCTGATCATCGCTTTATTGGAACGCATACGGCCTCGTGTCTGCACCCATTCCATAAGCGCACTGTTGTGCGGTCTGTAGGTTGCCATCATTGGCTGGCAAAGCCCCATCACGCGGCCGCCCAGCTCCAGCGACATAAAGTGAACGCCGACGACCATCACACCGCGTTTTTGCATCTGCGCGCGTTTAAGGTTATCCAGGCCTTCCACGTCAAACCATTTGCGGACACGTTCATCTGGCCAGAACCATGCCATGCCGGTTTCAAGCAGCGCCATGCCGATAGACTTGAAGTTTTCAGCGATGAGTTTCTCACGCTCCTCTGCATTGTACTGCGGAAAACAAAGCTCAATATTTTTACGCGCGATAGATTCGCGACGTTTCAGGAAAACGCGGGAAGCGCTGCCCAGTTTTGACCCCAGCAAGCGCAGGACAGGGTACGGAAGTTGAACCAGCAACCAGAGTACGCCAAGGCCAAACCATGTAAACCAGTAACGCGGGTGTAAAAACGCACGTTGAAATTTGGATTGAGACAAAATAGTAGAACCTATGTGAAGCCTGTAAAGGTAGCGCAGAGTTTGCGATACGACGTGCCGATAAGACCGTTCTTCAAGGTGATGGTTGCAGGCTTTACCGAACTTTACGGCGGCGTTGCCTGGCCACTGCTGATTTGGGCGGGCGGCGTAATGTAGCATCGTTATACGATATGTGCTATTACTCGTTTTTGATTAAAAAAGCGGCGATCCGGGAGGTGTTTGATTTTACACTGTATAAACTCCAGAAGGGAGAGCAGTTCTCATGCCTGAGAGGAGAACTGAAGTCTTTGCGCAAGGAGGAGTGGGCCGACAAAAGAGCAGCAGTGTTTATTTTCGGACCCGCATCTACATTTTATTTTCCTTCGAATAATAAATAAGAATTTTCTTTGTGAAAATTCTTATTTATTATTCATGTCATCAATCAATTCGTCACTCTTCTTCATTCATTAACCTCTGTCATTTATCTGCTTGCAATAACCTGTTGCCGTTCATTCATCTTTTTTTAATATCATGTTGTGATGCAAATCAAAACAAGATGGTTTTATTAGCATCTCTCTGGCTGCGATCCTTCTTACGGTACAAATATTCGCTTTGCGTGAAAAAAGCAGTGTCTTTCCCTGAGCTGAACGGATAATCCGTAATAATATCTTAGTGGAAAATTCTTAAGAAATTTCTCATTGCGGATAAATGATCTGTGTATTTGATTTTGCATCGATCATTATTCTAATATTGCGCATCAAGAACGATACCGTGAAGTTGGCGTAGCAAAAACAAAGAGGGATGATGAGATGGCTGACAGTTTTCAGAATGAGGTGCCTAAGGCACGTATTAACCTGAAGCTTGACCTGCATACAGGCGGGGCAAGCAAGAAAATGGAATTACCGCTGAAATTACTGGTTGCGGGTGATTTCAGTAATGGGCAAGAGTCTGCTCAAATATCTGAGCGTGAGAAAGTTAACATCACGAAAAATAATTTCGACAGTGTTCTTTCTGAATACTCCCCAAAACTTAATCTAACCGTTAAAAATACGCTCTCTGATGATGGTGGTGAGGAAAATGTTCAGCTGACTTTCCAGAGCATGAAAGATTTCACGCCAGAGCAGGTGGCTGCTCAGATACCGCAGCTGAAGGCGATGTTGGCGATGCGCAACTTGCTTCGCGATCTGAAGGCCAATTTGCTGGATAACCAGACTTTCCGAAAAGAGCTGGAAAAAATCCTCCTGGACCAGTCCCTTAGTGCTGAACTGCGAAACGAACTATCCGCACTGGCATCAAGAAAATCGTAACCATCACGCTGTTTTAACGGATTAAACAAGGAATGCTCATGTCTGTACAAAATAATATTGCCGGTAGTGAAAGCGTGGTGCTGGAACGTCCTGCTGCGGGTGGGGTTTACGCCTCCCTGTTTGAGAAAATCAATCTCAATCCTGTCTCCGAGTTGAGCGCGTTAGACCTCTGGCAAGATGCGCAGGCGATGTCAGATGCAACCGCTGATGAGCGTCTGACTGCAGGTATGCAGGTTTTTCTGGAATGTCTGACCAAAGCAGGCGCGAAGGTCGAAAAACTGGATAAAAGCCTTATCGATCATCACATCGCTGAGCTCGATTACCAGATCAGCCGCCAGCTGGACGCGGTTATGCACCATGACGAGTTTCAGGCGGTCGAAAGCCTGTGGCGTGGGGTGAAATCACTGATTGATAAAACAGATTTTCGCCAGAACGTGAAAATTGAGCTTCTGAGTATGTCCAAAGAAGACCTGCGGCAGGACTTTGAAGATACCCCGGAAATCATCCAGAGTGGTCTGTATAAACACACCTACATTGATGAATATGATACTCCAGGCGGCGAGCCGATTGCGGCACTGATTTCCGCTTACGAGTTTGATGCTTCAGCGCAGGATATCGCTCTGCTTCGCAACATCTCTAAGGTATCCGCTGCTGCACATATGCCGTTTATCGGCTCAGCAGGCCCGAAATTCTTCCTTAAAGAGTCCATGGAAGACGTCGCGGCGATTAAAGATATTGGTAATTATTTTGACCGCGCAGAGTACATCAAGTGGAAATCGTTCCGCGATACTGATGACGCTCGCTACATCGGCCTGGTCATGCCGCGCGTATTGGGACGTTTACCGTATGGCCCGGACACCGTTCCGGTTCGCAGCTTCAACTATGTCGAAGAAGTCAAAGGTCCCGATCACGACAAATACCTGTGGACCAATGCATCGTTTGCCTTCGCGTCCAATATGGTGCGCAGCTTTATCAATAATGGCTGGTGTGTACAAATCCGTGGCCCGCAGGCTGGTGGTGCGGTTCAGGACCTGCCTATCCATCTGTACGATCTCGGTACCGGCAACCAGGTAAAAATCCCGAGCGAAGTGATGATTCCCGAAACCCGCGAATTCGAATTCGCGAATCTGGGCTTCATTCCTTTGTCCTACTACAAAAACCGCGACTACGCGTGCTTCTTCTCAGCCAACTCCACTCAGAAACCGGCGCTGTATGACACCGCTGATGCGACGGCGAACAGCCGCATCAACGCCCGTCTTCCGTACATCTTCCTGCTGTCACGTATCGCCCACTACCTGAAGCTGATTCAGCGCGAGAACATTGGTACCACGAAGGACCGCCGACTGCTTGAACTGGAGCTGAACACGTGGGTCCGCAGCCTGGTGACCGAAATGACCGATCCGGGCGACGAGTTGCAGGCTTCTCACCCGCTGCGCGACGCGAAGGTGGTAGTGGAAGACATCGAAGACAACCCGGGCTTCTTCCGCGTGAAGCTGTACGCCGTTCCGCACTTCCAGGTGGAGGGCATGGACGTCAATCTGTCGCTGGTTTCCCAGATGCCGAAAGCGAAATCGTAAAAACAGGCAGGAAGCCGATGAAAACGGAACAACCGTTATGGGGTAGGGGCATTATGGTCTCTCCCCAGCATTTTCAGCAACAGGTCGCGTATGCGGCCTGGTCTGCCGAATGTATTGCCCGGCTGGGCCTCTCCTGTCCATGGGGGGTAATTAATGCCACCTTCGAACCGGAAGCTCTCAGGCTTGGACGTCTGCAGGCCCATCATCTGCATGTCCGTTTTCAGGACGGTACGCTGATTGATACAGATAATGCCGATACTCTGCCTCCGGTCCTGTCGCTTGAAAGCGAATCGCAGGAGGTGACGGTGGTACTGGCACTCCCACTACTGCGGTCGAACGGCGGCAACTGTCTGAAACCCGAAGAAGTAGCCGAGCGTCCGGTGCGATATCGTCAGCGCTGGCGGGATGTGCGCAATGCCTATGGAGATGACACCCGTCAGATTGCCGTAATGCAGCCCGAACTGACCCTGCGTTTTGCGCATCAGAACAACAGCGATTACCTGATTTGTCCGGTCGCCCGACTGCAGCAAGACTCGCAGGGTACATGGCAATTAGATGAGACGTTTCTTCCTCCACTGTTGACTCTCCAGGGCAGCCGTTGGCTGGTTACCCAGCTTGAACAACTCATGACTCAACTGCGGGCCCGTCTGTGCCGTCTAATGGCGATGCGGCGTGAAAGCAATGAACGAATGGCAGACTTCGCCGTGGCCGATGTATCACTGTTCTGGCTGCTCAACGCGCTGAACAGCGCTGAGCCCGTGCTTGGCCAGTTCCAGCGGAACCTGCAAAGCCCGCCGGAGCGGCTTTATCCGGAACTTTCTCGACTGGCAGGGAGCCTGCTGACTTTCTCTCTGGAACATCAGGTGAGCGCTATACCGATCTGGCACCACGAGCAACTCAATACAGTTTTTCCGCCGCTGTTCGATTTGCTTGGCGATCTGCTTGAAGCCAGCTTACCGTCCCGCGTGGTGGCCCTGTCACTCGACTATGACCCACGGCTGCACTTCTGGCAGGCTCGACTGCATGACCCGCGTCTGCGCGAAGGGGCTGATTACTATCTCTCTGTTCGCTCGCCGATCCCGGTAGCGCAACTGCAGGAACAGTTCCCGCGTCAGTGTAAGGTGGGCAGTCCTGACCATGTGCGGGGGATCGTCAACTCTTCCCGCGTGGGCGTGCCGTTGATGCCATTGCGCCATGTACCAGCCGCCATTCCGCTGCGCCTGGAAAATCAGTATTTCAGTCTCGATCTCTCCCATCCTCTGGCGACTGAGATGCTCCAAAGTGGGTCGTGTATGTTTTACGTCCCGGGCATGCTGGGCGAGCCTGAACTTGAACTCTTTGCGGTACTGAGAACATGAGTGAACGTAAACACGGCGCTGCCGTATCTGTTGATATTGACGCCCTGCTGCAGGATACCTGGCTGCAGGTCATTAGCCTTCGCCATGGACCGCAGTTTCAGGAAGGTGAAGGTCGGATTTTGTGGGAGCGCTGTATCGCTGACGTGGAGCGCGTTCAGCGCGAACTGAAAGCGAGTGAACTCGACGAAGCCAGCTGTGAGCATATCCTCACTGCACAATGTGCATTGCTTGACGAGGCGGTCAAAGGACGAGGTGTGGAGGATGACGCCTGTGTGCAGTGGTATGACATTCCCCTGCAGGGACACTTCCTCGGCACGATGGACGCCGGCGACACCCTGTGCGACAGAATGCGCGATGTCCTGCGTGAACCTGCACCAGACAATGCCGTACTGACCTGCTTCCAGCGGGTAATGATGCTTGGATTTCTGGGAAGTTTCCGCTCGCTGAACGATCCTGAACGCCAGAAGCTGGTCAGCGCGCTCAGTGAACATGTCGCGCCGTTCAGCTATCCGCAGACCCACCCTGTTCTGGCAGAAAGCCGTGCCGGGTGGGGAATGGGCGGATGGCTCGCATCATGGCCTGCACGTATTGGACTATGCGTGATTGTTCTTGCCGCGCTCTGGTGGGGACTGGATCGTTGGCTCGATCAGATGCTGCTGACCCTGCTGCCGGGAGCCATAAAATGAGTCCTGCACAACAGCGCGGGCTTGCGCTGTGGGCAGCCCTGCTGAGCGCAGTGGTCTGTCTGGCTTTTCTGCCGGTATCCCGGCTGGCTTCAGTGCTCGTTCTGCTGGTGATGCTCGGATTCATCATCGTGTCCTGGTATATCGCCAAACCTTGTGCGGAGCATGACGTCACCCTGCTTCTGGATGACCTTCCTGAAGCCACTTACCGTCAGCCCGTGGTGCTGGTTTGTGGCGATCTGCCGCTGACCTGGCCTCAGCAGTCAGCAGTACTCATCGTCACGCAGGGATGCTGGATCCGCGTTGAGGATCATCAGGATCTGGAGCAGGTTGCCCGTCAGGTACTGTGGCAGCGTCCGGACTGGGGACGTCAGATGTCAGTGATGGTCAGTGTCTGCCCGCAGAAACACGTTGACAGTGAAGCCCTGACAAGTCGTCTGCTGGCTCTGCGCTGGCAAATCAGCCAGTTGCGTAAAGAAACAGGACATTCTGTGCCATTGATTTTGAATGGTCAGATCGGCAGCGCGATGACGGATGACATGCTCTGGCAGGCCGCTATGCCGGGTGAAGGGTGGACCGTCTGGCGTGAGTCGAGTGCGCCTTGTTCAATTGCCGCGTGGGTCTCCACTGGCGGTGCGCCTGTGATGCAGCAGCAGGTGCTGATGAACAGCCTGATGAGGTGGTTCCATCAGCATGTCCAGGCGGTATTCATCGATGATAATCCTGATGTTCCGGCCATTGCACCTGCAGCGCTGCTGTGGGGAATGGGACCGATTCTTGCCGGAAGCCTTGCATCATCAGCCTGGACGGCGTGGTTATCGCGTCATACTGCCATGCAGCAGGTGACCGGCTGGCAGCCCAGGGGGACGGACAGTACGGTGATCTCACCCTTACCGGATTTCATCCTGCCGCTGCTACCGGAGAGAAGTGGACTCACTCCCGGGGCCCGCACCTGGCGCTGTGCCCTTGGCCTTTTCACACTGGCGACCATCGCCGCGCTGCTCAGCAGTGGCTGGAACAATCGCCAGCTGCTGCATCGCGTGAGCTTCGATATAGCCCGTTATGACAGCCTCTCCATGGATGACTACGGCCCGAAGGCTAGCGCCGTAGCGGCCCTTCGTGAGAATGCGGCGCTGCTGGATGACTATGCACGTAACGGCGTACCGGCCCGACTGGGTCTGGGGCTTTATCAGGGGGAACGTCTACGGATGCCCCTTCTGGAAGCGATCCGCTCGTATATGCCGCCGCCTCCTAAACCGCAGCCAACCCCAAAACCGGTGCCGAAAATTGTGAGGCTCGACAGCATGTCACTGTTCGATTCCGGCAAGTTCGAGCTGAAGGCGGGTTCCACCAAAATGCTGGTGAATTCACTGGTTGGCATCAAAGCGAAGCCCGGCTGGCTGATTGTCGTGTCAGGGCATACCGATAACACCGGCAATCCGCAACTAAACCAGACGTTGTCTCTGAAACGTGCCGAAGCGGTGCGCAGCTGGATGCGTGACACCGGCGACGTGCCGGAAAGCTGTTTTGCGGTGCAGGGCTATGGCGAAAGCCGCCCTGTCGCAACCAACGACACCCCGGAAGGGCGTGCGCTTAACCGCCGTGTCGAAATCAGTCTGGTACCGCAGGCAAGTGCCTGTCAGATACCCGGCAAACACATGGCGCCATCGCAGGATGATGGCGTCTCAGAAAATAAAACGGAGTAATTAACATGGCAATTCCTGTTTATCTTTGGCTGAAGGACGACGGCGGCGCGGACATCAAAGGGTCTGTTGACGTTCAGGATCGTGAAGGCAGCATCGAAGTGGTTGCACAGGAGCATAACCTGTACATCCCGACCGACAACAATACCGGCAAGCTGACCGGCACCCGCATCCACACGCCGTTCCTGTTCACGAAGGAAATCGATTCCTCCAGCCCGTACCTGTACAAGGCGGTGACCACGGGTCAGACCCTAAAATCCGCTGAGTTCAAGTGGTACAAAATCAACGACGCGGGCCAGGAAGTGGAGTACTTCAACACCAAACTGGAAAACGTGAAGGTAGTGAAAGTGAATCCTGAAATGTATGACATCAAGGATCCTTCTAAAGAGAAGCACAACCACCTTGAACGCGTTGAACTGCGTTACGAAAAAATCACCTGGACCTACAAAGACGGCAACATCATTCATTCCGACTCCTGGAACGAACGCGCCACGGCGTAATCCTGATGCGGGCAGGTTTTCCTGTCCGCAGTTTTTTGCTGAATGCCTGAGATGCGGGCACTCAGCAAAGAAAAAACAATCTGCCTGCCTGACCTTATGCGCTTTGGTGAACAGCGAGGGGCGGTAGCGTGTCCAGGAACCGACAAAGAGAGAATCTCATGGAAAATCCAGCCATCCTGTTACGTCGTCTGAACCCTTACTGTGCCCGTGCGATGGAAGGCGCGGCGTCGCTCTGCCAGACCCGCGCCCATGCGGAAATTTTGCCGGAGCACTGGCTGCTAAAACTGCTGGAGCAGGGGGAAGGTGACCTGACGGTGTTGGCGCGTCGCTATGAATGGGATATGGATGGCATCTGGCAGGATTTGCTTGGCTGGCTCGACAGACAACCTCGCTCCGTGCGCCATCGCCCCCAGCTGTCTGATGCCATTCAGACGCTGATGCAGGAAGCCTGGATGATTGCCTCCCTTAATAGCGAAGAGCACATTCGCAGCGTCCATCTGCTGATGGCCCTGGTGGAAAAACCAAAACTGGCACGTTGTGACGGCCTTTGGCCGTTGTTAACGCTTGCTCAAAGCCAGCTGGAGCGCCTGCGGCCTTTGTTGGATGCGCAATCGGATGAACGTCTGGAAATGCAGCGCGAAGCTGAACTGGCGCAGAACCACGGTGGTGAGATGGAATTTGTCGGGCGTCCGGCTGGTGTGGAAATGAAAGAGGGGGAACTGAGCCCTGCGCTGCAGAACGCGCTGGATAAATTCACCCTTGATGTCACTGCCAAAGCGAAGGAAGGGAAGATCGATCCTGTGTTTGGCCGCGACACAGAAATCCGCCAGATGGTGGACATCCTTTCCCGCCGCCGTAAAAACAATCCGATCCTGGTCGGCGAGCCGGGCGTGGGGAAAACTGCACTGGTTGAAGGTCTGGCGTTGCGTATAACCGAGGGTAATGTGCCGGAATCCCTCAAAACGGTCACTCTCCGCACCCTTGACCTGGGTCTGCTGCAGGCTGGCGCGGGCGTGAAAGGTGAGTTCGAACAGCGTCTGAAAAACGTCATCGACGCGGTGCAGCAATCGCCTGTACCTGTTCTGCTTTTTATTGATGAAGCGCATACCATCATTGGCGCAGGTAATCAGGCGGGTGGTGCAGATGCGGCCAACCTGCTGAAACCGGCGCTGGCGCGTGGCGAACTGCGTACTATTGCGGCCACCACCTGGTCTGAATACAAACAATACTTCGAGCGTGACGCCGCCCTGGAACGTCGTTTCCAGATGGTAAAAGTGGATGAGCCTGACGATGACACTGCCTGCCTGATGCTCCGTGGCCTGAAATCCCGCTATGCCGAACACCACAATGTGCATATCACCGACGATGCGGTTCGTGCGGCAGTTACTCTTTCACGTCGTTATCTGACCGGGCGTCAGCTTCCTGATAAAGCGGTCGATCTGCTGGACACCGCTGCCGCACGCGTGCGTATGAGCCTCGACACCGTACCGGAACAGCTAACCCGACTTCGCGCGAGTATCGCTGCGCTCGACATGGAGAAGCAGGCGTTACTGGAAGATATCGCCATTGGCAATCAGTGTCATGCCGAGCGTTTAAGCGAGATTGAGCAGGAAGAGGTGCGCCAGATAGTGACACTCGACGAACTGGAAACCCAGTACGGTCAGGAGATAAAACTCACCGAGCAGCTACGCGAAAGCCGTCAGGATATATCACGCCAGCGTGAGACTCACAGGCTGCAACAGGAGCTTAACGAGATGCAGCGCAGCAACCCGCTGCTCTCCCTGGATGTGGATGTCCGCACCGTTGCCAACGTGATTGCCGACTGGACAGGCGTGCCGTTGTCATCACTGATGAAGGACGAGCAGACCGAACTGCTGACTCTGGAAAATGAAATCGGTAAACGTGTGGTTGGGCAGGATGTGGCGCTTGAGGCTATCGCCCGGCGTCTGCGTGCGGCAAAAACAGGCCTTACGTCCGAGAACGGTCCGTTGGGCGTATTCCTGTTGGTAGGACCGAGCGGCGTGGGGAAAACCGAAACAGCGCTTGCGCTGGCCGATGTCATGTACGGCGGTGAGAAGTCACTCATTACGATTAACCTTTCTGAATACCAGGAAGCGCACACGGTTTCCCAGCTGAAAGGCTCGCCGCCGGGCTACGTGGGTTACGGCCAGGGCGGTATCCTCACCGAAGCTGTGCGCAAGCGTCCGTACAGCGTGGTGCTGCTGGATGAAGTGGAAAAAGCGCACCGTGACGTGATGAACCTCTTCTATCAGGTCTTCGACCGCGGATTTATGCGCGACGGCGAAGGGCGCGAAATCGACTTTCGCAATACCGTAATCCTCATGACCTCCAACCTTGGCAGCGACTACCTGATGCAGCTGCTCGATGAAAAGCCGAATGTCACCGAAGGGGACCTCCATGAACTGCTGCGCCCAATCCTGCGAGATCATTTCCAGCCCGCGTTACTCGCCCGCTTCCAGACGGTCATTTACCGTCCGCTGGCTGAAGCAGCCATGCGTACCATTGTGGAAATGAAACTGTCACAGGTCAGCAAGCGCTTGCACCGCCACTACGGGCTGACCACGCAAATTGACGAGAGTCTCTATGACGCGCTGACCACAGCCTGCTTGCTGCCGGATACGGGGGCGCGTAACGTTGACAGTCTGCTGAATCAACAAATTCTGCCGGTGCTGAGTCAGCAATTGCTCACCCACATGGCCGCAAAACAGAAACCAGCGTCGTTACGCCTTGGCTGGGATGATGAAGAAGGGATCGGCCTGGAATTTGAATGGAGTCAGGGGGTAACGTATGAGCACTAATCCTCCGATCAGATACAGCCACAACCACCACCTGCTCGTGGTGAAAGGCTGTGAAGCCGAACCCGATGTGCTGGCTTTTGTTGGCGACGAAGCCCTGAGCCGACCATTCAGCTACCGTGTTGAGTTCACCAGCCGCGACCACGGCATCAGCAAAGAGATGATGCTGATGAAGCCCGGCTCGCTGACGCTGCAGGCCCCGGTTGACCAGGGTTACGGTATCAAAATCCAGCAGCCGCTGCGGGTGATTCAGGGAGTGGTGACCGGTTTTGAACGTCTCGGCACCTCAAAAGATGAAACCCATTACGCCCTGACGCTCCGGCCCCGTCTGGCACTGCTTGACCGTTCGCACCAGAACGCCATTTACCAGGACATGTCGGTCCCGCAAATTGTGGAGAAAATCTTGCGCGAGCGTCACGGCATGCGCGGTCAGGATTTTCTGTTCTCGCTCACAAAAGAGTATCCGCGCCGTGAGCAGGTGATGCAGTACGGCGAGGACGATCTGCACTTCATCACCCGCCTGCTGGGCGAAGTGGGCATCTGGTTTCGCTTCACCACCGACACGCGCCTGAATATTGATGTGGTGGAATTTTACGACAGCCAGCAGGGTTACGAGAAAGGCCTGAGCCTGCCGTCGGTGCCGCCGTCCGGCCAGCATTCACAGGGTGTGGACTCGGTGTGGGGGATGGAGAGTCATCACAGCGTGGTGCAGAAGCAGGTCAGCACCCGCGACTACAACTACCGTCAGGCCACGGAGAATATGAATACTTTGGTTGACGTCACCCGGGGGGACGCGACCACGTACGGGGAAGCGTACCACTATGCCGATAATTATCTGACGCCGGGCAGCGCGTATGACCTCAATCCGGCGCCCGAGTCCGGTGCGTTTTATGCCCGCATCCGGCATGAGCGTTACCTGAATGGCCAGACGCAGACCCGGGCCATCACCAGCAGTCCGGCGCTCTCTCCGGGGATGCTGCTGAAAGTCACCGGCGGGTATGAAGTGGCTGACGTGTTTGCGCATGGCGTGGTTATCACGGCGATGCACACATATGCCCGCCGTGATAAGGACTTTGCGGTTGATTTTTACGGCATTCCGGACAGCACCGATTTTGGTTTCCGCCCGGAACCTGGCTCACGCCCGGTGATGGCCGGGACGCTGCCGGCACGCGTCACCAGCACCACCGAAAATGACACCTACGGCCATATCGATAAGGACGGCCGCTACCGCGTCAACATGCTGTTTGACAGGGACAGCTGGGAAACCGGGTTCGAGAGCCTGTGGGTGCGCCAGTCCCGCCCGTATGCCGGCGACACCTACGGCCTGCACCTGCCGCTGCTGGCGGGCGCCGAAGTGGCGATTGGCTTTGAGGACGGTAACCCGGACAGGCCGTACATCTCCGGCGTGCTGCACGACTCGGCCCACGGCGACCACGTCACTATCCGTAATTACAAACGCAACGTCCTGCGTACCCCGGCGAACAACAAAATCCGCCTTGATGACGAGCGCGGAAAAGAGCATATCAAGGTCAGCACCGAGTACGGTGGCAAGAGCCAGCTGAATCTCGGTCACCTGGTCGACAGCGAAAAACAGCAGCGTGGTGAGGGGTTTGAGCTCAGGACGGACAGCTGGGGCGCGATACGGGCGCAGAAAGGGCTGTTTATCAGCGCTGACGGGCAGACAAAGGCGCAAGGACTTCAGCGCGAAATGCAGGCTGCGCTCAAAGAACTTGACGCTGCCAGAGAGGTGACTTCTGGATTACGTCACGCCGCTCAGGCAGCCCAGGCGGAATTAGCCGACCTTGAGAAACAGACAGCATTAATGAATCAAACGCTTAGTGATCTTAAGCAGCAAGCGTTACTTCTGTCCGCTCCTTCAGGAATTGCGCAGGTCACTCCAGCGAGTGTACAAGTCTCGGCGGGGGAAAATCTAATTGTTACTGCTGGGCAAAATGCAGATATTAGCATTGCCAAAAAATTTACTCTGGCGGTGGGCGATATTCTGAGCTTATTTGCACATAAACTGGGAATAAAAATGTATGCCTCAGAGGGAAAAGTAGACATTCAGGCACAGTCTGACGCACTGAATTTATTTGCTAAAGAAAATCTTTCAGTCGCCAGTTCAGACAACAGTGTTGTTATATCAGCTAAGAAAGAAATCTTTTTGGTTTGTGGTGGGTCATTTATACGGTTAAGTGATGCGGGGGTTGAAGTTGGTACTGGGAAAAACGTTACGTTGAAATGCATTGCAGTTCAACAGCAGTCTGCGGCGACTTTAAATTCAACGCTTTCGCTACCTTCTGGCTGCAAAGCTGGGATCATTTCTGCAGCCCAACAGCAAGGGGCTGTAGTTATGCTTAGCTAATAACTGAGGGGAAAAAGATGACAAGAAAATTAGCTGTTTTGGGTGACAGTACGAGTAATGGAAAAATAATTTCTGCAACTGCGAGTTATTTCAGTGGGGGAAGGCAGGTGGCGCAAAATAATGATAAAGCTATCTGTACTGTCTGTAAAGGGACATTCCCCATCCAGGCCACTGCCGTGGGTATTGTCAGTAATGGCATACTTCTGGTTCAGGATCAGGACCGTGTGCTTTGCCAGTGTTCCGGCCATAAGGTGATTGCAGGCTCTAATTTTTTCACTGGCTAATTAAGCCGTTTTTATTTTCAGGCTTACTGAATAAAGGACGTGAATATGGCATGTCAGGGATTATGCACAACAAAAGGCCTGACGGTACTGCCCGTACGCTATGCCGTTGTGCCGGAAAATATTAATACTGCTTTACCGGGATGGGCGAACGATCCGTGCATTACCGGCATTGCCCTTGACAATAACGAAAAGTACACCCTCCGTGCGCTTCGTCAGGGTTATCTTTACGTTTTCTATGAAAAAGGGAAACAGGGCACCCATTACTGGCAGTGCTACAGCGTTGCGCCGGATGGCTCACTGTGGCTGCAGCAGGTGGCATCTAACCCCGCCCCGGTGGATAAGGCGCTGTGTGAAACGGGCGAACATATTGCGCAAAACGTTGAGTTTATGAGCATTGAGTCACCGGATAAGTGCGGCAATGTGTGGTTTGCGTTCAGCCAGTATCCGTGGGAACAGGAGACGCTTGAACGGTACCGCTCAGACTCCAAAGTCCGCAGTGAGAGAATGCAGAAAGTTATACCTTCGGTGTCGGGGGCCCAGCGCACCAAAACAGGGAGCGATGTCACAGAAGCAAGCCTGAACCAGGTGCTGGACTATCAGATGCCTTCTGTTTCAGGGCTGCTGCCCGGTCCGGATGATGCGAAAATTGTAAATGTCAGCCGGGTATCGTCGCTCTGGGATCCGACGGTGGATGATCCCTGGCGGGTCAATAATGATGTGGTGAAAATGCAGTCCAGCCTGTATCCCTGGGCAAAAAAACGCAGCGGCTGTGCAGCGGCGACGGTTACGGCCATGCAAAACCGAAGTGAGGGGATGACGCCGCTGCTGCTTCCACTCTGGGATCCGGTGGGGATTGTCCATGAGCTAAACGGGTGGAGTCAGGATGTGCTGGGGCGTCAGGCGCAGTTTCTGCAGGAGCGGGAGCTTGAGTTCGCCACAAAAACCAGTCTTGATGCATTAAAAACGATGCTGGCTGACAAAGCGCAGGCACGTGGTGAGGAGGTGCTGGAGCGATTTGCTCAGCCCGGAAGCGCGATGTTGTCGGATAAATATCTTGATGCCCGTCTGAAAACGCTGGAGCAACGTTTTCAGGGCAAGCCAGACGTACTGACGCAAATAAGAGCTGACGACAGGCTGGTCAGGGCGTGGCGCGCACAAAATGTGACAGTCACTTACCCGGAAAATGTTTTGCTGGATCCGCCGGAGCCGCTGGCGCTTCACCAGCAGAAGGTAGCAGCCATTAAAGCGCAGGTGGATAAGGAGCTGGCGGAACGCCCACAGAACTTTACTGATGCCCGGGCCAGAAGCTGGGTACCCTATCAGGAAAAGCTCAACACTGCCCGACAGGCGAATTTTGATACCTGCTACACGAGCCTGGTTGACACGGTTAACGCTATCTTCCAGAAGCGTATCGTCAGCGTGGTGAACTGGCTCAGTGCGCCGCTGCTGCTGGCAGTACTGGATGATTTACACTGTGAGGCGCAGCGGGCAGGGCTGTTCTACCAGTCAGCGGTGGGGATGGCGATGCACGGGATTAACAGCTGTCCGGCAGGTGCCGCAAAGATAGACGGCTGGTGGAAGACGTACAGCGCTAAAAACCGTGAGAACCTGCTGTGGCGGCACGTGGCGGCCAATAGCCCGCAGTTAATCAGCGAGCTGGAGCCGTATCTGGCAACGGTAAAAGCAAAAAAAGACGAAGACGTCTCTCCGCTGACGGCGACCGCCATGACGGCCGCCCTGATGCAGCAGGTCGGCAACATGAAAAATCTGGTGGGGTATTACCAGAAATCGCTGTCCACGGTGGTGAAGGGACTGCAGGAAAATGCCAGCAAACTGGAAGTGCAGCTCTTCAGTACGGATGCGTTTATTGTCACGGTGGGAGACAGGATAAGCCGTATTCTGCGGGTGGATAAGGCGGGCGAGAAGCTGGCAACCACGGCGTTCAGGCTGATATTTATGGTAAGAGCAGGGATACCGTCAGAGACCGTCCACACGTTAGTGAATGAGTACCTCCGGGATGCCCCGGCGTTACGCCAGACGGTGCTGGAAGGTATCCGCCACAGCGAACGCTTTATGGCAAACCGGAATGACGTCACCGCGAATAGACAGAGGATGAGCAGCAGGCTGGAAGAGTATTTTTCAACAGAAAAAGGCAGGGGCGAATACCGGCTGGCACGGATAAACAGCCTGTTGCTGGTGCTGAACGCGATGGATTTTATCTACCTGTGCGGACAGGTCAGGGATGAGAAGAAGCCGCTGGCGAGCCTGCTGGCCAGCGGTCTGGCGATAGTGAGCCAGGGGACGACGGTTATTTTACCGGCAATAGAAAAAGGGCTGGAAGCCGGTAAGCTTACGGTAGCATGGGTCAAGGGCGTTGGGGCGGCTGCAGGTGGGTTTGCTTCGGCGATTTCGTTATACACGGATTGGTGTTCATTACGGTCCGAGTTTCAGAATAATCGTTTTTGCCTGATGGGTGTGATGGGGTTGAAAACAATTGTGGATGCCCTTGCTGTCACAAAATCAGTTGGTCTTCTGCTGGAGGCTATAAGTTCTGTTTTAGAAGTTAAAAGTAAAGAGAAAGTATCAAAAATAATCGGATTAGGTGGTAAATATATAGCCGACAAACTGGTAAAAAAATATTTTGGAGTCAGAATCTTGTCGATTTTACTGACCTGGGAAGCCATGGTGGCAATAACTTTGCTGCAGGTGGTGGTGACCTGGATATCGGATGATGAGCTTCAGGTATGGTGTGAGAAATGCGTATTTGGCGCAGCACCCTTCAACCGCAGTTTGGCAGACCAGAATAAAGCCCTGGAGGCAGCGATAAAGGATATAGCATGAATTCAGAAGCGCAGCATCAGATATGTTCCCGATTTGTTAAGCCAGAGAAATTAGCAGACCTGCGTATAAAGCAGGAGATTGAGGTGATGAACGGCAGGCCATGGACGCGGGAGCTTCCCCCTCCGCCGGTATTGCCGCCTTATGGTCCTCTGGAGAAAATTTCAGGGCAACTGGAAGCTTTTCGCTATGAGAAATTCAGTGAGTATTTTGATGCCGATGCCTACCGGACCCACTCTGTGCCGGAGGTAACTGACGGGCAGCGAGGTGCGGCGGCGGCGGCGGCGATTGTTGCAGGGAGCCCGGGAGTCGGTGCTGTAATGATGACTGAAAGCGAATCTTCAAATGATTCGGCAGAATATGTGCAGGGGCTAATTAATGGCAAGCCCTTCCGCGGCTGGGTGGGGGTAACCCGACTAAAAGCGGGAGATAACGTAGACATGATCGCCGAGTGGCAGCATGACCATTATGAGGTCTATGCCATTGCGTTACCGGAAGAGCGGATAGTATCCATATGTCCGAAATGTGATATGGGGCATATTGCGCATATGCTCTGCCGGATTAAAAATATGTTTATTCTCACGGGAATTCTTCTTTTTATGATACTTTTTACGGGAGTTCTTAGTGAAGTGATTGATGGTGCCTGGCAGGGGCTTGTGTCATTTATAACCATATATTTTTGGTTGTATGTTATGGTGTTTTTGGGAGGGATGGGGGTCTCAGGGTTAATTGCATTCTTTGCTTATAAAGCCTGTGCTTCCACTTGCTGTAAACTGGCAGAGGAAATTTTTCATTTGATGGGGGTGATGGATGTTTCAACAGTAAATCTCAACAAGCTGACAAAACAACGTGAGCAGCAATTAAAAGATAATGGAAGATGGCATGACCCAAATGATAAAAGCAAACCAGCCTGTCCCAGCGGGAAGTTCATTTATTCCGATGAAAGCTGGTTTTACTACTAGCTAAATAAAATACAGTTGTGATTCCTGTCATTATTGTAATGCCGAGTGCGAATTTGCGATGGTAAAACAAACTCCATTAGTCATGTCTCTGGTGCAAAATGTATTTCTGAAAAATGGCAGACAGATATAGTGGATTCAGAGTTCTGGCGATTTTAGTGATCTGGGACGTGATGGTGGCAATAACTTTGCTGCATGTTGTGGTGACCTGGATTTCAGACGAAGAGCTGCAGATATGGTGTGAGAAATGCGTGTTTGGCGCAGCACCATGCAACCGCAGTGTGGCAGACCAGAATAAAGCCCTGGAAGCAGCGATAAAGGATATTTCATGAATTCAGAAGCGCAGCATCAGATATGCTCCTGGTTTGTTGAGCCAGAGAAATTATCAGACCTGCGAACAAAACAGGAAATCGAAGTGATGAACGGCAGGCCGTGGACGCGGGAGCTTCCCCCTCCGCCGGTATTGCCGCCTTATGGTCCTCTGGAGAAAATTTCAGGGCACCTGGAAGCTTTTCGGTATGAGAGATTCAGGGAGTATTTTGGTGCCGATGCCTACCGGACCCACTCAGTGCCTGAGATAACTGATGGGCAGAGAGGTGCGGTGGCGGCAGCGGCGATTGTTGCAGGGAGCCCGGGAGTCGGTGCTGTAATGATGGCTGAAAGCGAATCTTCGAATGATTCGGCAGAATATGTGCAGGGGCTAATTAATGGCAAGCCCTTCCGCGGCTGGGTGGGGGTTACCTGTGTTCAGGCTGGCGATGATGTGGACATGATTGTTGAATGGCAGCATGATCATTATGAGGTTTATGCCATTGCGTTACCGGAAGAGCGGATAGTGTCTGTATGTCCGAAATGTGATATGGGGCATATTGCGCATATGCTTTGGCGGATTAAAAATATGTTTATTTTAACAGCTATAATCATGTTTATGTTTGCATCTGTTTGCCTTGTTAAGTCTTTGAATGAAGAGGGTTGGGGAGAGTTGGATTTTTGGAAGGAATATTTTTTTCTCATGATGATGTTAGGGCTGGCTTTTATTTTTTACTGGAGCGATTGCAATCGCTGCTTATAAATCCTATTTCTCCACCTGTTGCAAGCTGACTGAGGAAATATTTCAGTTGCTGGAAATGAAGGACGTTACCCGTGTGAACCTGAAAGAAATAACTAAGAAAAGAGAGAAGCTTCAGAGAAAAAAAGGAAAATGGCATGAGCCATCAAGCCGCTCTCATACTCCACGGCCAACGCGTAAATTTGGCTACTTATTTGAATACTGGTATTGCTATTAATTAAGAAAGCGAATATTCTGTTTCTTTTTATTATAAGTAAACTAACGGAAATATATAATGGGAAGGTTTACAGATATTTTGGAGTCAGAGTTCTGGCGATTTTAGTGACCTGGGAAGTGATGGTGGCAATAACTTTGCTGCATGTTGTGG
>Ga0068857_100000542_pt1 | contig 27431 bp, 16 predicted proteins | sample KBSCornC72_FD_66591 | JGI IMG/M metagenome (GOLD analysis project Ga0068857, IMG submission 66591) | Corn rhizosphere microbial communities from Kellogg Biological Station, Michigan, USA - KBS Corn C7-2 | ecosystem: Host-associated > Plants > Roots > Rhizosphere > Soil ...
CAAGGGAAGCGCTACGCCTCCTGCTCCTGCGCCATTTCCGATGCCGTTCAAGGACGACTTTGAAAGCTATGCGCCTGCAAAAACACCAAAATACTTTTCCGATCAGGCGGGCACGTTCGAGACTTTCCCTCGCTCCGATCGCCAAGGCCAATGTTTGCGCCAGGTTTTGACCAGAACCGGCATTCGTTGGACTGCGGAGTGGTCTCCTTACACATTGATCGGAGATAGCGAATGGACGGATTATGACGTCACGGCCGATGTTCTTGTCGAAACAAATAATGGAAACGCATTCGTCATGGGGCGAGTCGGGAAACTGCCCGGATTTTCCGATGCCATTCCACGATGTTACTGGCTGGCTCTGAACTCGGGAACGAGCGAGTGGGAACTACATTCATTTACGAATCTCCTCGCTTTCGGTTCCGGCGCATTTCCGGCGAATTCGTGGCATTCGCTCCGCCTTGCGATGCGAGGAACTTCACTCAGTTGTTATGTCGATGGCACATTGGTTACCAACGTGAGTGATTCCGCTTATTCAAGCGGCATGGCCGGGGTGGGTTGCGGATGGCACGCGGCGCAATTTGATAATTTCACAGTTCGCCAGCTTCACAAGGGCGCTTTCAATCTTGCACCGTCTGGCGCCGCGACGGCTTCGAGCGTCTGGCAGAGCGATTCCACTTACGCGCCTTCCAGGGCAATCGATAACGATCCGGGTACGCGTTGGAACACTGCCTATCCGACCTTGCCAAACGAATGGCTTGAGGTCGATTTTCCCTCACCGGTGACATTCAACCGCACCACAGTCTCTCAATTTTCCGACCGCATTTTCGGTTATCAAATTCAGCACTGGAACGGCAGCAGTTGGAGCGTGGATGTCAACGGCGGTTCGATGGGCCCTTTCGCTTCGGATATTTTTCCAGCGGTGACGTCCACAAAGGTGCGTCTGTCGCTGACAAATTTCACCTCGGCGCCTTCCATTTACGAATTTCAGGTTTTTAACGACCCGCCTCAGTTCGCGCCGATCATCATCAACGAATGGATGCTTCAGAACACGTCGGCACTGCCCGATCCTGCGGGTGGCTTTTATCCGTGGTTCGAGCTGTATAATGCCGCCTCGTCGAACGTGGATCTGGGTGGCTTTCATCTCGCCGACTCGACTTCCAACCTGTTCCAATTTCAGATTCCGTCCGGCTATTCGATTCCGCCAGGTGGATATCTCGTTGCCTGGGCTGACGGACAGACGAATCTGAATTCAGTCGGACCCGATCTGCACGTGAACTTTTCACTTCAACCATCCCGGTTGATTGCGCTTTCTGATGCGAACGGCCAGCTTCTGGATGCTGTTGAATTGCAGTCGCAGCCGCCAAACACCACGAGTGGCAGCAAACCTGACGGCGGCCCTGCCATCCTGCCTTTGTATTCGCCGACACCGCGGCATTCGAATGGCCAGGTTTGGGCGACAAGTATATCTCGTCGCGCTTCGGACAACACAGTGCTGTTAAGCTTTTTCGGTTTACCTTTCGCCCCTCATCGCGTTCTCGCGGCAAATGCTCTTGCGCAGTCTGGTTGGACTGAACTCGGAACCAGATTTGCCGATGGTCTCGGTGAACTAAGTTTTGTTGATACAAACGTTCCCGGATTGATGCAACGATTCTATCGAGCCGTTTCCCCTTAACCGTGCGAATAAGATTCCAGAGCTATTGTAGCAGCCGACGTAAGGAGGCTCCATTCTTCCGTGCAACAGCGGCGTTCGATAAAATGGAGCCTCCTTACGTCGGCTGCTACAATGGGAATTCATTTTCGCCATGGGATGCGTTACTTTGCCAGACGGCAAATCGTAAGCTGAAATGGTGGCTCCCGATTTTTTTGATTTCACTGAATACTGCCCTTCACGCAAGCCCATCGACTGAAACCATTTCGCTTGCCGGCAAATGGCGATTCGATTTGGACCGTGCCGATCACGGAATCGCTGAGCGATGGTTCGATCGATCCTTGAACAACTCGATCAAGCTTCCCGGTTCGCTTCCGGAGCAGAATATCGGCGACGAAATCACGCTCGATACGAAATGGACCGGCGGCATCGTGGATCGCTCATTTTTCACAGCTCCTCAATTTGCGAAGTATCGCGAAGCAGGCCACGTGAAAGTCCCGTTTTGGCTGCAGCCGGAAAAATACTACGCGGGAGTCGCCTGGTTTCAACGCGACTTCGAAGTTCCATCCGGCTGGTCCGGCAGACGTATTGTGCTGTCGCTCGAGCGGCCGCATTGGGAGACTCGCGTCTGGGTGGATGGCAAGGCCATCGGCGCGAATAATTCCTTAAATACTCCCCATGAATACAATTTGGGCCAGCTTCCCGCGGGCAAACACATGCTCAGCATCCGCGTCGATAATCGTATGCTGATTGATATTGGTGAAAACTCGCATTGCATCAGCGATCACACTCAGGGCAATTGGAACGGAATTGTCGGCGCGATCGAACTCCGCGCCACACCGTTAGTGTGGATTGAAGATGTCCAAATTTATCCGAATGCGGCGAAAAGATCCGCGCTCGTCGTCGTTCGAGCTACGAATGCCACTCATAAACTATTTGCCGGAAAATTGTCTCTGTTCTTTGAACACGACGGCAAAGCTATACGCCTGCCCGTCAGCCGGAATTTCAATACTTCATCAGCCGATTTGGCCACCGAAGACGTAATAGATTTTGGCGCCAATGCTCCGCTATGGGACGAATTCAGCCCGAACCTCCAAACTGTTCGCGCGGAATTGCGCGGCGAGTTGGCACAGCAACCCGTCGAAAGCGAACGCCAAACTACTTTCGGGCTGCGCGACATCTCGACCGAAGGAACACAATTCACGATTAATGGTCGCAAGACCTTTATTCGTGGCACGCTCGAATGCTGCATCTTTCCCAGGACAGGCCACCCGCCGACTGAGGTCGGTGAATGGAAACGCATCGTCCGCGTCGCCAAATCGCATGGCCTTAATTTGCTGCGCTTCCATTCGTACTGCCCGCCCGAAGCGGCATTTGTTGCCGCGGACGAATTGGGCATGTACTTGCAGGTTGAAACCTGTTGGGCGAACCAATCGACAAAACTCGGCGATGGCAAACCAGTCGATCAATGGGTTTATGACGAAACCGATCGAATCCTGAAGGCGCATGGCAATCATCCCTCGTTTCTCCTCATGCCGTACGGCAACGAGCCGGGCGGCCCCAATGCCAATGATTACCTCGCTAAATACGTCGATCACTATAAGAAAATTGATCCTCGACGGCTTTGGACCAGCGGTTCCGGCTGGCCGCAGCTTTCCGAAAATCAATTTCACGTGACTCCCGATCCGCGAATCCAGGGTTGGGGTGAAGGTTTAAAGAGCCGGATCAACAGCCGGACTCCCGAAACCGAGACCGACTACCGCGACTATATCTCCAAGCGCTCCGTCCCAGTGATCAGCCATGAAATCGGCCAGTGGTGCGTTTATCCGAACTTCGACGAAATCCCGAAATACACCGGCTACCTTAAACCGAAGAACTTCGAAATCTTCCATGACTTTCTCAGCGACCATGGCATGGCCGACCTCAGCCGCCAATTCCTTCGGGCGAGCGGCAAGTTGCAAGCGCTCTGCTACAAGGAAGACATCGAGTCAGCGTTGCGGACTCCGGGGATGGCAGGCTTCGAGTTGCTTGACCTGCACGATTTCCCGGGGCAGGGGACCGCGCTCGTCGGTGTGCTCGATCCGTTTTGGGATGACAAAGGATACATTACCGCCAAGGAATACAGTCGATTCTGCAACAGCACCGTCCCTCTAGCTCGCCTTGAAAAGCGCGTTTTCACCACGGACGAAAAACTGGTTGCCAAAATTGAAATCGCCCATTTTGGAGAAAGCCCGCTCAAAGGCGCAGTCACGACATGGAGACTTGCGACAGAAGATGGAAAAGTATGCGCTTCGGGTGAGCTCAATCCGAAGGATGTGCCCATTGGTAATGGTGTCAGGCTCGGAACCGTTGATACCGATTTGACCCGCGTGAGAGCACCTGCACATTGCAAATTGATTGTCCGCGTTTCCGGCGGGACGGATTCAAAGAAGTCGTTCGAAAACGATTGGGACGTTTGGGTCTACCCGCCACTCAAAAGCGAAAATCTTGCGCCTGAGGTTCTGGGCACTTCAGTTTTTGACGAAACCGTCCAAAAGAAATTGCGGGATGGAGGCAGCGTTTTGCTGACGATTCCCGGAAAACGAGTTCGCAATTATGATACCGCTGCCGTCAAACCTGGATTCTCCAGCATTTTTTGGAACAGCTCCTGGACGGGTCGCCAGGCGCCTACCACTCTTGGAATTCTTTGCGACCCGAAACATCCTGCGCTTGCAGAGTTCCCAACCAAATATCACAGCGACTGGCAATGGTGGTATCTGATTCATCGCGCAGGCGCGCTACGCCTTGATCTTTTACCGCGCGATCTGAAGCCGATCGTGCGAATCATTGACGATTGGGTCACCGCCCGGCCATTGGGCCTTGTAGTCGAAGGCAAGATCGGTGCGGGCAAAATTGTTGTGTGCAGCATGGATTTGACGCAAGGGGCCGATGATCCTGTCTCGCGCCAGTTGCGCAAGAGCTTGACGGATTACATGTTGTCGAAAAAGTTCAAGCCGTCCACGGAGCTGACCGTACACGAAATTCAAAATCTCTTTGCGCAACCGAATGAGACGAAACTTCGCGGCGTCAATTCCGTTCGTGCTGACAGCGAACAAGGCGGTTATGGCGCGCAGGAAGCAGTGGATGGCGATCCGAATACGATGTGGCATACGTCATGGGATGATGCTCAGGCAAAGTATCCACATGAACTGGTCATTGAATTTGATTCTCCCAGAAAGCTGACCGGCATTACTGCTTTGCCGCGCCAGGACGGCAACCGCAATGGCTGGATCAAGGATTTCGCAGTATATGTAAGCAACGACGGCCAAAATTGGGGCAAGCCAGTCGCCAAAGGTACATTTGGCGAGGATGCGAAGCTGAAAACCGTCACATTTCCTGCTGCAACCACCGCTACATGGCTCAAGTTTGTCGCGTTGAACGGCTATGTTAAAGGCCAATGGACATCCCTGGCCGAATTCAATGTCCTTCCGTCAGCCACGGAATGAAATAAGCCACATATGATCGTCACTTCCGAACGTCCCACGTCAAATCTTACCGCGAATCTGAACACACGCTACATCTGGCTCATTTCAGTTGTCGCTGCGATGGGTGGTCTATTGTTCGGTTGGGATTGGGTTGTGATTGGGGGGGCCAAACTGTTCTTCGAAAAGTATTTTCAACTGACAAGCCAGGCACAAATTGGATGGGCAAATAGCTGTGCACTCATCGGCTGTTTCGTCGGCGCATTGGTAGCTGGGGCGCTCAGCGATAAGTTAGGTCGCAAGCGTCTGCTCGCGCTCTCGGCGATCCTTTTCGTTGTCACTTCTTTAGGCAACGCGTTGGCGAGCAATTTCACAATCTTCATCGCATGGAGGATTCTTGGTGGTGTGGCTATTGGTTTGGCCTCCAACCTGTCTCCGATGTACATCGCCGAGGTAGCGCCTCCCCAAATGCGCGGGAAGCTGGTCTCCATAAATCAACTTACAATTGTAGTCGGCATATTGGTGGCGCAAGCCATCAACTGGTTGATCGGACACGATTTACCCAAGGGAGCCACCGATGAATTCATTCGCAATTCCTGGTTTGGTCAACAAGGTTGGCGCTGGATGTTTGGACTTACCGCCGCCCCATCGCTGCTTTTCTTTTTCGGAATGTTCTTTGTTCCTGAAAGCCCACGTTGGCTCGCCAAGAATGGCAAAGCTGACCAGGCGCGTTCGATTCTCGCGGGTATCGGAGGGGATGTGTACGCCGAAGCCGCAATTGCTGATATAAAATCCACGCTGGCCGTAGAGGAAATTCAGCAGGTCCATTTCTCAGATTTAATTCAGCCGAAAATGCGTAAAGTTCTCGCTCTCGGAATCGTTCTGGCGGTTTTTCAGCAATGGTGCGGCATTAACGTTATTTTCAATTATGCTGAGGAGATTTTTCGCCAGGCGGGTTATGATATTTCGGAGGTCCTTAATAGCATTGCCTGGACTGGTTCCGTGAATCTTGCATTCACGTTTGTTGCGCTCGGAGTTGTCGATAAAGGCGGCCGTCGGCCACTGATGCTGCTCGGTTCTGCAGGCCTGGCGATCATCTACATCGCAATGGGATTTTGTTATCACAGTGGAGTTAAGGGACTACCGATGCTCCTATTGGTTCTCGCGGCGATTGCTTCATACTCAATGTCTTTGGCCCCTGTCACGTGGGTCGTCATTTCGGAAATTTTCCCCAATCGCATTCGCGGGGCGGCGATGGCTGTCGCGGTGGGCGCGCTATGGATTGCCTGCTTCATTTTGACCTACACCTTCCCAATTTTGAACAAGATGCTCGGACCGGCTGGGACATTTTGGCTGTATGCGGCAATTTGCGTCGTCGGTTTCGTTTTCATCTTTTTGAAACTGCCGGAGACCAAGGGTAAGTCCCTTGAACAGATCGAGCGCGAACTTGTAGATTGAGCTTCGCGTAATCACATGATCAAAACTGCAGGCAGTGCGCTCGCTTTCATTCTGACAGCGACAATTTCCATCGCTGCGAATTCCGATTATCTGACCAACGCAACAACCACGAAAATCACAATTGACGGCAAGAGTGGCGGGCTCGTGTTCGACGGCGTCGGAGCCGTAAGCTCAGGCGGCTCATCCCGGCTATTGATCGATTATCCGGAACCGCAACGCCGCCAAATTCTCGATTACTTGTTCAAGCCGAACTACGGCGCGGCACTGCAAATCCTGAAAGTCGAAATTGGCGCAGACACGGATGCTACCTGCGGCGCGGAGCCAAGTCATCAACGCTCGCCGGACAAAATCCAGTGCGATCTCGGCTATGAATGGTGGTTGATGAAAGAAGCCAAAGCGCGTAATCCGGAGATAAAACTCTGCGGCCTCGCCTGGGGCGCACCCGGTTGGTTGCGCGATGGATTCTGGTCCGACGACAATGTCCGCTACACCCTCGCGTGGTTGGATTGCGCGAAGAAAAATGGTTTGCGGATCGACTACCTCGGTGGGGGCAACGAACGCGGCTGGAACGCGGAGTATTACGTCAAGCTCCGCAACGCGCTCAATGAACAAGGCCATTCACATATCAAGCTGATCGCGACTGACGATCACAATCCGCCGGATTATTGGGCCGTCGCGACTGAGATGAAAACCAACCGGGCGTTTGCGAATGCCGTCGATATTCTTGGGGAGCATGACGTATGCGGATGGCGGACGCTGCAGCGTCATTGCTTCGTGAGCCAGGACGCGCTCGCGTTGGGCAAACCGCTTTGGGACAGCGAAAACAGCACGCAGGACTACGCGATCGGTTTCGACCCACTCGCGCGCGCAATGAACCGACACTACATCGACGGGCGCATTACAGCGAATCTCAATTGGTCCCTCGTTGGCGCGTACTATGGCAATTTTCCTGCTCCGGGCACGGGACTGTTGCTCGCAGATCGTCCTTGGTCAGGTTGGTATGACATTGGCAAAAGTGTTTGGGTGGATGCACATACAACTCAGTTCGCGAAGCCGGGCTGGCGGTATCTCGATTCGGCATGCGGCTATACGCCCAACGGAGCGAGCTATGTAACCCTGCAGGCGCCGGGCGAAGGCCAGTCAGGACGCGCTCATGATTACTCGATGGTCATTGAAACGATGGACTTGAGCGCGCCAGAGATTCTGGAGGTCACTGTCACTGGCGGCTTGTCTTGCGGTAAAGTCCATTTGTGGCAGACGGACCTTCGGTCCGAGTCTGATCGAGATTTTTTTGTGAAAGCAGGGACAATCAAGCCGTCGGCTGGATCGTTTCGCATCCGCATCGAACCCGGCCATCTCTACACACTCTCGACTACGAGTGGCCAATCGAAAGGAAATGCACATTCAAAGTCGGTTGCGGGCGAGCGGATGCCGCTGCCGTTTCGAGAGGATTTCGAAAGTGTCGGCGCTCACCGCCTGGCCAAATACTTTTGCGATGTCCATGGAGGTTTCGAAGTGGCCCGATGCGGCGGCGGACGGAAAGGGAATTGTTATCGCCAAATGCTAACGCGCGAGCCCATTCTTTGGCATAAAGCCAAAATGCCGCCGACCATGGTTGTGGGTGATCCGTGCTGGTGGGGTGATTATGAAGTTGGCGTGGATGCCTTGCTCGAAGATGCCGGTTATGTTGAGTTGCTTGGCAGAATTGAAAGCCAACAGCATAACATCGCGGGCTATCACTTTCAGATGCGCGATACCGGCGCATGGTCTCTCTACACGCAAGACGAAAAGGGGAAAGATCGTTTCCTCGCCTCCGGTGCCGACGAGCGTGTCGGCATCGATCAATGGCATCGGCTCACGCTGCACTTTCGGAGAAACGAAATCACTGCGCTGCTCGACGGGAGAGAACTGGCAGATGTTCACGACGATTCTCATGTTACAGGGCAAGTGGGTTTACGTGTCAGTCCATGGCAACATGCTCAATTCGACAATTTGGAAGTGAGGAAGACTACGTTGTGGCCGGACTTTATTCCCCATACAAAAATGACAGCCATCGCGAGCAGCGAAAGTGCGACAAACGATTTCGGCGCTATTCACGTTGCGCGGAACGCAATGGACGATCGAGTTGAGACATCGTGGCGCTCGTTGCCTGCTCCACTTCCGCAGTCCATCACGCTTGATTTGAAACATCCGCGCAAGATCCGTGGGCTCGCTTGCAGGCCTGAGTTGGCTGATGGCGGGCAACGACGAATCATTGCTTACAAAGTTTACGCCAGCCTGGATGGAAATGCGTTCGAGGAAATTGCCAAAGGGGAGTCGTCGGTGAAGTCAACGATGGTTGTCACCTGGCAGGAACGAAGGGTTCGATTTTTGCGGTTGGAAGCCACGAAGGCGGGGGGTGAAAAAGGCGTTGCCATTGGAGAACTCGACGTTTTCTAGGCAAAGCTATAGTTGTATGGTTTGCGCATTTCTCGTTCGACGTATTTATTTCCCTTTCGTGCATTGTCACCGACAAACTTTTCGCTTTTCCCACTCCATTCGAACTTCAGGCCGGTGCGGAGCGCAATAACGCCCAGATGACAAATTGTGGCTGCTCGATGGCCGATTTCGACGTCCGCAATCGGCAGTTTGCGCGAGCGGACGCAGTCGAAGAAATTCGCCATGTGATCATCGCTCTTGTAAAGCCGTTCCGCGCTTTCCGGCAGTGGCGTGTCGATCAAGGACTTGTCGCTCGCCTGCAATGTGCCGCGATTGACCCAAATCCAACCATCACTCCCTTCAAACCTGACGCCATTGCGCTGGCCATTAGGGTCCGCAACTCCACCCCCGATTGTGTCGGCGGTAGTGCTTTTTACCCGGTGAATGACGCCGTTCGAATACGTGAACTGCACGTCGTATTCGCTGATCGCGGTGTAGCCGCCGGTAATCGGTTGCGCCAGAGCTTTGGCTTGGACGAATTGCGGTGCAGGCACCCCTAAAGCCCAAAGCGCAATATCATTATGGTGCGCGCCCCAATCGGTCATCGTGCCGCCCGAGTAATCGTACCAGAATCGGAAATTCACGTGGCATCGTTGCGGGATGTAATCGACCTTTGGCGCCTGGCCAAGCCAGAAATCCCAATTAAGATTTTCAGGAATGGGAGCGGGATTGAACGGACCTTCGCGCAGGCCAGCCGGCAACCACACTGTGACCTCTCTTAATTTACCGAGACGGCCATTGCGGACTAATTCACAGGCTAATCGAAACTTTGCATCGCTGCGCTGCTGGCTTCCGGTTTGAAAAATGGTGTTGTGCTTCCGCGCGGCTTTGACGAGTCGCTTGCCTTCGTCGATTGTCAGCGTGAGTGGCTTCTCGCCATAAATGTCCTTTCCCGACTGAACAGCAGCAAGGTTGACCAACGTGTGCCAGTGGTCAGGCGTGGCAGTGATGATTATGTGGATGTCGTCACGTTCCATCACTTTGCGAAAATCGTTGAACTTTGCAGGCGCCTTGCCGTCTTTTGTGAATTGCTTCGCTGCTTCATCCAAATGTTTTTGATCAACGTCACAAACGGCCAGAATTTCGCCGAAGCGCGATGCGTTACCCGCATCTCCACGGCCCATTCCGCCGCAGCCAACTAGCGCAATACCGGGGCGATCGTTAGGGGACAGACGCTTCGGCTCGCTCGCAGCTTCTGCCTCCCGTTCCAGGAACCAGACTGGCAGAACCGAGGCTGCTGCGGCAGTTCCAGAGATTTTCAGAAAACGGCGTCGAGAGATAAAAAATGGTTTTGTTTTCATACGATTCGTTCAGATTTAGATAGAGTGGTCACCTGGATTTGAAGAAGATCAATTCTGAGCTGTTGATGTCGGGCAAACTGACGGTGATACCGTCCTGCATCAGTTGCCGGCCACTAAGTTTCAGAGGTCTGCCCGTGCCGTCCTCAAAAGAGATCTCGTATTCCTTCTGCGGAGCAAGTCGTTTGAGCTTGAAGGTGTGGCTTTTCTGCTCGGTTGTGCCCCGAAACGCAAAGAGAACACCTTTGCCCAAGTCGGGGCTCACGTATTGCATCCCGTCCCATCGCACGCCATCGGGACGTTGAGAAACGTGGTATAAATTTCCGTGCGAGATGAGCGGGCGAAGTTCAGTTTTGTAGATTTCAAATTGACGCTTCGCGGCGGCGCGCTGCTCCGCGTTCCATTTACTCATGTCCAGCATGATTGTGCACCAACCCATCATGCCGCTGCGCAGCATGTACCGAAAATTTGCGATGTTCGTGCCGGGGTGATTTTCGATGTAGCATTCGCACATCGAAGGCGGCAGGGCAAAGGACGCATCGTAAAACGCTCGCCGGTTCGAGAGCGGATCATAAACATCCGTGATACTGACGTAATGGGTTCGCCTGATGATTCCGTAATCGACCGTGTGTCCGCCATTAACGCAATTTTCGAAGAGCAGGTTGGGGTTTTCGACGCGTAAGGCGTCATAAACTTGGCAGTAACCGCGTGCGGCGTGGTAGGCGATGTCGGTTCTCGAACTGGTGTGTAAGTGATTTGAACGGCTGCATTTGTCCACGATCATCCGTTGGTCGTGTTCGAGCAGGTCCAGTTCATTTTCTTTGACGACCCGACGAAGAGTGTTCAAGCACCAGTCTCGCGCTTTGACTTCTCCCAGGCAAACGTCCGCGCCCGTAAACTCCGCAGTTCGCCAATTCGGTTTGTAATCGTGCGTGAACCAATTTTTCATTTTCGGATTAAAGACGCTTAGTATTGTGGGATCCGAACCCTCAACGTGCCCGCCTTGTGTCCACCCAACCCAAAGACCGAACTTCAACCCTTTCTTGTGCGCGGCGTCTGCGATTGGCGCCAACCCATGCGGAAATTTCTTTTCATCTGCACGCCAATCACCAACCGCGCGAAACCAGCCGGCATCGATGTGGAACAGTTCCAGTCCGAGCTCGGCCGAGTCATCGATCATTTTCTTCGCGAGCCTTTCGTCCACTGCCATGCCGCTGCCCCAGGAGTTGTTCACCAACAATGGATATCGTTCGTCATGCACTGCCGGGCGAACGTGAGCCTCAACCCAGCGATGAAGCTGGTTCGCACTATCATCGACGTCGCCTTGATAACACCCGACAAAGACCGTTGGCGCTTCAAATTCTTCGCCGGGCAACAACCGTGTCTGAAGCGGTTCGCGCGAATCCAACCCAAGCTCCGCGTGCACTGCATTAATGCTCGCTCCGTCTCCGAGCGCCTTCAGCGATATCTGGACACGGCCGGAAAATTCAATACCGGTGTACCAGCCTTGTTGGCCGGTCACGTCTTGAATCGCGGTCCATGGAATGGCATCGCGCGGCTCTTCGCTATACGGCAGTGAAATGAACGATGCGGAAAAGGCGTTTTCGACTTTGGCCACGTGTGTTCCGTTTGTGGTCGGCCTGTCTGAGCCCTTTTCAACCCAGACATTCTCAAGTGATTGCCCCGATGGCCCGCGGGTGTCGAACACAATCGAACGCTGCAGCGGCAGAATAACTGTCGCGTCGCTCTTATTCGAAATTTTGATCTGGTGTTCGATTGGGCCGGGCCCCGAAAAAGCCGTCCATGTCGATTTCAACTCCATCGCGGGGTGCTCGTTCAGAAACACAAAGCTTTCCTGCGCCGCCTGACTCTCGTTACCCTTTCGGGTCATGTGCCTCTTGAATTTCCAATCGATGGGCATCTTCCGGCCATTGACGTCGACGAAACTAATCAACGGCAACTCATTTCCGCTTGCCCAATTCCAGCCGGATTGGACGGATTTCAAGGCCACCAATTTAAGCCTCGAGTCTTGGGCTTTGACCTGGACGCTCGTGTCTGCTGTAGCCAGGGTCGCGACCGTCGAGCCGGCAGCACGCGCGAATTGGCAGGAAGTGCTGCAGGCAAGCACGCACCAAAGGAGACCGACTTGCAGCAAGGTTGACGATAGGTCGGAGTGAATGGGCGGACTGAGCGTAACCGGGTTCATGTCCTATTTATGGCGAAGGCTATGTGAGGGCTCAATTGGAAAAAATTAGTGACTACAGGTTACTATGAGTTACCAACGGTTACTATAGGTAACCAGGTGACCGGACCCCGGAAAGTGGACTGGTATCAAAGTTAGTCTTTGCCACTTGCCATTGGTTCAACTCAAAGCCTCGGGTCGCTACGCGACCCTCCGCTTCGAGTTGAATTGCTGCGCAAATTCCCGAGGAGTTTTATACCCCAGCGAACAGTGCGGCCGTTTGTTGTTCATTGGAATCCGCCCAGTGAAACCAAGGAAGCGTGAGGTTCACCGCCTATGCTGTTCGTCTCGGCAGTTAGTTCCCAATTTGTGGCCGGAACTTTTTTAACGATTTCGCGCGCAAATGCCGGCCACTCCGAAAAAGGAAGTGATGTTGAGTTGGTTTTCGAGCGTTCCAGAAGTTGGGTTGCCAGCGCGTGCCAGTCATTCGGAGAGGTCTTTTTCACCTGGCCGATAAGATTGGAGTAGTCATTCCAACCACCGCAACCGACAACCAAGTTGCCCATAATAAGTGTCACGAGTAGGCATTTTAGTTTGAAACGCAGTGGGTGTGTCATGATACCCAATGTTCAAGTTCTTTAATGCGTGCCCTGATGCCGAAGAACCAAAAGTATAAGCTGGTTCCGCCATCCCCCATCAGCGGCCCACCATACAAGCTATAGTCGGCGCGGACGACAAAAGGTGCATACGCTTTGGCGCGGCAATAGTAACGATATGGAGAGTTAATGGGCTTGGTCGTTCGTATTTTTACGGTCCACCGCCGGCATGCCAAAAAGTTGCGTCAACTTCCAAAGAAGGAAGTAAACTGCGAGAACCCCGAGAAGGCGAAACCACCGTTTTCGAGATTGCGTAGTCGTTACCGTCATCGAGATTAAATTAGGAACTTGCACCACGCAGCCGTCAACAAATTCTTTAGGGAAATGAGGATGCGCAAGATTGGTTGGTAGCGATGTCCGGATGGGTGCAGCCCCCTGCGCAGAGAAAGACTTCAGTCGTCCCCTTCGGGACTTTTCCGTCTCGGCCGGCCCACCCAACGTTGAAACGTTGGGCTATTTTCAATTGTCCTTTCGGGACCAGGGATTCCTAGTAGAGAGTCGAAGAGGAAGACGAGAGCGATGAAAAAAAGTCGGACGACGCTGACGCGCCGTGCGAACGTGCTAACCTATAGAACTTTGAACATTGAACTTTGAAAGAAAGAAGAACTGAGGGCGGCTTTAGGGTTTTAGCAGGGAAATGTTAAAGGGGAGGACGAGGAGGAATTCGAGTGAGAGTAAGAGTAGGAGTGTGAGTGTAATTAAGCGGGAGTTTAGGGTCCCGTGATTTTATAGAATTGTTGAAGGAAGTTCGTGGCGTTCCAATCGATGAACTGGAATGAGCCGGAGCCGTCGGCGGTTTGATTGGTAACAGGGAACCAGAGAATTGGAGCCGTGAGATTGGTGGTGGCGAGAAGTTGGTAATTTATCCCGGGAAGGCCCGCACCGTTGATTTGAAAATTCGCATCGGGAAGTTGAATGAGCGAAGAAATAGTTGGTGGAATGGTGCTGATGACTGAAATCACGCCGTTGGTCAAAGAATTGGTGTACCAGGCAAGGCCAGAGGCGAGCGAAGGCAAAGTGACCGAACTGAAGGCGCCGCTATAAGAGCTGGATTGAAAGAGAGTGAATATATCGCCTGCGTTAAGTGCGCTGCCGAGATTCACAACTGTGAGCGTACCGCCGTAAGAAATGGTGCTGAGACCACGGATGGAATCGTTTGTCAGAGCGGTTTTGTTCAGTCCAAGTAATGTACTTCCGGCAAGGGTGAGAGAATTGTTGATCGTCAGTGCGCCGACTGAAGAGGAACCGGTCGGGCCGGGGGCAAGTGTCGCGCCGGGCAAAATTGTGACGGGCCCTTTGATGATTCCGCCGCCGCTGAGTGTCCCGCCCGAGTAAACGGTGACAGGGCTCGAATTGAGAGTGCCATTTGCTATCAGGACTCCATTGCTGACAAGAGTCGGACCGGTATAGGTCTGGATGCCGGAAAATGTGAGAGCACCGGAATTGGTTTTGACGATGCCGACAGTCGCGGAACCGTTTTGAATCGACCCGGAAACCAAAAAATTTCCAGAACCCATAAAGGTGAGCATACGGGTTCCTGTTGCGACAGATGAAATGTTGCCGCCGAGATTTAATTGGCCGGAGTCGGATTGGAGCCAATATTGGGAACCGCCGACGTCGATCGTGATATTGCCGGCGAGCGTGTTTGTGCCGGAAAGATTTTCGATGGCCGCGACGGAACTGCTGCGAGCGTTGATGGCGATGGCCTGATTAAGAGTAATGTTGCCAGCAGCAGCGCTGAGTTGGAGGGTTGAACTGCCGCTATTGTTGTTGCGAATGGAAATGGGCGACGCGACATTCGCCAACGCGGCGGGATGCACGACGCGCACAATGCCATCACTGCTCGTAGTGCTGCTCGTATCGATATTGAGGGTGCCGGAAAAGCTGTTTGATGCATTGAGGACAAGCGTGCCGTAGCTGCCTTTGGTTAGTGTGCTTGCGCCGGAGATGTTGCCGTTGATGTTCAGTGTGTTGCCAGGATTGTTTGGACCGATGAGCCAGGTTTGATTGGATGCGATGTCGAGTGGCGCATTAATGGTGACGGTATGATTGGCAGCGACCGTATCAATGCCGTCGGAACCAATCGTAAGAGTGTTCGGGCCGTTAATGGTGATGCCGTTGCCAAGGTTGAGAAAGACGAGGCCTTTGACGCTGAAATCGGTACCAAGGGTATTGTTGAGATTGCCGCTGAGGCTCGAAAAAGTGACGTCGTTGAGGGAAGTCGGCGGTGCGTTTGAGATCCAATTGGCCGAGTTGGTCCAATAAGGAGAAGCTGTGCCCGTCCAGAAGAGGACGTTTGTGGGAGCATAATAGCGCACGTAATCGACGGTGAGTTTTGTAGTGCTCGTGCCGAGCGGACCGTAGCCGGCGGCTGGGATATGGCCTGCCCAGGTTGTGGAAGTGTCATCGACTTCGCTGCTGAGGATTGCCCATTCTGTGCTGTGGGAGACTGGAGAAGAGCCACCGTTATAGACCTGCGAGCCGTCGATCGAGACGGAATAGGAGTTGGCAGTCCAGAGAATACCGTGAGTGTGAAAGCCGGATGCGAGTCCGGCGCTGACATTACCGCTGCCGGAACTTTGGCCGGAAGAACCGTAGCCGTTCCAATGGATGTTGACCTGCACCTGATTTGCAATGTTGTTGTTGCCGCTGTCGACGAAGCGATGTTCGCAAATGTCGATTTCTGAACCGGAGACCTGTGGATCATCGAGATTTGCGCCCATGGTAGGTGACTGCATCCAAAAGGCGGACCACATGCCGTTGGTGTCGCCCCATTTAATACTCGATTCCCAATAGCCATAGCGGGAGCGAAATGTTCCATCGGTCGCGATCATGCCGGTGTAGTGTGTGCCAGCAGAGGTATAGGTTGTAATGACGAGGTTGCCGCCATTGACGGATACGGCGCTGGACGTATTAACGGCATCGCGACGAGGGCCAGAAAGCCAATAATCCCACTTGGAAGTCTCAAGGGCGGAACCGTTAAATTCATCCGCCCAGACAAGATAGTAACCGGGCGGAGGTGCGGCGGAGCAAACTGAGGCTGCAAGGCATATGAGTGAAACTGCGACAGAATGTGAGTGGATCAAACGTCGTATCTTTAATGTGAAGTTACGGCCAATCTTTATGGAACGAAATGGCCTCGGATGAAGCATAGTGACTTTGCAGAGTCTAGCTGGTGTCAAAGTTCAGTTCCAGTGCATTCGCTTTTGAGCGCTCATTTGGTGCGGCAGGTTTAGAGAAAACTCTCGAGCACGAGGAGAATGCCTATGATGATGAATCCGAGGCCAAGCTTCTTCTGGTCAGGATGTTTTCGCTCGCGCCTCCAAAGGAACAGAAAGCAAATACCTGCGAGTATCATACCGCAACCTGAAATCGGCAGGATGATTTTCACGTGTTAGTATCGAAACTGAAGTGTGAAAGTTTTTCAAGGAGCTTAGAACTTACCGTCAGCTTGGCCGTCCACCAGAATGTACCATGCGAGACTCTTGGGCGATCACCTCTCCTTTATCCTTTCCTGCTTATCTCACAATCTCGACGCGAAAGAACCGGCTTGGGGCGCCGCTGGCGGGAACATTGTCCGTCAGGGTGAGCGACTCGGACGCCCCCGCCTCGACTTCGGTCACGGTTTGCCAGTGGGCGAGATCATCGCTGCGCAAGAGCCGGTAACGCGCCGCCGAAGCGTACGGCACTGGCCGAAACGTCACGCCAAACCGTTTCTCCCCGCCCTGCTCGATGAAGGTCGGGGTGATTCGATCCAAGCCAGGCTCAATGACCAGCAGCGACAGTGTTGCCGCCGGCAGGCTCAGGTTGAAATTTGTGAGGCTTTGACCAGTCAGGTCCGACGAAGTCCAGTCCACCTGCAGCGTCGGTCCGCCAGTCATGTCCGGGGCGAGGTTGGCGGACAACAAGGTCGTGGTCCCGGATTGGTCTTCCAGCCGCAACAGCGTCGCCCGCTGAACCGTCGGCAGGTTCCGGAATTGCAACTGAACCGTGGCCGGCGTTTGGTTGGCAAAATTGAGTCCCCAGACCGCCAGCTCGCCGGTCTTGCTGTCGCGCGTCGTGTATAACCGCGTATCGCCATAGGCATACACCGACAGCAGTGTGTCGCCCATATGATCGCGCAGTTTTTGGTAGGCTTTGAAAACGGGGTATTCGGTGGCGTAAAAGCGGTGCGTCGGCCAGATCCAATACATCGAGGCCACCAGTCCAAGCCGCGCGTGGGTGAATATCGTCTCCACAGTGCCAAGCGCGTGGGCCTGACGCGCCTCCTTGTCGGTGTCGTTGGTGTCCCAGTTGCTGACGTTGACCTCGGTGGCGGCGTAATCGAGCACGTCCGGATCACGGCCGTTGTCGGAAACAGTTTTTTTGGTCTGGTTATAAATCAAGAGCTGGTGCGAGTAGACGCTTCCCAGGTGCAGCGTAATCTGCGCAGGGTCGGTGAGCAGGCCCATCTTTTCGTAGGGATGATACGAGATAAAATCCATCGGCAACGCGAGGTCAGACACAATTGCAGCCAACTGGGCTCCTTCGCGGCTGCCATCAATGATTGTCGGTCCCACTTTCACGCCCGGGTTCTCCACCTTAATCGCCTGAGCCACCGCCGCGTAGCGCTCGTGGTAGGCGGTGGGATCCAGAGTATAACTGTTGTTGACGCTGTAGGCGGTCACGCCGACGGTCGGCTCGTTGCCAATTTCCCAATATTGAACCTGCGGCACGGCTGGCTCACCGGGTGCCAGCAGAGTATCGAAGGCGTCCCCCGGGTACGCCGAACTCCAGGTCAGTGAATTGACTATCGCTGCATCGCGCGAGTCATTGATGGTGTCACCCTGCCGATAGCTCGGCACGATGTGGTTCACGTAGCGCACCCAGTCGGCCGCGAGCGTCGCCAACGTCGATGGTTGCGTGTCATAGTAGAGAAAGCCACCGTTCGTATCAGCCTGGACCAGGCCGCGGATGTTTGCACCCAGGAACAGCTCTGACTGGTAGTCGCGGCTGTATCGCAAAAACTGCAGCGTCGGCGGGCGGGGTTGGCCATTGCGGACTCGCCAGTCATACAGTTCGGCGGCGATACCGGTGGCGACTCCGCGAATCGAGCTGCCCGGCGCCACTTCGAGGCTTTTGGGAATGCCGACGGAATACTCGCCCCGATCAATCGTAACATCCGCCAGCGCCAGGCCGCGGACGCCGCGATGGAAACTCGTGCCGAAAGAGCCGCATTCGATCACGTGAGGCGCGGGTGCAACAGCCTCCGCCAGCGCGACGCCCTGGTACCAAGTGCGTTGGTTGGAGTCGCCGGTTGGGAGGTCGTGGACAAAGATTTTGAGTTGGCCTTTGGCACCCGCCGCCCCCGTGCCGAGCGGCGCAGCATAAAGAGTCCGGCCACCCTCGCTGAAGTTCGTCGGCATGACGGCTTTCCAGGGAATCAAATTCGCCGCGACAACCCCGACGGTGGTGTTGTCGAACCATGCATTGGTGCGCGTCCCAAACGCATAACTGAGACCGGCGCGCATGCCCCACTGGCTGGAGGTTGAACTCCAGAACAGCACTTTGACCGTGTACTGTGCCCCTGGCTTGAGGCTTGTTATGGTTGTCGCCAATTCCCTGGTATTGGTCGGCGGAGTGCTCGAGCTCGGACCGAGACTGCTGAGAATCGAAACGTTCCCAAAGGGACGCCAGGCCCAGTTGCTCGACCGTGCGAGATCGCCATCCGGTTGGAAAGCAGTGCCATCCGCAAACGTCGTGTTGGCCCCAGCCAAGGGTGTGCCCAAGGAATCCTTTGGCGGAATGGCTCGCGTAAAATCGTAAAACTGCGCACGCGCGGTTTGCAGGCCGCAAATCAGCGCGGTGAGAACGACAGAAACGGAAGTTTTTTTCCAATGGCATGGACTCATCAATACAACAGCGATGCAGTTTCATGAGATTCGGAACTTGAGTCAAATGCAAGACACACAGATTGGGACCGCGAAACAGCCCTGTTCCCGCGCGGGCAAACAGCCCGATTAACTTTGAGCATCAGGTCACGATGCTCGGCGGCGGTGAAAAAGAACGCGGTATAGCAACAGCAGAAGAACCGCCCCGGCTACGGAGGCCAAAAAACCAGCAGCCTCTTCGGGCCGATACCAACCAAGCTGCTGGCCGATGTATTTGGCGACAAAAGCGCCGGCGATGCCCAGCAGAGCGGTGATGATGAAGCCGCCGGGATCGCGGCCTGGCATGAGGAGTTTGGCCACGATTCCGATTAAAAGGCCAAGGAAGAAAGTACCAATGATGTGCATAACAATAACATCTCTATTGTTCTTACCTTTTTAAGGATCGGACGAAAGCATGTGCTGCAAAGTGGGGTGAAGGCCCGTGTCGAGGGCGAAAAGTGGCTTACACAATTACCCTCCTGGCGTTGTAGGCGACAGTCGCGATATGGCTGCGGTTTACGTACTTAGATATCGCCGGCCTTGGGGCCACAGCGGCAGGATCCTAACAGAAACAATTATTTTTCATCTTTGGAATCGGGACGGCCGGTGGGTTGGAGTTCGGGTTGGAATTTGAATTTTTGTCCGCCTACGGAAGCCTGGACCATCAGCCCTTTCTTCGGCATGGTGAAGACTGCGACGCCGCCTTTATACCTGGCCGATTTTGCGGCACCTTCAGCGGCAACGACCGCGCTGACGTCTGCGCTCATCTCGAATTTGCCTTTGGTGAAATCGGCGAGCGCCTCCGGCGTTTCGAAGAAGATGATCTCGGCAAACGATTGTCCGCCAGCCTGTGCGCCGATACTGGCTTGCGTGAGAGTCGCCTGACCGATGGCCTTGTCTTTCTGGTAAACCACGCCTTTTCCGCGCGCCCCACCCACGACGAAACCGCCTTTGCCTACGTCCGGGAACACAGCGGATCCGGCTGACTTTTCAAAAAAAGGCGCCAGGCCGGAGTCTGCCTTTTTGAACGCGCTTACGGTGTGGGTCGCGTCGGTCTTTAGCGCATCGGCATCATCGGCAGTGGCAGCAAACGCCGCCAAGGCCAAAGTCGTCGCGAGACATTGCATTTTCATAATTCTGTCCTCGTGTTGTGTGTTCTATAATGGTCATCCGTGATTCGCTCAAATCCCTGAGCGTCATATCGGAGAATCTTTCACCACAACTGGGGGTTTCATATTGCCCCTTGGTGCAGACGCGATTGCCTTTTGGGATTAAGGGGAAGGCAGTAGTTGGAGCAGAGTCGCCGAAATTTTAAGGACGGTCAGTGGTCACGCTTTATTGTCGCGGGCGAGCACGACCCTCAATAATGTCAGTCGGATTAGGTGTTGTTAGGTTTCAATAAGTGGAATTTTTTCCTTTGCGAACTCGGGTTGAATGTCTAGTATCAGCGACATCCCTAGGAACGCTGTGAAGGTTGGAGCCTCCAGTGTGGCGGAGAAGGCAGTATCCAGGACGGCGTTTAGCACTGGTGGGTGGGGTCTGCCCGTAGATTACTCAACGGCGGTCGCTGGGTTGCTGGTCTGTTGTGCGTATTACGCTGGCGCACAGCTTGGGTTTGCACTCAAATTTCAGCCGGAGACCGTTGCTGTCCTGTGGCCACCCAATTCGATTATGCTGGCAGCTCTCCTATTGGGTCCGTACCGGCTCTGGCCGATCCTGATTCTATGCGCCCTGCCAGCTCACCTGTTCATACAACTCCATGCTGGCGTGCCGATCAGGATGGCATTGTGCTGGTTTGTGAGCAACGTGAGCGAAGGAGTGATTGGAGCAACGGCGATGCGGTTGCTGACCGGGGGAACGGTCATGTTGACGCGAATTCGGACGATGGCAATTCTGCTGCTATGTGCCGGGATTATCGCGCCGTTTCTCTCATCGTTTTTGGACGCCGCTTTCGTGCATCTGAACACGGGCGGACAGCGAAAATACTGGGACGTGTGGAAGAGCCGCTTTCCTGCAAATGTATTCACCGAGGTAATCATCGTGCCGGCGATCGTGACCTGGGCCAGAACTCGATTTCGATGGCCCGTTGGCCCGGCCCGATGGCGCTACCTGGAAGCGGGAGTGATGTCGGCGGGACTTGTTGTCTCGAGCGCGGTCGTGTTTTACCGGCAAACGGCAGGCGAGGCACCGATCCCAACTCTATTGTGCGCTCCCGTGCCTTTTCTGGTGTGGGCAGCTGTCCGATTTGGCCCAAAAGGCGCAAGCGCAGCAATGCTGTGGGTTGCATTGCAAGCGATTTGGGGAGCCGTTCATGGTCGCGGACCTTTTCACTTCGATTCGCCACGGCAGAACGCTTTTTTCATCCAAGTCTTTTTCACGGTAGTTTCCGGCACGGTCATGCTTTTAGCAGCATCCGTTTCCGAGCGCCGCCAAGCCGCAGAACGGTTCACCAAGGCTTTCGGATCGAGCCCGGATGCGATGATACTGACGCGGCTGAAGGATGGGCGCGTCATAGAGGTCAGCAAGAAATGGGAGCAACTGCTTGGGTACCATCGAGATGAGACCGTTGGCCGGACCGTGTTCGACTTGCACATCTATCGGTCCCCGACGGAGCAGGCGGCCCTTGTCGCTCGAGCTGTCAAACATCACGAGTTGCGCGATGTTGAAGCCGCTTTTCGCACAAAAACCGGCGAATTCCGAAGTTTTCTGGTCTCAGCCAATACTGAGGAAATAAACGATGAGAGATGCCTGATCATTATCCTTCGCGACATCACAGAGCGAACACGGGCAGAGGAAGCGGAGCGAAGACTCGCCCACGCGTCCCGGTTGGCGGTGGCCGGCGAGCTAACGGCGATGGTGGCGCATGAAGTCAAGCAACCGCTCGGGGCGATTCTGAGCAACGCGGAGACGGCTCAGATTCTTTTGGAATCAGACAATCCGCCGCTGAATGATCTTCGCGAAATCATAAAGGATATTCGGGACAACGATCTGCGAGCGGACGGCGCGGTGCGCCGCATCAGCCAGCTGTTGCGCAACCGCGAACTGAATATCCAGCCGCTGAATATCCAGGAACTCATGGAGGACATGTTGCACCTGACGGCGGCGGATGCCGCCAGGCGTCGAGTTGCAATTGAGTTCCAGCAAAACTCCTCACTACCGACTGGCCTGGGCGATCCAACACATCTTCAACAGGTGCTGCTGAACCTGATTCTGAATGCAATGGATGCCTCGGAAAAACGGCCCGAGGGAGACCGCCGGGTCACGATTAAAGCCAAAGAGATAGGCGAGGAAATCCAGTTCTCGGTGGCTGACGCAGCGGGTGGCATTCCTGCGGACATAATGTCGCGCATATTCGAATCGTTCTTCACTACAAAGGAAGAAGGCATGGGGCTCGGCCTGGCCATAGCGCGATCGATCGTTGAAGCCCACAAAGGCCGTATCTGGGCTGAGAATAATTCCCATGGGGGAGCCACCGTACATTTCACAATTCCAACTGCAAAGACCCATGAGTTATGAATTCAGAACGCTGGATGGATCAACGGCATTGAAGGCAATCTGCGCCGGATTGGCAACTCTGTCTCGAGCAGACGGTTCGTTTTCATTTGCTGTGAACATGTTAACCTAGCACCAGCCCTATGAACTATATGAATCAACTCCATCTTTGGGAGCCAGTGCACGTGTCCGTGCGACAGTCAGGGGGCCGTCGACTCAGGAAAGAAGCCCCAGCGCAAGAGCGGAATTCGCAAAGATTGCAGGCTGAATCCAGCGAAACTCTCCCGCGACTGGGAAATCTCTTCGACGAAGCAACGGTCAACGCCGAAGCCAGAGGAATCGTCCATGTCGTGGACGATGACACGGCGTTTGCGGAGGGCATTTGCCGGCTCCTCACAGCTCATGGCTACATCGCGCGCCGTTACACTGGCGCGGGCGATTTTCTGCTGGCGCCGATCACGGATGAGCCCGGCTGCATCCTGATGGACGTTTATCTGCCCGGCCCGAGTGGTTTCGAACTGCAGGCGGCCCTGGCTGCGCGACAGATTCCCTTGCCTGTCGTATTCATGAGCGGTCGCGCCGATGTCCCTACTTCCGTTCGCGCGATGAAGGCGGGAGCTGTCGATTTCCTTCAGAAACCGATCGATCGTGAAACACTGGATCGGGCCGTCCGCGCTGCGATCGCGCGGTCGGTCGAGCAGCGCCGGATTCAAGAACAATTGCGCCAACGGCAGGCCTGTTACGAGAGGCTGACGAAGCGCGAAGTGGAGGTCTTTGACCGAGTTGTAACCGGCAAATTGAACAAGGAAATCGCCGGCGAACTCGGAGCGGCTGAGCGGACGATCAAGGCGCACCGCGCACAGGTGATGCAGAAGATGCGCGTGAGTTCTGTCGCCGAATTGGTCCGCGTCGCGGAACAACTTGGACACCGCCCACCGGCTGGAGATCGGCCTTCGCTGTAGTGCGCGAATTCGGATGGGGCAGAGACCCCAGAGTACATCTTACAATTTGGAACGGCAAAAAGTACGGGGCCATAAAAAGTGGAAAAGTGAAAGCACGATGCAATCTTGAAAATGCTTCTGCAGCTGCAGGTATGGGCGGCTCTGAATGCGACTTATTCGATTCTGATGGGAGAGGCCAAGAATGTCGGTGCGTCACTACTAACGATTAGGACCTTATGAACCAGGTGGAAGAAAAGCAACAACTGCTCGATCGATTGCAAACGAACGCGTGGTTATCGCGGCGGTTATGCTCGGAAAGCTCGGAAACTTGCGCCCAAATGGACGCACTGAACCAAGAGGGGGAATATTTGCAAACAACCGCGACATCAGAGACGTCAATCATTCATGTGGTGGACGACGATCTGCCGTTTGCCACAGGACTTTGCCGGCTACTGAGGGTCAGCGGATATACGGTGCGCAGTTATGCGGACGCCGGAGAGTTTCTGATGGCGCAGATGCCAGACACACCAGGATGCATTCTGATGGACTTCTGTTTGCCGGGTCCGAGCGGGCTCGAATTGCAGGCTGCGCTCGCCAGCCGCCCAGTGTCTTTGCCGGTTATATTTCTGAGCGGCCGCGCTGACGTGCCGACTTCCGTCCGCGCCATGAAAGGCGGCGCGTTGGATTTCCTGACCAAACCAGTCGAACGCGAGACTTTGTTGCGAGCTGTGCAAAGCGCTATCGCGCGATCGATAGATAATCGTGCCAGGAGCGAGCTGCTGCGTGAGCAGCGGGCGCGGTATGAACGGCTGACCAAACGGGAAGCAGAAGTATTCGAACGTGTCGTCGCCGGCAAGATGAACAAAGAGATCGCCGGCGAACTAGGGGCCGCGGAGCGCACGATCAAAGCCCATCGCGCGCAGGTGATGCAGAAGATGCGGGTCTATTCGGTAGCAGAGTTGGTTCACGTAGCCGATCAACTCGCGGCAGCCCCACCATGCGCCAGGACATCTCCCTGAAAGGACGGACTGCAGCGTTTACGCGCTTACCCGCAATCGTTAGACTTTTTTGCGCTCTCGTCTCGTTGCCTGAGGCGCAGCAAATGCCGGGAATTGTTTGGGACCGGTATTGACCAGGCTGAAGTGCGATGCAGTTTGAGCGGTGACGGTCGATCGCATTGTTCGGCCGGGACGCGGAAATTAAAGGTTTCCTCAACTGTGATTCTCGACTCTATCCGCCATTTCCGGGACCGCTGTCAGCTCCTCTTCAGCCGGCACCACCGGCAACGTAAAGTAAAACGTCGCGCCTTTATCCGGAGCGGCTTCGCACCAGATGCGGCCGCCGTGCTTTTCGATGATTTTTGTGACATTGGCGAGGCCGACGCCGACGCCTTCGTATTCCTCGTCCTGCGGAAGACGCTGAAACGGCTCGAAGATTTTCCTGGCTTCGTTCATGTCAAAGCCGGTGCCGTTGTCTTTCACAAAAACGGTCAATTGTGAGCTGTGTAGCGGAGCGGGTTTCGCATCGATTTCAATGAGCGTCTCAGGCTGGTGCCGGGTATATTTGAGTGCGTTATCGAGCAAATTGGCTATAGCAAGGCGCAGCAACCCGGGGTCGCCATAAACATCCGCCAGCGGCCCGAGGTTCCAGACGATTCTGCGTGCACCGAGGTGGGGCTGGAAATCTTCGATCAAACTTCTGACGAGCTCTCGCAGGTTCACTCGCTGTCGCCGTAATTCGCGGCGGCCCAGCCGCGCCAGTTCCAGCAGGTCGTGGATGATTACATCCATGTGCTTGGATTCGCGAACGATCAGCGCGAGCCATTCCGAGTGCGGTTTCGAGAGAAAAACCCCTGCTTGCTTCTGGAGCAACTCGGCGAAAGAACTGAGGCGCCGCAACGGTCCGCGCAAATCGTGCGAAACGGAAATGGTAAAGGATTCGAGGTCGTGATTGGCGGCGTGCATCTCCATATTCAACCGCTCGACCTGTTTCACTTTGGAAGCCAGTTCATGGCTCTGTCGCTCGAGATCAGTGCGCGCCTCAAGTATTTTCGCTTCCACGGCCCGCCGACGGCGGATCTGGTGCTTCAGACCGAAATTCCACAGCAACAGCAGAATGGCGAGAGCTATTCCCGAGGTCGCGGCGTAAATCGCCCGCCGGCGCCAGATTGCCCAATCCCGGGCTTTGCCGATGTCCGGGGTGAGATGGCCCGCGTAGATGGTTTCCAGTTCGTTGGCGGTAACTGTCTCGAGGCCTTTGTTGAGAATCGAGACCAATTCCGGCTCGTCTTTGCGCACGGCAAACCGCAAGGGAAATTCGTATTGGGTCATACCCGAAATCTTCAAGTTAGTGAGTCCGTTCAATCGGACTACTCGGCTGGCCACGGCGAGGTTTTGGACCGTGGCGTCGGCCTGCCCGTGCGCCACCAGCTTCAACGCCTCTTCGGCATTGTCAGTCAGAATAAAATGAGCAGTGGGCAGATCGCGATGTAATTGGTCGGTGATGACGTGATCCCGCGAGGCGGCGATGCTCACCCCGCCAAGATCGCGCATCAGCGTTAAAAACGCCGCGTCGCTTCGAGTAATGACCACGACCGGAAATGCTCCGTAGGCGCGGGTGTAATTGAACGCGCCGAGGCGCTCCGGGGTTTTCGCCGTTGCGGAAAGGAAATCGACCTCTCCGGCTTTCGCCTTGGCGTAAATGTCAGCCCAGGACTTCCCGGCGACGATAGACAACTGAATTCCCACGCGCTGCGCGACCAGGCGGGTCAGGTCGGCATCTATTCCGACCAGACGGTGATCCAGGTCAAAGCTAGAGAATGGCGGCCAATTGGGGTCAAAGCCCCACCGAACCAGCGGATGAGCGCTGATCCAATTGCGCTCGGCATCGGATAGGGTGACGCGAACGTCGCTTTTTGGGTCGGCGAGCGCGGCGGCTGCGCTCAACGGTAGCACCCCCACGCCGAGGCATTGTATGATTACGGTTAACCCACGCAAAACTGCCGAGCATGATTCCATGACTGCTATTAGTTACCGCATCTTTCAGCCGTCCCTTCGGGACCTGACCGGCGACACGCCGGACCCAAGACTCAAATATTGAGCTATTTCTTTTCTCCCTTCGGAAGAGAGCGCATCGACTCACGTCCCGTATTGCGGCTGTTGCAGTGAGTCACATTCCGGCGCGAAATTGATTCCGAGCCAGTAGGTCTCGAGATGTTCCACGAGTTTCACGAGGTGCTCATTGCTGAAGGGCTTGACCAAATATGAATTGGCGCCCAGGTCATACGCGTGATTGACGTCCAACGGGCAATCGGACGAGGTCAGCACGGTGATCAATAGCCGCTTGAGGCCGGGTTGGCTGCGAACCCATTGCAACACGCCGAAACCATCCACGCGCGGCATCTTGAGGTCGAGCAAAAGCAGGTCAGGCGTGGGGTTTTGCTGCTGATCGCTGGATTGGAGGTAACGAATCGCTTCGTGACCGTCCCTGGCGAACTGCAGGCTGGCGTTGACGCCGGCTTTCGAGAACGCCCGCTGCAATAGGAAGGTGTCATCCGCATCATCATCGGCAACGAGAATGGTTTTTCTGGCGGGCATGGGTCGGGTAAAAGTTGGGTGCATAAGGAAACCGAGATGGTTTGAGGGGTTAAAAGTGATGTTTGAAGGGCACATATTGTGAATGGTCTTGACTGAAGTTATCGCCTAACGATCGATTTCATAAATCCCGCGAAGACCAGCAACAGCGCGCCGCCGATGCATCCGCCTGGCGTGCTTGCCCAGGAACACTTCAATATCCGTGCAGTAAGCGTCACCGGCCCAAAAGTGCTCGAAAATTTGTCCCCCGGCGCCTCCTCCCGCGACTCCGATAAGAGAATCGCACAGCACACCCCAGCTCAGTTTCGAGAATCC
>Ga0068857_100000545_pt1 | contig 27421 bp, 21 predicted proteins | sample KBSCornC72_FD_66591 | JGI IMG/M metagenome (GOLD analysis project Ga0068857, IMG submission 66591) | Corn rhizosphere microbial communities from Kellogg Biological Station, Michigan, USA - KBS Corn C7-2 | ecosystem: Host-associated > Plants > Roots > Rhizosphere > Soil ...
CGTTTTTGGATCCTGGAAGGCTCGTTTCAAACGCGATGATTATCCTGCTTCATCCACGCAGCACACGGCCCAAAAACCGTCGCTTTCCGCTATCGGTGCTGGCCTTGGGCGCGATCCTCGAAGGCAAGGAATACTACGAGATCGTCGACGGAAACATCGATCCGCACCCGATGCAGACCATCGACCAGATTGCGCGTGAGCATCCGCTGGAAATGCTGGGCGTGTCGGTGATGCCGGGTCCGCAAATGGTGCAAGCCATCGCTCTCTCGAAGGAGTTCCGCGCGCGCTATCCGAAAGTCCCCATCGTGTGGGGAGGATATTTTCCGTCGCTGTATCCGGATGCAGCCTTGAACTGTTCCTATGTGGACGTTCTGGTCCGCGGTCAGGGCGAAGATACGCTGCCGGAACTGCTCGCGGCGATCCGGGAAGGCAGCAACTATCGCAGTATCGCCGGGATCTCCTACAAGGATCACTTCGGCCTGCATGTTCACACGGCGGACCGTGCGATCCGGTCTCCTGGCGATTTTCCCTGGATGCCTTACCATCGTTTGCGCGATCCAGCGAAGTACATCGCGCGAACATTCTTGGGTGCGCGTACAGCCGTCCATCACGCCAGCTTCGGATGCCCGTATCGCTGCAAGTTTTGCGGCGTGACCAAGGTCGCGCATGGGAGGCAGAAATCCGAAACCCCAGAACGCACGGCGGCGATCCTGACGCACCTGCAGCGCGAATACGCGATCGATGCCGTTCAGTTTTACGACAACAACTTCTTTCTTCGAGAGGCCGATGCCGCAGAATTGGCTGCTCGCATCACTCCGCTAAAGCTCAAATGGTGGTGCGAGGGACGCATCGACGCGCTGCTTCGTTACTCGGATGAGACCATGCATGCGCTGCGCCGCGCCGGCTGCGAGATGATTTTTCTAGGTGCGGAGTCGGGCTCCGATAAGCTGCTGCGCGAGATGGACAAGCAGCTCACCTCCGATCAAATCCTGGAGATCGCCGCGCGCATCCGGAAGTTCGGGATCATCCCGGAATTCTCTTTCGTGATCGGGAATCCTAATGAACCAGATCGTGACGCCCGGGAGGCGATGAGCTTCATGCGCCGCATCAAGCGGATCAATCCGCGCGCCGAAATTATCGTGCAGCACTATATTCCAACTCCGCACCCCGATGGAATGTATGGCGAGATCGAGGAACGCTTCGCGTTTCCGAAGAGTCCGGAAGAATGGGCATCGCCCCGTTGGTATAACTTTACGGTCCGTGAAGATCCTGCGCTGCCATGGCTGCCGCGCAAGACGAAGCGACTGATTGACGCCTTTGAGACGGTGATGGAGTGCCGCTGGCCGACGGTCCAGGATATCGCGCTGCCGCGCTGGGCGCGTACTGTCCTCAAGACACTGAGCGCGTGGCGATATGCGTTCGGCGTGTATGCCCTGCCGTTCGAACTTGAGTTCGCGCAGAGAGTTCTTCGGCCCAGACGCCCGAAAGTCGAGAGCGTATGAGCCCGTTGGCCACCACGCTCGCGCCAATGGAGGCGTACCGGCTCCTGGCTCGGGATTACGACCGCATGCCCAATCCCATGCTGACGTTGGAACAGCGCACGATGACGCTGCTGTTGCCTTCACTGCGCGGCGCATGCGTCGTGGATGCTGCCGCGGGAACCGGCAGATGGGCGTCTTATTGCGCATCGCAAGGGGCGCGAGCCATCGCCGTGGATTTTTGTAATGAGATGTTGGCCGATGCGCCGCGGCCGGTTGCGGTGGCCGACATTAACTGCCTGCCGTTAACCGACTCCATCGCTGATGTCACAATCTGTGCGTTCGCCATGGGCTATGCTCCTGCGTGCCTGCCAGAACTCGCGCGTATCACGCGAAGCGGCGGGACGATCCTGGTGAGCGACATTCATCCCGATGCCATCCGGCGCGGTTGGACGCGGACTTTTTCTCATCCGATGGGGACGATTGAGGTCGCGCATCATCCTTACACCCTGGCTGATCTCGTCGCGCCAAATCTTCGACTCGATAGCCTGCATGAGCCATGCTTCGGCGAGCCAGAGCGCGATGTGTTTGCGAACGCCGGAAAGCTCGCGGCGTTTGACGAGGCTGCGCGGCATCCAGCTCTCTTCGTGGCGCGCTGGATAAAAGGATCGACAAAAGCATGAAGCGGATCGTTGAGGGCGTCGAAATGGATCTGGAAGGGCTCCAGGTCCTCCCGGGTCTGATTAATGCGCACGATCACCTGGAATTCGCACTCTTCCCGCGCCTTGGCGGGCGTCACTATGCGAACGCAACAGAGTGGGCTCGTGATATCTTCCATCCCGATCGGTCGCCAGTGAGTGAACACCTGCAGGTGCCCAAAGCTTTGCGGCTCCTATGGGGCGGATTGCGAAATCTGGCAAGCGGTGTGACTACGGTTTGTCATCACAATCCCTACGAAGCAGTCTTCGACGATGATTTCCCGGTGCGCGTCGTGGAGAGTTACGGCTGGGCGCACTCACTGGCGTTTCAGGCGAATCTCCGCGAGTGCTTCGACGCGACTCCGCCGGGAGCGCCGTTCTTCGTCCATGCGGGCGAGGGAACCGACGACGCCGCCGCGGAAGAGATCTTCAGTCTTCACAAGCTTGGCGTGCTGAACGGGCGGACTGTCTTGATCCATGCCGTAGGTTTCCGGGACGAAGGTTGGCAATTGATTCGGAAAGCCGGCGCCAGTATTGTTTGGTGCCCCAGTTCGAACCTGTTCACGCTGGGGCGGACGATTTCTAGCGAAGTGCTCGCCTCCGGAGTCCCCATCGCGCTCGGAACGGACTCACCGCTGACAGCAGAGGGAGATTTACTGGATGAACTGCGAGTGGCGCTGTCACTCGGGCACGGGTACAGCGGGTGCCGAACCGCGCGTTATTTGGGGCTGCCGCAACGATCGGATGACTGGATCGCCGCGCCCGCGTTCGGTGAACCGCCGGAGCTAGTGGTGATGGGCGATCGCATTCGGCTAATCGGCTTGCGGTTGGCCCGCCGGCTTCCGCCCCGTATCTGCCATGAGTTGTTTCCGTTGCAGATCGAGACACGGCCGCTGGTATTAGTTCGGTGGAACGTACCGCGAATGATCGACGAAGCTGCGACGTATCTGGGAGCGGAGATCCGTCTGGCAGGACGCAAGGTGTCCGCGTGACTCACGCGATCGAAACGTTACCCGTGTTGTTGATTGACGCGCACAGCCGGTGTAATTGCCGTTGTGTGATGTGCGACATCTGGAAGACAGACGACCACCGCGAGTTTACACTCGGTCAGATGGAATCACAGATGGATGCGATCGAGCGGCTTCAGGTCCGTTGGGCGGTGTTCACCGGCGGCGAGCCTCTGATGCATTCGAATCTCTTCGCACTCACCGATCTTCTGCGAGGGCGCGGTATTCGCGTGACGATTCTCTCGACGGGGCTTCTTTTTGAGCGCTTCGCGCGGGAGATCACAGAGCATGTTGACGACGCGATTGTCTCCCTGGACGGACCAGCCGAGATTCACGACCGCATTCGGAGAGTCCCCCGCGGCTTCAATCGCATCGCTGAGGGCGTCGCAGGGATACACGCTATAAGTCCCCGATTCCAGATCGGAGCCAGATGTACGGTTCAGCGAGCAAACCACACCGCATTGGTTGATACAGCCTGCGTCGCACGGCAGATCGGACTAGCCTCGATATCTTTCCTGGCTGCCGACCTGACTTCGACAGCGTTCAACCGGATCGAGCCGTGGGGCTCATCGCGTCAAGCCGAGATCGCGCTGACGGCTCAGGAACTCGGTGTCCTGGAAGCGCAGATCGAGAAGCTGTTGAGTGATTCCTTCGTCATCGATCGGCCGCAGCACTTGCATCGCATCGTCCACCACTTTCGCGCGCAGCGGGGTCTGGAGCCGTTCGAAGCACCCCGATGCAACGCACCCTGGGTTTCCGCGGTGATGGGCATTGACGGCGGAGTGCGGCCTTGTTTCTTTCACCCGGCTGTCGGCTCCACGGCATCGCAACCGTTGGATCAGGTGTTAAATGCCGCGCCGGCCCGCGAGTTTCGGGACTCGCTTAATATTGCTAGCAACCCGACGTGTCAACGCTGTGTCTGCTCACTTCATCTGACGCAGTAGGCGCCGAGCGCGCTAATCTTCCGCCTTTCGCATGCCCTTGACATCGATACCCAGCTGCGCGCACTTCTTGTATAAGTGACTGCGCTCCAGCCCCAATGCCCGAGCCGCCTCCGTCATGCTGTGATGCGACCGCTCCAGTTCGGCAAGGATTGTCTCGCGCTCGAATGATTCGGTCCTCGCGGCCAGTGTTCCTGAACCCAGCGTTACCGAAGGATGCCCACCGGCCGCCTGCGGCAGCGCCATGCGCACATCGTCTTCTCCGACTTCGGAATCGGCCAGTAGCAACAGTCGTTCCACCGCATTGCGCAGCTCGCGGACGTTTCCGGGCCAGGTGTGACGCTGCAAGGCAGCCACGGCGGCTGCCGTAAACGGTTTCGGCTTCCATCCGTTCATCTCGCTAATCGAACCGTTGAAATGCTCCACCAGCGCTGCGATATCGTCCTTGCGATCACGCAGCGGCGGCAATTGGACCGGGAACACGAAGATCCGATGGTACAGGTCTTGGCGAAATGCTCCGGTACGAACCTGTTCCTCCAGGTTTCGATGGGTCGCCGTCACGACGCGCACATCAACCTTCTGGGCTCCCGAGCCGCCCACGCGTTCGATTTCACCCTCTTCCAGCACGCGCAGCAGCTTCGCTTGCATCACGGCAGGCATGTCGCCAATCTCGTCAAGAAACAGAGTACCTTTGTGAGCCTGTTCGAACTTGCCGGTATGTCGCGTTGCTGCCCCTGTAAACGATCCTTTCTCGTGACCGAACAGTTCGGATTCGATCAACTCCCCCGGCACTGCCGCGCAATTAACCGCGACGAAGGGTCCGGTGCGGCGTGCGCTCTTGTCGTGAACCGCGCGCGCGATCAATTCCTTCCCTGTGCCGCTTTCGCCCAGGATGCACACCCGCGAATCGCCAGCCGCCACGCGTTCCACTTGTGCCATGACGCGCCGCATGACATCACTCTTCCAGACAATCTCGTGCCGGCCCAGCCGAGCCCGCAGCTCGCGGTTTTCCGATTCCAACCGCTTGAGCTTCAGCACGGTTTCGAGCGTCAGCAGCAGCTTCTCGGTCGAAAGAGGCTTTTCGAGAAAATCGTGCGCGCCCAACCGTGTGGCGCGAACCGCCATGTCCAGCGTGGCCTGGCCGGAGATCATGACCACCGGCGTAGTCACGCCCGCTGCCCGCATCTCCTCGAGCAATGTGATACCGTCCTTGTCCGGCATCACGACATCGGAAAAGATCAAGTCGAACGAGTGTGTGTGTACCAGTTCCAGCGCCCGCGACGCGCGGTCCGCCACCGTGGCTTCGTGACCCGCCAGACGAAAAGCCCGCGCCAGCGACGCGAGCGTACTGGGATCGTCGTCGACGATAAGCAGATGGCTCACGCGATCTCTCCCGTCGGGGTTAGTGGATCAGGCTGCGCAGCCGGCAGGTCGATGGTGAAGGTGGTTCCTCCTCCAGACGCGCTCGATACGGAAATCTTGCCGTGATGATCGCTCACTACGCTCTGCACGATCGCCAGCCCCAGTCCGGTGCCGTGCTGTTTGGTCGTGTAATAAGGAGTAAACAGGCGCTGGCATTCCTCTTCGGTCAAACCCTGCCCGCTGTCGGATACTTCCAATCGCACGCCCGGATCGTGGAGGACGGTCCGCACTCGAAGCGTTCCTCCATCGGACATGGCGTCAAGAGCGTTGAGCACCAGATTGCCGAACGCCCGGCGCAACTGATCCGGATCGGCCTGGATGCGCGTGTCTTCGTTGGCCAGTTCTAATACAGGCTTGACTCCAGTACGCTCCGCCTGAAAGTTGAGCTTGATGACGCCGCGAACGATTTCGTTGATGTCCACCATCTCGAACTGTGGAGCGGGCATTTTTGCGAAATCGCTGAACCGCCCGATGATCGTTTTTAGATTCCCCAGTTCGGCCAACAGCGTCGTCGTGCTCTCGCGAAAGATTTCGTCGAATTCGACGGAGTCTCGGGAGCGCTGTAAGTTCTCGATGGTGATCTGCAACGGAAACAGAGGATTCTTCAGCTCATGCGCCAGACGCCGAGCCAGCTCACGCCAAGCCGCGACGCGTTCGGCTTGGATCGCCCGGTCGCGCTGCTCCAGCAACTGTTCGGTCATGCGATTAAACGCCCTGGCCAGTTCTCCGATTTCGTCGCGCGACAATACTTCCACACGCGCCGACAAATCTCCTCCCGCGACGGCCCTTGCTCCTGCCGCAAGTCGCTCCACCGGCCGGGTGATTTTCTCCGTGGTCCACCAACCCAGCAAAACGCCAATCACGATGCCGGAGGCCCCGACCACTAAACCGGTTCGGAGAATGGATCGTTCCAATCCGAGCTGCGTGCTCAAGGAGGTCCCGGCCAGCAGCACTCCTGTTAGGGTGCCAGCGCGCGTGATGGGCATCGCCAAGAATGCCTCCGAGCTCGCGCGATCAGCGGTCCATTGCACTGTGCCCGTGGCCTCGCCATTGGTCGTTCGCACATCTTGAATCAGAGACGCCAGCTTCTGCGGATCCGCAACTGGTCCCTCCGCGCCGATGATCTCGCCGGGCGGCAGCCAGAGGAGCGCACGCATGCCCGGGGCAACGCCCAGTGATTTCAGCAGCTCCGGACTCAGCCGGCGACCGCCCGCAATCAGTGCCTTTCCGCCCGCTACGGGACGCACCGCCGTCAGCGCCATTACGCTTCCCTCTGGCGTTGGAATGCGAGCCAGAAACACGTCGGACGTCCGCCAGTCGTCTGGTGCGATCTGCCAGTCGTTCTTATATCCGAACCGGGCAGGCCAATGAGCGGAGGAGATGATCGTCAGGTCAAGCTCCACCACATCCAGAAAATCAAGCGCGGCGGCGGCAGCTTCAGTCTGGGCGTGATCGTATTCCGCGGCGCCGGCCGCGATCTGCTGCACGCCTCGAGATGACGCAGCCAGCTCCACCCGCCGCGCGACCTCGCTGCTGCGCGCTGCTAATTCGTCGCGAAATTGCGTAAGTAAAGCCTGGCGGCGCTCGCGATCGATCGCATCGAACGCGCGGCGCGTGGAAATCGAAACCGCCCCTGTCACCAATGCCACTGCGCCAGCTACCGTCAGCGACGAGATAAACAGCAGCTTGGTGCGAAACGTCACTGCGCCGCCCCGGAGTCCAGCCATACATCCTCGAAATGAGGCCAGTTCTTCACTTTCGAAGAAAGCATCCAGCCTCGCGGCAGATGGAACAGCGGAATCACTCCGGAACTCTCCACCAGCGCCTTCTCGGCTTCATAAGGACTTGCCGCTGGAGAAAGCGGCGCCGCTTTCAGCACAGCAGTCAAATCTTGTAACGCGAGCCATGGATCACCGGCAGTCACTGGCAAGCGCACCAGCCGGACGTCAGCCGTTCCGGTCGCTTGCCGCAGCGTGATCCCGGCTTCGCTAGCGTTGACGGCGATCCGTTCGGCGATGGGACGGATCGCGGCGTCCTGGCGCTCATAACCGAACGTAAGACTTTGAGGCGACGGAACCAGTTGCTTGGCTCGTGGGAGATCGCGCTCAGCCGGGAAGAGGAATGAATATCCTGTCAGCCATTTCGGCAGCAGCGCGCCGGAAATCTCTCCTTGCTTCTGCAGAAGTACGTTGTGGATAGAAGCGCGGTCGATCGATAGGGCCAGCGCCTGCCGTACTGGGGCTGGGATACGTCCGCCATCGAACTGCAACGCCAGGGTGTCCATCGGTGGCGTGTTTGCGATGGTCGTCCCACGCTGTTTGGGCGCGCGCAGGTCTCGAGCGGCGATCTCCACGGCATCCGCCTTGCCGATCTGGAAGTCGCTGGCCTGATCCGCGAGGCTGCGCCCCATCTGGATACTGATCGAATCGAGAAACGGACGGCCTCCCCAATATCGGCCATGCGCCACCAGCGTGGCCGATTTTCCGGCGTCCCATCGCGCGACCCGGAACGGACCCGTGCCCAGGAGAGTGCCGTCTTCTGCTTTCACGACGACAGCGCTTCGCGCACCGGCCAACTCCCGAAGGATCTGCTCAATGGGCCGGTCGTCGGATATCGTAATCGAACCGCCCGCCGGCGACCAGGTGGATCCGTCGTGCAGCTTGATATTTTTCCGCACCGGAAAGATCCAGGCCTTGTGTTCCGCGTCGTGCGTCCACGATGTGGCCAACCAAGGCTGAGGATGTCCCTGATTGTCCAGGCGTATCAAAGTTTCAAACACCAGGGGCATCCATTGGCGTTGCGCCCCGAGTGCTACGGGATCTTCGGAAACCGCACTGGGATCCAGACTTGCAACGGCAGCCCTCATTTCGACGCGTAGTTCGCCCCCATAGCGCGGTCGGCGGGCCGCCTCAAGCGCGACCGCCAGCGCCAGAATCGCGTTACCGGCCGCAATCCAGCGTAAGGCTGTACGCCCCATATTTTCCTGTAGAAAGATTCCACGCGACTGCCACCGCGCCTTCGCCCGCCGGCCACAATGCCGTGACAGGGCCGGAAAACTCGACGGGTTCACTGATGCGCACCAGGGCGTGATTCACTAGATCGTAGAGTGCGATGGAGTCGGGTGAAGCCGCATCGCCGATTCCGGTAAGGGCAACGTGACGGCCTCCGCAGGCCGCGATTACGGCGACGTCGCTGCCTCCGTCGAATACGGCTTGAGGTGCGTGTGCGGTGTCATGGATATGGACGCGGCCGTCCATGCCTGCCAGCAACGTGTCGGTTCCCAGTTCTGCGCTGGCGAAGAACTCACCCCGCCAGTCGTTCAGATCTTGGGTGTTGCGCTCCGCTTTGAAGCGTCCACCTTCCTCGCACTGCGCAGGTGCAGTCATCTTGATCGGCACCGTGCATGTGACGCCCGGCTCGTGGATCGTCGCGGAATCTCCGTTTGTCTCCAGGCGTCCGCGCGGATCGCGGATCGCCACAGGTATCTCCACCGCCGACATGCGATCCCATTTCCCAGCGCGTCGTTCATACCGAGTCAGGCCCGCGGTGTCGAGCACCAGCATGGAATCCGGAAGAACGGCGATATCGAGAATCGGTGTTTCCTGTTCCCACAAGAGTTTACTTTCCATCGTAAATGCCGCAGGTGGTAACACGGGGACTTCGATCCGAAACTCCGCCATCTCCACCACCGTTTCGCTCTCGCGCCGGATTTCCGTGACCAAAAGATAGCCCCGCAGGTTCTCCGAAATGGTCAACGCTACTTCTACCTGCTTCGGATTCCGCACCCTTCGTTGTAAGGCACGCGCCAGCGCGGTCTGGGCTTTCGCGGCATCGGCCGCGGGCAGGGAACTGATGTTACGCGAGGTGACACGCGCCGTCTCGGAAGATTCCAATCGGGCAGACGCTTTCTTTGCTAGCGCTGCGACAGCTTCGTCGAGGGTGTCCGCTCGCGCGATCACGACTATCATTAAGAACAGAAATCCCCGAGCCACCGCCCGAATCATAGCAAAATGTTGGGGGCGGGCCTTGTTGTCTGCCCGCCCCTTCGGCGTCCATTCGCGCTCTTACTCTGGTAATGCCCCCGGCATCTATTGAACCGAAGCCGTCATTCCCTTCAGAACATCGTTCGCGAAGAAGAACTTCCCGTCATTCGGGACCATCATGATCTGCACCTTATCGGACAGCTTCTCCGCGATGATCTTCTGGATCAGAAGCGGATTTTCCTTCAATACTCCCGCCTCCAGCTTCATTCGTTCGGAGTCCGCCGAAGCCAGCCGCCGGATACGGTCCTCGTCGGCCTGATTCAACAGCTTGCGCTTTTCCAGTTCGGCTTTGCTATCGATCACCTTTGCCTCCGCCATCGCTTCGGCGTTCTTCACAGTGGATTCCTTACGCGCCTCCGCTTCAAGCTTGGACTGCTGGATTTGCTTTTCCTTGAGCGGAAGCGTGTGCTGCATCGCATCCGCCTGCGCCTTGGCCTGGATCACAACGATCTGTGCCTGTCCTTCGGCGGCCTTGACCTCGCGAGCCTTCTGCGCCTCGGCTTCCAGCTCTGCTTGCCGGACCATCTTCTGCTTGACCTCGAGTTCCACGCTCAGGCGTTCGTTCTCCTGCTCCTTCAGCAGCAAGCCTTCGAGCCCTTTGGCGTAATCCGCCGGAAGCTGGATGTCTCGCAGAATTACTTCCTTCACGACGATTCCGTCGGCCGCAAGCTTGGCGGCAATACGGGTAGCGGCCGCCTGCCGGACCTCCTCGCGCTTGGTGGAGAACATCTCACGCACGATGTAACCCGGCGCCAGGTCGTGGAAGATGCTCGATACCGCTGGCGCGATCATCTCTCCTTCGATCGGCTGCGGAAGGTTCGCATGAATATAGGCTAGCTTTGAAGGGTCCAGGCGATAGCGCACGGCCACCGCCATGCCGACGGTCAATCCCTCGCGCGTCTGCACGCGCAGAGTTCCCTCGGCTTTGGACTTTTTCGGATCTTCCACCAGGGCCGTGGCGAACACTTCATCCCGAACGCTGTAGGTCTCCAAGCTCTCGATAAGAGGGAGGACGAAATGAACGCCCGGATACAACGTCGCCGGGCGAGTTCCTACAAATTGGTTAACCCGGACGCCCGCCGAGCCGCTCGGCACCATCGCGATGCTCAACCCCGCCAGCAACGGTACTACGCCCCACATCGCCAGCCGTTTCGCGCCTTGCCAATGAATGGCGGGAGTTGGTTGGGGGAGCTCCGGGGAAAGGATTGGCTCCTCGCCCGGAGCCGCCGTCTCGCGCGACCTTCGATATTTCAAAATCTGATACAAGTCCCAAACGAGGATTCCGGCTGCTCCTGCAAGCAGGCCGATCCCGGTAAACATCAGCAAATATCTTAGTAACAGCATGTGGTTGCTCCCTTAGTTTTTCTTTTCGATACGTCACTCGGAGACGGCCTCCGAGAGAATCTTGCTCAGCAATTCCGAGGGTTCGCCTTGCAGCTCGACGGCAGTTCCCACCGTCACCATCTCGAACAGCTCTTCCAGATCTTGTTTGCGCATCCGAACGCATCCGTGGGAGGCGGCCTTGCCGATAGAAGACGGCACGTTGGTCCCGTGAATGCCGTAGCCTTTGGCGCTGAGGCCCATCCAGCGCGAACCGAGCGGGTTGTTGGTTCCCGGCGCGACTGTGCCCGAAGAAGCGTAATAGGTGGGGTTGGGAACGCGATTGATGATCGTGAACTTGCCCTGAGGCGTCGGCGTGGAAGATTTGCCGACCGCGACATCGTAGATCCGCAGCACGCGGTCGCCTTCGAGCAGCACCAACTTCCGGTCGGGAACCGAAACAACGATCCGCCGGCGCTCGGGTGGGTTTGCAGTCCGGATCGCTTCTTCCCCACGAACTTCAAATGCGGCGATCGCCAGGACCGCCATCAACTTCGTTGTCGATTTCAGATTTACGCTTTTCATGCCAGCCTGGAGTGCAGGGCAGGCACCATCACGTAAGTGATTTATTCCGCAGCAGTTGTTCGATTTTCGCTCCGTGTCACGCTGGACACGTCGTGTCGGCGCTGACACGTCCTAACGCCGTAAACTCAGGGTCAGGCAGATCGGATACACTGATCTGGATCGAAGTTTTGATGTAGGTTCTCAGTCAGGAGAACAACCGTGGCGACTTCCATCTACCGGCGGCAGCCTCCGCCCTTTGTCGTGCGATGTCTCCTTGGTGTCGTTATGGATGGAATCATGACGCCATTGGGTTGGATCTTCGACAAGCTAGGGCGTGCCGATCGTATCTTCAAGGGTTTCCATCAACAGAATCTTCGCCGCCTGAAGAAGACGAACCCCTTCAAGAACTACACTCCCGGCCCCCACGACGTGTTCGTAGCGACCTACGCCAAGAGCGGGACGAACTGGATCATGCAGATCGTTACGCAGCTCGCCTGGCACGGAAAAGCCGAGTTTGAACACATCCATGAGTTGGTGCCCTGGCCTGATTCGGAAGCGTTCGGGCCCATGAAGGGGTTTGCCATTCCCATTGGGATCGACTCCGTCTGGAAGGCGTCGTTGGAACACAAGCGCGCGGTCAAGACCCACCTGAATTGGGATCTCATTCCATTCTCTGAACAGGCTCGCTACATCATGGTCATCCGCGATCCCAAGGATGTTTTTGTTTCCGGCTACCATTTCTTCAAAGAAAGTATGCTGGGCCGCGGGCTGTCCGCCGAGACATGGCTCCGGCTCTTTCAATCGGAGAATTTCCCCGTGGGAGGATCCTGGGCGGTGAATGCAGCAAGCTATTGGGCCGAGCGGCGCCACCCTAACGTCATGGTGCTGTCCTTCAAGTCGATGAAGCGGGATCTCGATGGAACCGTACGCAAGGTGGCTGAGTTCTTGGATTTGCATCTGAGCGACGAAGCCATGGGTGAGGTGTGCTCCAAGTCATCCTTCCCTTATATGAAACGCATGGAGAGCAAGTTCGAAATGTGGGATCTGGTTCCCTGGCGCAAGCATACGTCTATGATTCGCAAAGGCGCACAGGGGGGCTCGTCCGAGTTGCTCAGCGTCCAGCAGCAACGTGAAATGGATGCTTACTTCATGGCCGAGCTGAAGCGCCTCGGGTCGGACTTGCCGTATGAAGAGTTCGCCGATATCACACCGGGCGTGGAATCGGCGGAAGGTGTATCCGCGCGTTAGGCCCCAAAACGACTCTGCCCGCCGGCGAAGAACTGCAGATCGCCAGCGGGCAGAAATAGAGTGGCGGACGCCTAGAACGTGAAGCGGCCAACGAGTGAGCCGGTCCGCTGGCCAGATGTGCCGTTCAGCACACCGAATGTGCCGAATCCACCGCTATAGAGACCAGTGTTGGCGCCGCTGGTGAACTTCGTAGGCGTCGTCGCAAAGTTGATGTTGGTTGTCGCGGGAGCGGGCAACTGCGTCCGGTTAAACACGTTGTTGAACTCGGCGCGAATATTCAGATTGAAACGCCCTTCCTTGCCGAAACGGAAGTTCCGGCTGATGTTGGCGTTCTCGGTTGGGAGGCGAATTCCCCGGAAAAAGCGATAAGAGCCTTGATCGGCCCCCCACTGCCCATTTAGAATGTTTTCCCAAGCGTTGGGATTTAGCGCGACGGTCTTGGTCGGATCGAAGCAATGGCAGTTGACGTCGAGGGGATCGGTATGATGATTGCCATCGTTATCAAACCAGTCAATCGACCACGGATTCATATAGCTTCCGTCGGCATTCTTTTTCAACTGTGCGCTGCCCGGTCCGCGGCCAAGGAACTGGCTGATCGGCGTGGTTCCGTTACTGCTCGGACGAGTCACCAGAGCAGCGCTCTGATAAGTTACGTACGCGCCTATGCCCCAGTCTGACAGAACGTAAGAAGTGACCTTGTTGGATACGAAACGCATCCCGGATTTCTTCAATTCCGGAACTTGATATTGCGCCGTCAACCGTATCTGATGCGGTTGGTCGAAGGCGCCCAGATTCTTACTCAACTGGCGATTGAACACATCCGGAGGAGCGATGGCCAAAGTATCCAGCGACTTCGAGAACGTGTAGTTCATGTTGAAGCTCAGCCCGTGGTTGAAGCGCTGGGTCACATTCAGCTGGAACGAGTCATACCAGGTGTTCCCCAACGGAGCGCCGGAGAGTCCGGACCCGGTGAACTGAGGATACGCGAGCAGCGATTGTCGCACAGATTGAGTGTTGGGGAAGTTCGCGTAGGGGAGGCCCGTGATACCCCTGGCGGCCAAGGTGGCCTTCTGCGTCGCCGTCAGACTCCCAACGTTGGTGGTGAGCAACGCTGCTTCGGTCGCACTGGTGAAATCGTTGAAGCCGTACGCTCGCAGAGTGTCCTGGCTCAAAGCGTTGAGCGTGCCCAAGGCATTTTGGGTCCACCATACGCCACGGTTGCCAACATAGGAGGCCTCCACCACCAGGTTTCGGTTGATCTCGCGCTGGAGCCCGATGTTCCACTGGACCAGCCGGGCTGGACGGCCTGCGCTCGCGTCGAGGAGACTGGGCATAGTGATGACCGAGCCCACGCCCTGACCGGAGGCAGGGTCAAACGAGGGCCACACGGCATGGACGCTGTCGGGCAGGCCGTCTTTGAACAGGCCAGTAATCTGGCCTGAATTCGTAGGAAATGTGGTAGAAGAGGCGAAGGCGCTCGTAGAGCCGGACGAAGTCGAGGTCGAATTGTAAACCACGCCCCAACCGGCGCGCAGCACGGTCTTTCTGTCAATCTGGTAGGCTACGCCCAGCCGCGGTCCAATGGCATACGGGTAGTTGCCTGCGAAATTGCACTTGCAGACTGCCTCAAACTGGGTTCCCCCCAACCTTCCGGATGCGGAAGGATTGGGGATTGCGAGACCGATCGAGCCGTTACGGCCATACTGCTCCTTGGCGTAGGTCCCGTAATCCCAGCGCACGCCGTAGTCGAGCGTCAATTTGCGGGTGACTTTCCAGGTGTCCTGGAAGTACAGGCCGGTTTGGGATTTGCTGATACCCAACCCAGTAACCGCCACCGAGGAGTTCGCGCTCATGCCGCCCAACAGGAAGGAGGCAAACTGAAAGCCCTGGAACCCTTGGTTCGTCGTGATACCTTGCAGCGACGGCTGCTGGGTCCAATTCGCGTCGAAGTTGTAGGTCCCCGTGGTATTCGTGGAGCTATTGCCGAGACCCGAAGTGCGGACGTAGCTCGGAAATTTCTCTATCCGGTATTCCGCGCCGACTTTGAAGGTGTGCCCGCCCGTTACGTAGTTGGCGGAGATGGTCCCGGTGGGGCGGCGCTCCAAATTCAAGGTAGGGAAATTCGTACCCAGTGTGGACATTCCGCCGATCTGATCGTTTGCATTTACACCGGCCGTAATCCTCGGGAAATAACGCGCCTCGTTTTGTCCGCTCAGACCCAGTACTTTGAAAGCGTCGAAGTTGCTCACTGGCGCCTCGAGCTGGAAGAAGCTGTCGTTCCAACCCGCGCCGATGTGGAGCAATAGACGCGGGGTCGCAGCATAATCGTAATTGACGCGAACAGTTCTACCGGAAGAATCGGAGGTCGCACCAGTGGTGATCAAATCCGGAAATGGATCGGCTCCGGCGGTGGTCCGAGGCGTGGAGGTATTGGTTCTCTGAAAGTAGAACGACAGACGGCCCTTGGCTCCGAGATTCTGGTCGATCTTGATCGATGGGATCTTAGACCTGCGGCTGGTATTGTAGGTGCCGGTGAAGTTATTGCTAACGAGCCCCTTGGCGAAATTCACCCCCTCCGGATTAGGAATCAAAGCCAGGACTTTGGCGGAGATCGGGTCGAAGCGGCTTGTGGGGAACTTATTGCCCACGAACGGATCACGGTTATTCTTGCCGTTGACGACAGTTTGCGTGGCTGGATCGAAGATCGTGCCACTCTGGATCTGGCGGCCGAGCGCGTCCAGCGCCGGACCGGTGGCAGTGGTGACCAACCGGTTCTCCGCCGTGATCAGGTTACTGAAGTCGCCAGACCGATAGGCTGGGGTGGGGACGCTGACACTTGAAACAACGGCGCCTTTCTGATCGAACTGCTCGTAGCTCCAAAAAAAGAAGGTCTTATTGGTGCCGTTGTAGAGCTTTGGAATTCGGACAGGACCGCCAAACGTGAAGCCCCAGTCGTGTTGGTGGACTTTGTTGCGCGTACCGAGGTACGGCTGGTGGGCGTTCAAAGCCTCATTGGTGGCGTAGTCATACGCGCCGCCATGGAACGCGTTGGTTCCGCTCTTTGTAACCATGTTGACCATCGCGCCACCCGCCGCGCCGAACTCAGCGGCGAAGTTGCTGGTCTGAATCGCTACTTCTTCGAGCGAATCCACGGATGGCTGCGTCTGCATCTGGGCGCCGAGCAGGCGAGGACTGGTGGGGTTCATGGTCATGCCGTCCAGGCGCGTCCCGTATGTGTTGGCCGGCGTTCCGTTGACGACCATCGTGGTTACAACAGCGGGGGCGCCGCCGGAGCCGATATTCGCGCCCGCGGCATACCGGATTCCCGGGACGAGCCGGACCGCTTGGAACGGATCGCGGATGCCCTCGCCGGTTGCGCCGACGATCAGAATCGGCAGGTTGTTTAACTGCGACAGTGTCACGTTTTGCGAAAGTTCGCTGTTTTCGGTCTTGAGCATCGACGCGTCGGCAGTGACTGTCACGGATTCGGCGGTGTTACCCACTTCCAGCCTGACATCCTCGCGCATGGTCTGGCTCGCCGCCAAGTGGAACTTGGTGTGGGAGTACGTCTTGAATCCCGCGACGGTGACGCTGAGATCGTAGTCGCCGATGGGCAGCTGCGAAAGCGTGTAGTTTCCGGTAGCGGAGCTGGCGGCCGTGAAGACCTGTCCGTTTTCCAGATTCTTAACCGAAATCGGAGCGTTTGCGACTACGGCGCCGGTCGGGTCGTTGACCGTGCCAGTGATGGTCGCCAAAGCGGTTTGTCCGCGCAGCATGGCAGCCGACGAGACAACCAAAAGCAGAGACAGAACTGGAACGAGGTTCCTAAAAGTTGTTTTCATTAATTTTCCCCAACTAACGAGTCCGGGATAGTCTATCGAACTTCGTGGCGCCAATCAAGTCTTTGCATGCAGAAAGGTGATTTTGGATATGCAATATGGCTTACGAAGTGAGTGCCATTAAGACCAGGAGCGGTTCGCGGGTCGTCCCCCGAAGTGAAAACATGCCTACAAGTGCATTTAGATCGTTAAAGATGCGGCAATCAGGCGCGCCGGTGGCGGGGCGTCCCTCTGCAGGGTGCCCGATATCATGCATGCATTCTTCTCATATGCAGAATTTCGGGGATCTGCCCGTTCATCCGCTCGGTCGGTAGGTGCGCTCAGGCGGCTTGGTCGCCGGCGGCCAATGTCTCTTTAATGACAATCGGGTCGTGCCAGCCCCCTGGGGGCGTCAGCTGGACCACTTCGCCCGGTCCCCAAGTATTGGGTTCATAGGGGTGAACAGGTGTGTTCGCCGCTAGTGCGGGATCGACAATTCGCCATGCCTCCTCCACATAATCCTGACGGGCGAATAGGGTGGCGTCACCATCCATTGCCGCGCCCAATACTCGTTCATAGGCGTCCATTTCACCAGCCTGAGGCAGGCGGCTCGCCACCATTTCGGCTGGCTGGGCAACGATTTCCTCACGTGCTCCCATGACCGTCATTCCCATGGCGATGGTGACATCCGGGTTAATGCGAAGCCGCAGGTGATTTTCGGCGAGAATATTATCGGGAATCACCGTAGGAGGCTTACGGAATCGTCCAACCACTTCCGTGCACGTCACCGGAAGATGTTTTCCGGCGCGGATGTAGAAAGGAACTCCCTTCCACCGCCAGGAGTTAATCTCCAGGCGCAACCCCGCAAAAGTTTCCACCTGCGAATCCTTCGCCACACCCTTCTCATCGCGATAGCCACGAAACTGACCGCGGATCAGATCTTTGGCATCCAGCGACGGAATGGCTTTCAGTACTTTGACCTTTTCGTCACGTACGGACTCGCTATCCGTTCTGACGGGAGGCTCCATCGCGACGTTAGACAAGATCTGAAAGATGTGATTCTGAATCACATCGCGAACGGCGCCCGTTTGGTCGTAGAATGCGCCCCGGCCCTGCACTCCGAAGTTTTCCGCCATCGTGATCTGCACGCTCTCGATGTAATGGCGGTTCCAAAATGCTTCGACGAAGGTGTTCGCGAACCGGAAGACCAGCATGTTATTCACCGGCCGTTTCCCCAGGTAATGGTCGATTCGGAAGATCGCGGATTCGTCGAACGTCGCGTGAAGTATGGCGTTTAGTTCCTTCGCAGATGCCAGATCATGTCCGAAGGGTTTTTCGAGGATCACGCGGGCGCCTTGCGCACAGCCCGTTTTCGAAAGCTGTTCTACAACGGTTTCAAACATTGACGGCGGGATAGCAAGATAAAACGCGGGGCGCTGGACCCCATTTAACTCCTTGCGCAGCGCGTCCCAAGTCGCCGGATCCTGATAGTCGCCATCTACATAGCGCAACAACTCGCACAGTTTTGCGAGCGCTGCCGGTGGCGCTCCCCCATACTTCTCGATACTGTCTTGTGCCCGAGCCCGGAACTGTTCAAGATTCCATCCGGCTTTAGCGACGCCGATCACCGGGACATCCAGATGTCCGCGTGTCACCATCGCGAGCAGGGCCGGGAAGATCTTCTTATACGCCAGATCTCCCGTTGCGCCAAAAAAGACCAACGCGTCCGATCGCAAACCGCTCATGATCTGGCCCCGAGCTGCATGAATTACTCCCTTGTTTAAATACTCTTGAGCATCCGGTAACGGCGGATCAGACGATTGGTGGAGCTATCATGAGCAAGCTTCGGCTCATCCGCGCTCTCTACTTCTGGAATGATCCGCTGGGCCAACACTTTGCCGAGTTCCACGCCCCACTGGTCGAATGAATCGATATTCCAGATGACGCCTTCGGTGAAGACGCTGTGCTCATAGAGCGCGATCAACTTACCCAGGATCTCCGGCGTCAGGCGCTCCGCAAGAATCGTATTCGAAGGCCGGTTTCCTTCGAAAACCCGATGCGGCACGAGCCAATCCGGGGTGCCCTCGGCCTTCACCTGCCTGGGTGTCTTTCCGAAAGCCAGCGCCTCGGACTGCGCAAATACGTTCGCGAGCAGGATGTCATGATGGCGGCCCAGGGAATTGAGCGGCTTGGCGAAGGCGATGAAGTCGCAGGGAATAAGGCGCGTTCCCTGATGGATCAGCTGATAAAACGAGTGCTGCCCGTTGGTGCCTGGCTCGCCCCAATAAACGGGGCTGGTGTCGCGGGTGACCGGAACGCCCTCGAGTGTGACGTGTTTGCCGTTGCTCTCCATAGTCAACTGCTGTAGATACGCGGGGAACCGCTTCAGGTACTGCTCATACGGCAGTATCGCGACGGTTTGTGCGCCAAAAAAGTCGGCGTACCAGACCGTCAACAGCCCCATGAGCACGGGCAAATTCCGCTCGAACGGAGTTTCGCGGAAGTGCTCGTCCATCTGGTGAAAACCATCCAGCATGGAGCGGAAGTTGTCTGGACCAACGGCGATCATGGTCGAAAGACCGATCGCCGAATCCATGGAGTAACGGCCGCCGACCCAATCCCAGAACTCGAACATGTTGGCGGTATCGATACCGAACTTCGCGACCTCTTTTGCATTTGTCGAGACTGCGACAAAGTGTTTCGCGATCGATTGTTCGTCGCCGTTCAAGCCCGCGAGCGACCAGGCTCGGGCCGTGTGAGCGTTGGTCATCGTCTCGAGCGTGGTGAATGTTTTCGATGAAATAATGAACAGCGTCTCCGCAGGATCCAGATCTCTAACTGCTTCAGCAAAGTCGGTCCCATCGACATTCGAAACGAAGCGAAACGTCAGATCGCGCTGGCTGTAGTGGCGGAGAGCCTCATACGCCATGACCGGTCCCAGATCGGAGCCTCCAATGCCGACGTTGATCACGTTGCGGATGGCCTTGCCGGTGTGACCTTTCCAGTCCCCACTTCGAACGCGGTTTGACAAGGTGGCCATTTTGTCGAGGACCGCGTGTACGCCTGGGACGACGTCCTCGCCATCCACAACAATGGATGTGCCTTTGGGCGCGCGAAGGGCCACGTGCAGAACCGCGCGATTCTCGGTGACGTTGATCTTGTCGCCGCGGAACATGGCGTCGATTTTCCCGCGCAAACCGCTTTCTTCAGCCAATTGCAGGAGAAGCTGCAGCGTCTGGTCGGTGATGCGGTTCTTGGAATAGTCCAGATAGAGGCCAAGCGCCTCGACGTTCAGCCGATCCCCGCGTTCCTTGTCTTGAGAAAACAGTTTCCGGAGATGTACTTTGCGGATTTTCGCATAGTGCTCTTTGAGCGCCTTCCAAGCGGGAGGCTCGGGGACGGACTGCGCTGAGGGCGGTTTTCCGGCTGTCGTCATTCTTGCGGCCCTAGCGAGTCCCGGACAGTACAGCGCCCTTGGTTTCGATGACCGACATTAGGCTGTTCCACGACTTCACGAAAGAACTAGCGCCATCCACCTGGAGTTGATTCGCTAAGGCGTCGACGTCGATGCCTGCCGCCGCAAACTGGCTCAATACCTGCTCGGCATCGCCGCCGTCGGTGGGGAGCGATTCGCCCACTTGAGTCTTTTTCGACAGGGCATTCAGCGTTGCTTCCGGCATTGTGTTGACCGTGAACGGAGCGGCCAGGGCGTCGATGTAAAGAGTATCGGAAGCCTTCGGATCCTTGGTTCCAGTGCTGGCCCATAACAGGCGTTGCGGACGAGCTCCGAAATTCAAAGCGCGCCGGCAGCGGTCGGATGCGAGCAAATCGTTCGACGCCTTATAGGTGCGTTTTCCGATCGCGATGCCCAACCGGTTGCGAAGCGGATCGGCGACTTTCGCAGCAACAGCACCATCCCAGCGGCTGACGAACAGCGAAGCAACCGAGGTTACGTTGGGATTAAGACCTGCGTCGATCCGGCGTTCGATGCCCCGCCAGTATGCGTCGGCCGCGGCAAGGTATTGTTCGCGAGAGAAGAGCAGAGTGACGTTTATGGGAACACCTGCGAAAATCGATTCTTCGATCGCCGGCAAGCCTTCTTTGGTGCCTGGAATCTTTATGAAGACGTTCGGCCGCGCCGCACGCGCGAATAGATCCTTGGCGGCCTGCAGCGTACTCGCCGTGTCGTAGGCCAGCAACGGCGATACCTCCAGAGACACAAATCCATCCACGCCGCTGGTTCGGTCGTGAACCGGTCGAAAGAGATCGGCCGCGCGGGTAAGATCCTCCAGCGCGAGCTCGAAGAAAAGTTTTTCACCGGACGTTCCTCTGCCGAGCTTTTCGGCGATGCCTGCGTCGTAGGCAGCGCTGTTTTTGATGGCCTGGTCGAAGATCGTCGGGTTGGAGGTGAGGCCGGTGACCGACAGCTCGTCGATATATCTCTGGAGAGTTCCGGAATTCAGGAGATCCCGAGTGATGTTATCGAGCCATAGGCTCTGACCAAGGTCGTGAAGCAGTTGAGTCGCTTTCATCGTATTTGTCCTTTCGATCGGCTATTACGTCGTTCGGCTGCTCGTCATCCTAATCGTTAGGATCTCACGTAATACAGCGATCAGCGCCATTTTCAGGCTCGAAGGTGGGTTCTCAAGAACCGGCCGGTATGCGACGCCTTGCACGCCGCTACCTGTTCGGGTGTTCCAGTCACGACGACTTCACCACCGGCGTGACCGCCTTCAGGGCCGAGATCGATCACGTGATCCGCAGTCTTGATCACATCCAGATGATGCTCAATCAGCAGTACGGTGTGCCCTGCATCGACTAGTTTGTTCAAGGATTCGAGCAGCCGCTCGACATCCGCAAGATGCAGGCCTGTGGTCGGCTCGTCCAGGATGTACACAGTGTGCTTCGCCCTCTGGAGTTTGCTCAGTTCCGTTGCGATTTTGATACGCTGGGCCTCGCCGCCTGAGAGCGTCGTCGCCGATTGCCCCAGCGTAAGGTAGCCCAGCCCCAGCTCATTCAAGACTTCGATTTTCTTGCCCACGGCAGGCTCGCTCGCGAAGAATGCGGCGCCTTCTTCGACGGACATGTTGAGCACATCATTGATGGTTTTGCCGCGCAACGTAACTTCCAGAGTTTCGGCGTTGAACCGTGCGCCTTTACAAGCTCCGCAGATAACCTCGACATCCGGCATGAAGTAGAGCTGCGTGGTGATTAAGCCTCGCCGATCGTCGCGTAGAGCAGGTTCAGATAGCCCGCGATATCCGTCATCGTTCCAACGGTCGAGCGCGGATTGCTGGTCGTAGTTTTCTGTTCGATAGAGATTACAGGCGACAGGCCGTAGACGAAATCGACATCGGGCTTCGCTACTTGCGCGACGAACCGTTTCGCATAGCTCGAGAGCGACTCCATATAGCGGCGCTGGCCTTCCGCGTAGATGGTGTCGAACGCCAGGCTCGACTTGCCGGAACCCGACAGTCCCGTCACTACAACCAGCTTGTCGCGCGGAATCTCTACAGAAATGTTCTTTAGGTTATGCACGCGGGCGCCTTGAACGGCGATTGTGGTCCGCGTGCCGGGTTTGGGACCTTTAGTAGACATCTTCTGTTTCCTGCATGTAAGCGAAGGCCATCTCCTGCATTGAAATGTTGCTGCGCTTTGTAAGCTGGATCGGAGTCGATACTTTGCAGATGAGTCCACGGTCGGCCAGATACTCGCACGCGCTGGTCACGCCCTCCACATCGAAGTTGCGCGAGAAATGAGCCTCTAGATCGCTGGCCGATCGAGTATCGCCAACTTCCCGCAAATAGTCGATGACGAGCCCGAACAGCGCGGGAGTGTATCTCGCAAGATAATTGTCAATCGCGTCCAGCGCCGCTTGCACGTTTTTGACGGTCTTTTTGGTGTTGAGAAGGTCAGAGTAAATGATTTTGAAGAACGCCGGATTGAGCTGCATTGCTTGCGGAATCACCTCGCGGTCGGCGAGGCGGCGAGCTTTTATGATCTCGATTCGGGCGAGCGCAGTCGCCGCATTGAGGATCCAGAGCGCGCAGTAGTCCAGGTCCCCACGTGTGATCAGCCACTTGTGCGCCTTGTCCACCGGCGCGAGCGCTTGAATCCCAGCACGCAGCAGTTGTATTTGCGTATCCCGAGCTCCGATCTCCTGGAATCGTGCCCAGAGAGCTGAAATCGTGTCGTCGTGCGTATAGAGTACGCGCCCCTTCGTGAGGAATGAATGGATAAAAGAGTTGCGCAGAGAGCCTTCGGCCATCTGCCGGAACTTTGTTCGCGACATAAGCAGTGCGTGCACGTTTATGCCGTTTGCATAAAGAGCTACGGTGGAGGACTCGGTCTTCTTGTCATCTGCCGTGATTAAAAGCAGGTCGATGTCGGACTTCGCCCACACCGTATCATGCGACAAACTTCCGCAAAGAACTGCTGCCAGGATAGACTTGTCCCGCTTCACCTCCGCGACCAGTTCCTCCAGCGCCTCAGTGAACTTTTGTTGAATCGTACCCGAAGGACTCGCGGCTTTCTTGGTCATACCCCCGTCGCGCTGCTAGCGACTATTAAAGAAGGTCCGCCGAACAGCTTAGGCTGCTGACTACTGCTTAACTTTGCGGTCGCCATTAGGCTTGGCGCTGTAGGGCTGCTTGGGAAGGCCGCCCAATTCGATGACCGTCTTGCCGTCGCCACGGGTCAGTCCGGCAGCCCAGGCGTGCTTGGCGCCATCCTTGGCCAGGAACGCCGCCACCGTAATCTCTTCGTGCGCCTCCTCCATGGCTTTGTAGACCGAGGTGTTGAAGCCATGGCGTTGGAGAATATTCGGCGGAGGCAGCTCAAGAGCCCAATTGATGACTCTGCCCTTGTCGTTTTTCACATCCAGATAAATCCAGCCGTGCGGATTGTCGGGCGATACCTTGGTCACCTTGCCAGTCAAAGTGATGGGCTTCTCATCGTCGTATTCAGCTTGAAAGGAATGATGCGCCGACATCGGCATCCACGCGCCCAGCAAGCAGGCACCGAGCGAGAACAGCAGCCTAAGCTTCTTCATGAGGACCCTCTAAAGGATTCTATCCAGTAAACGCGCGCAACGTTTAAACGCGAGCTATGGTGCTTCCCGTACCAATCGGAAGCCGATGTCGCCGACTTTCAAATCTGTACCGTAATAGTAGTAGCGCGAGGACAGGCGCAGGTAGGGCGCGAAATTATCCCAACCGCCACCGCGGAAAAGCGGGAGCCCCTCGGCTCCGCCGCCATTGATCAGGAGCCTGCCCTGGACGTCGAAACCCTTGGGTGGGCCGCCTTTGCCAGCGCGACCGCCGCCGCCTCCGCCACCGCCACGTCCGCCCTGGGGACCCTTGGGATCCACGCTCACCTCAGGCAGCGGAGTGTAGTCGTAGTAGGCCGCCCGATCGTCGACCCACTCGCGTACGTTGCCCAGCATGTCATACAGGCCCCACGCGTTCGGCTTCTTCAACCCCACCGGATGCGACTCGTCGTCGGAGTTATCCGCGAACCAGGCGTAATCGCCCAAGGAAGCCCGCGGAGGATCGGGAGCATTGGCTCGAGCGGCGTATTCCCATTCGGCTTCGGTAGGCAGCCGGTACTTGTAGCCGTCGTTTTGCGCGTTGAGTTTGTCGAGGAACGCGTGGATTTCGGCTTTGTTCACGCTATCCACGGGGTTCTTGGGACCCTTAGTCTGACTGGGGTTAGTAGCGGGCCCCATCACGGCTTCCCATTGGGCCTGGGTGACTTCGTACTTGCCGAGTTCGAAGCCCTTGGTCAACTGCACCTTATGGCGCGGCACTTCATCTTCCAGGCAATCTTTGTCGCCCGGCACGCAGCCCATCATGAACTCGCCGGGAGCGATCTTCATGAATTCGATCTGAGCAGGCGCGGATTTGGACGCTTTCGGGCCTTGGGCAAGCGCAGTCAAAGCCACCAGGAATCCAATGCGGATCGCGATCATAGGTTCTGGTCGAGTATAACCGACAGGTAGTCGGACTCACGATTCTGACGACTTTGCGTCAGACGGCCGTATTCCGCGGAGTCAACCGGTCGCCCAATTCCTTGCTCGGCTTGAAGGTGGCGGATTTGCGCGCTGCGATCTGGATGGTCTCGCCTGTCTTGGGATTTCTTCCCTGCCGGGCCGCTTTGTCCTTCACGATGAAGCTCCCAAAACCACGGAGATCCACGCGCTCGCCGGATTGCAAAGCTTTCCCGATTTCCCCGAGAAGAGAATCGACGACGGTTTCGACTTCTTGCTTAGGGCGGTCTGAGTTGCTGACGACGGCGTCGATGAGTTGTTGTTTAGTCACTTGTTTCAGTTTAATCGGTTTGCTCGGTAGCGCAGTTCGGCATTCGCTAAACGTTCGCGGCCTTGAGCGCCGTGAGCACGCGCTGGTCTCTGAATGGAACACGCCGGAGGCGTACGCCAGTCGCGTCGTAGATCGCGTTGGCGATCGCCGCAAGCGTAGGTTTACACGTCGTTTCGCCGGCTCCATAGTGAGGAAGGTCGGGCCGATTCGGGTTGGGGTCTCCGTTCACCAGAACAACGTCGATCCGCGTGGGTGCGTCCATGTGGGTGAGCGTGGGATGGGAGACCCAATCCGTGCTGGTCACCTTTTCGGTGTCGAAGGTTACTTCTTCGTGGAGCGTCCGGCTCAGTGAATGGAGCATGCCGCATTCCACGGTGCCTTTCAGCGCCTGAGGATTGATCACCAGTCCGCAGTCATGCGCGCAGACCATCCGCTTGACCCAAACGTGGCCGGTTTTACGATTCACTTCAACTTCAGCGATCTCCGCAACCACCGTCTGGCTGCGGAAGCTGTACGCGATGCCGCGTCCGGTGAGAATGTTTCCGGAACCCACCGGTTTCGGTGAAGGACGCGTATCCCAGCCATAAGCCTTCGCGGCAGCCTGGATCACGGCGATGGAGCGCGCCCGCTTGAACTGCGCGTCATCCGCGGTACCGGCGTTGAGAAGCTTCAGGCGAAACTCGACTGGATCCGCTTTGGCCGCTGCCGCCAGCTCGTCGATAAACGATTCGGCGGCAAAGGTCACTTGCGGACCATTCGGATCCCGCAGGTTTCCGGTGCGAAGCGGCGTCTCCCAAATCAGCGGGAGGCTTACGACCTGGGTAGCCATTCGCCGGTTCGGTATGGCGTACATATCTGACGGCCTGTCCCCTCCGCCCGCGTTTGGCGTGGCTTTTCTGATTCCCATGAGTTGCGCGATCAGTACAGTATCGGCCTCGTTGTAGCCGACGTGATTGTAGTCGCAGGCTTGAGAGTCGTAGTCGTATGCAACCAGGTTGCCCTGCGCATCCAGCCCTCCGCGCAGCTTAAAGGTAAACGCCGGACCCTTGGTATCCCACGCCGTTTCCTCTTGCCTCATCCACTGCACGCGGACGGGCCGCCCAAGTTCCTTGGCCAGAAAGGCTGCTTCGAAGCCGGCATCATCAGCGGCGGTCCGTCCGTAGCCCTGCGGACCCTCCATCCAGACCACACGGACCTGCTCTCGCGGTATGCCCAGAAATTGAGCGACGCCGTTTCGCATGCCATACGACTTCATGTCATTCGAATAGATCGTCATCTGACCGTTGGATGGATCCGCCATGGCATGGGCTGGAGCAATCGCGGTGTGTCCCTGGAACGGGACATCGTACTGGGCTTCGATCACCTTCGCCGCGGAGGCCAGTGCCGCGTCCGGATTGCCGACTTCGACCGGCCTGCCCACCGACGTGGGCTTCGCGGTCCGCATGTATTTGAACAGGTCTTCCGATGCCGGGAAGGGCGCCGTCGTGGGCTTCTCCCAGTTGACCTTGAGCTGTCTGGCCGCGTTGATGGCCTGCTCTTCCCGCTCGCACACCACCGCGACGTAGTTGCCCTTGTTCACTACCTTGATGAATCCAGGCAGGCTTCGAACCGAAGACTCGTCGATGCTGACCAGCTTGGCGCCCGCCACCGGCGGCTTCACGTTGCGCGCGTGCACCATGCCGGGAGCCTTCACGTCCACAGCCCATTTCAACGAGCCGTCCACCTTGGGAGGAATGTCATAGCGCTGGGGCGACTGGCCGACGATCTTGAGTTCCTGTACCGTCTTCACCTTCGCCACACCGGTGGTCGCGTCAACGTTGTTCCCCGTCAGGGCGACGTTGAACTTCTTTCCGCCGATCAGCTCTCCGTACGTGACTTTCTTCGACGGGTCCGCTTTCACTGTGATCACGGCGTCGCTTACTGCGAGTTGGTTCACCGGCACTCCCAATCGCTGGGATCCCATCTCCAACAAGACTCGCCGAGCCTCGGCGGCCGTGCGGCGCATGGGCCAGCCATCCGTCTGGATCGCATCCGAGCCGCCCGATCCGCCCTGATCGACGGTGACATCGGTGCTGCCCATGATGAGGTTGGTTTTGTCATAGGCGATGTCGAGTTCATCGGACATCATCTGCCGGAAAGACGTCCCGGTGCCCTGGCCACAGTCTGTCTTCCCGACATAAAAAGTAGCTGTGTTGTCTTGATGAATGACGATCCACGAATCCAATTGCCGGAAGTTGGGGTCAGGATATGGACCGGGAGCCCCCGGGGTTCCAGTTTGCCCACTTGCAGGTGTTTGCGCGACAGCGGATGAGACCAATGGGCCGACGCTCACGACCAGCATGCCCGCGCTCTGGAGGAAGTTCCTGCGCGATAAAACTTCTTCGATCTGTTTCGGAATTTTCGTAAAGGGTGTCATGCGAGCACCTCCTTCGCCGCAGCCGGCCCATCCGCGATCATTTTCTTTTGCGCAACCTTGATGGCCGCTTGAATACGGTAATACGTCATGCAGCGGCACAGAGTCCGGGCCATTCCTTCGCGGATTTGGGCGTCCGTCGCATTGGGAT
>Ga0068857_100000547_pt1 | contig 27391 bp, 28 predicted proteins | sample KBSCornC72_FD_66591 | JGI IMG/M metagenome (GOLD analysis project Ga0068857, IMG submission 66591) | Corn rhizosphere microbial communities from Kellogg Biological Station, Michigan, USA - KBS Corn C7-2 | ecosystem: Host-associated > Plants > Roots > Rhizosphere > Soil ...
CGCAATGGTTCCCCGTGGCTTACAACTCAGCTTCGCCGAAAGACTCATCGGGCAAACCGCAGATCGATAAATTCTTGAGCGGCGACGAACGCAAGCTCTTCATGAACTCGCTGATGAAGCAATGCGACGCGAAGGATGGCATTGCAGACGGCATGATCTCGGATCCGCTTGGCTGCGATTTCGACCCCGCCGCGATTGCATGCAAACCTGGTCAGAACGAGGACTGTATTGCTCCGGAGAAGATAGCGGCCATCAAGAAGGCTTTCGCGGGGCCGAAGAATGCGTACGGAACGCAGGTGTACCCGGGATTTCTCTACGATGCAGGAATTACGGCAGAGGGTTTTGCGCCGGGACTGCTGGCGCTGGGGAAGAACGGTTTGTTTGGGCCGTACACCACCGCGACGGAACTGGATGTAGACAAGGCTGCGCTACACGCATCGGATCCGCTGGTCGAACCTGCATCGACGAATATGTCGACGTTCTCGGCGAGCGGCAGGAAGCTCATCTTCTTCCATGGGGACAGCGATCCATGGTTCTCGCCCCTGGACACACTCGGTTACTATAAGTCGCTTGCGGAGACCAATGGCGGCGCAGACAAGGTTGCTGAGTGGAGTCGCATGTTTCTGGTGCCGGGCATGGCTCACTGCGGCGGTGGGCCGTCGCTCGACCACTTCGACATGCTTAGTGCCGTTGTTGATTGGGTAGAGAAGGGAACTGCGCCTCAATCGGTGATCGCTACTGGGAAGGCGTTTCCCGACCGTAGCAGGCCGCTGTGTGCTTACCCAAGCCACGCTCAGTACAGCGGATCGGGTGACACCCAGGACGCAAACAACTTTCAGTGCAAATAGTTTCTATCAGGTCCGGTCGAAGGGGGTTCGATATGCGATTCGTGATGAAGTTCATCCCCATTTCGCCTGTTGGTGTTTTGTGTCTCGCGTTATCAAGTGGGGCGCAGCAGGCGCCGACGCAGCTAGCCGCGCAAGCTCCGCCTCCGGCAATTCAAATGCCTGCCCCGACACCAAACGACACGTTGAAGTCCGTTGAGGTACAGCCGGATCGTCACGTTCGGTTCCGGATCTGGGCGCCGGGTGCGACAGAGGTGAAGCTGCATGCGGAAGGGCCGGAGGCAACGCCGAACATCACTCCGCAGGAGGCCTACAAAGGGAACAGCGGCGTGCCGCTCGTCAAGGGTGACCAAGGTATTTGGGCAGTCAGCATCGGCCCCATCGAGCCTGGGATATATCGATATACGTTCAATGTCGACGGCGTGAGTACGACTGATCCTCGAAATCCGTTGACATCGCAATCGCTTACTCACTCGTCGAGTCTGTACGAAGTTCCTGGCGCAGATTTTATGGAATACAAAGCGGGTGTGCCGCATGGCGCGATCGCTGCGGTCTATTACGATTCGTCTGCTATTCCGGGCGGACGGCGCATGCATGTGTATACGCCGCCGGGCTATGAAGCGGGGACGGCGCGGCTTCCAGTGCTTTACCTTCTTCATGGCGGCGGAGACTCCGACGATTCGTGGGGCACTGTTGGGAGGGCGGGCGCGATACTCGACAATCTGATTGCTGGGGGAAAAGTAGCGCCGATGATCGTTGTTATGCCAGCGGGGCATACCTCAACGGAGTTTCGCCTGACGCGGGGCATCCGCATGGGGCACGATGCATTCAACGATGATCTGACGAAGGTGATGGTGCCGTTCATTGATGCACACTATCGGACGGTTGCGGATCGCGACCATCGAGCGATCGCCGGACTCTCGATGGGAGGTGTGCAGGCGCTGAACATTGCCCTCGCAGATGCAACCGATTTCGCGTATGTCGGCGTATTTAGTTCAGGTTGGTTTCCGAACACGATCAAGGAAGAGGAGGATACGGATGTGGCGCAGTATCGCGCCTCACGGAAGCAGTTCCGACTCTTCTGGGTGAATGCCGGGAAGTATGACATTGCGCTGCAGAACAGCCATGCGACAGTGGCTGTGTTGAGGGAAGCGGGTATCAATGTCGAGGAGCACGAGAGCGGAGGCTTCCATGCCTGGAATAACTGGAGAGATTATCTGAATCAGTTTGCGCCGTTGCTGTTCAGAGTGAATAATTCGCATTGAGTAGATCTTCGATTTGCATATCGTCTGCATGGAGAGGAATCGGACTCAGATCAGCGGTTCGCTTCCAGGAATCTGGCGATGGTCTGCGCGTCGGTTTGTGAGACTCCCATTTCCGGCATTGCTGTACCGGGCCTAAAATGCTGCGGGTGCATGATCCATTGCACGAGATGTTCCGGCGTATTCGGCAGGGAGCCAGCGAGGTAGGAATGCTGGGACAGAGAGTCGAGAGACGGCCCGACCTTACCAACAGCTCCGGGTACGTTCGGCACGACATGACATGTGGGGCAGCCGTACTGGGCCATTAACTTGGGGGCGCTCCGCTGATAGCCGGCGTTCTGTTCCGGCTGCATCAGCGCGGAACATCCGCCGGCTCCCAATAGGGTAACGAGGAGAGCGATGGGAATCAGGGTTTTCATGGTTCCTGCTCCTTCTCGAGGAGTGCGGCGAGCGAGCCGAGTTTGAGGCGGCGATCCGATTCCGAAAGCCATCTTCCCATAAGAGCCATGGCAATCGCGATGAATACCACGCCGGAAGGAACCCACATGATTGCTCCGCCGAGCTGCTGGTCTTCGAGTGAAGTCAGTCCCCATGCGGCCGTCGTTCCCGCGTAGGCCGGATACCACAGCACCTGCGAGAACGTGAGGAGGGCCCCGAGCGCGCTGCAATGCACGGCTGTGCCGAAGACGTAGAGGGTGGCGGCACCGTATCCCATGGCTGATCGTCCAGTGCCATACAGGGCTGACCAGAAGAGCACGGCTGTGGCGAGAAAGCTGATGTGTTGCGCTGCATGAATCCAATCCGACTGAAGCGTTGCCTGATAGAGAAACGGGATGTGCCAGAGCCAGAGAGCCGCAGCCTCGAGGATCCACGCATTCAGGGGAGTAGTCACAAATCGAACCGGGCGCGATTTCTCAACGCGCTGGACCCATCCGCCGATCTCGCTGCGGTGCCGCGGCGCGAAAGCCCACAGCAGCGTTGCTCCGGGATGCGATGCCGAAATGAGCGGAGCCGAAATGAGTATCAGGATCTCGTGCTGCAGCATGTGTGCGCTGAAGAGCTGTTCGCCCATTTCGTGGATCTGAGAGGTAAGGGCGAGAAAGAGCGTCGCCCAGCCCACAAAGAAACTTGCGTGCCTCCACTGCAATAGCCCCAAGGAACCGCGGCGCCACGCTCCCATTGTGTAGACCAACAGCAGCACTGTGAGTGGAAGTACAATCGCAGGCTCCCAGCTCCATGGCACGTCCCAGAGGGAGGTGGCTGCGCTAGCAGCGCCGGTAGCACCGGATTGGAGAGAGTGCAAAACCATAGCTAATCGGTGGGATTCAGTGTGATGACGGCGAGGGTGCCTGCAATCACCAGCAGAGCGGCGAGGACAGAGAGCAGCATCGACAGCTTTGCCATGAAGAATCGCCGGCCATCAATCGCCTCAACATCGTCAACATCGCGGAACGTGCGATAGGACGATGCCGAGATGGTGAACGCGCAAATGCATAGAAAGAGGTCAATCGCAGAAACCAGAAAGCAGGCGTTCTTCCGGGCAGTGTCGGTTGTCCAGTGAGCGACAGTGAAGCCCACAATGGTGTTAATGCCCATGGCCAGCGGGCTGAGCAACAGAGCCACCCAGAGCATCACGTCACTCTGCCTTTCGGCGGATGAGGGCTCGGTGCTCTGAAGAGGGTCACGCATGCAGCCACCTTGGCGCCCAATAGATAACGAGGTAGATGGGGATCCAGAAGGCCACGACGAAATACCAGTAGGCCGCGTTCTCTTCTGCATCCTGGAATCGCTTGCCCTCGACCAGGGAGGTGAAGAACAGTATCGTGAGCACGATTGTGTCCACCAGGTCAGTTACGAGATGCAGCACGTGGAGTCCCATCAATGTCCACACGGCTGAGCCGTAGGCGTCGATGCTCCAGTCTGTGTTAAGGTGCCAGAGCTCGAAGTATCGGACCACCACGTTTCCGATTCCGAAGAGCGACAGCAGCACAAGGCCGATCTGCACTGCTCGCAGATCACCTTTTCGTGCTCGCCTTCGGTACCATTCGTTCGGGATGACGCTGACGAGGAAGAGAGCCAGGTTCACGGTTCCCCAAAGCAAGTCCGGGGGATTGCGATGCGGAGGCCACTCCGAGTTGCGGGAGTGCAGGTAGAAGTATGAGGCGATCATGAGAACGAAGACAGTGCCTTCGATCGCCATCATGCCCATGATGCCCCACCAGGTGATGCTGTGGGTCCCGAAGCCTACGGTGGGCAGGCGGGAGACGTCGAGAACCGGCCTCTCTACTCGCTCTGCCATATCTCCCTCGCGCGTCGCCGCTCCGCTGGTTGCCTTTCGGGCCAGAACCATCCGATCATCGTGATCGCCACTGGAATAGCGCCGATGGTGATGCCCCAAGGCGTGAAAATGCTGCCGATAAACGCGATGCTGGTCGCAATGGCAGCGAGGAACGGCCATATCGACGGCCTGGGAAACTCATCGCGGCCTTCGGGCTCAGCATCCAGTGTGCGAGTCGTCAGGAATGATCGTGCGTCCTCGTCGAGCCCTATCACTACCGGTTGATTCGGGGCGGCATCCCACAATGCTTCACGCCCATTTACGGTTGGCAGGTGGAGGAAGTTGTAGTGCGGCGGAGGTGAGGTGGTCGCCCATTCGAGCGTTCCGGCTTTCCAGGGATTCGGTCCAGCGAGCGAACCGGTCTTCAGAGAACGGGATACATTTGCCAGGAACACACACACCGCGATGAAAAGAAGAACGTAACCGAGTGACTCGATCTGATTCAGCGTTGTCCATCCCATGTTCGGCGGGTAAGTATAGACGCGACGGGGCATTCCGCGAATGCCGACAAGGTGCATTGGGAAGAACGTGATATTGAACCCGACGAAGAACAGCCAGAACGTGATTTGACCCAACGTCTCGCTCAACATTCTTCCCGTAACTTTAGGGAACCAGTAGGAGATCGCGCCGAACAGCGGGAAGACTGCGCCGCCAATGAGAACGTAATGGAAATGCGCGACAACGAAATAGGTGTCGTGGATCTGAAGATCGACGGGCACTGAGGCGACAAATATGCCCGTCATGCCGCCCATGATAAAGGTGAAGAAGAATCCGAGTGCCCACCACATTGGTGTCTTCAACACCACCTTGCCCGTGGCCATGGTTGCTATCCAGCAGAAGATCTGTGCGCCTGTGGGAATAGCGATCATCATGCTTGCGGCGGTAAAGTAGCTCTCGGCAATCTGCGGGATTCCCGTGGCGAACATGTGATGAACCCAAAGGCCGAATGCCATGAAACCGGTTGCGACAAGAGAGAGAACGAGCACGAGATAGCCGAAGGCGTGCCTTCGACAAAATGTGGTCACAATGGTGGAAATGACTGCCGTCCCCGGAATGAAGATGATGTAGACCTCGGGGTGGCCGAACCACCAGAAGAGATGCTGGTAGAGGAGAACGTCTCCGCCAACTGCGGGATTGAAAAGTTGTGTATTGCAGGTTCGGTCCAACAGCAGCATAGTGCTGGAGAGCACCACTCCGGGCAGTGAGAAGATGACCATGAATGCTACAACGACTTGTCCCCAAACGAAAATAGGGATCCGGTTCAGAGACATGCCTGGGGCGCGCAGCTTGAAGACTGTGACTATGGTTTCGACAGCAACGGCGAGTCCGGAGACTTCGGTAAACGTGATGAGCTGCGCCCAGAAGTCGGGTCGCTTGCCTGGGCCATAATCGGGTCCCGCAAGGGGTACATAGGAGAACCATCCGCGATCCGCGCCGGTGTTGCACAGGAACGCGATATAGAACATCAATCCCCCGAACAGGTAGAGGTAGTAGCTGTAGGCATTCAGCCGCGGGAATGCGATGTTGCGGGTGCCCACCATCAGCGGAACGAAATATACGCTGAGCGCTTCGAACATCATGGGGACCGCGAAGAGGAACATCATGGTGCTGCCATGCATGGTGAAGAACTGGTTGTAGAGGTCGTTGGAGAGGACGTGCGCTTCTGGAAAGGCCAACTGCAGGCGCATTCCACCGGCCAGCAGTCCGGCAAGCAGGAAGAAGATGAAAGCTGTTACTGCATAGCGTTTGCCGATGGTGGTGTGGTGAACGGCTTTGAACCAGCCCCAGAATCCCCTGGGTTCGCTCCACACAGCATCAAGCCGCGCAGCCTGCGCACGCTCCTGCTCCGTCAGTTCCGCTGTGCTTTCAATGGCCGTCGTCGTGATCATTTCAAGGTCTCGAGATAGGCGAGCAAATCCTGCAGTTCGCTGCCCGTCATATGATTGGGCGGCATGCGGCAGCCCGGTTTGATTGATTGCGCGTTCAGAATCCACCCGCCGAGATTGCCGATTGTGTTTGGAAGCAATCCCGCAGCAATGGTTGAGCGACTCGCCACGTGAGTGAGGTCGGGACCTACCCTGGAACCTGCGGGCGTGCCGCGGACCGTGTGGCACATTACGCACGCGTGACCGAGGAATACCTGCTGTCCACGAACCGCCTGCGGAGTACTGGGTGGAACGCTGCTCGCGGCCTGTTGACTAAGCCACTGCTGGAACTGCGGGCCAGGCTCTGCCACCATGTAAAAGGACATGTGCGCGTGCTGCTCGCCGCAGTACTCTGCGCATTGGCCCCGCCACCGTCCAGGCTGATCGATCTGCATCATTACGTCGGTCTCGTAGCCTGGCATCAGATCGCGCTTGCCTTGCACGTTCGGCGCCCAGAAGCTGTGAATCACATCGCGCGATGTGCCGTGGATGCGCAGGGGGACGCCAAGGGGAACGTGAATCTCGTTCGCGGTCACGACGGTCTTGTCGGGTTCGTCGTTTGGATAGTGAACTTCCCACCACCACTGATGTCCATAGACGTCGATGGTGTATGCCGTCTCGCGATTCATGTTGCCGAGCGCGTGTCCGGTGACGAAACTTCCGATCATCATGATGAAGAGCAGCAGGACGGTCACCACCATTGCGCCGCTCACTGCCACTTTTGCCCAGCGATCGCTCTGCGGCGTTGTAGGCATCGGCTCAGGCATGATGTTCAACGAGTGCCGGCGACGTAGGACATAGACGACTAGAGCAATGAGAACCAGACAGTAGACGATCGCCGTGATCCAGAAGATCAGCGCGAATTCACCTTCGATGCGTTCGGCGCCAGGTCCGACCGGATTCAGGGAAGTCTGATTCCCGGGGAAGCCTGGAACATGCACCAAAATCATGGCTGCCCCTTTTGAATCTTCTGCGGATTCTGGTCTGGAGAATGCTCCTTCTTCTTCGCCTGCTCGGCCTTTTTCACCTGAATCTCATCAGACCGCCCCGGCGCAACATCCGTTGGCAACTGGCCACTGAGCGAGCGCACGTACGCGACGAGTTCCCAAACCTGGTAATCGGGAATCTTGCCTGCGAAACTGGGCATGCCGTTCGGCCGCCCCTGCACAATGGTTGAGTAGATCTGCTCTGGATGACTGCCATAAATCCATTTCGCGTCCATGAGGGCGGGGCCGATGCCACCGCCACCGTGGTTGTGACAGCCTGCGCAATTGAACGCACTGAAAAGTCTCTTGCCCTCGCCAACCGCATAGGCGCTTTCTTCGTAGGGCCCGTGTTCTGGGATCGACACAGACCCACCGGCGTGCACCTCATTCACAGCCACGCCATTCGCGATTTGAGAGCCTGAAGAGCCTGGGTCGAAGACGCGCTGCTCGCGCTTGCATCCCGCAAACGCGCAAGCACAGAGCAAGAGGGTAGTTGCAGCAAGTCTCATCATCGCGCCTCCTTCGCTAAGGTAGGCACGTTGTACGCAGTCAGAATCCTTGCGACCGTTGGACTTAATTTGGTCAGCACTTCGTTTAGTTGATCGCGAAGCTTCAGGTCCCGTTTGTGAACGGCCATGGAGATCGAAAACGCGAACGGCACGCCGGAGGCATCGGCGAGCGGAGATACCGGAGTCACGGTTAGGGGGAGGTGATCGTGTGCGATCCAATAGCCGGCGAGAGGCCCCCACACAACAGCCGTTCCAAGGCGATTGTCTGCCACCGCGCGAACGATGTCCGGCCCATGTGCTCCAGACGAGTTGATTCCGACTAGCTGCGCAACGTGTCCGGTGCGGATCAAAGCCAGAGATGGAGGCGAAAGGTTGTCATCGAGAGCCTGGAGGCCGATCTTTCGTCCGTTCAAACGCGGATCGTCGAATGATGCGATCTTCAGATGCTCCCGAGAACGCGTGACGAAGACATATTCCGACCTGTAGTAGGGAATTGTGGTCAGCACTCCGCGCATCTTCTCCGGAGCGCCCATCAGCACATCGCAAGCATCTTTGTTGAACCTCTCGCGCAGAAAGCCACGCCCATTCCGTGTCCAGACAAAGGCCGGCTTGCGATGCAGTTCATGAGCAGTCAGCACTGCGATGCGGTTGTCAAAACCGCGCAGTGTACGACTTGAAAATGGCAGATTGTCAGGGTCCGCGCAGATCCGCAGCGGGGCTGCTGCGCCGATGGCAGGCGTAATCAGCAGGAGAACAAAACTAAGGGAGCGCAAACACATAAAGTGTTCCTCCCGGTGCGGTTACGCTTTTGATGTCGGGCAGAGCGCCGCCCCATCCTGAGGAGGTGCTAGCGTCGCGTGTATCCAGATCGCCGGCGACGATTGATCCGGGCCAGCCTCCGATTCCAGAGAGAATAGCAACGTATTGCTTTCCGTCAGGTCCCTTGTACGTGACGGGTTGACCTATGATTCCTGATCCTGTCTTGAACTGCCATAATGTCTGGCCCGTGCGCGCATTCGCAGCTCTGAACCAGCCCTCCATTGTGCCGTAGAAGACAAGATCACCAGCGGTAGCCACTGTGCCGCTCCACAGCGGGTATTTGTCCGTCACCGTCCAAGCCTTTTTGCCGTTGATTGGATCCCAAGCCATCAACTCGCCTTCGTTGCCGCCTGGGCCCGCGTAGAAACGATCCGTTACTCCGACGTAAGGCGTGCCCTGAATGTAGTTCGCTTCTTCCGCCTCTTCATCCGCGCACATGTTCTGGTGCGGGACGTATAGCAGACCGGTCCGCGGAGAGAACGAAGACGGCTGCCAATCCTTGGCACCCGGCGCCGTGGGGCAGATGTTGCGAATCTCCTGCCCGGTCTTTGGAGCCTTCGACAGTTCACGTTTCAAAGCGCCTGTCTGCAAATCGACACCGGTCGTCGTCGTGCTGTAAACGAAGGGTGTTGCCGAGAGCACTTGTCCACTGGTGCGATCAATGACGTACATGAATCCGTTGCGATCGGCGCGGACGAGCACCTTTCGTGTCGATCCCTGCCATGGAAGGTCGAGGAGGACGTTTTCGTTGATCCCGTCCCAGTCATACAGATCGTGTGGAGACATCTGGTAGAACCAAACCGCCTCTCCCGTATCCGCATCGCGGGCAAAAATGCCCGACGTCCACTTGTTATCGCCCGGCCGCACCTCGGGATTCCAGGGACCGGGATTGGAAGTCCCGTAATAGATGAGATTGCTCGACGGGTCGTACGAGAGGAAACCCCACACCGTACCTCCGCCAATGCGCCATGCATCCGGCGGCCAGGTCTTCACGCCAAGGTCGGTGCCTTTATCCGTGGCGTAATAGGGTTTGAATCTGCTGCCGATCAGGACTTCGTTGTCGGGGCCGGTGGAGTACGCCTGCCACGCAACCTTCCCGTCCTTCGTATTCAGCGCGGTGACCCATCCGCGTACACCGTATTCGCCTCCGCTGTTGCCGACGAAGACTTTGTCATGGACGACCATCGGCGCCATCGTGATCGTCTCGCCTTTGGTGATGTCCGCGAGGTGCGTTCGCCACAGCAGTTTTCCGCTGTTGGCGTCGAGCGCGATCGTAAAGCCATCCAGGGTGTTGTAGATAATTTTGCCGTCGGCAAAGACCGCGCCGCGATTTACCCAGTCGCAACAGGCTTCGCCTTTTGCAGCAGGCGAGGGGTTTGGATCATAGCTCCACTTCAGCGGCGCTCCAGGTTTGGTGAGATCGAGTGCGAAGAGCTTGTTTGGCCAGGGCGTGACAACATACATGGTGTTGTTCACGATGATGGGAGCAGCTTCCTGCCCGCGCGGGACACCCGTGTCGAATGTCCATGCAAGCTTCAGGGCGCCGACGTTACCGGTGTTGATCTGATCGAGCGAACTGTAGCGGGTGTTGGCGTAGTCCTTGGTGGCGCGGACCCACTGCCCATCGTCCTTCTCCATGGCGCCTGTGTAAGGCCGGATCTGCCCGCCCATTCCTGCCGGCGATTCGACATTTTGCAGTTGCTTGTGGCACCCCAAGGGCAGAACTGTCAGGCCAAGGGCCAGCACTGGAGCGGCCGTACTTTTTATGTGGTGAACGCGGAAGCTCATCTTCTGCGATGCCATCAGACGTTCTGCTTAGAAGCAGCACGATTGGCAAAGGTGGCTTTGCTGCTCGTTGCTCACCTGAGCGCTGATTTCAGCCTCCGAGAACGAAGAGGGCCGATCCTGATCGGATCGGCCCCGGGGTTTGAACCTGAGAAGATTGAACGAGTTGACTTACGCGAATTGCTCGACACTAAAGCCGAGCGGCCAATCTTCCTTCTGCGCAAGCATATCGTCCCACGATACTTCGCGCTTCTGGTATCCGGCCATTCTGCCAAGCATGCAACTCAGCGCCGTTTGCACCCCGTCGGCGATCTGATTGTGTGCGGGACCGTAGACTATGCTGTCGATAAATGTCCGCTCCTTCTCCCGATCGGCGAACTTCAGATTGTCATTGAAGGCGCCGTTGGCTGCGAACTGCCCCGAGCCCGTCGTGGTGCCTTCGGATTCCTTCCATGACCATGCGTTGGGACCAGTGACTCCAACCGGACCGGCATATGGGCATGTGGCTGAGCCGCTGACTCCGAAGAGCTTCAACCCGGCGTCGAAGACCCCGTCGCTGCCAAACTGGGTTGACGCAAATGTGAAGTGAACGTCGTTGGGATATGTGTAGTCCACCTGGTAGTTGTCCCAGATATCGCCCCAGTGGGTCAGGACGTTACGTCCGCCAGTGGCCGTGGCCTTGAGCGGATGCGCGCCGACCATCCAGTTGGCGAGATCGATGATGTGAATGTTTTGTTCGACTAGGATGTCGCCGGAAAGGACGCGATCCCAAAGCCAGTTGCGCAGACGATACTCGTCCTTGCCGGCGCCTTCGCGTACCTTCTCAGTCGATGCGGGAGCGTTGTAGTTGCCCGATACGGTGACGATCTTCCCCAATGCTCCGGCCTTGATCTTCTGCTGTAGTTCTGCGATCGGGGGAGCCATCCGGCATTGAAAACCGACGTCCACGCTCTGGTTCGACTTGACGCGCTGGGCGATCTCCAGCGCATGCTTCGCCTGGGCGATGTCGATGCCTACGGGCTTCTCGCAGTAGACGTGCTTGCCGCCCCCAACCGCTGCCTCAAGGTGCTGCACGTGGAAAAATGGCGGGGTCGAAATCTGGATGAGGTCAACGTCTTTGGAGTGGGCCAGCTGCTCAAAGGCATGTGGCCCTTTGAAGAGCAGCTTGCTGTCGATCTCGGGCTGATTGAGGCTGGCGAGGATCTTGTTGAAGCGGTCGTGCCCTGCATCGAGCTTGTCGCCGAAGATATCGCCGAGAGCGACGATCCGAGCCGAGGTATTTCGTGCGAACGATTCGGCCACAGAACTACCGCGATTGCCGCATCCGAGTAGCGCGTGACGGACGGCTGAGTTCGCCTGGTACCCGAAGGCAGTGCGCGAATTGATCAACAGCATCCCGGAAACCGTCCCAGCTCCAGTCTGCAAAAAGTCTCGACGATTCATGCCATCACCCCCTGCAGGATCCGCTCCAGGTAGATCTTCTCGCTTTTAACGTCCTCCACCTGCTGCGGCCCTGAGGTCTCGCGTTCGATGGTGATCGCACCGGAGTACCCCAGCTTGTGCAGCTTGGTGAATACTGTCTTGAAATCGACGAGCCCCTTGCCGATCATGACTTCTTCACCGAGCTTGCTCGGATCGGTGGGCCACTTCCCGTCCTTTGCGTGGACGCTGTGCACATGAGGTCCGAGAATGTCGACAGCGTCGACAGGATTCGCCTTGCCGTAAAGGATCAGGTTTGCGGTATCCAGGCCCACGCCCAGGTTCGGCATATTCACATCCTTCAGAACGCGGGACATGGCGGTGGGAGTCTCCTGTCCCGTCTCCATGAGGAACTTCTGCCCATTCCCCTGGCAATGCTGCGCCACGGTTCGAATAGCTTCGACCGTTCCTGGATACAGAGGGTCTGCGGGATCCTCAGGAATGAATCCGCAATGCGTCTGCACCTGTCCGATGCCGAGTTGTTTCGCAAAATCGGAGACCTGCTTCAGCGCATCGATCCTTGCGGCCCGATATTTTGGGGGGACGACCCCGATTGTGGCTGGACCCTGCTGGAAGTCCCACACCAACGGCTGCGGTCCAACCACCTCTACTGTTGTAGCAACTACGTTGTATTTCGACAGGAGATCTCCGATCTGCTTCGCAGCCTCGGAAGTGAATTTGCCAATGTAGCCATCAAGGGAAAGAAAGCAATTGGAGAAGCCCATATCATGGACTCTCTTGATCGTAGCTTCGGGCGTTTCATGAGGGCTGACGAGGAGGCCGACGGCCATGGGCTTCAGCTTCGGTTGTTCCGGTGCGGCAAATGAGGGAAGGGAATGAAGAGTGGTTGCGATGGCGACGGCAGAGGCAGAGCCGATGAACGTACGGCGATCCATGGAGAGTTCCTTTCATTGGGGAGAGCGCGGGGGAAATCCCCTCTATCGTAACGTTTGAAATCTAAGTGCTGGGGCGGCAGGTCCGCAAGTCGAGGATTCAATTCGCGTAGGCGCAAGAAAATTCAGAATTCATCTTTGTTGTATTGATTCCCGGTCAAAAGCGACCGATCGGGCCACCCCGCGGTCCTGTTCCGACCCTTGCTTCGCAAGGATGGGGCACCCGGCACCCGGCTTTTTGAATTAGGGTCAGAGATTGTCGTTTAGTTCGGCGGCGATGCGGCGGACGGCTTCGTCTCTGGCCGCGACGCAGGCTTGTGAGAGATCCATGGAGATTGGCTGCTTCGGATCAATGGAGATCGCGTAGAGGACAACCTCGCGTTCGCCGCTATTCATATAGAAGGCATCGAGGAGGTCCTTCACGCCGATATCGTGTGCGGTGAGGGTGGGCGGATAGTCCTGGGAGAAGCGAGGCGTAGTACGGGTTACGGTTCCTGGAGGATTTCCATCGTCAGTGGCATCGATCAGAATGATGTGCTCGGCTGCCTGTAGCGGCTCCAAGAGAACGAATCCACCGGTGCCGCCATCGAGGCATTCGATGTTCGAGGGGAGCTGAAGCTTTTCGAGAGCGCGCACCACGTGGACGCCAACGCCCTCGTCGCCCATGATCACGTTGCCGAGCCCCAGAACCAGCGTCTTGTCGTCCGCCCTCACTCGCACCTCGATCTAGGTATTTATATAATCTTCGAGCAAATGACGAAGCTGATGGTTCCCAGGTCTCCAAATGCGGGAGACCTGGGGCACCCGCCTAGTCACGCTTCTCTGGCATTTTGTCGAACTTCCATCCGCCTACGATCGAGGAGATGGTTCCGCGTCCCTCGATGTAGTCGTGATAGAAGGCCAAATAGATGTGGACCACGATGAATGTCACAAAAAACCACAGGAACAGGTGGTGCCAGTAGCGAACGCTCATCTCCCCGCCCATGAGAGGCACAATCCATGTGAACATTCGCGGAATCCACGAATTACTCATCGAGGAATATAGAGCGAAGCCTGTGATGGATTGTGCGCAGAACGCCAGGAAGGTGAAGAAGTAGATGAAGGCAGCGAGGGCGTTGTGCCCGGTCGAGATCGCGCCGTGCAGCTTGACCTGGAAGACGTCTGTCTTCAGCACGTCCATGATCTCTTCCCGCTGTGCTTTTGTGATTGGGAAGAAGTTATTCCATTTTGCATACTTGTTGCCTACAAATCCCCAGTAGAGCCGCGCCAGGAAGTTGAAGACGTACACATACGCGCAAAGGAAATGAAGGAAGCGCACCCATCCAAACCAGTACTGCTGATATGCTTCGCTGGCGTAGAAGGCGCGAATTGGCGCGCCGATCAGATAGCCGGTGATGCAGAGGACCACCAATACGATCGCGTTGATCCAGTGGTAGGCGCGTACTGGCATTTCCCACACATAGACGCGCCTGTAGTCTGCCGGATGGCCATTGCCGAATCTCGATTTGCCTACGATTCCAGTCGTACTCATCGCATCACTCGAATGAAACCTGGTTGAGGTGCCGTCCCTGCGGGTCGTACAGATGCACGGCGCAGGCAAGGCACGGGTCAAAGGAGTGGATTGTGCGAATGATCTCAACAGGCTCATCGAGCTTCGCAACCGGAGTGCCGATGAGCGACGCTTCAAACGACGAGTGCTGCTTCTTCGCATCGCGCGGCGAGCCGTTCCAGGTGGTTGGAACCACGAGCTGATAATTTGCGATCTTGCCATCCTTGATCTTGATCCAGTGCGCCAAAGCTCCACGGGGAGCCTCGACGAGACCCACGCCTTCCGCTTCGCCTGGCCACGTCTTTGGTTCCCAGCGCTCGTTGTTGAAGGTCGATGTTTCGCGCGTCTTCACGCGGTCCATCAGCTCTTTGTAGAACTCCTTGAGGTAGCCGACTTCGATCGCCGCAGAAAGCCCGCGTGCCGCAGTCCGGCCAAGCGTCGAGAACAGCGCATCAACGGGAACATTCAGTTTTGCCAGTGTTGCACCCACCAGCTGCTTCACGTCTTCATGTCCGGATGCGTAGGCAACCAGCAGCCGCGCCAGCGGACCAACCTCCATCGGGTTGTCCTTCCAGCGCGGAGTCTTCAGGAACGAGTACTTCTCGTATCCCGCCAGCGACTCGAACGGAGGCTGAGGACCTGTGTACTTGATGTCGGTCTCGCCTTCCCACGGATGCAGGCTGACGCCGTCGCCACCTTCGTATGTGTACCAGGATGACGCTATGTATTCCTTAATCTCCTGCGAGTCCTTTGGATTCACCGGGTAAACGTGGCTGAGGTCGCGACCAAGTATCGCGCCGCGCGGATACTTGAATGCTTCAGGCTTGTTGTAACCCTGTGTTGGATACTCGCCGTAGCTGAGATAGTTTTTGAGTCCGCCTCCCCACTTCGCCCAGTCCTTGTAGAAGGAGGCAACGGCCAGCAGATCGGGTACGTAGACCTGATTCACGAATTCGTCGGCCTGCGAGACCAGGCGGCCTACGAGGTTGAGCCGCTCCGTGTTGATTGCCGACACTTCATCGAGATTGATGGAGCAGGGAACTCCGCCCACAAGGTAATTCGGGTGCGGATTCTTGCCACCAAATACCGCATGGATCTTGACGACTTCCTTCTGCCATTCCAGTGCATCAAGATAGTGCGCAACGGCGATCAGGTTGACTTCCGGCGGCAGCTTGTACGCTGGATGTCCCCAGTACCCGTTGGCGAAGATGCCCAGGCCCGTTTCGGCAAACTGCTTTACCTTTTTCTGGACTGCGGCGAAGTGCGCTGTTGTGTTCTTGTCGTAGCTTGAGAAGGACTGCGCGAGTTCTGCCGCCTTTTTTGGATCGGCTTTGAGCACGGTTACGATGTCAACCCAGTCCAACGCATGCAGGTGGTAGAAGTGCACCACGTGGTCCTGCACGTGCTGTGTTGCGGTCATGATGTTGCGAATCAGCTCCGCTGTCGGGGGCAGATTGATGCCTAGTGCATCTTCCACGGCGCGGCAGCTCGCCATCGCGTGCACCGTGGTGCAGACGCCGCATACGCGCTCTGTGATGGCCCAGGCATCTCGAGGATCGCGGCCAATCAGGATCTTTTCGAGGCCGCGAACCATGGTGCCGGAACTGAATGCGTCCGTAATGACGCCGTTTTCCACCACCGCCTCTACACGCAGGTGGCCTTCGATACGAGTTACAGGATCTACAACAATGCGTGTCATGGCGGGTTATTGCTCCTTCTCTTCTTCCGCGTGAACTTCCGCGATCACTTTGTGTTTCCGCACGTTGGTCACCACTGCATGGGCTGCGACGCCAGCCAGCGTTGTTGCCGCTACGATGGTGCCCACCGTGTCTGCCGTGCTCTCAATGCCGAAGCCCGGGAAGCTGGCCAGGTGCTGATAGAAGGGGCCGTTATCCCAGAAGCCTTCTTCGCTACAGCCGATGCATCCGTGGCCGGAGCGGATCGGCGAGCTTGTTCCCTCGTTCCATCCCACCACCGAGCACGCGTTGTAGGTTACGGGTCCACGGCAGCCCATTTTGTAAAGGCAATATCCTTTGCGGGCGTTCTCGTCATCCCAGGACTCGACGAAGAGACCGGCATCGTAGTTCGGCCGCCGGTAGCAGGTGTCGTGGACGCGGCGCCCGTAGAACTCTTTGGGGCGGCCAAGATTATCGAGTGCCGGAATCTGACCGAGCACGAGGATGTGCGTGACCACGGCCATCATTACGTCGGCAATCGGCGGGCATCCGGGGACGTTGATAACCGGCTTGTTGACCAGCCTGTGGATCGGCGTGGCCTGTGTCGGATTTGGCTTGGCCGCCTGCACGCAGCCATTCGAAGCGCAACTGCCCCACGCCACAATGGCCGCTGCGTCTTTCGAGACTTCCTGCAGGATTGATTCGGCCGTTTTGCCGCCGATCATGCAATAGACGCCGCCATCCTTGGTGGGCACAGCGCCCTCTACCAGCACAATGTACTTGCCCTTGTTGTTCTTGATGGTGTCCTGGAGACTCTTTTCGGCCTGGAAGCCGGACGCGGCCATTAGCGTCTCGGTGTAATTGAGCGAGAGCACGTCGAGCAGCGCATCGGCCACAATCGGGTGCGAGGCCCGGATGAACGACTCGCTGCAGCAGGTGCACTCCTGAAAGTGCATCCACAGAATTGCCGGCTTTTCCTTTTTCTCAAACGCCGACACTACCTGGGCTACGCCGCTCTTCGCAAAACCGGCAGCCGCTGCGGCTGCCGTGCAGAACTGCAGAAATTGTCTGCGGTTATAACCCTTCTTCTCCATCGATTGCCAGATCGACTGCCCCATGCCCACCTCACGTGCGGCGCATCACGCGCCATGCAGGCACCGGAGATCGCCAGAGGCTGCTTCGAGTCAGCCCATATCACATTGCGAACTCCAGTGAATGATGGGACGGTACTTAGCTTTAAACACGATCGGCTGTGAGCGTGATCACAAGTGTTCTAAATCACGTAGATTGCGCGTCTGCACCGATGCAGTGTGAACCACATCACATTGCATCAAGAGATCTTTATCCAACATGTGATGAACGGCCGCTGCGCTAGACCAGCGATACGCCAGTCAATGTGGCGAGTGAGTCCAGTAGCTGATCCTGGAACCTTGAATCCGTGGTCTTTGCAGCAGGAGACTGCTGTTTGCGGTGGTACCAGTACTTGCCGCTGACACCTGCAGCAGGATCGTCGCTCACTGCGAGCCATGTTTGGGTGAGATGTCCCATCTCGAGATCGTCGGATGCTCCGGCGCCGCCCATCTTCGTTGGCACCCAGCCCGGGTCGACAGCATTGCTCTGAAGGTTGGGCCACAACCGGGCAATGGCCAATGCCATTGCGGTGACGAATAACTTGCTATCGCAATATGCCTGCGTCTGATCCCAGCGCCGGTCCAGCCAATCGATGTCGGCGAGTGATGGACTGCCCTGGCGGTGCATTCCGCTGCTGAGGTAGACCAACCGTTTCGGCCGCTCAATCAAGGCAGTGAGAATATAGGGAGCCAGAGTGTTGACCGCAAGAGTTTTTGCGTGACCTTCGGGTGTTGCGCTTCGGCTCGGTACGCGATAAACACCGGCGTTATGAATCACCGCGTCCATGCGGCCGATCGCGTTCACCTGTTCCGCAACCTTGCGCGTCTCGGCAGAACTGCTCAAGTCTCCGACGACAACGCCTGCCGATTGAGTGGCCAGGTCGCCGATTGCAGCGGCGCGATCTCGCGAACGAGCGTGTAAGACCACCTCATGCCCTTCGGCGATCAGCGTCTTGGCCGCTGCATGGCCTAGCCCGTCTGTACTGCCCGTAATGAATACACGGCTCATGTCACTCGATTCTACTTCGAAAGCCGCTCTCTTTAGGCTCCATTGGTTTTCGATGCAGGGACGATCAGGAATTGTGAATTGTCACTGAAATGTCATGGATGAATCGACCGCGAAGGAGTCCCTGATGTTTTTGAAACTCCTTGTAACTTTTGGCGAACGGAGTCATTCCAACTGAGGCGAACGAGCGGACACCGCCGAAAACGAATCTGTTTCGAGGCTCGCTCTGTGCTGCGTTCGCAAATCGCATCAAGGAGAGGTCTGTGGTGAAATTCATTCGTCGTTTTGCGAGTGCGGCTATCGGTATCGGCATGATTGTTCCGATGCTGTCAGCGGGTGCGCAGGTTCGGACTGCCGAAACTGTCTTTGTGATGTCGAACAATGCCGACAAGAATGAGGTTAGCGCATTCGTGCGCGAGTCGAATGGGAACTTCAGAAGGAGCGATTACCAGACATTCGGGCGAGGGACTGGTGGCGTTAACGATCCACTGGAATCGCAGGGATCACTCGTCCTCAGCACGGATCGCAAGCTGCTGTTTGCGGCGAACGCTGGCAGCGGCGACATCACTGTGTTCCGGGTCGAGCACAATGCGCTGGCGTTCAGTCAGAAGGTGCCCTCCGGCGGCAGCCAGCCTGTTTCCATCGCACAGTGGGGGAATTCTCTCTATGTGCTGAATTCAGGTGGAGCGGGCAGCGTGGTGGGTTTCAGCCTGGATCAGGCGGGGCACCTGCACAGAATCGCGAACTCGACGGCGTTTCTTTCCGCAAACGCGACAGGGGGAGCGTCAATCTCGATCAGTCCTGACGGGAACTTTGTGGCGGTTGTGGAACGCATCGCAAACAAGATTGACACATTTCGAATCAAGGCTGATGGCACACTCGCGAAGGCGGTTGTAACTCCCAGTGCGGGGCCGGGGGCGTTTTCGGCGCAATTTGCTCCGGACGGAAAACTGATCGTTTCAGAAACAGGCCCCTCGAACATCCCTGATGGATCGGCGATTTCGTCATACACCGTGCTGCAGAATGGGACTCTCCTCGCGGTAAGCCAGAGCGTTGCTACGGACGGTGCTGCAAACTGCTGGAACGTTATCAGTCCCGACGGAGGGCGGGTTTATGCCTCGAACGCTGGAACTTCGAACATTGCTGGATTCTCGATCGGGCAGGGCGGTGAATTGAAACCGCTGAATGGAACGATTGTCGGCTCAAACCCGGAGGGCAGCACGAACCTGGATATCGCAATCAGTTCCGACGGAAAGTTTCTCTACTCCCTCAATGGGATCGTGGGAACGGTGGGAGTCTTTGCGATCCAACCGAATGGCACGCTTACTGAAGTGACTCAGATTGAGGGCCTTCCACAGGCAGCAGGATTCAATGGGATTGCGGCCCTGTGACTCCCTGTGCGGGCTGCGGGCTGACTCCGCAGTCCGCAACTCATCCCGTCTGCTGAATTATGGTGAATTCCAACAGTCCAGGCGGCTTACACGACCGGTTTCCTGACCCGCACCGGTGCTGCTTCGGCTCAAGAGACCGGTGATTGGTTTACCAAAGTACCAAAGTCTCAGGTTCCGAAGGTCTCATATGTGCCGTCCGTTACCTAGGTGGTAGGGTTTTCGATTGAATGCAAAAATGCGGCATGATATCTCCTTCTTAGTACATCCATAAGACCCGCAGTGCAGGTGTGTTCCCCAGGGCACGTTGAGCCAAAGAGGAGTGGGTATGAACCGAAGAAACTACCCCGTTTCTGTCGTGCCTTATCCGATTGACCGGGCGCCTAGAGTGAAGAAGATGACCGTTGATGACAGCGCAGAGTGGGACGCAAAGTGGTTGCGTCCAAATGTGACCCGAATTCCCGAGAAGCCGGTTGAGGTGATTCAGAAACGAGTCGCCGCCCCCGCGATTGCGCAGGTGGAAGAACCAGAAGAAGCGGTCGAGGTTCCATTGTTCCTTCGCTTTCTGCGCTGGATGTTCCCCGAGGTTAACCAGCGCCGCGCGAAGCGGTATTCGACGTCGAACCTGGTGGCCTATTACTGGACGGGAGGCGCTCCGTTCTCATACCAGGTGGGCGATATCAGCGCGACCGGTGTGTTCCTGCTGACCAAAGAACGGTGGGCGCCGGGCACGCTGATCCAGATGACGCTGCAGCCGCAAAGCGGGAGAGTGTCCAACGACAATTCAATCTCTGTGCTGTCTGAAGTTGTGCGCTGGGGCGAGAACGGTTCCGGGTTCAATTTCATTCTGAAAGACTATGAGAACGTGATGAACTACGGGATTCAACCGAATGAGGCAATCGACCGGAAGACGGTAGAACGGTTTCTGCAGAAGGTGGGAGTTCCGCATCGGTGAGGTCCGAAGCAAGTGCTGAAACTGAAAGAGCGCCGGTTGCCGGCGCTCTTTCAGTTTTAGATTCTTCAGATGGCGCGCCCTGAGAGATTCGAACTCCCGACCTTCTGATTCGTAGTCAGACGCTCTATCCAGCTGAGCTAAGGGCGCACACATGCGCGGTTTCAGCAAGAAACCTTATTCAGATTAACAGGGATTGAAGAGCGTTGCAATCAGGACGGTTACGCCGCTGGTGCCGGCTCGGATGGCGCCGGCGGGAGTGCCAGCGGAACCTCTTCGACAATCTGCAGGCCTGCTCTGCGAACGAGCTGTGCGACTACGGAGGCGTTGAGGCGGGTGGCGTCGTACTCGACTGTAATGGTGTTCGCGTTGCGATCGAACGTCAGACGGCGGATTCCATACACCTCACGGGTATTGGCAAGAGCGAGGCTGACGGCCTCGGTGGGTGGCGTGGCATAACGAAAAACAACGTCGACGTTCGTCATAGGCACAGGATAGCAGTTCGAATCTTACGAGCTGGGTTATCGCGGTCACACGTCAGTAGTCGGTCCGTTTCATAGGCAGGCCAAGCCCTCCTTCGTCATCATTGCCGAGTGCACTCTGATCGGGACCTGTGATCGTGAGGTGAAAGTGCATCAGCGGATCGTGAAGGGTGCGCGGCGGGTGAGCGAGACGGTGACTCAGCTCGAAGCGCAAGGTCGGGCCTTCTGCCCTAAGGTTGAGCAGTGGTCCGGGCAGCCCGGGCGTGGCTGTGAAAGGGGAGTTGGTGTCGGCTCGTTTGTGCAGGTAAAAGACAACCGCACCGTGCAGGGAGCCGCCTTCGTTGTCGATGACGAGATCGGCGCCCGGAAGATTGTCGAACTGGCCGCGCCATACGCCGACGAACTTCGATGGATCCTGAGTTCCAGATGGGTTTGCGGTCTGAGCGAGCAGAGGGAGTTGCGCAAAGGCCATGAGCAAGGCGAGCGCGAGTAGACGCAATCGCATAGTGTCCTCCGGAGTTAATCCTGTTTGCTGATTTCAACGTTTGGCGCGTCATCGCCGCAGTTGAGACATTGGATCTTCGCACGGTCGCGGGCCAAGAGTTCGGCGCTGAAGTCCATCGGCGTAGTTGAGCCGTCGATTCGCTTCAGGTGAAATGAGAGCCGCGCGCCATCGAGGTACGGTTGGATGAGAGTGTGAGGCTCGCGCGCGATGACGTGCGGCTGACCGCCATCGCGGCTAATGATGTTGAGAACCAGCGTGCCATCGAGTGTGCCGTTGTCCTGCGCGAGGGTGAGGACGACGCTGGGCTGGCCGTCGAGTTCGCCTTGCCAGACGCCGATCCAGTCGGATGGGTTGCTGGATTGAATGGCCATGGTGGTTGCGGCCATAAGAAGGGCGCAAAGTGTCTCCTGCATGCGAATCCTCCTCGGTTCCCGCCAAACAGAGCTTGGACGGGGCACCCACGTTGCTCGGTCATTTGGATTATTGGTCTCCCACCATTCGGCAAAACCGGCCGAAAGGATGGGGCATCCAGATTCTTGGGAATGTTGGGTCTTACGTTTGCTTGGCGACGGCGATGGTGGCCAGCGAGCCGCCCAGGCCCATGGTTTCTACTGCGGACGATGGGACGATCACCATGGAGCCGCGTTCCTTTATGGCTTCGTATAGCATGTTCATGGCGCGCAGGTGGAGGGCAGTCGGATTGCTCGCATAGGCTTCGGCGGCTTTGACGAACTTGTCCGAGATTTCGGTTTCGGCCTGGCCGAGGATGATGCGGGCCTGGCGTTCGCGCTCGGCCTGTGCCTGGCGGGACATCGCGTCCTGAAGAGCCTGTGGGATGCGGACGTCGCGCACTTCGACGGATTGAACTGTAATACCCCAGGGACTGGTCTTCTCGTCGAGGATGCGCTGGAGTTCGCGGCCAAGGGCTTCGCGATCGGTGATCATCTGAGCAAGTTCGTGGCGGCCGATGGATTCGCGCAGAGCTGTCTGCGCACTGAGAGTGATGGCCTCGAGATAGTTTTCAACTTCGAGAATGGCTTTCTCGGCGTTCCATACCAGCCAGAAGACGATAGCATCGACATCCACAGGAACAGTATCGCGGGAGAGAGTGGACTCCGCTGTGACGCTGGTGACGCGAACACGCTGGTCGACGTATGGGCTAAGTGTCTCGACGATCGGGATGATGAAGAAGATGCCGGGTCCACGGAGGCCGGCGTAGTGGCCAAGTCGAAGGAGAGCGACCTTCTCCCATTGACGGACGACTTTGATCGCGTTGAGCAGGTAGAGACCGACGAGTGCGAAGAGGAAGAGCGGGATGCCGCTCTTTATGAGGGCACTGAAGGCGAGTCCGACCAGGAGAGAGATGAAGAATGCTGTGACGGCAACTCCGTTGAACTGGATGTTTCCTCTTCGGTTCATAATTTTCTCCCTTCGGATGCAGAGCGCAGTTGGTCGATAAGTTCGCGAATGGTGAAGCCCGCGGCGCCGGCTCGTGCGATGGTGTCAGAGGCGATCTGCTCGAGCTGACGCTGGCGCTCGTCGGCGGGACGGTGGTGTTTCTGGTCGCTGATGAAGGTGCCCGTACCCTGGTGAGTTTCGAGCAAGCCATCGTACTCGAGCTCACGGTAGGCGCGCACGACAGTGTTGGGATTGATTTCGAGATCGACGGCGAGTTGGCGGACGGTGGGCAGCTGGTCGCCGGCAGTGAGGTTGCCGGCTGCGACGGCTCCGCGGACCTGGTCAACAATCTGGCGGTAGACGGGCACTCCGCTGTGCATGTCGAGATGGAAGCGGAACTCGGATTTGGCCCGGGCACTCATGTGTACCAGACCACTAGTACACCAGATCAATTCCGGCGTCAAGTGGATTGTGCGGCGAGGGAGCGCCGATGTTGTGGAAAGAGCCTTTAGCTGTTTGCCATTAGCCTCTATTTTGGGCAGATCTCCGGGGATGCCGAGTCTCTGAAAGAATTTTTTGCGATGGATGTCGATTTTGGATTGGGTCGTTCGATGTATTCATGAAGGCGGGCAGAGTCGGGCTGATCTGCGAAGCTGGAATCTGAAAAACACGGAGGTTTGATCATGAGATTTTTGAGCATCTATATGTGTCCTGAGCGCAGCACGCCCCCAACTGGGGAAGAGATGGCAACGATGGGCAAGCTGGTTGAAGACTGGATGAAGAGCGGGAAGCTGCTGGCGACGGAAGGCTGCCTGCCGACTTCGCTTGGCGCGCGCGTGCGGATCGATGCCGGCAAGTACAGCGTTTCGGACGGACCATTCACGGAGTCGAAGGAAGTGGTTGGAGGTTTCGCGATTCTCGATGCTCCTTCAAAAGAAGTGGCGGTGGAGTACGTGAAGGAGTTTCTGAAGGTGGTGGGTACCGGCCTGTGTGAAGTGCGGCAGCTTTACGATGCGAACTGCGTGCCGGAAGGCGTGCAGGAGCCGTGTGTAGTGCGGGCGGCCTCGTAATCAACCTTCCCCATGGGGCGTGTCTTTTCGAACCAAAAGTGGTGATGCGGAGTTCGAAAAAGCAGATCCTTCGCTCACCACCCCCAACCTCCACCCCAACGACGAAGACCTGTCATTGGGGACCCCGGCAGAAAGCGCTTGGGGCCCCTTTCTCGATCGGCGACAATGCGACAGCAGTCCTGATCGACTAACAGAGATGATGCGGAGAATTCTATGAAATTCATGGTGATTGTGAAGGCGACCAAGGAGTCGGAAGCTGGTGTGCTTCCGAGCAATGAGCTAATGGAAGCCATGGGAAAGTTTAACGAAGAGCTGATCAAAGCGGGCGTTCTGCTTGCGGCGGAGAGCTTGCAGTCGAGCTCGAAAGGTGCGCGGGTGAAGCTCTCTGGCAATTCGCGGACGGTGACGGATGGACCGTTCGCGGAAACGAAAGAACTGATCGCGGGCTTCCGGCTATGGCAGGTGAGCTCGAAAGAAGAAGCGATTGAGTGGGTGAAGCGCTGCCCACCGCCGCACGAAGGCGAGTGCGAGATCGAGATCCGGCAGGTTTTCGAGATGGAAGACCTGAGTCCGGCCATGTCGGAAAGAGTGCGCAGGAAGGAAGAGGCGCTTCGGGGCCAAATTGGACGGAAGTAGATCGGGCGGAAGTTGAACATTGCCGCAGCAGGCGATGGCGTGTTGTGATCGGTAGATATGTCTGGAACCGAAATTCATCGCGCGATCGAAGCGGTGTGGAGGATCGAGGCTGCGAAGGTGATCGCGGGACTGACTCGGATGGTTCGCGACCTCGATCTTGCTGAAGACCTGGCGCAGGAAGCACTGGTGGTGGCGCTGGAGAAGTGGCCACGCGAGGGGATTCCGCCAAAACCTGGCGCGTGGCTGATGATGATCGCGAAACATCGCGCACTGGATCATTTCCGGAAAACTGATCTGAACAGCAGAAAACATGAAGAGCTTGCCCGCGAGTTGGGTGGGCTGGAGCGAACTCCGCCGGACATGGTGACGCCGATGGACGACCCCATCGGGGATGATGTGCTACGGCTCATCTTCATTTCGTGCCATCCCGTGTTGTCGATGGAGTCGCGTGCGGCATTGACGTTGCGGGTGGTGGGCGGACTGACGACGGATGAGATTGCGCGCGCATTTCTGACACCGGAACCGACGATGGCACAGCGTATTGTTCGCGCCAAGAAAACGCTGGGACAGAAGAGTATTCCATTTGAAGTGCCGCGGGGACTGGATCTGGCGGCACGGTTGTCATCGGTGCTGGAGGTCATCTACCTGATCTTCAATGAGGGGTATTCGGCAACGGCGGGTGAGGAGTTGATTCGCGCCTCATTGTGCGATGAGGCGATGCGGCTGGGGCGCATTTTGTCGGAGCTCGATCCTCGTGAGCCGGAGGTGCATGGGCTGGTTGCGCTGATGGAGATCCAGGCGTCGCGGTCGCGAGCCCGGGTGAATGCCGATGGAGAAGTAGTTCTGCTGATGGAGCAGAATCGGGCGCTGTGGGATCAGTTGCTGGTCCGGCGCGGGCTTGCGGCGCTGGAGCGGGCGAATGCGCTGACTTCGAGACGCGGACCATATCAATTGCAGGCGGAGCTTGCGGCGTGTCATGCACGGGCGACGACGGCTGAGGCGACAGAATGGGGCCGGATTGTTGCGCTCTATGATGAGCTTGCGAAGGTGACGCCTTCGCCGATTGTGGAGTTGAATCGCGCAGTGGCAGTGAGCCGATATCGAGGGCCGGAAGATGCGCTCAGGATGCTGGATCCGTTGATGAACGAGCCAGTGCTGCAGAACTATCACCTGCTGCCGAGTGTGCGGGGAGACCTACTGGAGAAGTTGGGACGACGTGCTGAGGCAGCGGTAGAGTTTGAGCGGGCGGCTTCGATGACGCGCAATGAGCGGGAGAGAAAGTTCCTGCTGGAGCGGGCGCGGAAGTGCGACGAGAATGCTCGCGCCGCGGCTTCGCAGTGATTCTGGTATGTTTTCGCTTGCATCGAAATCAAAAACTGTGGCATGTTAAGGCATCTCTTGTGAAAGGACGCCCTGAATTGGTCGTTCGCAATGACAATTCGTTTAACGGGCGGTTACGGCGAGTAATGTCGTCTGACTGCAAATGGGCGATCCTCCGCTCTCGCTAATCGAGAGCCGGCGCCCTCCGCACAATCACACTTTGTGACTTCCTGAGTCTCGGGACGATTGCGTTTACGTAGCCGTTTCTCGATGCATGCTCGAGTTGCAATGGCTCGTATTCGACGCTTTCACGTTTTTGATGTGCAGTGTTTGGGGTTGCATAGGAGACGAACACTGGGCGTGTGTCTGTGGTCAACCAGAAAGCGGCGATGCTGCCGTATGCAAGAGGAGAGAAGAGATGCTGAGCGCACCAGGGATAGTTCTGATCAATCCAAAGTTTCCGCACAACGTCGGCGCCACGATCCGTGCGTGCTCGTGCTTTGACGTGGAATCGCTTGTGTGGACCGGGTCGCGCATCGATCTCTCGATGTACGGAAGGCTGCCGCGTGAAGAGCGGATGAAGGGATACAAGAGTGTGCGATTCGTCAACGATGAACGACCGTTCGAGTTTTTCGGAAGGTGCACTCCGGTGTGTGTTGAAGTATTCGAGAACAGCGAGCCGCTCACGGTGTTCGAACATCCGGAGAATGCGGTGTATGTTTTCGGGCCGGAAGACGGGAGTGTCCCGCAGGTTGTGCGGCGTTGGTGTCACCGTTTCGTTCATATTCCGGCGCACTTCTGCCTGAATCTGAGCGCAGCAGTGAATGTGGTTCTCGCACACCGATTGATGTCGAGGCAAGTGACGGGCAGAGAGCCGCTGTTGCCACTCAAAGAAATGCTCCACGAAGTACGTGGCGCCGTGCCCACTCCGGCGATGGATGCAGTGGGTTGGGATGGAAAGTGAAATGCGAGAGCTGTTAAAGCTGATCTTCAGCGGACAAAACCAGTTCGCGTCGGGCGGTCTGCTGCTGATGGCGGTGGGCAGCATCGGCGTATTTCTGCGATCGCTGCCGACAAGGCTGTGGGCCTGGATTGTTGGGCAATGCACGATGACGGTCACGGTGAAGGACGAGGATGCAGCATTCCGCTGGGTGAAGGAGTGGTTCATCGAGCAGCCTTTTCTTGCGCGTTCGCCGTGTCGATCTGGATACGACACTGCGGGGTGCGCAGCTGGCGATGATTCCGGCGCCGGGCCGTCACTGGTTCTGGTACCGGGGGCGTCCGATCTGGGTGTACTTCTACCGCAGCGTGGAGAGCAACGGGTACACAAGGCAGCGAAGCGAATCGCTCACGTTCGAAACTGTTGGGCGTGATCGGAAGTTCGTGAAGAGCCTGGTGGACGAGATTGTTGCGTGTTCATCGCAAAAAGCTCGGTTCT